>ERZ1034915.482-NODE-482-length-27211-cov-17.015724_pt1 | contig 27211 bp, 25 predicted proteins | sample MGYA00520592_ERZ1034915 | MGnify/ENA primary metagenome ERZ1034915 (study PRJEB33766, sample SAMN09781787) | gut metagenome | biome: gut microbiome | host: Homo sapiens | place: Madagascar | study: EMG produced TPA metagenomics assembly of the PRJNA485056 data... | reverse complement strand
GGATAATAGAAATCAAGAAAAAATTCAAAAATTATATCAATAATTTTTCATGGTTTTTATTGCATGCTGAAAACCCCTGAAGAAAAAGCGCTTTTTTTCAGGGTAGTTTTGGTGTATAATCTCGTTGTTATTTATTGTACTGGTATAACTCACCAGTTTTGCACATGCTATAAATTATTCGTACTAATTTACTAGCACATGCAGTCTTTGCAGCTTTCGAACACATCGGGTTTGATTGCTGCTTTTTCTTTATATAGAAATCCTTAATACTATTATCATCTCTCTTAAGCCTTATAGAACACGTTACAGCCAGATATAATAAACACCTTAATCGTTTATTGCCTTTTTTAGTAATGTGCATATGATCCCCGTCATTCTGTCCACTTTCACTGATTCTTGGATCCAGTCCGGCAAAGGCTACTAACTCATTCTTCTTTTTAAATCTTGTCATGTCACCTAGTTCTGCAATAATACGTGCAGCTAGGTTATCTCCAATACCTGGAATAGATTTGATTATACTAAAGTCAGGTAGTTCCTGTGCTAGCTTAATCATTTCACCAATGGTTCTTTCAGCTTCTGCCATATCTTCTTTTAATTTCTTGATGAATCTCTGAAGTATTAATACTTCAATATCATCCTTATCACATCCTGAATAGATGGTTTTAGAATACTCTATTGCCTTGTCAGCCATTGTATCACTCATTGCCTGACGATGACATGTTTTACTCTGAATCACTTTAGATACGGTATTAATCTTCTTTTTCTGAAGCATTTCTGGATGTGGATATTTTTCAATGACAGCTAAAGCGACAGGACCATACAGATCATCATACAGCGTATCATAGCCTGGAAATACAACATCCAGCTGTGCTCTGAATGCAACCTTATCTTTTCTTAAATGAACCAATATATCCTCATAATAGCGTGATAATTCCCTCAGTTCATGATATATCGTTTCTGGTTTATGACTGTTATGAAGACTATGGCTGTAATATGTTTTTGCGATTGATTTTGGGTCAAGCTTATCTGTCTTTGGACTTCTTAGTGAATCATTCTTTCTTGTTTTGGCTGATAATAGTGGATTAATAATAAACTGCTTGATATTATTGTCTTCAAGCACTTTCTTAAGGACACGATGGTAAACTCCTGTTGCCTCATAAACAACACATACTTCTGTTTCCAGCTTCTTTTCCATCTCTCTGACAAGACTCACTATCTCATCAAATCCTTCTTTGGTGTGCTTTATTGAACGTGAACCTGTATACTTCACATTCATTTCCTTGAATGCCTGATAATCTGATTTACCCTTAGAGACATCAATGGATACTATTGGACCTTTCATAGATCATTCCTTCTTTCCTTTAGTATTTGAAAGCATAACTTCCCGATTTATGACTATCTATTTTCGTCTTACATGCAGGCTCTATCAATAAATCAAAAGGCCTATTTGGATATAAACTGACTCATGTCATAAAAGGAAGCAGAGAACTTTTTTAACGAAATCACAACTGTGTTTCCAAGAGAACCTCTCTCTGCTTTCTTAAGTCTATTATAATGTATGCCTACAAAATAAAAGACTAGAAGTTAAATTTAAGCAACCTCTAGTCAATATGTTTATTTAGTGAAGAGAAGAACGATACATTAATAGTCGTAGCTATCAATCGTTGTTTACGAGCTTACCTTATGGATGTCTCAAGTTATAATGATTAACTTCTCTTCAGTGATATGATATCACTTCTAGATAAAATAAAAAACTAGAATTATTACTTGAATAACTTCTAGTTCTATAATACGAAAGAGAATAAAATATAGGTAAAAGGAGAACAGGAATATGAATACAAACAAATACTCGTTAGAATCAAGAAGAAAACAGGCAAATTTATACAAAACATGGGGACTCATCCTAGTTGTTATTGGGTTTGGATTATTTTTATATGGTGGAGCTAAGATGGTCTTTGGACCACAAGTTACAGCTAGTTTAGGAAGTGAAGCATGGCAAAGGCAATTTGATGCAGCTTATAATTATCAACAAAGTATGGATGGAATTATTTCGGTTTTGGCGGTAAGCGGAATTATTATTGCCGGAATAGGCGATGTCTTGTGGAAAAAATACAAAACAATCTCTGCAGGTTTATATGGAGAGGAGCTAGTATCTTATACTTTAAATGAATTACCAGCAGAATATACATCTTACAATAATATTCCACTTGAAAAAGATGGTAAACGCACGGAAATTGACACCCTTGTTGTATCAAAGTATGGAATCTTTTTAGGAGAGGTTAAAAATTATAAGGGGCGTATCGTTGGAAATGAAAATGATTCAACTTGGACGCAGATCAAAACAAGTTCGGCTGGCGAATCGTATGAAAACACAATCAAAAATCCAGTCAAACAAGCAAAATTTCAGACATATCTACTTTCATCTATTCTTAAAGATCAAGGCTTACACTGTTATGTAAATCCATATGTAGTATTTACGGGTTCTGAAAGTGTGAATACAGATTCAGGGATTGTTTTAAGAAGTGAAAATGAATTCCATAATACAATTCTTACATATCATGACACTAGAATTTCGAATGAAGATCTAGAAAAAATCAGAGGAGTGATTCGATGTCTGCAAAGATCAGAATCTTGAAAAGTAAATGGCAAGAAGCACCACCTGGAACAGTAGCTTATATATCCGAATGTGATGCAAATACATATTTTATGACATGTACATCTGGTGCTATAATCATTTTGCAAGGGTATCCCTGAAGAAGCAATTCAATCAGGAATTGTAGAAAATGATTTCTGGTTTGGCTATATTGTAGAAGGATACCAATATCTAACAATTGAAGATGTTCTAAGCATTACCGCAAAGAACGACATGACCTATTTCGATATAGAAGATGTCAAAACAATTCAAAAAATCTTTCAGGAATATGTAGAATTTACAAAGCCACTTGTACAGATTGCTGAAGAAAAAACACAAAATATAGGAAAGGGTTAAAAGGGTTATGAGCAGAAGTTTACCAGATATTCCAAAAGAATGGATACAACAGGCTAGACTTGCAGATGAGTCAGCCATTGAAAAGATTTATAGTAAAACATATCCAAAGGCATATACGATTGCGTATTATTCTTTGGGAGCAACAAATAAATTTCAGGATGAAGCACAAACGATTACTCAGGATAGTATGAGAAAGGCTTTTGAAAAGCTAGATCAATTAAAAGATGATGATAAGTTTGCACCTTGGATGTATACAATTCTAAATAATTCAATTCGTGATTATTTTAGAGCACATAAAAATAAAGATTATCAAACAAATACATTTAGCGAATTAGACAGTGAAGACTTCAGAGACAACTATGAAGAATCTATTGCAGATGATTCTGTAGTGTTTAGTCCTGAAGCTAACATGAATACAGAACTGATTGCAGAAGGCTTAAAAGGGTGTTTGGATAAATTACCTGATAATCAAAGATTTGCTTTAATGATGCAGATGTATCAGCAACTGACTACAAAAGAAATTGCAGAGCAGATGGAAGTTGAAGAAAACACGGTCAAGAGCTGGATTCGACGTGCTAAGATTTCTATCAAGGATATGATTGAAGAATTAAGACGTCAGAACAAGAGCTTCTATACTGTTGCACCATTACCATTCCTTGCTTGGATGTTAGATCAGGAATTGAAGAATATTCCAGAAGTCAAAGCATGCGAATTGGATTATGTCGTGAAGGCTTTAAAGAGTACAAAAGATTCTTTAAAGGATGCTGCTACGATTAAAAAAGAACCATCAAACACTTATTCAAAGGAAAATGGAATGCCTTCTATAAACGACAACAGCTTTAAATCTACAGTATTCAAAGCTATCCAAAGCGGAGAAAAAGGATTCCTTTCTACGACAGCTGGAAAAGCAATTGCGGGAGCTATGGCGGTTTTTATCGCTGGCGGAGTTGTAATGGGTGTGTCATCCGTTTTTAGCAAAGATGAACCAAGTCATCAAAACCAAACAGTTGTTCAGCAATCGAATAATCGCAGAACAACAAAGGATACTGTTAAGAAGGTTGAAAAGGAAAAGCCAAAAGAAGAAAAGAAAACAGAAGAAACAGTTTATGATTATAAACCAGGAATCTATGACATGCTTGTAGATGAATATAAGATTTATAATACGACTGTTACAAGACAAGAATCAGGACTTATCATGAAAAGAGGAACAATTGCGAAAGATGAAGATGAAAATGAAGTCGGTGAACCTGTAACAACAGTATCTATTAGTAGAGTAACCTCTATTAAAAATAAAAAGACAGGGGAAACAGAATATTGGGGTTATTTGAAAAGTAGACATACATATGTTCTGATTCGAGAGGGAGAAAATGAATATCTTTCATTTATTACTGATGACGTTGTACTAAAAAATCGTGGTAGTGGAACAAATCCAAAAGATTTTGCAGATAGAGTCTGTGGTACATATGCAGAAGAAAAATATCCAAATTTCAGTAAAACAAGAATAGAAAATGTTTATAACTCATTTACTGTTGATTGTAGTGGCCGAATCAGTTTTGCCTGAAATAGAAGCAGTTCAGAAATTGAGTTAAGGAAGTGAAAGTTATGAACAGAAGTTTACCAGATATTCCAAAAGAATGGATACAACAGGCTAGACTGGCAGCTGAGTCAGCCATTGAAAAGATTTATAGTAAAACATATCCAAAGGCATATACGATCGCGTATTATTCTTTGGGAGCAACAAATAAATTTCAGGATGAAGCACAAATAATTACTCAGGATAGCATGAGAAAGGCTTTTGAAAAGCTAGATCAATTAAAAGATGATGATAAGTTTGCACCTTGGATGTATACAATTCTAAATAATTCAATTCGTGATTATTTTAGAGCACATAAAAATAAAGATTATCAAACAAATACATTTAGCGAATTAGACAGTGAAGACTTTAGAGATAACTATGAAGAGGCAATCGCAGATGATTCTGTAGCGTTTAGTCCTGAAGCTAACATGAATACAGAACTGATTGCAGAAGGTTTAAAAGAGTGTTTAGATAAATTACCTGACAATCAAAGATTTGCTTTAATGATGCAGATGTATCAGCAGTTGACTACAAAAGAGATTGCTGAACAAATGGAAGTGGAAGAAAATACAGTTAAAAGCTGGATTCGACGTGCAAAGCTATCTATCAAAGATATGATTGAGGAATTAAGAAGTCAGAACAAGAGTTTCTATACAGTCGCTCCATTACCATTCCTTGCTTGGATGCTAGATCAGGAATTAAAAACAATTCCATCATTCAATGCAAAAGCATTTGCGGATGGTGTTGTGATGAAAGTTAAAGCAGATACAATTGAACCTCAGATTCATAAGAAAGCTACTACGAATACAGAGGATGAATTAGTTCAAGAAGCAAAGAGAAATCATCTAAGAAATGCATATTCTAAGCGTGAAGTTTTAGAAAAAGGAACTTACACGAAAAAAGTTATGTTTGTGAACGAAAAAGCTGCTAAGTTAATGACTGGTGGCATGTGGAAAGTGGTAGCGGGAGCTGCAGTTGCTGCAACTGCTGTGGTCGGAAGTTATACGGTTGTTAATAAAATTATGAATGATAAATACAAGTCAGTTGAAGAAGATGGAAAAATATCGAGTGATCAAAAGATTACAGAATCTGGAAAAACATGGAAAATAAAAAGCGAACAATGTGCTTACAGAATAGACGAGAAAGTTTTTTTTATTAAATTACATACTAGTTATATGCCACTGTATAATTCTCCTTTTGATAATGATAAAACAGATTGTGTATTAAATTTTCAGATGTGGCTTGGTGATTCTGGTACAGGTGGTACAAAAGGAACATTAGCTGGAATTATTATGCATCCAGTTCAAAAGGAAGAAGAGGATGAAAATGATTGGGCAGCGATTGGAAATGTAGATGGAGATGGAGAAAAATATTATGTAAAACTTAAAGACAAAGATTATACCTATTTTAGTAAAATTGAGGATAATCCAATATCTTATACAGATTATAATGATGAAGATAAATTCAAGTCGGCATGTGGTGCTAATTTGTCCGATTCGATTCAAGTAGCTCATATTGAAATTGATGATAATAGAGAATTTATGGCAACAAAAAATAAGAATAATTTGACATATTTTAATGGGGAAGTTATAGAATATCAAAGATATACTCAATTGTGTGATGGGACATTAGTCTATTATTAAAAAATTTAATCTAAAATTAACACAATAAATTATAGTTATAAAACACGGTCACTTGTGTAGTAGAAAAATAAATTAATTTTAGATTTGAGTATCTTATAATTGAAGGAAAAGTTATTGATTAGTGGATTTTTGAAACTTCATATGTATAGTTTATTTGGATGGAGAAAAGATTTATGGATGTAGAGAAACAAAAGAATGATGATACTTCAAATGTTGAGAGCTTAAAACGAAATAATAGACTTTTTCTTGTAGTCCTAATAATTGTGTTTTGTTTAATGGCTTCTGGACTTGTTTATCAACAAAGAGAGATTATTAGTTTAAGGGATGATTTAAAAGAAGTGGCAGATAGTGTTAAGTATGATTTAAATAGACATTCAAGTATAGATTCAGATGAAGAGATAGAATTAAAAGTAGATGCTTTAATGAGTACTGATTGGTTTAAAAAACATACAATTGAAAATTCTTTAGATAAGAAAAGTATCTTTGCGGCTGATAATGCTGATTATTATGTTTACATGTATAAAGATGATTGTGGTTTTTGCAAAGAGACAGAGGCTCATATGTTTGAAAAGTTGGAAGCAATAAAGAAGAAAAACATTTATTTTGCAGATATTACAGAAGCAAAAGAAGAATCTGATAAGGGTGTTTCAAAGAAGAAGGATATTCTTTGGGCAGAAGAATCAGATGAAAGAGAAGTTTATACAACTACAAAGAATGATTTGGCAATTTCAGGAACGCCAACAATGATCAAAGTATCGAAAGACAAGAAAGATATTATGGTTTATGTTGGTTTGGATGCTATTGAAGCTGAGTTAGGTATTGATTAATAATCGCAATTTTTTTACAATTGAAAGAAAGTGTAATTTTAGTAATATTGTAAAAAATTATTAAGGAAAGGCCAAAAAATAGAGATAAAAAAAAGAAGGTATATTCATGAACAAGAAAATTAAACTAATTTTAGAAGCAGTCGTAATATGTATAATTTTGTTTAGTGTTTTTTATACTGGTTTTATGGCTTATTCCAAACGTTTAACATATGATAAAATGAAAACTGATAACAGTTCTTATATTTCCATTGAGACTATAGACGATCAAGAGGTTCATATTGATGGATTCCCTGTCATTTATATTGAAGGAAATAATGAAATATATAAAGATCATTGGGAAACGTTCTCTTCCGAGTTACAGGAACGTTGTAATATTCCTTGGCTAACTAAAAACGTTTCTTCTATCCATTATTGTTCAGAAGATGTTTTTTACAATGCTTTAGGGGAAAAACAAAATCTGAGTACAGCCTCTGTTGAAGGATTTACTGATTTAAGTAATAATTCTGTATATATTAAAGATACAGGCAGTGCCGGATATGATGAAACAATCCTTCATGAATTTGGTCATGCTTACGATAATACTTACGATATCACCACTGGTAATTACGATATTTCTATATTGGCATCTAGTCAGAAAAAGATTTGTAAGCATTCAGATAAAATGGGTGGTTCAGGTTTTGAATATTGTTCGTCAAACATCCAAGAAACTTTCGCCGATACCATTCAATTCTATATAACTGCCCGTAATACCGATCTTGTTCCCGAAGAAGTATTCAACTGGATTGATACGCTACCTAGATAACATTCAAAACAACAAACAAAAAGGTGTCTCATTTGTGGACGCCTTTTGATATGTTTAAACGAATGTTAGATAATATCTTCCCAATTTTTTAAAGTTGAACGTGTTTTCAAAAATATTTCATCAGAAGATAAATCAACGTCGTTTTCAACTTTTTGTCTCATAATTTTATAATCATCAATAGTTTTATGGATCATGTGTATTATTCGGCTTCGCTTTCTGCTTAAATCAGTAAAAACATTTCTATTGACTGATACGTTAGAAGTATAGAGATTTATTTCATTTCTGTTCATGATTATCATTTTACAGAAATCAAGGCCTGGTCTAATTTTGTTTCCTGTATTATAAACAGGAATCGAATAACTTCTAGGACATTTGCTACGCAATGGTATAAGTATGATTTTGTTTTCATAAGAAATTCCATAATAATATGGCCTTACTTTTCCAGAATGATTATTTTTATCTAATGTTTCTTCTAAAGAATCTCTAAATTCGTCATTTATCTTCAAAAATCTCGTAGCCATAGTATCTCCAATAAAAAAAGCATCTATATAAGATGCAAGTAAGCCATCCTTGGTTGCCGTTAGTTTTTATTTACCTCTACTTACAAACGATTTTATCGTTAATAAGCGACTTGTTGCTGACTTAGGACAATCGGTCAGAACCCAAAATAACTGCCGTTAGTTTTTTTCTACCTCTACTCATTAATGAGCGACTTGTTGCTGACTTAAGACAATCGGTCAGAATCCTCAAATGAAGGATGGCGGAATAATAATGTAAGACAGTCCCCTGTTTACAACAATAATATATCACAAGTAGTATAAAATGTAAATTAACAATCTTATCATTTCATCGAATCAATAACGTCACAAACTCCCTATCATGTCCATACGGTCTAATCTGGATGCCTGTTGTTTTGATATGCACACCATCTTCCATAGAGTATTCCTGTCCGTAGCAGATAAACGTCAAGAAATTCTCAACCAAAGCCAAATCAATATTAGTATAATCCAACGAATAGAAAACAGCTATATGTATAGGATTGTAAAGATAGAGATAAAAAGCAATCTATATTTGAATACCATGCAATGCATCACGGCTAGTAAAAGACGTGATGCATTGCGAAAAAAGTTTATTATACGTATGAAAGGTGACATATGGCACAAAATATACAGGTACAATATCAATCGGTAGTGATTTATTAGAGATGGTTATGGAAAGAATTTCAAAAGATGTAGTAATTCATTTGAAGTTGAATTATAATAAATATACAAATAGGGGACAAATATTTTTGTCTCTTTTCTTTTCGTGTGGAGGGTTTAATGGAAATCATTATTTTAATATTATTATGTATTGTGATTGTATGTTTAATTGTTTTGTTGATGCAAAATAAATCAAAGGAAAGTGTTTCTTCGAATTCGGATTCTTTGATTCTTCAAAAGAATTTTGAATATCTTTTAAAACAAGTACAGGATGTTCAAAAGAATCAGGCTACATCTAAAATGAGTTTGAATCAAATGGAAGACTATTTGTATCGTATGAATCAAGTTATGACAAACACAAAATTAAGAGGAAACTGGGGAGAATATCAATTGGATATGCTTCTAAGTGTATATTGTGGTCAAAATCCATCAATTTATTCTATGCAGTATACTTTGCCGAATGGAAAGATTGCGGATTGTGCTTTTCATTTGCCAGATACTAATAAAGTATTGTGCATTGATTCAAAGTTTCCAATGGAAAACTATTTGAATCTTCAAGAGGATATGGATACGTATTTAAGGCCTTTTAAAATGAATATGAAAAAGCACATTGATGATGTGGCTAATAAATATATCAATATAGATACGATGCCTTATGCCTTATTGTTTGTGCCTAGTGAAGCTATTTATCAATTTGTTTGTGCAAAATGCGATGATTTATTCACATATGCCCTTCAAAAACATGTGATGTTAGTATCACCAACGACACTTGTAGCAGAGGTGATGACATTATTATCAAGTACTAAAGATTTTTATAGAACAAGTCATATGGAAGAAATCGAAAGAAATATATTATTGCTTCAAGAAGATGCAAGTCGTCTTGTGGAAAGAAGTATAAAGGCAGAAAAAACATTGGAAACTTTGGCAACGCAATTTCATGCGGTTTCTATTTCTGCACAGAAATTATCAAGTCGAATGACTAAGATGGGAGAAGACGAATGATTAGTACATTAAAGGGAAATATAGCTTTGTTGGATTTTGATTTGATTGTCGATCCAACCAATCAACAAGTATTACCGATGCAAGGAGTTAGTGCACAAATATTTCATCAAGCCGGAAGTGAAATGATGAAAGCATGTCAAGAATTGAATGGTTTAGAGGTTGGGAAAGCTAAAATGACCAAAGCTTTTAATTTACCATGTAAGGCAGTTATTCATACGTGTGGACCACGCTATGTGGATGGAACGCATAATGAAGATGAATATTTAGCCGCTTGTTATTGGAATAGTATGGCATTGGCTTATGATTATATGCGAAAAAATGATATGGAATCGATTAATATTGCTTTTCCATGTATTTCTACAGGTATCAATGCATATCCAAATCATGAGGCTTGTGTAATTGCGATTCAAACTGTAAAGCGATTAATGAATAAGTTTCCTGAGACAAAGGCGATTCATGTATGTTTTGTATGTGATAAGACAGAAGATTATATGCTATATAAAGAGGCACTTAGATTACGATGAAATCTATGGTTGATTTATCCCATGAATTTTTAAAGCCTGTACTTCATAAACAAGCCATATGTGTGGATGCTACTTTGGGGCAGGGAAAAGATACAGATTTCTTTTTGTCTCAAAATGTACGTAGAATTTATGGCTTCGAAATTCAAAGGGATGTTTTTGAAAGTACAAAAGAACGATTAGGGAATCAAAGAACATGTTTCTTTCATGTGGGACATGAATATATGCAAGATTATATTCATGAAGAAGTGGATGCGATCATCTTTAATTTTGGTTATTTTCCTAGTGGAAATCATGATATCACAACGCATTCTTCTTCAAGTGTAAGTGCTGTAAAACAAGCATTAAGCTTATTAAAAGTAAAAGGAAGAATGGCTTTAGTGATGTATCCTCATGAATCAGGTGTAAAAGAGGCTAAGTGTATAGAAGAGTTATTAAAGGCACAAGAAAATATACAGGTTCAAAAAGTACAGAACTTACTGGTAGAACATTGTCCTTATCTATTATTGATCGAGAAAAGAAGATAAAAAAATAGACAACGTTTATGGCGTTGTCTTATTTACTTTGTAGCATGAAATAATAGATTTCGGGTTTTGCCATAAAACGAAGATTTGTATGCGTACATCCTACCCCAGATGAAATGATATATGGAAAAGAAAGTTTTTTGGCGCGAGAACGATTTAATGATTTTGCGCCATCAATGGATTTATATCCTCCTAAAATAGGGAATGTGATTTGCGTTCCATGGGAATGTCCACAAAGTGCTAAGGATATGGATTTTGTAGATAATTCTTCATTTATCAATGTATCTGGCATATGTGTAACTAATAAGTTATATTGCGTATCTGCGGCAGTAATTTTACTTGGATCTGGCGTGTTAGATAGTGCACTTAATGTAATGCCATCACTTTTTTGATTAGACAGAAGAATGGTTTCGTTTTCTAGAATTTCAAATTGAGATTGATTCAATATGGAACGAACAATATCATTGTTGGCTTCATCCTTTTCACCTAGTACACAAAATTTACCAAGTGGAGCATTGATATTTGACAATTTATTCGTGATGTAGTCAATATCTTCTTGATTCATTTGACAAGATTCATCAAATAGATCTCCACCAAAAATAATGATGTCTGGATCTAAATGTTCGATTTTATCAAAGAGCTTATTAGCTCTTTTTTTATTTTCAAATTTTCCATACTGCAAATCTGTAAAATAAACAATCGATACATCATTCATAGATTCAGGTATCTTAGTGTCTTGTAGTGTTTTATATTGCACAATCAATTTATCGGGTTCTACATTTTTTGCGATACTTATAGATGCGGCCATACTGAATACAATCACAAACAAAATACCGATAATGATAAACATTTGTTTCTGTAACTTTGTCATGCAAATATTTTATCATAAAACACAAAAGACATCACTAGGATGTCTTTGTTCTTGGTTTTCTTGCATGGAAGCTTTTACGATTCTTTTGAAGTTCTTCCATAGTTTGTTTTGAATTCAAAATAACTGGAATTACAATTGGATTTCGATGTGTCTTTTTATATAAGAATGGTTCTAAAGTAGAACGTACACAGTTTTTAATTTCAGAGAAAGTTGTTTTTTCTTTCATCTTTTCTTGAAGTGAATTATTTACAATATATTCAGCTTCTTTGATTAAACCTTGTGAATCTTTAATAAAGACAAATCCACGTGATACGATAACAGGTCGCATTAAGATTTTATTTTCTTTTGAATCAATAGCTAAAATAACGGCAACTAAACCATTATCTGCTAAAATACGACGATCTTTTAATACGGCTGTAGATAATCCGGAAATATCATTTCCATCTACATAGATATCATCACCTTGGTATCGCCAGTCACTTTGTAGTACTTTGTGATCTCTTAAAATAAGAATGTCACCATTGGCACATACAAAAATGTTTTCTTTTGGAATACCAGTTTCCATAGCGGTTTGTCTATGCTGCATCAACATTTTATATTCACCATGAATAGGCATAAAGTACGTTGGACGAACTAATTGTAACATTAGTTTTTGTTCTTCTTTTGAAGCATGTCCCGTTGTATGCAAGTTATTCAAGATGGATTTTGTAAGTACGGTAGCACCAGATCTAAATAAGTTATCAATAACACGATTGACACTGGATTGGTTTCCAGGAATTGGATTACTTGAGAAGACAATTGTATCGCCTGGTTTTAAGTGAATAAAGCGGTGTGTACCATTGGCAATTCTTGATAGAGCTGCAAGTGGTTCCCCCTGACTTCCAGTACAAATAATACATACTTTGTCATCTGGAGTATGAGCAAGTTCTTCGGGACTTAAAAAGTCTGAATTTTTGACTTTGATCGTACCCATCTTTCTTCCAATGTCAACAACATTTTCCATGCTTCGTCCAAAGACGATGACTTTTCTTCCAAATTTAGTAGCTGCCTCGATAATTTGGGCAACACGATGTACGTTGGATGCGAATGTGGCAACGATTAGACGCTGCTTTGTCTTACGCATAATGTCTTGAATTTCATTAGCAACTTTTCTTTCTGAAATAGAAAAGTCTTCAACTCCAGAGTTTGTGGAATCAGACATTAATAAATCGGGTTGTGTAACACCAATAAATGCCATCTTTTGATAGTCAGCATTTGTTCCAACAGGCGTTAAATCAAATTTAAAGTCACCCGTATGAACGATAGATCCATTAGGACATGTGATATGTACACCTAAAGAATCTGGAATTGAGTGGATCGTATTAAAAAAACCTACTTTGAAGTATTTTGTAGTAATACTTGAATTTTCATCGATTTCTATAATTTTTGTTTTTTCTAGTCCTTTATGTTCGCTTAATTTTTTAAGAATTAAAGCCTTCGCAAAGCGAGGTGCATAAATTGCGTCAATCTGGACTTGTTTAAGTAAGAAAGGAATTCCTCCAATATGGTCTTCGTGACCGTGGGTAATTACTAAAAACTTTCTTTTTTTGTTCATGCGAATCAAATGGTGATAATCAGGAATAACATAGTCAACACCTAATAAATCATCACCTGGAAACAAAACGCCACAATCTACGATACAGATTTCATTTTCGTGTTCGTAGCAATACATATTTTTACCAACTTCGCCTAATCCCCCTAAGGCATAGATCAAAGTATCACCTTTTTCAACGTGATTTTTTGCATGATATGGTTTTTTGTTCGATGCATGCCCAAACGTTTGTTCTTGTGTTTTTGGCATATTCGACCTCTTTCTATAATTTAATGACTCTATTGTTATTATAGCAAAGCTAGTCAATTTAAAAAAGCAGAAGCTTAAATGACTTCTGCCTCATCATCACTTTTCCAAGGATTGTTGGCATCAATGTGATCATAGAAAAGTGTACCTGACAAGTGATCAATTTCGTGTTGAAGGCAAATTGCGAAATAGCCTTCGGCTGAAATGGTTACATTTTTATCTTGAATCAAATCATAACCACGAACTTTAATTCGAGCATGACGGAAAACATGACCAGGATGTTCACCTTTTACAGATAAACAGCCTTCTCCATTATCTAAGTATGCATTTTGTACAGATTCTGAAATAATTTTAGGGTTGACTAATGCGACCTCATCTACACCATCTTCATAAGGAATCACAACCGCAATCATTTGTTTTAAAACACCGACTTGAACGGCCGCAATACCAACAGCTGGTTGTAAACCTTCAGCTTTGGCAATTTCATCATCTTGTGAATTACGCACATAATCTAACATAGCCTGTAAAAGTTCTTTATCTTCATTGGATAAAGGCAATGAAACAGGCTCACTTTGCATACGAATTCGCTCATCAGTATCTAATATAATATCTTTGCTTGTTATTTTCATAGTAATCATCCTCGCAAGTATTCTATAGCATTTTCGAATTATTGACAAATGATTTTTGAAAATATGCTAAAATAGAATTTATGATGGGGGGATTATCATGTCCAAACAAAAACGGCGATCAAAATTATCGTTTTTCGCATTGGATCCAAAATGTGATAAATATATAAATTGGGCGGTTGCGCTTCTGTTATTGGCTGGAACATTCACGATTATTTCAACAAATGTAGGGAAAACAACATCTGCGCCGAATATTGTTCCTAAAGTACTGATGAAACAATGCATGTTTGTGCTATGTGGATATATTGCAATGTGGTTTATGAATAGATGGTTTCGCTTTAAATGGTATTCTAAAGTAGAAGGCCTGATTATTGGAATTAGTATATTTATGTTGATACTTCCATTTTTCTTTGCGGAAATTGGAGGAAGCCATGCATGGATCTTGATTGGAGGTATTTCCTTACAGCCAAGTGAATTCGCAAAACCATTGATTATTATAATTTGTGCTACATGTTTATATCGGGCAAAAAAAGAAGCAGTCATGTTAAAAGTAAGAGGGCAACTTTTTAAAAGGGCATGGTTCTCATTTGTTTTAATATCTGGAATTGTGGCTATTCAAAAAGATATGGGAACATTGGTGATTATTTGTTTTATTTTCCTATCTTGTATTATGATTCCTAAATATGCGGTTTTACAACGTATGCAACGATTATTAAAATTATTCGTTTATGGAGCAGTTGCAGCAGCCATTGTCTTATTTGGAATCACAAATATTGGTACTGAAATTATAAAACATACATCGCTTGCTCATATTGCGGTGCGTGTTGAAAATTTTAAAGATCCATATACCGATGTATATGGAGATGGATATCAGCCTGCTAACTCATTATATGGTATCGCAAGTTCAGATATTCGTGGAAAAGGTATAGGCAATTCAACTCGAAAATATGGCTATTTAACACAGGCAGATAATGATTATATTCTAGCTGTATTGCTTGAGGAAACGGGTGTTTTTGGGTTGTTTGGTTTAGTTATATTATATGGAATGATTGAAATTCGTTTATTTTATTATGCATTTAAAACAAGTGAAGACATGTATAAAGTAATATTAGGTGGAACGGGCGTTTATCTATTTATGCACTTTTTCTTAAATGCCGGAGGCGTTGCTTGTTTAATTCCTTTTACAGGAGTTCCGCTCTTATTTATTAGTAGTGGAGGAACAAGCTTAATGTCGATTATGTTGACAATGGGGTTGGCACAAAATTGTATTTGTTCGATTAGACGAAAGGAGATGGATCGTTTATTATGAGAATTGTGGCGGGAAAATATGGTTCTAGATCATTAAAGAGTCCTAAAAATGATGCGACTAGACCTACACAAGATAAAATCAAAGGCGCTATCTTTTCAAGTTTGGGAAATATTTTTGATGGCGGTAACTTTTTAGACTGTTACAGCGGAACTGGAAATATGGGATTAGAAGCTGTAAGTCGAGGTATGGATCATGCGACTTTAGTCGATAATAATAAGGTTGCTATCTCGGTAATCAAGGAGAATGTAAAAAACTTAAAGGCGGATAAAGAAACAAAGATTATTTGTGGAAATATCTTTACTGTGTTAGAGCGGCTAACATTAAAATATGATGTGGTATATATTGATCCTCCTTACGCAAAGCAGGAAAATGAAAAATTGATTCAGAAGTTAGATGATTTAGATATGGTAAAATTGGATGGAGTTATTGTTGTGGAAAGCCTTGAAGAAGAGGTGTGGCCTGAAAGGATCGCTTCTTTTACAAAATATAAAGAAAAGACATACGGTATTACGCGTATTTCTTATTATCAAAAAGAGGAGAATGAGTAATGAAAATAGCAGCATTTTGTGGAACATTTGACCCAGTGACATATGGGCATTTGGATATTATTGAAAGGGCAAGCAAATTGTTTGATGAGTTGGTTGTTTTTATTTCACCAAACTCAGACAAAAACAATGAGTTTACTGAAGCAAGAAGACTTGCATGGTTAAATGCATCGACAAAACATTTGTCGAATGTAACATGTAAAATTCAATCTGGATTAGTAGTAGAGGCTTGTAAAAGTGTAAATGCTACTGTGCTGGTACGTGGAATTCGTAATGGTGTGGATTGTACATACGAGCAAAATATGGCGTTTATGAATGCAAGATTGGATGAGAATATCGAAACAGTTTGTCTATTTACACGACCTGAATATAGTTTATATTCAAGTTCAAATGTAAGAGAACTCTTTAAATATGGACAAAACATTTCTGAATTTGTTCCAGCTTGTGTATTAGAAGATCTTAAAAAAGGAGAAGAATAAAATGGAAAAGTTTATCGATTGGTTAAAGGCAAATGGATATAAATATAAAAATGAGGATATTTATTTAGAGGCATGTACACATTCTTCTTATGCCAATGAACATCATCGCCAAATGGATGATAATGAACGACTTGAATTTATGGGAGATTCAGTTTTACAAATTTGGAGTGCAACTCAACTATTTTTAATGGAACCAAAAATGCGCGAGGGACAAATGACAACACTTCGTGCACAAACTGTATGTGAATCTACGCTATATGTATTAAATAGACAACTAGGATGGTATGAATTTTTGCGTTTAGGTGTTGGCGAAGAAAAAACGGGTGGAAGAAATCGAGAAAGTATTTTAGCTGACCAGTTTGAAGCTTGTATTGGAGCTATTTATATTGATCAAGGATATCATGTGTGTGATGAAATCTTGACTAAATATATGAAGCCTGTATTTAAACAAGAAAAAAGCGAGGCTGTTACAGACTATAAAACACATTTACAAGAAGTGATTCAGGCAGACTCTAGAAAGACGATTCAATATAAATTATTAGAAGAAAAAGGTCCAAGTAATGCTCCAACATTTACTATGGGTGTATATTTAGATGATATTTTATTGGGGCAAGGAACAAGTAGTACGAAGAAAAAAGCAGAACAAAAAGCCGCCAAGGATGCTTTTGAAAAGATGGCTAAATAAAATGGAAGTATTTGAAAAATTATTAGATGCCCAATTATATGCTTATTTTAAAAATGCCTCATTTTATGAGAATCCCATTTTTCATGCAACACATAAAATGGTTGAGTTTTATATAGAATTTGAGAATGTAATTCCTTTAGAAGTATATGAACAGATCATCACAAAGCTGCAGCTTGCATTGCATGTACATGTGAAGTTGCATATTCATTCCAAAAATAATGCGGTAGAAATGGATGAATTAGATCGTTATGTGAATCATTTTGTGGAAAAATATAGTGATGTGAAGGATTTCCGTTTTTTACATCCATATCTAGAAAATGATACGATTTGTTTTTCAACACGAGATGAGTCACGACTTGCAGCATTAAATTTAGCATTGCCAAGCTTGGTAGAAAAGTTAAAAGAAGTGGGTATCAATCAAGAAATTGTATGTAAAAAAGTAGAGGAAAATATTGCGATTGAAACGGCAAAGGTGCAAGTAGCTGCACCTGTTGTAAAACAAGAACCGGTTAAAAAACAATATCCTTCTTCAAATAGCTATAAAAAGGAATCGGCTACACAATATAAGATTGCGGATTTACGTGTTGGCTATTCGAATGTTCAAATTGAAGGTCACATTTTCGATATTGATAATCGTGTGATGAAAAGTGGCAAAACACTACAGATGCTATATATCAGTGATTATGATGATGCGATCGTTGCCAAACGTTTTGAAGGGGCTAGATGTCCAATTGAAGAAATTGAATCTGTAAAAAAAGGAATGCACGTCGTTTTAACGGGAGAAGTAGTGTATGATTCTTTTTCTAAGTGTGATTCTTTCATGGTAAGAAAGCTTGAAATCACACAAGAAAAGAAAAGAGAAGATCATGCCAAGGTGAAAAGGACAGAGTGGCATGTACACTCTAACTTTTCGGAAATGGATGGAGTTTGTGCTATCGAAGAATTTATTCAACAAGCCTATGATTGGGGTATGGATTCAATTGGTGTGTGTGACCATCAAGTTGTTCAGGCTTTTCCAATGGCTCAACACAAGATTGAAGCTTTATCGAAAAAAGATCCAAATCGCGAATTTAAAATGTTGTATGGATGTGAAATGTTAGTGGCAGACTCTAAATATCATATTGTCTACAATAATGATCATCGAAGATTAGAAGATGCAACATTTGTCGTATTTGACTTGGAAACTACTGGTCTTTCGAATACGCGTGATGAAATTATTGAATTTGGTGGTGTGAAAATCAAAAATCGTGAAGAGGTTGGACGATTACAGATGTTCATTAATCCAAAGCGAACGATTCCTGCGCATATTTCAAATTTAACGCATATTACACAAAATGATGTGGATTGCGCAAAACCAATCGAAGATGCCTTAGATGAATTGTTAGAGTTTATTGGGGATTCCATTTTAGTAGCACACAACGCAACCTTTGACGTTGGCTTTATGAATGCAGCGTGTCGTAAAACAGGTCGTGATGAATTAACGAATCCGGTAATTGATACGTTACCACTATCATATGCGATGCTTCCAGACGAACAAAAACGCTTTAATTTAGGAAGTGTATGTCGTCACTATCGCGTGAGTTATGATGGGGAAGGAGCGCACCGTGCGGATTATGATGCGGATGTACTTTCACAAGTCATGTATAATATGATGAATCAATTGGGCCATGAAGCAACATTAGATACATTGATGGATATGGAAGGTGGATGTGAAAAGTATTCAAGCAAGAAGCCTTATGAAAGAAATCGTCCATATCACATGACCGTTTTTGCCAAGAATAAAGATGGCTTAAAAGAGTTGTTTGAATTGATTACTTTATCGCATACACAATATTTAGTAAGTATGGGTAAAGAAAATGGGCAGCCACGTATTATTAAGGAAGAAATTTCAAAGAAGTGGGATAATGGCAACTTATTAATTGGTTCTTCTTGTCAAAATGGTGAGATTTTTGAACTAGCTCATACAAGAAGTAAAAAAGAATTATTTGAAGCCATGGCCTATTATGACTATATTGAGTTACAGCCATTAGATTGTTATAAGAATATGTTGGATCGTGGAAGCATTACGGATGTGGAGGATTTAAAATGGTATCTACAGTTTATTTATGATACCGCAAAAGAAGCAGGTAAGATGGTTATCGCATCAAGTGATGCACATTATGTAAATCCAAATGAGAAACGTCTTCGTGATGTGTATATCAATGCCAAGGCAATTGGGAATGCTAGACATCCTCTATATATTTATAATAAGCAAGCGCGTAAGGCTACGAGCAATCCAAATCAGCATTTGTTGACAACGGATGAAATGTTGAAGGCATTTGAATGGATGGGTGAAGATGTAGCTTATGAGGTTGTTGTGGAAAATACAAATAAATTAAAGTTATTGACAGAACCTATCTTTCCAATTAAGGATAAATTGTATCCACCGGATATTGAGGGGTCAGACCAAAAATTGCGTGATATTTGTTTTGAAACAGCTCACCAATGGTATGGAAAAGATTTGCCAGACATTGTTGAAAAACGATTGACACGTGAATTAGATAGTATCATTGGTCATGGATATTATGTAGTTTATTATATTTCACACTTACTTGTAAAAAAGAGTAATGATGATGGATATCTTGTGGGTTCACGTGGATCTGTAGGGTCTAGTTTTGTTGCGACGATGTCAAATATTACAGAAGTAAATCCATTAACACCTCACTATGTATGTAAGAATTGTCAGCATTATGAATTTTTAGATGGAGATGAAGCTAAGTCTGGTTTTGATTTACCTGATAAAGTTTGTCCAGTATGTGGAGAAATTATGCGTGGGGATGGTCAGGATATTCCGTTTGAAACATTCTTAGGTTTTGAGGGGGATAAAGTTCCCGATATTGATTTGAACTTCTCGGGTGAATATCAGCCAAATGCCCATGCATACACAAAAGAAGTATTTGGTGATGATCACGTTTTTAGAGCAGGTACTGTAGGTACGGTACAGGAAAAAACGGCATATGGATATGTCAAAGGATATGAGGAAGAGATGGAGTGTGAGCCTTTTAATGAGGCAAAGCGTGTAGATTTGGCCAAAGGTTGTGAAGGTGTAAAAAGAACAACGGGTCAGCACCCAGGTGGTATTGTCGTTGTACCTTTGGATATGGATGTGCATGATTTTACGCCAGTTCAATATCCGGCAAACAATCCAAATGCGACTTGGAAAACAACACACTTCGATTTCCACCAGATTCATGATAATATTTTAAAATTTGATATTTTAGGGCATGTCGATCCTACGGCTATGAAAATGTTAGAGCGAATTACGGGAGTCAATGTTCGTCAAATTCCAATGAATGATCAGGCAACTATGGCTATTTTTTCTACGACAGAATCACTGAAAATCGATACGACAAAATATAATGAAGTGACTGGAGCAGCTGGTATTCCTGAGTTTGGTACACCATTTGTTCGTGGGATTCTAGAACTTACAAAGCCGACAACATTTGCGGAATTAGTCACTATTTCTGGTTTGTCTCATGGTACGGATGTTTGGTTGGGAAATGCCAAAGATTTGATTGATAATGGCACTTGTAAGTTAAATGAAGTTATTGGTTGTCGTGACGATATTATGGTTGATTTGATGGGGTATGGTGTTAAACCAAAATTATCATTTACGATTATGGAAAGTGTCCGTAAGGGTAAAGGTTTAAAAGATGAATGGGTTACTGAAATGAAGGCGAACAATGTACCAGAATGGTTTATTGATTCTTGTACAAAAATCAAGTACATGTTCCCTAAGGCCCATGCGGTTGCCTATGTTATGATGGCTGTGCGTATTGCGTGGTTTAAGGTACATATGCCAGTACATTATTATTGTATGTATTTTAGTATTCGTTGCGATGCTTATGATGTGCAAACCATGATTCAGGGGGAGGCTGCCATTCGTCAAAGAATGGCGGATATCAAACATATGAAAGAGGATAAAACACAAAAACCAAGTGATAAAGAATTGGCTATTTATGATACGTTAGAACTTGCTTTGGAGATGGTTTTACGTGGTTTTAGATTCTCGAATATAAGTATTAATCGTAGTGCAGCCACCGAATTTATTGTGGATCCAGATGATCCAAAAGCAATTATTCCACCTTTTACAAGTATTGATGGTTTGGGTTCAAACGTAGGCTTATCTGTTGTAAAGGCTAGAGAAGAAAAACCATTCCTTTCTAAGGAAGATGTATTAAAGCGTACACAACTTTCAAAAACTTTAGTTGAAAAGTTAGCTGAAATGAATGCTTTAGAGGGATTGGATGAAGAAAATCAAATGACACTGTTTTAGGCAGTGTCTTTTTTAGTGTATTTGTAAATTTTTACATATATGTAGTTATATGATAAAATGTTTACATTGTTGGAGGAGAGTTATGAAAAAGAAAGGATATAATATAACACTTGGTATTTTTATTGGCTTGATTGCAGGTGTTATTGTTGGAATTATTATGCCGGAATGGGCAAATACCGCATTGAGCGTTGTTGCTTCCATATATATGTCGGCCTTAAAAATGATGATTTTCCCACTTGTATTTACAAGTTTAGTCATGGGAATTATTGGTATTGGGGATATTGCCAAAACAGGTAAAGTTGGTTTGCATGCCTTATTATGGTATACAGGTACAACAGCTTTGGCATCTGGTCTAGGATTGGTTTTACCTCGTATGTTACATTTGGGTAAGAATGCACATATTGTTGCGACAAAAACACAAGTGGAGGCTGCAACATTTAATGGTTTGTTGGATACTTTACAGAATATTATTCCTTCAAATCCAGTAGAGGCATTCGCAATGGGAAATATGCTTCAAGTATTAGCTTTTGCCGTGATTATTGGACTTGCTTGTTTGGCTATCAAGGAAAAAGCAGATCCATTTGTGAATTTGTGTGATTCCATTTATCAAATTTCTATTTTTATTATTAGTAAAATTATGTATGTGACTCCATTTGGAGTATTCGCATGTATTGCCACAGTTATGTATTCAAATGGTGTGGATACAATGCTTCAATTAGGACAAGTATTATTGGCTTTATATATTACGTTCTATTTATATGCATTTATTGTTTATGGTGGTATGGTTAAATTCTTTGGAAAATATAGTCCAATTCAATTTTTTAAAGATATTGCACCAGCAGGATTGAATGCGTTTGGAACTTGTTCAAGTAGTGCTACGATTCCTATTTCATTAAAGTGTGCTTCAGAAAAGATTGGTATTCCTGAAGAAATCACGTCTTTAACTTTACCTTTAGGTGCAACAATCAATATGGATGCTGTTTCGATTTTGATGTCATTTATGATTACATTCTTTGCGACAGCTTTAGGCATTGATTTAAGTATTGGAACAATGGTAACTGTCCTTGCTTGTAACGTATTGTTAAGTATTGGTACTCCAGGCGTTCCAGGTGGTGCTATTGCTGCTTTTGCGGCATTGTGTCCAATTGCAGGAATTCCAACAAATCAAATCCTAGGTGTTTATATTTCAGTAAATACTTTGTGTGACATGGGAGCTACTTGTGTGAATGTCATTGGTGACTTGGCTTGTTCAACTGTATTAAAGCAGACCTTACATTTTAAAAAGAAAAAATAGGATGAAGACAAATAAAACAATCAGTGAATTTAAAGAGTTTATTGCCAAAGGCAATGTGATGGATATGGCTGTGGGTGTCATTATTGGTGGTGCTTTTGGAAAAATTGTGACTTCCTTGGTAAATGATATATTGATGCCGATTGTGGGAATTTTAATTGGTAGACTTGATTTTACGGTTTAAAAATTCGAGTAGGCACAGCTACAATCACGTATGGTAATTTTATTCAAAATGTTGTAGATTTTTTAATTGTAGCGGCATGTATATTTACAATGTTGAAGTTTTTGGCTCATTTTAAAAAGACAACAAATGATCAACTTGATCAAAAAGAACCTAAAAAAGAGGATACTGTTGTCTTATTAGAAGAGATTCGTGATTTGTTAAAGAAGATAGATAAAGTAAAATAAATATGTGATCAACAAGAGTATACCGGCTTTTTTGTCGAGTACTCTTGTTTTTTTAGTACAAAGATAAAGGACAAGACCAATCAATATTGCGACTAAGGAATCGATGATAAAGTTTGGTTCAAAAGGTACGGGAGTAATAAGTGCACTAGAACCTACGACAAATAAGATATTAAAGATATTCGATCCAATGATGTTTCCAATCGCGATATCGGCATTGCCTTTTTTGGCAGCTGTTACAGAAGTAACAAGTTCTGGTAATGAAGTTCCTAAGGCAACGATTGTTAGGCCGATAAATCTTTGACTGACACCTAATGAAATGGCAATGTTTGTGGCTGCATCTACCGCAAAGTTACTTCCAATCATTAAACATACAAGTCCAAGTGGAATAAATAAAGGATTTGTTTGTTTGATTTCAGTTTCTTCCATTTGATTCTTAGACATTTTAAAAATGTAGTATAAGTAACCAAGAAAGAATAACCACATAATAATTCCATCTAAACGAGAAATCGTTGTGTTGATACCTAATAATATCAATACAAGTGTTACAAGTATCATAAATGGCATTTCATATTTGATCGTACTATTTTGAATATGTAATGGACGAATCAGTGCTGTAATGCCAAGAATGATTCCTACATTTAGAATGTTACTTCCAACAACATTTCCAATTGTAATGGCAGCATTGGATTTTAAAGCAGCAGTAATAGAAACAAAAGCTTCTGGTAGACTCGTTCCCATCGCAACGATAGTAAGTCCAATAATCAGTTGGGGTATGCCAAAACGTGAGGCGATACTGCTTGCTCCATCGACAAACCAATCGGCTCCTTTTAGCAGTAGAATAAATCCTAATACTAATAAAATTATGTTCATATAGTTCCTCCTGGACCAGATAAAATAAAAAGACTCTGGTCTTATATACCAAAGTCTTGCCATTTCATCACAGTCCGGATTTAATATCGTATTGACGAATCTGTAAACACATATATGTGCAGGCTACTCCCTTTATGGGCTTATTATACATATTTTGGTTAATAAATTCTATATTTAATTGTAAAAATATCTTAAAAAATGCAAGTTTTCTAGAAAAACATCAATTTATTTCGTATTAGATATAGGGGGTGAGTAAATCACATGAATAAAATTAAAGACAAAATTTTGAAGGAGTTTTTAGAAAACAATGCCTATTTTGTCGACTTCTTTAATGCATACTTCTTTGATGGAGAAAGAGTTCTTAAACCAGAGAATTGTGAAGAACTTGATTCTGAAATGAATGATTCGAATATGGATCTAGAAAAGCATGTGGATGTGATTCGTAAGTACAATGATGGAAATTTTTATAGTGCATTCATTATTGAGAATCAAAGTTATGTGGATGCTTCGATGGTTGTAAGAGCGGCTACATATGAGTATGTAGCGTATGATCGAATGTTAAAGAAGTTAAAGAAGAATAAGGCTAAAGAAAAACTATCCATGGTGCATATTCTTGTATTTTATACAGGAGAAAGGCCTTGGAATGCAGCTAGACAGCTTTCCCAGCTTGTAGAGGTGGATGAAAGGCTTGAATCCTATTTCCATGACTACCAAATGAATCTGATTGAAATCACAGGAAATACTTCATATAATTTTAATGAAGAAGACGTGTATAATCTATTCTACATATGTCGAAGTATTTATGATCAGTCTATTTATGAAGAAAAGAGTAATAGCTTTGGACTTGTGAAGAGCAGTGTGTTAAAAGTAGTCAAGACATTAACGGATGTAGAATGGTTGGATTTAGAAGAATTAGAGGAAAAGGAGGAGATTGAAATGTGTGAAGCTGAAAAGAGATGGCTTGAAGTAAAGTCAAAAGAATGGGAAGCTGAAGGGATAAAAAAAGGAATCAAACAAGGCATTGAACAAGGCATTGAACAAGGAATTGAACAAGGAATTGAACAGGGTAGTGAGAAAAAAGAGCTTGAGATGTATCAAAAAATGATGGACAAGGGATTTGGAATTAAAGCTATCGCATCTATCTTCTCAGTAAGTGAAGAGTCGATTGAAAAGCTGCTGATGAAAGCTTAGGTAAAGCTGAAAAGAGATGGCTTTGAAAAAGAAGATACGTTCTTTTGTTCAATGTTTGTAACAATGGATAGGAGGAGATGAAAAATCTCTTCTTTTCTTTTTCGTCTGTGATATAATAAGGTGACTTTGAAAGGATTGAGAAAATGGTATTTCTTTTATTAGTATTAGGTATGGTCCTTTTAATGAAGGGTGCAGACTTGTTTGTGGATGGTAGTGCAAGTGTGGCTCGTAAATTAAAAGTGCCTTCAGTTATTATTGGCTTGACAATTGTTGCGCTTGGAACAAGTTTACCAGAAGCAAGTGTGAGTATTACAGCTGGTTTAATGGGCAGTAATGAAATTGCAATTTCAAATATTGTGGGTTCTAATATTTTCAACACGTTGGTTGTGGTTGGAACAAGTGCAGTCATTACTCCATTTTTAATGGATAAGGATATTTTGAATCGTGATTTAAAAATCAATATTTTAGTGAGTATTTTACTTTCTATTTTTGTATTAAATGGAATGTTGAATCGCTTTGAAGGCATTATCTTCTTGGTTGGTTTGGTATTGTTTATTTTAAACTTGATTCGTAGTGCAAAAAAGAATCGTGTTGAGGATGAGAAAGTTGAAACTTTGTCGGGAATCAAATGCCTGGTATATATCGTGATTGGTGTTGCGTGTATTATTTGGGGTGGAGATATCACTGTAGATAGTGCAAAACAGATTGCAGCTATGCTTGGTATGAGTGATACGTTGATTGGTTTAACTGTTGTTTCAATTGGTACTTCTTTACCTGAGTTAGTAACAAGTGTTGTTGCGGCAAGAAAAGGTGAGAGTGGATTATCTTTAGGAAATGCGATTGGAAGCAACATTATGAATATCTTGTTTATTTTGGGTGCTTCAAGTACAATTCATCCAATTGCGGCTACTTCACAGAATATTATAGATACTTTTGTCTTGATTGGTGTTTCTCTATTGATATATGGTATTGCGAAAAAGGGAGATACAATGACAAGAAAAAAGGGGATCTTTATGATCCTCGTATATGTCATTTATATGATTTATATTATTGTACGCTAGGCTTGTCCTAGCTTTTTTTCTTTCCTTGGGAAAGGATAGCTCGAATAGAATCGAAAAGAATGGGTTTATATTCTTCAATCGGAAGGGGTTGACTATGAAGAATACTGTTGTAGCAAGTACTTCCTGTAAGTTCAACTATTAAGTAGAGGATGACTTCTGAATTTTTAAATTCATATCCATTTGCGGTTGCGATTTCGTTAAATTCTTTTATAAGATTGAAACTATCATTATCAATAGCCGTATTTAACTGAGCATGGAACACGCCCCAAGATAGGTTTCTTTCAACGAATTTTAAAATCAATGGATTGTTTTCTAATCGAATCAATACTTGATTGATCAAAAAAATCACAGAGTCTTCAAAATTACGAATATCGTTTTTTTCTAGTTGTTTGTGGGCTTCTTCAAAAAGACGATGTGCTTCTTTTTGAATTAGAATATCGCGAATTTGGTATTTATCTTTGAAATAAAGATAGAAAGTTCCTTTTGCGACGCCTGCACTCTTTACAATATCATTTACAGAGACATTCGTAATGTCTTCTTTTGTGAATAGATTAAAGGCAGCCTGTAAGAGGTTGTTTTCTTTTATTTTCTTATTTTCAATTATCTTACTTTTCATGCATATCACCATCCATATTATAAT
>ERZ1034915.477-NODE-477-length-27406-cov-4.788234_pt1 | contig 27406 bp, 24 predicted proteins | sample MGYA00520592_ERZ1034915 | MGnify/ENA primary metagenome ERZ1034915 (study PRJEB33766, sample SAMN09781787) | gut metagenome | biome: gut microbiome | host: Homo sapiens | place: Madagascar | study: EMG produced TPA metagenomics assembly of the PRJNA485056 data set... | reverse complement strand
TCGAATGTCACCGCAGAGCAGATGGATGAATTTCAGAAGAAAACCGACAGCCGGCAGTTGATTATGATTGTGGAGCAGTATATCGGAAAGCCGCTCTCTTCCAATGAAGCCAGAACCATCTATTTTATTTCCGAGCAGCTTCATTTTTCGGAGGAGCTGATTGACTATCTTGTGGAATACTGCGTCGGCCTCGGCAAGAAGGATTTCCGCTACATCGAAAAGGTGGCCCTGAACTGGGCGGAAGACGGCATTTCCACCGCCGCACAGGCACGGAAGGCTGTTTTGTCCGGCAGCCGCAGCAGCAAAAAGGGCGGGAAATCCGGAGCCCGTTCGTTCCAGGCCTTTGAGAAAACCTCCTACGATTTTGATGAGCTCGAGAAGCACCTTCTGAGCAACTGAGAAGAAAGGAGCATCCCTTGTCTCTTTCCAAGGAAGAATATGACAAACTGATGATGGAGTACGCAGGAAAGCGCGATGCTCACCGTCGCGAGCTTTCTCTCCGAAAATCCAGAGTCTACGCCAGAATTCCGGAATATCAGGAGCTGGATCGTCAGATTCCGGACCTTTCCTATGCTGCTCTGGAGGAAAAGCTGTCCGGAAAAGAGGCTTCTTTTTCTCTGAAGGAAAGACTTTCTTCCATTGCTGCGGAAAAGGCAAGACTTCTGAAGGAAGCGGGATTTCCTGCCGATTATCTGCAGCCGCATTATGACTGCCCCGACTGCAGGGACACCGGCTATATCGACAGCCGGAAATGCCATTGTCTTCGTCAGAAGGAGATCCGTATCCTGTACCAGCAGTCTCACCTGGATCGCCTGCTGCAGGACAATCGCTTTGACCTCATGTCGGCCTCCTATTATCAGGGAACTGACCTGGAGCGCTTCAAAAAGGCTGTACAGGCCTGCAGGAAGTTTTTGAAAGATTTTAATTCCGACTATGAAAATCTCTTTTTCTATGGTACAGTCGGTACCGGTAAATCCTTCCTGTCCATTTGTACGGCCGGCGAACTGCTGAAAGAAGGGCATTCCGTGCTTTATTTCAGCTCCTCGTCATTATTTGATACCATCTCGTCCTGCATATTCCGACAGGATAATAAGGCAGAATATCACAGCTTTCTGGAGGATCTGTATGGCTGTGAAGTTCTTGTCATAGATGATCTCGGCACAGAGATGACCAATAATTTTGTTGCGGCACAACTGTTCTCCCTCCTGAATGAGCGGGACCTTCGCAGAAGGGCTACCATCATTTCCACCAATCTCTCGCTTCCGGAGCTTCGAGACCGTTATTCCGATCGAATTTTTTCCCGAATCACAAGCAGCTACACCATTCTGAAGCTGACGGGGCCTGACATTCGTGTCGCCAGAAAAATGAGAAAAGTGTAAGGAAGACCGCATGGATTCTGCGGCGGAAAGGGTAAAATGGAGCAGATTAAAAAGCATGACAAGAGAAATCTGGAATCTATTCCGGTAGGTTCTCTGGGCCTGGTTCCCGTAACCGGCTGTGAGGATATGGGAAAGGAAATTGATTATTTCCTGACACAGTGGCGCGCAGAACGCGAAAGCGAGCACAAGAACAGTCTTGCCTTTGCAGGTTATCAGCGTCCCACCTATATCGTGAACGTGGATCTTCCCCGCTTCGGCACCGGCGAAGGAAAGGGTGTCATGAAGCAGTCCGTCCGCGGCATGGATCTCTACCTTCTCGTAGATGTCGTAAATTACAGCAAGACCTACCGCATGTTCGGTGAAACGAATCACATGTCTCCCGATGACCACTATGCGAACTTAAAGCGCACCATTGCCGCAATCGGCGGTAAGGCCCGCCGCATCACGGTCATCATGCCCTATCTGTATGAGGGCCGCCAGCATAAGCGTTCCATGCGCGAATCCCTCGACTGTGCGCTTGCTCTTCAGGAGCTGGTTCACATGGGTGTGGATAACATCATTACCTTCGATGCCCACGATCCCCGCGTACAGAATGCAATCCCGTTATCCGGCTTCGACACCGTGCAGCCTGCTTACCAGTTTATCAAAGGACTCCTCCGCCATGTGGACGGACTTCACATCGATGCCCGCCATATGATGGTCATCAGCCCGGATGAAGGCGGCATGAAGCGTGCCGTATACATCGCCAACGTATTAGGCCTCGACATGGGTATGTTCTACAAGAGAAGAGACTATACAAGAGTAGTGGACGGCCGCAATCCGATTCTGGCCCACGAATTCCTTGGCTCCTCCGTTGAGGGCAAGGACATGATCATCATCGATGACATGATTTCCTCCGGTGAGAGTGTGCTCGAGGTCGCAAGAGGTTTGAAGGAGCGCAAGGCCGGACGTATTTTTGTATTCTCGACCTTCGGTCTGTTTACCAGCGGTCTTGAGAAATTTAACCAGGCTTACCGCGATGGACTGATCGACCGGGTTCTGACTACAAACCTGATTTATCAGTCTCCCGAGCTTCTGGAGTGCCCCTGGTACATCAGCTGCAGCATGAGCAAATACATTGCCTACATCATTGATACGCTCAATCATGACAGCTCCATCTCGGATCTCCTGGATCCCTCCGCAAGAATTCAGAAGATTGTAAATCGCTACAACGAGAACGGTCTGCATATCAACGAATAATACAATGCTGTAAAGCGAAACGTGTGTCGCAAGGCACGACGTGCAAAAAGACCCCCGGATTTTCCGGAGGTCTTTTTGCTTCTTATTCTGCTTCAGTCAGCGCCTTCGATCACATTTGCTTCGGTCAGCCTGCCGGAATATAACTCAGAAACCGGTTTCCGGCTGCTGCAAAATTCTCTCTTGCCGTTTCCAGATTCATCAGATGAACACTTCCCGCCGCAGGGTCATAGATCTCGATATTTTCCGGTCCATATCCTATGATCAGTATGGTTTCTCCGCCATCCGTTTCTGCATAAACCGCCTGATGCATTCCCACATAATAGAGTACCTCGTCCAGACTGCAGCCGAAGAGGTTCAGTACCTCGTAATCCTTCAGTTCTTCCTGCAGAATCTCCAATGATGTCTTTCCCTGGTCCAGGAGTCCTGCTGCATCTGCGGAAATATTTTCTGCTGACAGAATCGCCTTCAGGCACATTTCCCTGCTGTCCAAAAGGGCAGTGCCCTCCTCCATGGATGTCAGCGCATCAATTTCACTTCGTTCCGGACGCCGCTTTCTCCAAAGATACCGTCCCTGTTCATTCACAACCACACCGCTTCGTTCAGCACCGGCTGTTTCGATGGCTGACGTCAGATCATATTCACAGCCCAGGAACTCTTTACTGCTGTATACATAATAACAATGTGTCGATTGGATTCCGGAATCCGCATCCTTCTCCTCTGCGGTACCTCGCGGCAACAGCTCCCGTGATCCTTCGTACAGAATTTCCTGCGGCCGGATATAATGGCAGGATTCCCAGTCGCTCTCCCCCGTCTGAATCTGGACCACCATACCAGATGCGGCACTGCTCTTTGTCCGGACCAGCGCTGTCTTGTCTTCGGTTGCACCGCTCAGGATTTCATCATCCGGTGCAGGAACATAAGATGCTTCCCCATCCTGTGCCTTCTGCACCCGTGTCAGAACCAGCTGGCTTTCACGCACCTCACAGGAAAGGACATAATAGCCGTCCTGATGGTAATCCTCCAGTACATTTTGCTCCGGGTCCACAATGTAAATGTGATCCATCGGTTCTACCGTAATTCCGGAAGCATCGGTGATAAGATCCCCGGATGCTGCAGTTCCATACACAAGATCTTCTCCAAGAAAGCCAAGCGGTATCGCACGTTTTCCGGAGGGCGCTTCGAGCCTGCTCTGTACCTGCCCGTTCAGATTCACCAGAAGAATGGCGCCGCTTGGCTCTCCTTCCGTCATTTCCTCCATGGCAATCATTTCTCCGCTCTTTGAGATCACAAAGCGCCTGCTTGCCAGATTCGATTCCAGCTTCCGGATACTGCAGGAATTGACATTCACTTCATACAGTGTGTCGTAAAGAAACAGATAAAGGCTTCCCTTGTCCCTGTCATAATAAGACAGTTTTCCGACCAGATTGTTCAGGAGATCCCACGAGCCGTCATAGGGCACAAAAACCTTTTCTTCCAGCGTATGATATTCCCCGCTGTAATGATAAAAGGAAACTCCCATCTTTCCTTCGTGCCGCCCACAGTTCATATAACCGTAAACCAGAAAATCGACACTTCCATCTTCCATGACATCCAGAATCCGGATTCCATGATCCGCACGTGTTTCCCGCTCTCCGGTATCTCCGGCTTCATCGAAGCCAAAGATATAAACCAGAAGGTCCTCGGAAAGTGAGACCTCGTATAACCGGCCGTCATGAACAAAAGCGGTAACGCTTCTCTTTTTGCTCTGCGTGACGTCTGTATTCTTATCCGCAATCCCAAGCTGCAGATATCCGTCCTCTCCTTCCGGATTCTGCGGGTCAAAATCCTCGGAAACTGTCCGTTCAAAATCCATCAGATAGAACCGGTCGGTTCCCATGCGAAGCTCATAATATTCTTCACAGCGATACAGCTTCTGCTTTCTCTCTTCCGTCTGTGAAGCCACATAATAGGTTCCCCGGATTCCGTAAATTCCCGACTGATAGTCCGTCAGTGAAAATACCGGCTTCGTCACTTCAGAGGGTGACAAATCTCCCCATGTCACCTGATCAGCACTGCTGTAAAGTGTAACCTTTGACAGCGAGCTTCCCGATACGCTGTCATCCGGCTCCAGATAGGTCAGAAGAAAATCATCCGCGGTCTTATCAAAGGTTTTCTCATGAAAGGTCTCCGCAAATGCGATAGCAGCTTCTGCCTCCTCCTGATCCCCGGAATCTGCCGAGTAATAAAAGCGCGTATAATATCGTATGTTTTCCGTATCTTCCGTGGAAAGAAGGAGCACCAGCATATATTCCGTATCCGGCTGAACCAGATTGGTAAACGACAGCACCCCCGTCGAGGTTCCTTCGCCTGCATCCTGAATTTCCACATCCTGCTTCTCAATCAGGCGCTGTCCGGTAACATCTCTGACCTCTGCTGAAACCGAGAGGAGCTCTGTATCATAACGGCTGATTCGGATTCGGATGGTCCTGTCAGAGGCAATTGGTGTTAACACCGGCCGCATTTTCCCGGGATCCTGATCTCCGGTCATTCCGTAAAGGGCATTAAAAACAGTACTGCCGGTATCCATCGATACTACCGGCAGTACTGCACCAGACATCTTGGTCGTAGTCTGTGTACTGCTTCCTTTGGAAAAGACTTCCATCAGAACAAAGGAAACACAGAATAGAACAAAAGCATATATGATTCTATAAATGGTATTGCGCATAAATTACTTTTTCGCTGCATCGAGGCGGATCAGCGCACGATAAAGCTTGGCTTCCATGCGAACCCGTTCCTGTTTGGAAAGATTGGCATCCTTCAGCTTCTCTTCTGCGCGTTCCCGTGCACGGCTTGCTCTGTCTACGTCGATCTCATCTTCCCACTCCCAGGTTGTCGGAAGAACGCGGCAGGAGCCATTCATCATGGAAATCATTCCGCCGATACAGGCCGCCGAGCGTTTGGAGTTATCCTCCATCGTAATCTCGGCCGTTCCCATACCGATTGCGGTGCAGTAATTTGTATGTCTGGCAAGGATCGCCACATCGCCATCAATCGTGCGCAGCTTGATCCTCTGCACTTCTCCGTCATATTCCAGACCGTCCAGAGAGACGACCTGCATAGGGAAGGTTGACATATTTTATCCTTTCTTCAGGTTATGACAGTCCGTGAGCTACGGTCCCGAGCAAAGATCTGCATCTTATGCCTGCTTAGCCTTCTGGAATACATCATCAATCGTTCCGGCCATCAGGAATGCACTCTCAGGAAGATCATCACATTCGCCGTCAAGAATCATCTTAAACCCACGGATCGTTTCTTTCAACGGCACATACGTTCCCGGAATGCCGGTGAACTGTTCTGCAACAGAGAAGCTCTGCGACAGGAAGTTCTGAATCTTACGGGCACGGTAAACTGCCTTCTTGTCTTCATCCGAAAGCTCATCCATACCCATGATTGCAATGATATCCTGAAGCTCGCGGTAACGCTGCAGTACCTGCTGTACGCCTCTTGCCACAGCATAATGCTCTTCTCCGACAATCTCTGGAGAAAGAATCCGGCTCGTGGAATCCAGCGGATCCACTGCGGGATAAATACCGCGGCTGGCAATCTCACGCGACAAAACAGTCGTTGCATCCAGATGTGTGAAGGTTGTTGCAGGAGCCGGGTCTGTAAGGTCATCTGCAGGGACGTAAACAGCCTGAACCGATGTGATGGAGCCCTTCTTGGTCGATGTGATTCTCTCCTGAAGAGCGCCCATCTCCGTTGCCAGCGTCGGCTGGTAACCAACGGCGGAGGGCATACGGCCAAGCAGTGCCGATACCTCGGAGCCCGCCTGTGTAAAACGGAAGATGTTATCGATGAACAGAAGCACGTCCTGATTCTTCACATCGCGGAAATACTCTGCCATGGTCAGTCCCGAAAGACCGACACGCATTCTTGCTCCCGGCGGCTCATTCATCTGACCGTAAACCAATGCGGTCTTATCCAGAACACCGGATTCCTTCATTTCACCATACAGGTCATTTCCCTCACGGGTTCTTTCACCAACACCGGTGAAGACGGAAATACCGCCATGTGCCGTTGCTACATTATGGATCAGCTCCATAATAAGGACGGTTTTTCCTACACCTGCACCGCCGAACAATCCGATTTTACCGCCCTTTGCATAGGGGCAGATCAGATCAACGACCTTAATTCCTGTCTCAAAAATCTCCTGTGCAGGAACCTGTTCCTCAAAGGAGGGCGCGGGACGATGGATCGACCATCTCTCCTGCGTCTCCGGTTCCGGCATGTTGTCAACCGGCTCTCCCAGAAGGTTAAAGACGCGGCCAAGGCATCCATCACCAACCGGGACCGAAATCGGTGCTCCGGTATCCACAGCCTCTGCACCTCTTGCCAGTCCGTCCGTCGAACTCATGGCAATGCAGCGAACGACATCATCTCCGATCTGCTGCGCCACCTCGGCGACCAGTTTCCGTTCCCCGACAGAAAGCTCAATGGCATTGTTCAGCTCCGGCAGCTCGCCTTCCGCGAACCGGATATCCAGAACAGGGCCCGTGACCTGTATCACCTTTCCTTTGTGTTGTTCACTCATTTCCTGTTATCCTTTCCCAGTCAGAAAATGTCCGTCTGTCTGCTATGCTCCCTCAGCACCGGCAACGATCTCCGTGATTTCCTGCGTAATGCTTGCCTGCCGAGCCCGGTTGTAATTCAGGCTAAGCGTATCTATCATTTCTTCCGCATTGTCTGTTGCCGCTTCCATTGCGGTTCTGCGAGCCGCCAGCTCACTGGCAACGGAAACATTAATGCTGGAATACAGGAGTCCTGCCAGATAATCCGGCACAATCGCATCAAATACGGTCTCCGAGTCCGGCTCATATAAAATCAGATTTTTCGAGCCTTCCGGTTTTCCTGCATCTTCAGCCTTCTTCTCTGCACCTGACGCACCGGAAGGGCTCTTTCCGGTTTCCGCCAGACGGTTTCCTTCCGGCTTTGTAAAGTCCGAAAGCGGGAGCATCGAAGTTACTCCCGGAGTCTGCGTCATCATGGAAACAAAATCCGTGTAGCACATACTGATGTGTCCGAATGTTCCCTTTGCGTATTCCTCGCAGATCAGTCTCGAAATTTCGAAGCAGTCAGACGCCCCGATCGAAGCCACTTCTGCAAAGGCCTCGGTTAAAATCGGCGTCTTCTTATGATGAAAATAATCCACTGACTTCTTTCCGATCGGAAGAACCGTATAATCCTGTCCCTTTGTCTCCTCCTCCATAAATTTGAAGAGGTTTGCATTATAGCCACCGGCCAGACCGCGGTCTCCCGCAATGACAATGTACAGCCACTTGTCATTCTTGCCGGCTTTGGTATAACGCGACTGGAATTCCGTATTGCTCCATGCAATATCCGTCAGTGTTCGGTGCAGTGCTTCAAAGTATGGCTTACTCTGATCTGCCTTCTGTTTTGCTTTGCGAAGCTTGGATGCCGCCACCAGCTGCATTGCCTTGGTGATCTGCATGGTGTTCTGAACGCTCTTGATCCGCAGCTTCACGGCTTTCATATTCGCAGCAGCCATATGTTCACCTTTCATTCATCCGCGGGCCTTTTCGGACCCGCGGCCTGTTTCCTTATCTCCCAATGCTGCTCAGGCTGTAACCTTTGCAGAGAGGAAATCCCTGGTATAGACCTCCAGTGCCTTCTTAAGATGCTCCTCCGTATCTGCCTCCAGCTTCCCGGTGCTTCGAATGGCATCCATTGCTGCAATTCCGTCAGCATCCTGATCCAGACGAAGGTACAGACCCTTTTCATATTCCGCAACATCCGCAACCGGAACCTCACTCAGGACATTCTTGGTAACGGCATAGAGAATCGCAACCTGCTTCTCTACCGGAACCGGCGAAGAATTCTTCTGCTTCAGCACTTCAACAATGCGGGCACCCTGATCCAGTCGATCCTTGGTATCCTTATCCAGATCCGAGCCGAACTGGGCAAAGCTCTGAAGCTCACGATACTGCGAGTACACCAGCTTCAAAGTACCTGCCACCTTCTTCATGGCCTTAATCTGCGCATTTCCTCCGACTCGGGAAACCGAAATACCCGGGTTTACCGCCGGCATGATTCCGGAGTGGAAAAGCTCGGTCTCCAGGAAGATCTGACCATCCGTAATCGAAATGACATTCGTCGGAATGTAAGCCGAAACATCGCCTGCCTGGGTCTCAATGATCGGCAGGGCCGTAAGCGATCCGCCTCCCTTTTCCGCAGAAAGCTTGGCTGCACGCTCAAGAAGTCTTGAATGAAGATAGAATACATCTCCCGGATAAGCCTCACGTCCCGGCGGGCGCCGGATCAGAAGGGAAAGTGCACGATATGCAACCGCATGCTTGGACAGATCGTCATATACGATCAGAACATGCTTCCCCTTGTTCATGAAATACTCACCCATAGCACAGCCTGCATAGGGTGCAATATACTGCAGCGGAGACGGCTCTGATGCAGTCGCTGCAACAACAATGGAATACTCCATTGCTCCGCTCTTTTTCAGCTGCTCTACCAGATTGGTTACCGTCGATCTCTTCTGACCGATGGCAACATAGATGCAGATGACATCCTTTCCCTTCTGGTTGATGATCGTATCAATTGCGATCGTTGTCTTACCGGTCTGGCGGTCTCCGATGATCAGCTCACGCTGTCCTCTTCCAATCGGAATCATCGAATCAATTGCCTTGATTCCGGTCTGAAGCGGCTCCTTAACCGGCTGTCTGTCCAGAATGCCGGGGGCCGGAGACTCTACCGGACGGAATTCACTGCTTTCAATCGGGCCTGCACCGTCAATCGGCTGACCGATTGCGTTCACGACACGGCCAATCATGGCATCGCCCACAGGAACCGATACAACACGTCCGGTTCTCTTAACTGTCTGTCCCTCACTGATTCCGACATCATCACCGAACAGAACCGTAGATACGCTGGTCTCTTCGAGGTTCTGCGCCATTCCGTAGGTGCCGTTCTCAAATTCCAGCAATTCGCCGGATACACAGTTCACCAGACCGCTGACACGGGAAATTCCGTCTCCAACCGTCAGAACCGTACCGGTTTCATTCTGAACGATCGCATTCTGATAGTACTTGATCTGACTGCGAATCACCTCGGATATTTTTTCAGGTTTCAGTTCCATTCAAACCACATCCTTTTTGTTTTTACTCTGCTTGTCGTCTGCTCCGCTTTCAGGAATGTCACAGTACGGTTTCGTCCAGCCTTCTTCTCAGATCAGAAAGCCGTCCCCTGACCGTTCCGTCGTACAGTTTTCCTTCCATCTCTACGCGTATGCCGCCAAGAATCTGCGGATCCGTCCGAACGTTCAGAATTACCTTCTTTCCGCTCATTTCTTCCAGACGTTTTCTCAGCTTCTCCTGTCTCTGCGGATCCAGATCCACAGCACTGACAACGCTTGCTTCCGTGATTCCATGCGCCTCGTTGTAAAGCCCGCGGTAGCACTTTTCACAGGCACGGAAATCGCGGAGAAGTCCCCGTTCCGTCAGGATCTTAAGAAAACTCAGCAGATACGGGTGCACCGCATCTCCAAAGGCCTGGTCCAGAAGTCCCAGACGCTCTTTCTTTGGAATGGAAGGTTCCAGAAGCAGCCGGATATAATCCGGATTTTCCGTGAAAAGCCCCTGTACCGCTTCCATTTCCTCCATGATCATTTCCGACAGATCTTCGGAAGCAGCGAGGTCATACAGGCTTTTTCCGTATAGACTCCCGGTGTTCGTCATGTTGCCTCTCCTACCTTATCCAGGAATTCATCGATCAGCTTCTGATGATCCTCTTCCCGGATCTCCTTCTCAACGACCTTTCCTGCAATGTCCATGGCAAGTCCGCCGATCTCATCCTTGGCTTCGTTGATGGCTTTTTTCTTTTCCTGTGCGATATCTGCTTCCGCACGGGACCGGATTCCTGCAGCCTGCTGCTCTGCATTCCGGATGGTCTGATCTGCCTTGGCCTGTGCCTCCTTCTGCGCATTCTGCAGAATGACGGCTGCCTCGCTCCTTGCCTCGGCAAGACTGCTCTCATACTCTGTTTTCAGGCCGTCTGCCTCTTCCCGCGCTGCCCGTGCCTGCGTCAGTTCCTTTTCTGACAGGGCCTGCCGTTGCTCAAGAATCCTGTTGATCGGTTTAAACAGAAACTTTTTCACCAGCAGCATGGTCAGAAACAGGTTCAGGATCGTTGCGATAAAAGTCCATGGAACAATCGTAACGAGACTTTGTGTTTCCATAACCGCTCCTTTCGCCGCCGATTACTTCAGATAGTTCATGAACATTCCGGGTGCCACAAAGATCAGAAGAAGGCCGGTTACGAATCCGTAGATACCGGTGGTCTCGGCAATTGCACAGCCAAGCAACATCGTACTGGTAACATCACTCTTGCACTCCGGCTGTCTTCCGATCGCTTCCAATGCCTTTGCAACCGCATTTCCTTCACCGATACCAGGTCCGATACCTGCAATCAGTGCACATCCGGCTCCGATTCCGCATCCTGCCAGTGCAATACCTCTTGCCAACAGCTGAAAATCTCCCATGTTATACCTCCTGTACTTATAAGTTTAGGGTGATAAAGATTTTTATGCTCACCGGGTTTTGCAAAAGCAAAAGCCCAGGGTGTTACCGTTTTCCCGCCGCGATTTATTCCTCCGCAGCATTTGCAATGTACATGACCGTCAGCATACAGAAAATAAATGCCTGCATAAATCCGGTAAACCAGTCAAAATACAAGGATGAGATGGCCGGAATACCGACAGACAGAATCGGGATCTGGGAAAGTACCTTCCCGACCGCTCCCGGAATCAGTCCGAGAAGAGCGGAAGATGCAAGTGCCAGTGCCCAGTAAATCAGTCCGTCAATAACCACGCCGGAAAGAATATTGCCGAAATGACGGCAGGCCATCGACACCGGAGTTGCCAGCTCAGAGAGAACGTTAAACGGTGTCATGACCGCAATCGGCTGAGTATACCCCTTCAGATATCCGCCCAGTCCGCTGGTCTTAATCTTCGTTGCGGTAATCATAATGAATACGACAACTGCCCAGGCTGCTTCCGTAGAAAGATCGGCGGTCGGGCTCCAGACGCCCACCAGACAGATGAGGTTGGAAATAATACTCGTCGAGAACAACGCCGCAATAAATGGAATCAATGCATCAAACTTCGTGCCGCCCGTATTGTTGCGTACAAAGTTCGTGCTCAGCTCCACCAGCCATTCAGCCACTGCCTGTCGCTTCGTAATATGCTCCACCTTCAGATCGTGCGTGAGAAACAGGCACAGTGCCAATATGATTCCCATCACGACCCAGGAAACAACCAGTGTTTCACTGATCAGAAAATCGCCGAGAACCGGGATTCCCGTGGGGATCCTCGCGAAGATTTTTGCGCCTTCAATCGAAAATTCCATAGAATCGTATCACCTCTCTTTTTCTGTTGGAGCTGCTTCTTCTGCAGCCTTTTCCTTCGCCCGCATCTTCTTGTAATCAGCCACGCCTTTCCCGCGAATCAGTGCTCCCGGAATCAGCAGCGGAAGAATTCCTGCCACGAAATTCAGCCCCGGAATCACAATGACCAGAACCACAAACAGCAGCTGTCCCAGTGTGCGGTAGCGATAGCTCAGCGTCATCTTGCGCTTTGCATTGTCGTAATTATCATCGGCTGCCGCTTTCTCGGCAACCAGTGCCATCAGAAAAAAGTTTCCTGCCGCAACAGCGCATCCAAGTACTCCGCTGATTACGACACCTGCATCGAACGGAACCTGCGGAATCACCAGATGCAGAAGCAGGAACACAAGAAGCATAACAGCCGAGGCCGCTGCCGTTCCTTTCGTGACAAACTTTGTAGATTCCTGCACCGCAGCGGATAACTTCATTCCTTCTTCTGTCTCCCTTTTCTGAACTTCTTAATAATGCCGGTTAAAGGCCGTTTTATGGGTTTCTTTCCCGCTCTTCTTCACTGCAGACAGATAAACCTTATATGCAGTCATAAAGGATGATCCAAGTCCGAGAACAAATCCCGGCAGATAAACCCAGCTGCCAAGTCCAAGCTTCGAGGTCAGAAGATAGCACCCGGCAAGACACATCAGGATCGGAGTAACAAGAGAAACTCCGAACTGCCCGATCAGGGACAGGTTCCTCATGAATCTTGAAAGATCCCTCATGGTACCAGCCTTTCCCCTTCTGCTCTCACAGATGCATCTGACTTGACAAAACCGTTTTCGTTACAGTATCCAAAACTGACAGGTCACTATTCCGAATTAAATCTGATGATACACTTATTTCTCTGTCTGTGCAATGAAAGAAATTGCAAAAATAGACAAGTCCAAAGGAAATGGTCTTCCTCAATCATAGCGTTTTGCACAGTTTGAGCTGCAAACGAAAAAAGCAGCGAAACTTCGTGTTTTCGCCGCTTTCTCCAGGTTCATTATCCTTTTCACATGATGATGCTCAGTAAAAAATATGTCCGCCGATTCTGTACTTTGGTTCAATCTGCGGGATCGGTGTCCGGAAAAACAGGCAGTCGCCGACTGTTGTCTGCCCTGCCATGGCTGCATCTGCCGCCTGATAGCAGGAATCCGTTGCCCGGTTTTCCGACAGCGCAAGCGCAAGCCGTCCGGTCATGGCAGGTTCAAACTGCCATCTCTGGTAAATGACCTCCGATACCGTCCCCGGAAAGGCTCCTGACTTTACCCGGTTCAACACAACAGCGCCGACCGCAACCTGTCCCTCATACGGCTCTCCGCCCGCCTCGCAGTAGATCAGATTTGCAAGAAGATATCGGTCCTGATCCGCAAAGCTGATATCGGAGAGATTGCGCCATACCGACGCATTTGAGAGCTCCTGCAGACGCCTTTCCTCCGCAAGCTGCTTCTCCAGTGCAGACACGGTTGCATTCTGTGAATCCAGCTGATCCTGAAGTGCATCCACTGCGTCCTGGGCCGAGGAAATCTGCGCATTTGCGGAGTTCAGAGAACCGGCCGTCTGCGTCAGAAGTCCTGTCACCTGTCCAGCCTTACTGTTCACTTCGCTTCTGAGGTTCTCCAGCTCATCCTGCTGCTTCTCAAGAGCTTCCTGCTCCTGCTCAAGCGCCTGCTTGTGCTGCTGAATTTCTTTTGCAGTTTTCTTATATTTTTCCAGCGTCTTTGTATCGTAGTCATTCAGCTGCTTAATGTAGCTGCTCTTATTCAGCAGATCCCCATAGGACCCGGAGTGAAGCAGAATTTCCAGATAAAAACGGTTTCCGCGCTCATACAGGAACTGAATTCTCTTCTTCATCGCAGCATACTGCTCTTCCTGCGTCTGAACCGCTTCCTCCAGCTCTTTCTCAGTCTGTGAAATCTCCTCCTGCTTCGCTGAGATCTCTCCCTGCTTATCATTAATCTTTGCCGATAATTCCGCCAGATTTGAAGTAATACCGCTCAGCTGCGAATTCAGATTGCTCCACTGTTCGGAAAGATCGCTTTTCGTATCATTCAGAGCATCCAGCGTATCCTTATTCTCACCGATCGCCTTTCTGGTCTCATTTGCCTCCTGTCTGGCCTTATCCAATGCCTGTTGAGTTTCCTGTGTAGCATACACCTGCAGCGAACCGGCCATGACAGATACCACAAGTACTCCGGAGAGGACACTTCCTCCCCGGAGAAATTTGCGGAATAGCTCTGTGCAGTTTCTGAAGCAGAATTTTGAGTTTGGCTGTTTGTGAATGATCATAAATTATCGGTCAGAATTCTGACCGCTGCAGCCGCCATGCTCACACCGACAGTTCGATGCGGCGGCCGGTTGCCTGATACTGCTCATAGCTCACACCGGCAGCATCAAACATGCGCTTGCTGGCAATATTGGAGTCTGTGCCGGCATACTTATCACTCTTGTAAATAACCTTACGGATCCCTGCCTGAATGATGGCCTTGGCGCATTCATTGCAGGGGAACAGGGATACATACAGTGTAGAATTCTCCAGTGAACCGCCGCGATAATTCAGGATAGCATTCAGTTCGCTGTGTGTCACATACGGATACTTCGTCATCAGCACTGCCCCGTCACGATCCCAGGGAAACTGGTCATCATCGCAGCCGGACGGCATGCCATTATAGCCGATGGAGAGAATCTTGTGTTCTCTGCTCACAATGCAGGAGCCAACCTGTGTGTTCGGATCCTTGGACCTCATGCCCGCAAGATCCGCTACTCCCATAAAGTACTCATCCCAGGAAATATAGTCCGCTCTCTTTGATGACATACGAACCTCTCCGTTTTTATTTCGTGCCGAAAATACGATCGCCTGCGTCGCCAAGGCCGGGAACGATATAGCAGTGCTCGTTCAGATGATCATCCATTGCACCGATGTAGAGATCTACATCAGGATGAGCTTCTGTAAAGGCCTTTACACCTTCCGGAGCAGCGATGATGCAGAGGAAATGAATCTTCGTGCATCCGTGCTTCTTCAGCTGGGTTACCGCATCAATCGAAGAGCCGCCCGTTGCCAGCATGGGATCTACGACGAAAACCTCACGATCCGCACAATCTGCCGGAAGCTTGCAATAATACTCTACAGGCTTCAAAGTCTCAGGATCACGATACATGCCGATGTGTCCGACCTTTGCTGCAGGAATCATCTTCAGCATTCCGTCCACCATGCCAAGGCCTGCGCGAAGAATCGGAACAACCGCCAGCTTCTTACCCTTCAGCTGCTTGGCCGTGCAGTGTGCTACGGGGGTATCAATTTCCACATCCTCCAGTTCCAGGTCGCGGGTTGCCTCATAGCAGATCAGCATTGCAATCTCGCCTACGGTCTCACGAAATGCCTTGGTTCCTGTTGTTCTTCTGCGGATAAATCCGATCTTGTGCTGAATCAGCGGGTGATCCATTACTACTACTTTTGCCATTTTTCTCCTCGATTCTGCGCCCTTGCGCGTTTAATGCAGCCGCAAAGCGGCATGTACATGCTTTGTTTTTACTGCTTTTCCTCATATTCTGCAATCTTTGCGATGCGTCTTGCATGCCGTTCTTCTCCGGAAAAAGCCGTGGAAAGGAACGTATCGACCACATCCATGGCCACATTTTCTCCGATGACGCCCGCACCGATTGCAAGCACATTGGCATCATTATGAAGTCTTGTAAGACGCGCCGTTGTAACATCATGACAGAGTGCGCACCGGATTCCGGAAATCTTATTTGCTGTAATGGAAACACCGATTCCGGTCGTGCAGATCACAATTCCCTTCTCCGCTTCCCCCGAAGCGACAGCCCTGGCCGCAGGGCCTGCAAAATCAGGATAGTCGCAGGATGCCTTGTCCCTGGTTCCAAAATCCCTGACTTCATATCCCTTGTCTTCCAGATGGCGAATGACAGCGGTCTTCAGATCCAGACCCCCGTGATCGCTTGCAATTGCTATGATCATTTTCTGTTCCCCCTTTTCTTCCGCTTTTCGCGGCACCTTGCATTTCGTAATACACCGGAATCTGTATCCGCCTTATACCTGAATGATCTTCTGCCCGGCAGCCTTCATCAGGCGGTTCATAATTGCCATGCCAAAGCCCCCCTGCGCAGCTGTCTTTCCGGAAACATCTCCGATTTCCTGATCCCGGAAGGACTCCGAATACATTACCGTGCATTTCTCATCATCAAATTCCCGCAGAATCCGGAAAAGCTCTCTCGCAATCTCGTCTTCATCCCGCCGGCTTCCTGCGCTTTTGACACAATCTGCACGATACAATCCCCTTGTCTCATCTGTGCAGATGACTCCTGTGCGCTCCCCTGCTGCCTTGGCCTCCTCCAGTTTGCCGTTGATATATGCTGCAACCTTTTCCGGTTCTCCTTCAACAATCGTCAGATCTCCCTTCGGCGCATAGTGACGATATTTCATTCCGGGTGCCTTCGGCTTTTCTTTGGAATCCGCTGACAGAATGGTCCGATCCACCTCCACGCTTCCAAGCACCTCGGAGAGCATGTTCTGCGTGATATATCCGGGTCTCAGAATCGTAGGCTCCTTCTCCGTAAGATCGATAATTGTGGATTCCAGGCCGATTCCCACCTCGCCGCCATCAATGATCATATCCACGCGGCCATCCAGATCCTCCTTACAGTATAACGCAATTGTAGGGGAAGGTCTTCCGGACTTATTGGCCGAAGGAGCAGCAATATATCCGCCCTCTGCGTCAATCAGAGCCTGCGCAATCCGGTTGCTCGGAAAACGGATTGCTACCGTATCCAGGCCTCCGGTCGTTGCATAGGGAACCTTTTCATTCTTGCGGAAAATCATTGTCAGAGGTCCCGGCCAGAATGCCTTTGCAAGCTTGATTGCCGCTTCCGGCATTTCCTTCACGATAGGCGGGATATCCTCCAGCCGGCATACATGTACGATCAGGGGATTGTCCGAGGGTCTTCCCTTTGCTGCATAAATCTTGCGGGAGGATTCCGGATTCAGTGCATCTCCGCCAAGTCCGTACACGGTTTCTGTCGGAAACGCCACCAGACCTCCGTCCTTCAGAATCTGACCTGCCCGCTCAATTGCGGCCTCGTCAATTTCCTCCTCTGTCATGGAAACATACTGCGTAATCACTTCAAAATCACCTTCTCATTCCTTCAAAATGGCATCTCGAATTTTCTTGCTTCGCTTCGAAAACTCTCGATGTCGGATATTTATCCGATAGCCCATCTCAGAAAAGGCTTTCTGCAAGCGAGCTTGCGAAAGCCTTTTCCGAGATGGGCTGCCGTGCTGAATTATTGGTTCATATAGTTACTGATGGTATCCCAGACGTCGGCGGTTTCAAACTGCAGGCGCCATTCCGCAACACCTTTTATGCCAAAGCTTTGCATCACATCCAGCTTCTGCTGAATGGACTGTGCATCCTCCACCCAGATCTGGATCTTCCTGCCGTCTTCGGTCGTTTCCGCATAGTTCTGTCCGGCTTCGGCACTCCAGTTCACAGACATTCCATGAGCCTGAATGTAATCCTGAATGTCCTGCATGCCAAGAGCTTTTGAGCTGACCTGACCGCCATCTGTCTCCCAGACTCTGCTGTAGAAGGGAATCGCATTGACCAGGCGGTCTTTGTCAATTCCATCGTTCAGGGCCATCTGAATGCCCTGTGTCACGTAGGAAATCGATGCGACGCTTCCTGCTTCCTGACTGCCGGCATAATGCTCGTCATATCCCATAATTACAATGTAATCTGCAAAGACTCCCTGCTCGTCCAGGTGATAATGGGAATTGAACGAGAAATTCGGATAGGTATCCACCGAAAGTATGATTCCCGCATTCCTGCAGGCAATGGAGAGCTCTCTGATAAATTCTATATAATCTTCGCCGTTTTCCTCCGGAATCAGCTCAAAGTCCACGTTGATTCCATCAAACCCATAGGTTTTTGCTTCATCCGTCAGCTGAGAGATCAAATTCGTTCTGGCGTCCAGTGTCGTCAGGAATGTGTGATTATCAAGCTGCTGAAGGGAGGATGAATTGATGTTGTCCACAACAGCCCACACCTGACACCCCATGCTGTGTGCCTGGTTTACATACTCCTGTGTTGCCGCCTTCTCCACATTTCCATCGTTATCGCTGACCCAGTACCAGGTCGGTGCCACGATATTCACGGTTTTGGTCTGAGCCATGTACGAGGTCAGGGTTACATTTCCCTGTGAGCCCCAGACATTGTGGAAGGCCATGTTGATTTTTCCGTCAAAGGTAAGATGCGTAACCTCCGGCTCTGTGTAGTCCGCAACTGCCGTCATTGTCTGCGTCTGAATGTCAGAAAGGCGCCGGTTCTCTACATAGCCGATGACGGAATCCTCCGATTTCACCTTGGACCAGGTATCCATCTGCTCCAGGACCGTTACCTTTGCTCCTTTTTCAAGCTGCTCCAGGACAGGGCTCTTGATTCCTCCTGACGTACGGATCTGCGTCTTACGGCTTATCGTTGCAACCGTTTCTTCGCCCCAGGCTGTGTCGATCTGCAGGCGGCTTGGATTCTCATAGGCTGTCATGCCGAAATTCGTATACTGCTTTACAAAATTCAGAGCCAGATAAATGGTTCCGTCCACATTTACGGCAGGTGCGTAGTCCAGAGTCTGGGAGCCGCCCTGCTCCGTCGAAACTTCCGTGCTTCCGATGACCGTCTTCAGTTTATCCGTCGGGAAGCAGTACAGAATCATTCCGGTTTCATCCTGCGCATTCTGCTTTCCATAATAGAAGCGGCTGTTCAGCTGACTTTTGACATCATCAAGCTTCATGTAATCGATGCCGTCGATCCGTTTCGCATGAATTTCTGAGAGTTCATTTCCCCAGACAATCGGCACGTCATCGGCGCCCTGTACATTGAACTGCTCCGAAAGATCTGCCTGCTCGGTAGAATAGGAATATCGGTCCAGAAAAAGCTTGGCGCCAAATGCCATTCCCAGCACCAAAATCATAAGAAGAATTGCAAACACCGGCGAAGCAGACTTTTTCTTCCGTTTCCGTCCCTTCTTCCCCTGCCTTCTTCCGGCAGAGGCAGGTCGTTTTCCTGTCCCCGTCTTTTTCCGCGTTCCTGCAGAAGCTTTCCGGGCTGAAGAGCCTGTTCTTCTGTTCTTTTTCCCTTTTCCTGTCCGGCGGGCAGCAGGCTGGCTCACTTCCTCCTCATAAGGAGCTTCTTCGTAAGCATAACCATCATCCGCATACGCATAGCGGTCATCCTCGTACACTCCATTTCCATATTCATCGTCATAATGATCATATCCGCCGCGAAAATCTGCATCGTACGCATCATCATACCCATCACGTCCGAAGTCATTTTCCCCGTAATTCTGAAAATCGTCGTATCTGGAACCCATATTTTCTCCAACGCCCATCCTGCAGCGTGTGCCTTACGCCGGGACATATCTGCCGTCCCCCTTTATTAACAGCTGTAACCATAAATCAATTCATTATAGCAAACATTTTCCGCACTGTCTTCTATCCGCGTATCGGCTGCCACTCTCTGTAACCGGCAGGGACTTTCATGTTGATTCGCGGGTACAGAGGGCCGGAAACGGTATCCGCACAAGATGGTGTGGCAGCATTCGGATTCCAGCCGCGGCGGCCCGCCAAGCGGGGGCCCGGAGGCTCCTGCGGCTCCGGAAAACTGAATTTGCTGCCACACCCAAAGACTGACCGAATCGGTCCCAGATATGGAGAATGATATGGATCAGACATAAGAATCCTGTCAGCTTCCGTTTGGCACACTCCATGCGCCTTACGTGGATAAGACTCCTACATAGACTTCGGAATCCGTCAACCAGAAGGTTTTCCGTGAGAATCATCCCGGCTGGTTTCCGTATTCCTTCCGAAAAAAAGCGGATCGCATCTGCTTTTTAGCTTTCTGTTATGCTTCGGCATATTCCTGCATGGTACCGCTCATATCTGCAATCGGTTCTCCGTGAACCATTGTTCCCGCAAAAACTGCCGGCAACCCCCTCGTCGAACATCATGTGCATAGCCTGATGTAATTGTTCTCTACATAAAAAACAGGAAAAATTATCTTCGATGGACAAAAAATGTCCAAAAGACAATGGAAACCCCATTGAAATCGTGATACGTAGAATGCTGATATAGATAAGACTGTTCGAACGGGATGCGTTCATCGCCTCCTTTACGATGCCTGATTGCCCGTCTCTTTCGGCAGATTCATCGTATCGAATCCGCTTTTCATTTTCAATCTCTGTACATCATGAAACTCCGTATCTCGCATTTTTCGTTTATTTTTACAATTCTTTGTTGTCCTCCAAGGCAATGAAACTTTTCTAAACTTTCGCAGCGAATGATTGACTGATAAACGGTTCTCCCGCTACACTGTTTAGACAAATATAAAGGAAGGAGGTCCCTCTGTTGAAAATAGAAAAGATCAGTGACAATCAAATCCGGTTTACACTGACCGGAGAAGATCTGGCCGCACGTCAGATCAAGCTGAGTGAACTGGCCTACGGCACAGAAAAGGCACGGAATCTCTTCCGTGAAATGATGCAGCAGGCGGCTTCCCAGGTTGGCTTTGAGGCAGATAATATTCCTCTGATGATAGAAGCCATTCCCATGAGCGAAGGCAGTATCGTCCTCGTTGTGACCAAGGTTGAGAATCCGGAGGAACTGGATACCCGCTTTTCCGGTTTTGCTCCTTCTCTCACCGCTTCCGAGGGAATTTCCGGTTCTTTGCCGGGTTCCTTTGAACAGCTTCTGCACTCCATCACCGCTTCCAGGCCTGATGGAAACGAGAACACCGTTCCAGCTGCGTCTTCCTCCCACGCCCCTTCTGCGGAGGTTAAGGATGCTCTTGAAAAATTTCGTATTTATGCCGCATGCAACCGTCTGTATTCCTTTGACAGCATGGACAGCCTGCTGAAGGCAGCAGCACGTATCCGCGGTGCCTATACCGGTGAGAGTATTCTTCTGAAGAGCAGCAGCGGCTATCTTCTTCTGCTCAAAATGAAGGACATCGAAGAGGTTCGAAAGATGCAGCCGATTCTTGCTGCCATATCGGAGTATTCCGTCCTGCTCCCTGTTACCTATGCCAGAGAACAGTATCTGGAAGAGCACGGTCATATTCTGATTTCGTCCGGAGCAATCGGACAGCTCGCGCGCTTTTCTGACTGAGCGCAGGTCTTCTATATCTGAAATCGTTTTGTTGTCTTTGGCTAATATATATTAGTTTTTACTAATATATATTAGCTATTTTTAACGAAATTTCCCCCTCTCTTAAGCCCGGAATCGTTGCATTCTCACAATCCAAATGATAGACTTCTAAGCGATAGATCCGCATGAACGGGCGTAGTTTGCCTTTTGCCCGGTCATGCATCAAATCATATAGGAGGAAATCAAAATGGCAAGAAAGTACTTAACCATGGATGGTAACGAAGCTGCTGCACACGCCGCGTATGCGTATACAGAAGTTGCTACCATCTACCCCATCACACCGTCATCGGTTATGCCTGAGCACGTTGACGAATGGGCAACTGCCGGACGCAAGAATATCTTCGGAGACGTTGTGCACGTAACCGAGATGCAGTCCGAGGCAGGTGCTGCAGGTGCAACACACGGCTCCATCGTAGCAGGTGCCATGACCTCTACCTTTACCGCTTCCCAGGGACTTCTTCTGATGATCCCGAACATCTACAAGGTTGCAGGCGAAGGTCTTCCGGCCGTATTCAACGTTTCTGCACGCTGCGTAGCTACTCATGCACTGAACATCTTCGGTGACCATTCTGACGTATATGCATGTCGTCAGACCGGTGCTGCCATGCTCTGCGAGAGCTCCGTTCAGGAGGTTATGGATCTGACACCTGTTGCTTACTGCGCAGCAGTTGACGGAAAGCTTCCTTTCATCAACTTCTTCGACGGCTTCCGCACCTCTCACGAGATTCAGAAGATTCAGGTTTGGGATTACGATGATCTGAAGGATATGATCGATCTGGACAAGGTTCAGGAGTTCCGCGACAAGGCTCTGAATCCGAATCATCCCCGCCAGATGGGCTCTGCGCAGAACCCGGACATCTTCTTCACAACCCGTGAGGCCTGCAACACCACTTACGACGAGATGCCTGCAATTGTTCAGAAGTACATGGACAAGGTCAATGCAAAGCTCGGCACCGATTACAAGCTGTTCAACTACTACGGCGCTGCAGACGCAGAGCAGGTTATCATCGCAATGGGCTCCGTCAACGAGACCATCGAGGAGACCGTTGATTATCTGAACGCTCAGGGCCAGAAGGTTGGTCTTGTAAAGGTTCGTCTGTACAGACCTTTCTCCGCAGAAGCGCTCATCGAGGCAATTCCGGATACTGTTAAGAAGATTTCTGTTCTTGACCGCACCAAGGAGCCCGGCTCCATCGGCGAGCCTCTGTTCCTGGATGTTGTTGCAGCTCTGAAGGGCTCCAAGTTCGATCAGGTTCCGGTATTCACCGGCAGATACGGTCTTGGCTCCAAGGACACCACTCCTGCACAGATCATCGCTGTTTACAACAACGAAGACAAGAAGAGATTCACCATCGGCATCGATGATGATGTTACCCACCTTTCTCTGCCTACCGGCAAGGAAATCGTTACCACACCCGAGGGAACCGTATGCTGCAAGTTCTGGGGCCTTGGTGCAGATGGTACTGTAGGTGCCAACAAGAACTCCATCAAGATCATCGGCGACAACACCGACATGTATGCTCAGGCATATTTTGATTACGACTCCAAGAAGTCCGGCGGTGTTACCATGTCCCACCTTCGTTTTGGTAAAAAGCCGATCAAGTCGACCTACCTGATCCATCAGGCAAACTTCGTTGCATGCCATAACCCGGCATACATGCGTAAGTTCAACATGGTACAGGAGCTGGTTGACGGAGGATCCTTCCTGCTGAACTGCTCCTGGAGCGATGCTGAGCTGGAAGAGCATATCCCGGGACAGGTTAAGAAGTTCATGTACGATCACCACATCAACTTCTACACCATCGACGGTGTAAAGCTTGGTATCGAGACCGGCATGGGCCCGACCCGTATCAACACGATCCTTCAGTCTGCATTCTTCACGATCACCAAGATCATTCCGGAAGAGCATGCTGTACAGCTGATGAAGGATGCTGCTCAGAAGACATACGGCCGCAAGGGTCAGGATGTCGTTGAGAAGAACTGGGCTGCTATTGATGCCGGCGCTAAGAACTGGCACAAGGTAGAGATTCCGGAGAGCTGGGCAAATGCAGCAGACGAGGGTCTTGATTTCAAGAAGGTTACTTCTGACCGCAAGGACGTTGAGGCATTCGTCAACAACATTCAGATTGCTGTTTCCGCTCAGGAAGGCAATGGCCTGAAGGTTTCCGACGTTCTTCCTTACGTGGACGGCTCCACTCCTTCCGGTGCTTCTGCATTCGAGAAGCGCGGCATCGCGGTTAACGTTCCTGTATGGAATGCTGAGAGCTGCATCGAGTGTACTTTCTGCTCTTATGTCTGCCCTCACGCAGCAATCCGTCCGATCGCTATGACCGAAGAGGAAGCTGCAAACGCGCCTGCAGGCACTGTTACCAAGGATCTGACCGGCATGCCCGGATACAAGTTCGCAATCGTTGTTTCCAGCCTTGACTGCACAGGCTGCGGATCCTGCGCGAACGTTTGCCCTGGCAATATGAAGGCTGCTACACTGACCATGACCAGACTGGATGAGGCTCAGGCTCTTCCGAACCAGCAGACCGCCTTTGATTATGCAGTGAAGCTTCCGATCAAGAATGACGTTGTTGAGAAGTTCAAGGAGACGACCGTAAAGGGATCTCAGTTCAAGCAGCCTCTGCTTGAGTTCTCCGGAGCCTGCGCAGGCTGCGGCGAGACACCTTACATCAAGCTCATCACTCAACTGTTTGGTGACAGAATGTATGTTGCAAACGCAACCGGATGCTCCTCGATCTGGGGCAACTCTTCACCTTCCACTCCTTATACCGTAAATGCAAAGGGACACGGCCCGGCATGGTCCAACTCCCTGTTTGAGGATGCTGCAGAGTTTGGTTATGGTATGTTCCTTGCCAACGATGCAATTCGTTCCCAGCTTAAGGCTAAGGTTGAAGCATGGGGCGGCGAAGGCAGCCAGGAGTATCTCGACACCTTCACAAAGGGCGCTGAGAACGGCACTGCTACCGAGAAGCTGATCGCAGCTCTTGAGGCAGATGGCTCCGATGCAGCTAAGGATATCCTGAAAGAGAAGGATTACCTTGCTAAGAAGTCCCAGTGGATCTTCGGTGGTGACGGATGGGCATTCGATATCGGCTACGGCGGAGTAGATCACGTACTTGCTTCCGGTAAGGACGTCAACATCTTCGTTGTAAACACCGAGGTTTACTCCAACACCGGCGGACAGTCCTCCAAGGCTACTCCGGAAGGCGCAGTTGCTCAGTTCGCAGCAGCCGGCAAGGAGACCGTTCAGAAGGATCTTGCAGCTATGGCAATGAGCTACGGCTATGTATACGTTGCTCAGATCTCCATGGGTGCTGACCGCAACCAGTGCATCAAGGCGATCGCAGAGGCTGAGGCTTATCCGGGACCGTCCCTGATCATCGCTTACGCTCCTTGCATCAACCATGGTATCCGCAAGGGTATGAACAAGGCTCAGGATGAAGAGAAGCTGGCTGTTGAGACCGGCTACTACAACCTGTTCCGTTTCAACCCGGCTGGCGGCGACAAGAAGTTCACTCTGGACTCCAAGCCTGCAACCAAGGAGTACAGCGAGTTCCTTGGCGGAGAGGTTCGTTACACCTCCCTGCAGCGTAAGAACCCTGAGAGAGCTGCAAAGCTCTTTGCAGAGGCGGAAGCTCACGCAAAGGCACACTACGCTTATCTTGAGAAGCTTGGCGCTCTCTACAACAACTAATCTGTTGAATTTCGGATAAGACGGGCTATGCAAACTTAGCATTGTCTAACCGATATAGCTGGTTGTAAGATTGTACAAGATCAAAGGACAGGCATCCTTGGATGTCTGTCCTTTCTTCAGAAAACGTATCCTATGCATGATATATGCGAATATTGAAGGAGGTTACTACTATGGCACGTGTTATCAGTGATGCTTGCATCAGCTGCGGTTCCTGCGCTGCTCAGTGCCCTGTTCAGGCTATTGCTCAGGGTGATGCACACTACGAGATCAATGCAGATACCTGCATCGATTGCGGAGCTTGCGAGGCTCAGTGTCCTGTAGGCGCTATCTCCGAGGGCTGATCGATTCCCTTGGTATAGACGCAGGCAAGAATGCGAAATAAAAACGGGAAGGTTTTCATCTGAAAACCTTCCCGTTTTTTATTTTTGAACACATGGAAACACCTTCAAACGCACAGTTCTGTTTCACGAGCCGTTTGCTTCGGCCCAGTCGTCATACGGAATTGCCCGGATTGACGGCACTCCGTAATACTCCTCGTAAAAGATATTGATCCAGTACCCAGGATCATCTGTCATCTCCATCTTCTCGATGGCGGAATACGGATTATAAAAATCAGTATGTACGAGCGGTACAACAATCTCTTCTTTTCCAAGATTTCTCTGCTCTTCGATGTAAGCGATCCGGTTTGTCTCATCCCTGTAAATTCTTGCCAGATTTGTCCCCTCCTCCACATACACGAAAAAGAACCGAAGAAGGAGCACCGCCAGAATCCCATAGCCTGCAGCCTGAAGGAGGAGTCGATTTTCACGTTCTTTCTCTTTCATCATTTCCCGAAGTCCGCAGATCAGTCCGATCATCAGGAACAGACCGGCTCCGAAGAAAGCCCTCGGCTGCGTCTGTCTGGTGGCCGCCAACGCATAGGAGGTTGCCAGAAACAGGACCAGATAGAGCAGCATCCTTCTGTATGCCATGCGATTCTTCTGAAGAATCAGAAGGACCAGACAGACAGCAAACACCGCAAGAAGGAGGCCGAAATACTCGTGAATCGTCAATGTAATCTTCTGCACTCTGGCAAGAAGTCCAAGAATCCCCTGATAGTTTTCCTCCTCTGCATAAGACGCACGAAGCCTTCCGCCCGGAGAAAGCACCATCATTGCAAGACCAAGAATATTTCCGCAAAGCCCAGCCAGATAGGCTGCAGGAATCACACCTTCTGATCGCTTCTTCCGGCTGTTTTCCTCGCCTCTTCCCTTACGGCTTTTCGTATTCTTTCGAATTTCTTCCGCTGCAAGGATGAGAAGATACAGAAGGCAGCCTCCTGACGTATTCTCGTTGCACCATCCCGCCAGGATGCCAAGGAGCAGCAGCCCCAGTGCCTCTGACAGGTGAAAAGAAGCCTGTTGCATCAACGTTCTCCGCTCCATGGCCATAAACAGCAGAATCAGCAGGGCACCCCAAAGGTAATTGCATGCGCCGTCCTCCCACAGAATCGTCTCCGAAAAATCAACCGCATACAGCCACAGCCCGAGCTGAACCATCAGAAGTGTATAGCAATCATATTCCCGGTCCGGTTCCGTCAGTTTCCACATCAGAAGAGAAACCGCAACAAAAGCCGCACTGTTCGCCAGCTTGAACACCCACGACGGAAGAAACAGAAAAACGCGAAGAATAAAATGGACCACGCTCCTTCCGTTCCAGGTCATATACTGGTGATATTCCTGTCGGAAAAGATCCGCAAGGGAACCGGCCTTCTGCACCTCCATCGCATATGCATAATCGTCCGAGAGCATCGGGGTCAGCACATTAAATACAAGAATTGCAAAAAAGGAAAGAATAAGGATCAGGAAAAACAATTGTTTTTCCCGATCCTGCCTGCTGTGCTTTTTCCCTTTTCCGGTCAAGATCATATCTGACATATTATCCTTCCCTGCCGCCCGCACCAGCCAGGTTTGCAAACTTGGTCAGCTCAGGCAGCCATTTAAGCTGCACGGTACCAATGGGACCGTTTCTCTGCTTCGCAATGATGATCTCCGCAATTCCCTTGTCCGGAGAATCCTCATGATAATACTCATCGCGATATATGAACATTACAATATCCGCATCCTGCTCGATTGCACCGGACTCACGAAGATCGGATAGCATCGGTCTTTTATCGGTACGGGATTCCACCGCACGGGACAGCTGTGACAGTGCTATCACCGGCACATTCAGCTCTCTGGCCACCGCCTTCAGTGATCTTGAAATCTCTGAAATCTCCTGCTGGCGCGAATCCGAATTCCTTGCCCCGCTTCCGCTCATCAGCTGCAGATAGTCGATGATGATCATGTCCAGACCATGCTCCATCTTAAACTTCATGCACTTCGAACGGAGCGCTCCCACGGTAATCGCAGGAGTATCATCAATCATCAGATTGGACTCACCAATCGTCTCAGCTCCCTCAATCAGATC
>ERZ1034915.469-NODE-469-length-27706-cov-17.537557_pt1 | contig 27706 bp, 26 predicted proteins | sample MGYA00520592_ERZ1034915 | MGnify/ENA primary metagenome ERZ1034915 (study PRJEB33766, sample SAMN09781787) | gut metagenome | biome: gut microbiome | host: Homo sapiens | place: Madagascar | study: EMG produced TPA metagenomics assembly of the PRJNA485056 data... | reverse complement strand
ACACCCCACTTATTAGATAGTATACCATACTGTCTAACAAATGGGGTGCAGTTCATTGAGGGGAGCCTTTATTTTTATATTTATACGCACAAAGCCGCATCGCTTTCGGTCAGGATGATATGACCGTTGGCGTCGGCATCGGCGGTGTACAGCGTGCCGGGGTGGGCGGTGCCGGCGGCGATACGGTCGGCGAGGGCCTGCTCGACGGCGCGGCTGACCTTGCGGCGCAGTTCGCGGGCACCGTAGGGCGGTACAGTGTCCCCTGCCAGCACTTTGGCGGCGGACGCAGTATGGGTAAGCAGATACCCTTGCCCGGCAGCGCGGACTTCCAGTTCACGCAACAGGCGGTCGGCAATACCAGCCAGTTGTTCGGGACCGAGTGGATCAAAGACGACGACTTCATCCAGGCGGCCCATCAGTTCGGGCCGGAAATAATCCTTGGCTTCCTGTATCGCCTGTTTGCTGCGGCGGGAGCGCTCGGTCTGCGCAGTGCCAAAACCCAGCGGGGCTGTCTGCCCGGACAGGCAGCGGGCACCCAGATTGGAAGTGAGCAGGATAATGGTGTTGGAAAAATCCGCCCGCCGCCCCTGGGCATCGGTCAAAGAGCCACCCTCCAAGATTTGCAGCAACAGATTTTGAATGTCGCTGTGCGCTTTTTCAATCTCGTCAAACAGCACCACGCTGTAGGGGCGGCGGCGCACGGCCTCGGTCAATTGGCCGCCTTCCTCGTGGCCGACATAGCCGGGCGGCGCGCCCAGCAGGCGGGCGACAGTGTGCTTCTCCATATATTCGGACATGTCAAAGCGCAGCAGGGATTTCTCACTGCCGAACCAGCATTTGGCCAGTGTGCGGGCCAGCTGCGTTTTGCCCACGCCGGTGGGACCTAAAAACAGCATGGCACCGATGGGACGTCCGTTCTCCCGCAGGCCGGTGCGGCTGCGGCGGATGGCAGCGGCCACAGCAGAAACAGCAGCGGGCTGGCCGATGACCTCGGCGCTGAGGCGGGCTTCCAGCTGGTTCAGCCGCTCCCGCTCGGCTTCCCCTACCCGCTCGGCCGGGACGCCGCTGGCCTTGCTGACGACCCTGGCAATATGACGCGGCGTCAGCACCCTGCGGCCGGAGGATTCCTTGTCGGTTATGCGAAGCGCGGCGGCTGCTTCGTCCAGCAGGTCGATGGCCTTATCCGGCAAAAAACGCCCCGGCAGGTAGCGCACGCTTAACTCCACGGCGGCGTGAATCGTCTCGGGCGGGATGGCGACACAGTGGTAACGCTCGTAACGGGGCATCAGGCCCAGCAGAATCTTTTCAGCGTTTTCGGGGGTGGGCTCTTCTACCATTACTTTTCCAAAGCGGCGCTCCAGCGCGGAATCTTTCTGGATGGTCTTGCGGTATTCCTCCGGCGTGGTGGCACCGATGAGCTGGATCTCGCCCCGGGCCAGCATCGGCTTCAGGATGCTGGCGGCGTCGATGGCCCCCTCGGCCGCACCGGCCCCGGCGATAAGATGGATCTCATCAATAAAAAGGATGGTGCTGCGGTCGCGGTAGAGTTCTTCCAGCAGGTTCTTGAACCGCTCCTCAAAATCGCCGCGGTACTTGGTGCCCGCTACCATAGAGGCCATGTCCAGTGCCAGCACCCGCTTGCCGCGCAGTGCCGGAGTGATTTGGCCGGATGCAATCGCCTGGGCCAGCGCTTCAGCCAGGGCACTTTTGCCAACGCCCGGCTCGCCCAGCAGGCAGGGATTGTTCTTCTGGCGTCGGCACAGAATTTCTACCATGCGTTCCAGCTCTTCCTCCCGGCACAGCACCGGGTCCAGGCGGCCCTCCTGCGCCAGGCGGGTCAGATCGCGGCCGTACTTTTCACTGGGGCGGCCGCTGCGGGCGGTGCTCATCCGGGGCTGTACGGGTAGTGTCATCTGGCCGGAAAGCTGGCGGCACTCCCGCGCGGCCTGGGGCACCTCGATGCCTGCGGCCGCCAGCCAGATGCTGGCCGTGCAGGCAGTGTCCTCCAGCATGGCGCAGAGCAGGTGCTCGTTTTCGGCTTTGGCGGCGCTGGATGCATGGGCACCCAAAATGGCAAACTCGATGGCCTTGCGGCTGTCCGAGGAAAGGTCGTTTTTGCGCAGGCGGTGGGGCTGGCCGGTGCCGCTGCGCTTGGGGGCGGCCTCTGTCAAGGAGGCAGTGGTAACGTGCTTGCGGCGGAGAAAATCCGCTGCAGGGCCCTGGGCTGTCTGCAGCATGGCCAGTAGCAGGTGCCCGGTATCAGCCGTGGCGCAGCCCTGCTGCCCGGCTAGGCGCAGCGCCGTGCGCACCGTGCGCGAGGCCCCGCGGGACAGCCCTTTATAAGAACGAAATAGCATTCTGGCGCCTCCTAAATTTTTCCTATAGTCAGTATAGACGTTCGACGCATAAATAATCCTCGAAACAAGGGAAAACATGGAATGACAAACGCTTCACGATGTGCTATAATAAAAAAGTCTGCAAAATCCGAGTATGAGGTGATACCAACATGCACAAACTGATGCGCTACATCAAGGGCTACGAAAAGCAGGCTGTTCTGGCACCCCTGTTTAAAATGCTGGAAGCTACCTTTGAACTTTTTGTGCCGCTGGTGGTGGCGAGCATTATCGACACCGGTATCAAAAATGGCGATGCCGTGTTCATCTGGCAACGCTGCGGTCTGCTGATTCTGCTGGCGGCTATCGGCCTGACCTGCAGCTTGACGGCCCAGTACTTCTCCGCTAAAGCGGCGCTGGGCTTCAGTACCGCGCTGCGCAGGGATCTGTTCCGCCATATCAACACGCTGAGCTACAGCGAGCTGGACGGCATCGGCACCCCGACATTGGTCACCCGCATGACCAGCGACATCAACCAGGTGCAGAACGGCGTAAACCTGACGCTGCGCCTGCTGCTGCGCAGCCCGTTCATTGTCATTGGCGCGCTGATCATGGCCTACACCATCAGCTCGCGGCTGACCCTGCTGTTTATTGCGGCAACGGTCGTTATTTCGCTGATTATTTATCTCATTATGCGCGCCACGGTGCCCATCTATCATGAGGCCCAGAACGGCTTGGACAAGGTCACCCTGCTGACCCGTGAAAACTACGTGGGCGCCCGTGTGGTGCGTGCCTTCTCACGCCAGGCGGACGAATTGGCCGCCTTTGTAGAGACCAACGACCACCTGCGCAGCATCCAGACGATGGCAGGCCGCATCTCGGCCCTGATGAACCCGCTGACCTACCTGGTCATCAACCTGGCCGTCATTGCCCTGCTGATGCGCGGCAGCCACGAGGTCAATAATGGCGCGCTGACCCAGGGCGAGATCATCGCGCTCATCAATTATATGAACCAAATTCTGGTCAGCCTGCTGCGCCTGGCTGATCTTGTCATTTCGGTGACCCGCGCCCTGGCCAGCGGTATGCGCGTGAACGAGATCTTGAACACGCACACCACGATGCCTGATCCTGCCGCCGCAGAGCTGGATGCAGAACCCGCTGCCCCGGCTGTGGCGTTTGACGACGTGACTTTCACCTACAACGGCGCCGGTGCGCCCAGCCTGACCAATGTAAGCTTTACGGCTAAGCCTGGCGAGACCATTGGCGTTATCGGCGGTACCGGCAGCGGTAAATCGACCTTGATCGACCTGGTGTGCCGCTTCTATGATGCAACGACCGGCACGGTGTCGCTATTTGGCCACAATGTGAAAGAGTACGGCTTTACCCAGCTGCGCCGCATGGTGGGCATTGTGCCCCAGCAGGCCGTGCTGTTTACCGGTACCATCCGCGATAACATGCGCTGGGCTGCCCCCGATGCCACCGACGAAGAAATTTGGCAGGCGCTGGAAATTGCCCAGGCAGCAGACTTTGTGCGCACCAAGCCCGGTATGCTGGATGCGCCTGTGGAGACTGCAGGCCGCAACTTTTCCGGCGGCCAGCGCCAGCGTTTGACGATTGCCCGCGCGCTGGTGCCGAAGCCGAAGGTTTTGATTCTGGACGACAGTGCCTCGGCACTGGACTTTGCCACCGACGCTGCCCTGCGCAAGGCTATTAAAGAAAAGACCGAAGGCATGACGGTATTCATCGTCTCCCAACGTGCAGCCAGCGTGCAGCGCGCCGACCACATCCTAGTGCTGGATGACGGCGTGCTGACCGGCGACGCCACGCACAGCCAGTTGCTGAAGACTTGCGAGGTCTACAAAGAAATCTGCCTGAGCCAGCTGAGCAAAGAGGAGGTGGAGAAGACCTTATGAGCAAGCAGAAACAGAAAGTGAATAAGGGCACGCTCCGCCGCGTGCTGGAGCTGATCCGCCCCTATGCCGGGCTGGTGGTGCTGACGCTGGTGCTGGCCGTGGTTACTGTGGTCACTACCCTGCTGGCCCCGGTCATCTCCGGCAAGGCGGTAGACCTTATTATCGGCCCCGGACAGGTAGACTTTGGCGGCGTGGGCAAGCTGGCCATTGCCATGGCGGGCACAGTAGCCTGCACGGCTGTCTCGCAGTGGTTGATGAACGTGGTCAACAACCGTATTACCTTCCATGTCGTGCGTGATATGCGTGTGCGCACCTTTGAGCAGCTGGAACAGCTGCCCCTGAAATATATGGACGCCCACCGCCCTGGCGATGCCATCAGCCGCATCACCACCGATGTGGAGCAGTTCAGCGACGGCCTGCTGCTGGGCTTCACCCAGCTGTTTACCGGCATCCTGACCATCTGCGGTACGCTGGGCGTGATGCTGTTCATTGAATGGCGCATCGCGCTGGTGGTCGTGGCGCTGACGCCGCTATCGATTTTTGTGGCGCGTTTTATTGCGACCCACACCTACTCGATGTTTAAGGTGCAGAGCGAGACCCGTGCTGAGCTGACAAGCCTGGTGGATGAGCTGGTCGGCAACGAGCATCTGGTACGTGCCTTTGGCTACGAGAGCCGCGCCGAAGAACGCTTTGATAAGATCAACCTGGACCTGCAAAGCTGCGGCGTGCGGGCGGTGTTCTTCTCATCGATGACCAACCCCTGCACCCGCTTTGTCAATGCGCTGGTATATGCCGCGGTCGGCGTGCTGGGCGCGTTTGCGGCCATCGCAGGCGGCATCACGGTCGGCGATTTGTCAGTGTTTTTGAACTACGCCAACCAGTACACCAAGCCGTTCAACGATATTTCGGATGTCATGACTGAGTTTCAGAACGCTTTGGCCTGCGCCCAGCGTGTGTTTGACTTTATCGATGAAACGCCCATCCTGCCAGATGCCCCAGATGCGGTGGAACTGCCCCACGGTGCCGGTGCGGTCGAGTTTGAGCATGTGAAGTTCCGCTATGTGCCGGATGTGCCCTTGATCGAGGATATGAATCTGAAAGTGGAGCCCGGCCAGCGTATTGCTCTGGTTGGCCCCACCGGCTGCGGAAAGACCACGCTGGTCAACCTGCTGATGCGGTTCTACGAGATCAACGGCGGCACCCTGCGGGTGGACGGTCATCCCATCGACACCGTGACGCGGGACAGCCTGCGCGGCAACCTAGGCATGGTGCTGCAGGAGACCTGGCTGAAAGCCGGGACCATTGCCGAGAATATCGCCTACGGCAAGCCCGATGCCACGCGGGAAGAAATCATCGCAGCAGCCAAAAAGGCACGTGCCCACAGCTTTATCTGCCGCCTGCCCAACGGCTATGATACCGAGGTGGCCGAGGACGGAGGCAATATCAGCCAGGGCCAGCGCCAGCTGCTTTGTATTGCCCGCGTGATGCTGCGCCGCCCGCCGATCCTGATTTTGGACGAAGCAACGTCCAGCATCGATACCCGTACCGAGGTATTGGTGCAGGATGCTTTTGAGGAACTAATGAAGGGCCGCACGAGCTTTATCGTGGCCCACCGCCTGTCCACCATTAAAAATGCCGACCAGATTTTGGTGATGAAGGACGGCAATATCATAGAGCGCGGCACCCACGACGAACTGCTGGACCGCGGAGGCTTCTACGCCAAGCTGTACGAAAGCCAGTTTGCCAAGGCTTAAGTTATAGGGAAAGTAAATACGCTAAAGGAGAAATGAACTATGAGCAAGATCACTCTGCCAGAAAACTACCAAAGCCTGTTGGGCCTGTATGACACACAGAAAGCCATCGGCCTGATCAAGACCATCTTTCAGGAAAAGATCTGCATGGCCCTGCACCTGAAGCGTGTGACCGCTCCCCTGTTCGTCATGCAGGGCAGCGGCCTGAACGACGACCTGAATGGTGTGGAGCGCCCGGTCGCCTTTGATGTCCCCTGCCTGAACCAGGAGGCTGAGGTGGTGCACAGCTTGGCTAAATGGAAACGTTACGCCCTGTACAAGTACGGCTTCCGCCCCGGCCAGGGCCTGGTGACTGACATGAACGCCATCCGCCGCGACGAGGAACTGGACAACCTGCACAGCATCTATGTCGACCAGTGGGACTGGGAGAAGGTCATCACCGCCGACCAGCGCACGCTGGACTTTTTACAGGACACTGTGCGGGATATTGTGGATGCTGTCTGCGCGACCTCGGATGAGCTGCGCTGGAAGTTCCCAGAACTGAAAAATATCCACCTGGGCCGCGATGTGACCTTTATCACCACCCAGGAACTGGAGGACATGTACCCGGACTACACACCCAAACAGCGCGAGAACGTCTTTGCCAAGGAGCATGGCACTATCTGCATCATGAAGATCGGCGGCAAGCTCAAGAGCGGCAAGCCCCACGACGGCCGCGCCCCGGACTACGATGATTGGGCGCTGAACTGCGACATCCTTTTTTGGCATGTGCCCTTGGGCTGTGCGCTGGAGCTTTCCAGCATGGGTATCCGTGTCAATGCGGAATCTCTGCGCCGCCAGCTGGAAGAAGCCGGCTGCCCGCAGCGTGCGGAACTGCCCTTCCACAAGATGCTGCTGGACGGCACCCTGCCCCTGACCATGGGCGGCGGCATCGGCCAGAGCCGCCTGTGCATGCTGCTGTTGGGTAAGGCACACGTAGGCGAGGTGCAGGTCAGCCTGTGGGACGACGACACCGTAGCCGCCTGCGAGAAGGCGGGCATCGCGCTGCTGTAAGTTTAGCATTGACAAGCAACAGCCAATTGTGTTATTATTATCTAGTACCCGCTAGTATAGCACAATTGGCAGTGCAGCTGATTTGTAATCAGCAGGTTGCAGGTTCGATTCCTGTTACTAGCTCCATGCAATTTGGCGTTAGAACGTAAGTTTTAACGCCTTTTTTATTATCCTGACCGCACAGTTGACCGCACTTTTTAAGCGTTGTTCAGCAGTCTCAAAAAGGTTCCGTTCACTGCCTCCGCTGTGCTCTCTGCCTCACCTGTCAGAGCGTGGCCGTATACTCCGAATGTATCCATGTCTTGGCTGTGGCCTACAAGCCCCTTAACTTCCCCGGCGGGTAGGGTTTTCACCACTGACACAAACGTGTGGCGCAACTCATAGGGGGTCACGGGCGTTAGTCCATTCGTGATGCAGTAGTTCCGCCAGCGGTAGGCATACTGACGCTCTGTCAGGATGCCGAACACACTGCCCACGTTGCCGGTGATCGCTCGCTGGTCGTCAAGCACCCGCCGGGCCATGGTAGACAGGACGAACGACCGCACCGCATTTTGATTTTTGCCTTTGGTGATCTCTCCGCGCACGTTGACTGCGCGTTGCACCTGGACGGTGTTGCCGTGGATGTCACCCCATTGCAGGCCTACCAGTTCGCCGGGACGCAGGCCTGTAAGTACTTGGAAACGGTAGGCGTTGATGTAGTCATCGCGGACGGTCTTGCCCTTGTATAGCGTAGTGTCCACATTGAACAGGGTCAGCAGGTCGGCAGGCTGAAGGATTTTCTTGCCTTTGAGACGGGCCCCGGCGGGGATGCGTAGGCTCTCGGGGTTGAATGTAGACAACTTGGAGGCCCGGCAGAACTTGCACAGGGCCCGCATGTCTGCACAGATGCAGGAGAGTGTCTTTTTAGACAGCCCTGCCGCATAGGCCTTGCTTACGACATTCTGCAAGTCCTGCTCGGTCAGGCTCGACAGCTTCTTGTGGCCGATGCCTGGGCCTATCCAGTGGCGCCAGCGGGTGGAGATGTTGCGGCAGTTCCCCTCGCCGGTGGTCTGCTGCTGTGTGGCATACCACAGGACGTAGGCCTCCTCTACTCGCATAGTCGTAGGCGCGACGCCAGTCTCTAGCCACTTGTCGGCCTTGGCGTTGGCCTCGCGCTGGCCTGTGCGGCCCGTTTTGGAGCTGTAGAAGCTCTTGCGCTGGCCGTCCTTTTGCACGTCGATGCGCCAGCGGGTGCCCGTCCACTTGGCGCTGTTGGTTCGGGTCGTCATTGTGGCATACCTCCCTTTCGGCGGGCGCGGTCTTTGCGCTTCCCGCTGATCTCTCCCGCCAAAAATGCGGCGGTCATCATCTCCACCAATGCAAAACGGCTGGCAGGGTCAAACGGCTGCGCGTGGTAGGCGGCCGTCAGCTCGTCGATGAAGTCATAAGTCTTGGGGTCCAGGGGCACGGTGTTCAGGGCCCGCAAAGCCTCCGGCAGCGTTGCCCATGGTGCGTGATAGTTCATTGTTGTATAACCTCCATTTTGTCCTGCCATCGTCAGCATCGGGGAGGACGCCCCCGGTGTACCCTCCACAGGCGGAGAGGGTTTCGGCTTGCTAGGTCGGTATTGTTCCACAAGATGCCTGTTAGTTCGGGTGCTGCAACACCCGTTAGCCTGCCATCATCAGCGCCAGGCGGCCAGCCCTGGCGGACGCCCTCGCGGGTGTTTCGGCTGTTAGTCGTAAATGTGCTCTTTGACTTCCACAAGCATTTTATAGTCGCTGTGATATTCGCGCAGCAGTCTGTCAGCTTGTTGCGCTGCTTTGACTAGGTTGTACTGTGTGACAATGCAGGTGTGGCGCTCACCGTTCTGCATTTCGTAGGTGACATCGTATTCATAGACGCCCATAGCTCTGTGCCCTCCTATGTGGTGTGGTTGTTTCGATGGTCTTATTATATGCCTACTTGTGCAACTATGCAATGCCCAATTGCTACAAAGAATACGTGTGCAAGTACGCGTCTATTTGTACAGCTTGCATACTTGTGCACGTATGTAAATTGTAGTATTATAATCTTGTATAGTTATGTCATGTAGGGGGGGTGAACTCATGGGAGGAAAAACCAGCGCGGCCAGCAAGAACAAGTGGAACAATAAGACGTATGACCGTGTGAATCTGATTCTGCGCAAGGATGGCCCACAGAACAAAGCGGCGGTGCAGTCCGCAGCGGATGCCGCCGGGGAGAGCCTGAACGCCTACATTGTGGGCGCAGTGGCCCAGCGCATGGAGCGGGACGCCAGCAGCGCCCCAGAGAGCCCCGCAGAGGCCTTGCCGCCAGATGTGGAGAACATGCTGGAGTAAGGCAGCAAACACACCACAGAGCCGCGCAGCGCCCCGGCACGAATGGAGGCCGAAAAGGCAATGAAAGAGTACATGCCATCCGAAAAAAGCACTGAAGAACTCCGGGAGCATATCGCCAGACTTACTGAAGAAAGCGAACACGTGACAGAGTGGCCGGACGTCGATATTGTTGTGGATGATGAAGTGGGGCAGCTAGACTGCCCGGCGGATGCGGCGTTCTTTGCAGAGGTCGAGCGGTATCTGCGCGGCACCCTTGGCGATGAAGCCTATAATCGCATTATGTCAGAACAAGACGACGCGCCAGAGGACGACACACCACCAAAGTGATGCAGTCCCCGCCAGCCCCGTGGGCCGGGAATTTGTCAACAGTGTCAACAGACTTTCTATTAAATATAATTTCTATATAAATAGGGCATATAAGGGCCTTATATAATATAAAAATATATCTATATAGTATTTCTGTTGACACTGTTGACAATGTCTATTTATATCTATACACCGTCATTTTCTTGTCAACAGAGGTGTCAACGGAAAGTGTCAACAGACTGGTTTCGTTGACAAAAGGCATACTTGCGCATACAGTAAACACCCCACCATGGCCCGCCGGGCTGTGGTGGGGTGTTGCTGTTTCTATGCGGTTGCGATGCCCAGCTAGTCGCCGCCGAGCCGTTGCGGCGCAGTGCTGTGGGCTGTCATCTGGTTTTCAGCTCTCTGTCCAGCAGGTCGTCGAGATCATCCGCCACGATGTGGTAGTACCTGTATCCCTGGCGGGCGCAGTCTTCCACAGTGGTGACAACCAGCTCACCCGCCGGGGTGCGGCAGCACACTTGCAGAGGTGCCCGGCGGATGGCCTCGACCTGGGCTAGTAGTTTGTCCAGCTCCATGCCCGGCGCCTCACAGAGTGGTCCAGGGGGCCGCCTCTTTGGCAATCATGTTCCAGTACGCCTCGCCGCGGGAGGGACTGGTAGGTTCTGCCTCCAACACGCCAGAGCACTGCCGGATGAACTTGTTAAACAGCGCCGTGCGATCACTGGCAGAGCGGTAGTATTTCTTTGCATAGGGAGCCATGCCGCCGTGCTTGTCGCCGTACTCCATGGCCTTGCGCAGCAGTGTAGGGTTGTTCTTGTTGCGCTCGCATAGGGCGCTGAACTCCTCCACGCTCATAGGAAAGTTGTCCGCCAGCAGCCTGTAGTCGCCGCCCTGGAGGGCGTTGCCGTCCGGGGTATCTGCCCGGCTGGCAGCGGTGGCAAACTGGCGTGACAGCGCTTGCAGCTTGGCCTCTGCATCGTGGCGCAGCTTGAGCTCCTCATTGTCAGCGGACAGGTTCAGCTGGCGGGCATAGCCCTCCGTGATGTGGCCCAGGCGCAGCTCCTGCGCAGTCTCGCGGCGCAGCTGTTCAGACGGGGCCGCTGCTGCAAAATAGCCCGTGACGATGCGGCGGGCTTCCTCGATATAGTTCATGGTAAATCCTCCTGTTATGCTCTAGTGGATTGTCTGGCCCCGCTGTGTGGCCGCTTTTGGCCTTTGCGGGGCTGTGGTTTGACTTTGGCGGGTGCAGGTCTCTTTACCTGCCCCGGCGGGCCTGGGCGCCTCATGGCTCGCCCCAGCGCTTTGTGTGGGGTTCCAGGTTCCAGCGGCGGCGGATATACTCACGGGCTTCCTGTTCCGTCTTGAATTTCAGCGGAAACGACATACCCGGCCCCTCCACGTACCAGCCCACAATGCGGCCACCGGGGCGGGTCTGGTAGGTCAGGCGGATGGTGTCATTTCTAAGGCTTTCGGCCACAGTGACCTGGTAGCCGCCCATCGTGTGGCGGTGCAGCTGCTCCAGCATGTATTTACTGCTCATTTTTCTTGCGTCCTTTCTTTGGCGGTTGCGGGAGATCATCTATCAGCAGGATACCTTGACCGTGCAGCCGCATGTAGGCGTACACATCGTGCAGCGTCAGCAGGTCGTCGCCCTGTGGCAGACGGTAGCGCGGCCCAGCGTTGGTCTGCACTTCGGTCACGATTAGCAGCTTATCCGCCGGGGCTCCACGCTCCAGGGCCTCCAGCCGGGCCAGCGCGTTCGTCATCCGTGCGCCCTCCCTTACAAGGCAAAACCGTTCGTGCGCCCCATAATGTCAACGGCAGCAGCGCGGGCGGCTTCCCACTTGGTGCTGTAGGGCAGCACGATAGCCTGCTTGTCCAGCCAGCCACGGCCAGCTCCGCCAATGTCCACGGCGGGCAGTGTGGCGGGGTCTGCATCAAGCACAGCCTGTGCCAGCTTGGTGAACTTGGTAAAAGCCGCCTGGCGCTGCTTGACGGTGTGGCAATACTGGGCAAAGACGTCCGCCCAGCCCTCGCGGCCCTCGACAGCGGCAGCGGCCCGCATAGCAGGGTACAGGCCCGCGTCACCCTCGCAGAATTTGCAAAGAATGGTGAACTCGCCCAGGTCGAGATCATCAGCCGCCAGACGGGCAGCGGGCAGGCGGTCGGGTTTCGCGTCCGGGTACGGTTTACGGGCAGGACGTGCGGCCCAGTTTTTCAGGTGCCCGGTGTAGTCCTTGCTGATTTCGTCGAGATCGGCCTGCCAGCGGTCGTGCGCGGCGGGGTCGTCTTTGCGCTGGCGCAGATAGGCCAGAATGATGGCGTCAACGGTTCCTGTGTAAGTGTCATGATAAATGGTCATTATAGCATCCCCTCCAGTCGGTCAAGCCGTTTGTTGATGTCGGTGATCTCTGCGAATTTCAAGCCGTACTCCAGCAGAGCGCGGGCAGCGGCCACGCGGGCCGGGTCTGCTGCTGTATCGTCCTGCACGATAGCTTGCAAGGCGTCCACAGTGTCAGCGTACCCGGCGGATATCCTGTGGGCAGCATCGGCCAGGGCTTCCCGTCGGCCGCGCTCTAGGGCGTCCGCGAACTCGGGCAGCTTTTCATACCCCTGTAGGGTCTTGGTGGATAGCCCACAGACGCGGGCGGCGTCGGTGCGGCTCTTGCATGTCAGCAGGGCCGCTAGTGCTTTGGTTTGGTTAGCTGTCAGGGCTTATCACCTCCTGAATTTTCCATAATTTTCCACATTTCGGCCCGCTTCTGGGCCTCTGCCAGGGCAGCAGGCTGGCGCGTCGCTGCCAGGGCGCAGGCATCCTCCAGGTGTTTAGTGATGAAGTTGCCGCGCCAGCGCTTGCAGAGATACGCCAAGGCGTCCGCGCGTTCGTCGAAGTAGTGACCACTCCCGCCAAACTGTACGCAAAAGCTGCCCCGCCGGGCAGGCTCCACGGTGCCAGCGTCGAGCATTCGGCGCAGCTCGTCCAGGTTGACAGGCAGGCACGCGGGGTTGATCTCGCGTTGCAGCTCGACCTCGCCGCGACGTGTGCGCCAGATTGCCACAGGCATGAAGATTCGATTATTTGATGGTGGCATACTTGCACAATCCTCCAGTTACAGATTTTTTGCTTTTTGACGATATACCGTTAAGATGACGGATGATGACGGCTTATACGTAAAATGTCAAAATTCAAAATTTTAGTTCTATAGGGATTTTTGTTTTTACCCGTCATTATTCGTCATATTATCGATACATCGCGCTATTCTTGCGAAAATTCAGAGCGCAGGCGCAGGCCGTAGTATTGCCAGCCTTTCATCGTGTGCTTGCGCTCATAACCCGCGTTTTGCATGGCGTGGGCAAAGTCGCGATTGTCCCGGCGATATTCGCCCGCTACTTGGCAGTGGGCGGTGTACCGCTGGTAAATCTCGCTGCTGGCGGTGACATAGTTCTCGCCCAGTTCGCAGCACTCCGTCAGGAAGCCGCCCAACCAGTCACAGCTTTTACGATAATCTGCCAGCGCTTCACGCACAACCGCTGGCGGGGTCAGCTTGTAGCCGTTGGCGATAAAGCGCCGGGCCCCCTCAACCATCCAGGACAGCACCGCGCCGCCTGCCTGGGTGTATAGCATGTCGGCATAGTCTTTCTTCTCCCCGGCGGTATCGCGCAGATGGGCATTGAACGGCAAAACGGTCAGGCGTGACCATGTGCCCCGGTCAGAGCTTCCCACCCGTGGCAGAAAGTTCGTAAACAATAAGAGCGTGTGCGACGGTGTGAATGTAAACGGTTGCATATACTTGGGGTTGGCAGCTATTCGATCGGTGCTGCACAGCCTCTTTACTGTGGATGATTCAAGCCGTTGGCCCTCCTCGGTCTCTGCGGCCAGCGCTAAACGAATACCGCGCAAAACTGCCACCTCTGCGCCCACATTGCCACGGTTGCCAGTCAGCAATAACGAGGGATTGATGCTGGTGGAGTAGTCGCCCAGAACACGCGCAAGAGTATTGAAAAAGGTGCTCTTGCCGTTTCCACCGTCCCCCGTGGCGATCAGCAGTGTTTCAGTGAACACCTTACCCAGCACCGCCATGCCTGCCACAGTCTGGAGATACTCTGCAAGCTCGGTGTCATTACAGGTGATAGTGTCCAGGAAGCCCCGCCAGAGCTCTGCACCATCATTGCCGGGTGCCACGGCGGTGACCTTGGTGCATCGTGCTGCCGGGTCTGGTTCTCGCAGCTCCCCGGTGCGTAAGTCGACGATGCCGCCGGGCGTATTCAGTAGGAACGGGTCAGCGTCGAGATCATCGACGGCAACGGCCAGGTGTGGCTTTGCCTCGGTCAACAGATGGTTAATGCCATTTGTTTGGCGGCAACGCTTAACAAAGGCATACACCTCTTTGGCGCGTTTTGCCTGCGCTGCAAGCTCGGTGTTCTCCGCATCTTGCGCAGCGGCCCCGGCGGCTTGCTGGAGATCAGCGGCGGCGGCTTTCAGCTGGCGCTCGGTGAATAGCTGCGCCAGTAGACGGGCGCGGCACTCATCTGGAGCAAACCGGCAACCATCCCAGGCCAACCAGCCCAGCGAGGCATTATAAAGCAGCCCGCCGACAACATTGTCCGCAAATTTTGCGCCTTCGGCCACCTCGCTTAGGTCTGACAATTTCAACTGGAGCACCTCACAAGGTAGCCCCCGCGTGGCATATTCGTCAGGCGTCAGGTAGCCCGGCTGGTTCCAGATTTTGGCGGGAGCGTTCTGCACAGCATAATGCCAGATTGTGGCCAGCTCTGCATCTGGTAGCGGTGGGTCATCCTTGGCGGCTTCAGTATAAAATGTGGCCTCTGCCTCGGCCTGTCCCTCCGGGCCACATCGGCGTAGCTGTGCAAAGGCGAAAGACTTCAAACGGTCATTTCGGCCCGCCCACACCTTGGTGGTGCCAGTCGATGCAGGCAGCGCCGCCGGGGTGCTTACCACGGGTGCGATCTGCTGCTGTGTCATGAACTGGTCAAGCGTCAGGGCCCCGGGCACATAATCCCCGGTCGGGTGTTCTACGCCAAAATAGAACCGGGCCAGGTCAAGACATGCACCATCAAAATATTGATGCGTTCCTGCAACGTCCGCCAGCAGCTTGCCCACAGCTGCCGCGTCTGCAAGTAGCCCCGTGGGAAAATACACATGAAAACGGGGCGCAGCAGGCTTTCCGTCTTTTGGCATATTGTGGTGACGGCTAAATACGATGTAGTGCACGACCCTCGGAAAGTCTTGCTTGATGGTTTCGGGTGTTACCAATGGGCCGCCCTCGGTGTTGTCCACGTCGAAAGTCAAACACTCGGTGCAGCACCACTTTTTATTGTTGCGGTGGCGGTCGGTAAATGCGCCCGGCGTATGGTCGTACTGCACAGCTTCCAGTAGCTCCGGCAGGTTGTGTACCACTCGGTCATCCGGATAAAAGGTGTTCTTGTTCTTGCCGCGTACTCTGGCGCAGCAGAGTGTAAACGTCGGCACTTCCTGTGGCCCCGCGCTCATGCTTGCCCCTCCATAAACGACGCTGTATCATTCAAGAAGTATAAATAGTAATCGTCCGGCTGCAGGCCCAGGGCCTCGCCAATCTTTACCATCTCCCCGGCGGTAAATTCTGCCTTGCCGTGCAGGCGAGCAGATAAACTACTGTCTCCGATGCCTGCCACGCTGGCAAGTTCGCGCTGGTTCATGCCGTGGGCCAGCATGGCCTGTCTTAAAAGAATGAATTTTTTCATGCTTCTATACCTCCGTTGATTTTCTTGGTGTAACTTAATCATAACATGGGCAACGACTAAAAATGTGACAAGATTTTCTGATTTTTGCCCTTTCCTGTATTTATTCTAACGCGGTTTTTCGGGAAAAACGGGACAGGTTTTTCAGAAACGCCATTTTTCTGCAATTCGTGCTTGACAACTAAAATTTTAACGCTAAAGTGGAAAAAATCACGGTAGGATTGCTGGCATAAGTATAGTCTACGCCGGGGTGCGGTCTGACCGCACTTTTGACCGCACTGTCAATTAAAGCACCGCAAATTAAAATACCCTGACCGTGAAAAATATCGCAGTCAGGGTGTTTTTTCGTCTGTATAAGTCAGGATTTCGGCAGATGGAGGCACAAATTAGACGTTCGATTCCTGTTACTAGCTCCACAACAAAACGCCCCGGAACACGGTTTGTGTTCCGGGGCGTTTTCTTTGTGATTTTTTGAAAAAGTAGATTATTTCCCAGCCTGAAGAGCAGCTTGCAGGGCGCAGTAGTCTTGCAGAGTCAGCTGTTCTGGGCGGGAGCGGGGGTCCAGGTGAGCAGCTTCCAGGGCGGAGAGGACGGTGGCTTTTGGCAGCTGCAGACCGTTGGAGATGGCGTTGGCGGCGGTCTTGCGGCGCTGAGAGAAGGCGGCGCGGATCAGGGAAAAGAAAGCTTTCTCATCTCCGCCCGGCACTTCAACCGCAGGTGTTTTGCGGACGTTCAAGCGGATGACCGCGCTAGTGACCTTGGGAGCCGGGTAAAAACTGCCGGGCTGTACGGTAAAGAGCAACTTTGGCTCTGCATAATAAGCCACCGCATAGCTGATGGCACCAGCGTCACGGGTACCAGGAGCAGCGCAAAGGCGCTGTGCGGCCTCTTTCTGGACCATGACGGTAATATTCTCAATGGGGAGTTTCTCTTCTAATAGGCGCATCAGAATCGGGCTGGTGATGTAGTACGGCAGGTTGGCGCAGACAGCCACCGGCTTATCGCCGAATTCCTCGGCCAGCAGGGCTTTGAGGTCGACCTTGAGGACATCGTTCAGCACCAGCTTGAAATTGTCATAATCGGCCATCGTTTCTTCCAACAGCGGCGGCAGGCGCTTGTCCACCTCGATGGAAACGACCTTATCGGCGCGTTTGCAAAGCTGCTCGGTCAGCACGCCGATGCCTGGGCCGACTTCCAGCGCACCCCAGCCGGGGCCGATACCGGCCTCATCGGCAATGCGAGGGCAGATTCCGGGGTTGATGATGAAATTCTGGCCAAAGCCTTTGGACAGGGCAAAATCATACCGGGCGCAAAGGTCGCGGATGGTAGACAGATCGGTCAGGGTAGGCAAAGCGGACTCCTCTCAGCACAGGAAAATTCGGGAAAATCAGTTCTGGCCAGACAGCATCTTGGCGGTGTTCAGGGCCTTGCTGATCTGGGGGTCGGTGTCGACGGTGTAATCGTAATAGGCATTCTGTTCGTCGGAGGACAGCGCAGCGTCCACATCAGGGGTCAGGCCCAGGTCGTTCCAGGATTGGCCCTCGTTGTCCAGCAGCAGACCGATGGTGATGTAGGCGGCGGAGCCATCGGAAAAGCTCTGGGCGTCGCTCATCACAACACCCTTACCGGCGGTGCGGGTGCCTACGATGGTGGCGCTGTTCATCTTGCGCAGGGCATTGGCAAACAGCTCGGCACCATCGGAGGTGCTGCCGTTGACGAGGACAACCATGGGCACGGTGACCTCGTTTTCATCGGACATGCGCAGCAAGGTGATGCTGCCGTCCTTGTCCTCCTGTTGGGCGATGACGCCGGAAGGCACGCAGTAGTCGGCGCAGACCAGCGCGGCGTTCAGGTTCTCACCGATATTGTCGCGCACGTCGAAGATGAAGCTGGCAGCGCCCTGGTTCAGCAGGTTGTCCACAGCAGAGCGGAACTCGCTGGCCGTGCCGGAGGAGAAGGCGTCGATGCGGACATAGCCGCAGGTGTCGCCAATCATCTGGCTGGAAACGGTGGTGGTGCGGTAGTTGCTGTGCACTAGGTCGACGGTCTGCTCCTGTCGGTCGGGCGTCAGGTAGGTGATGGTGGTGGTGGTTCCCTCTTCGCCCAGCAGGGCCGAGGTCAGGGAGGCAGTGTCGGTCATGGACTTGGTGGACATATCGCCGATGGCAGTGATGTAACCGCCGACCTGCAGACCGGCCTCGCTGGCGGGCGAGTTGTCGTAGACGCGGGTGATGCGGCCGTAGCCGGAGGACGGGTCGTTGACGACGGCCACGCCGATGCCGGTCAGCTTGCCGGACTCAACGGCCAGGCGCTCGTTGTAAGCTTTGGCGGTGTAGTAACGGGCGTATTTATCATTGATGCCCAACATGTAACCGGCGGCCAAGGTGTCGTTCAGCGTGTCCTCGTTGATAGTGAAATACTCGTTGGAGCGGACAAAACGGTCAATCTCGGCCAGCTTGTTGTACTGGCGCTCCTTGCTTTTGACGCTGGACACGGTGGAGTTGAACATATTCATCGAGACAACCATCGTCAGAGAAAAAGTGACCGCCATGGCGATCAAGGCAATGGTGATGGTAACGCCGAGACTAATTTTTTTGCTCATGGGTTCAGATGGCTCCTTACAAAATAGTGCGGTCTTTTACAGAGTATAGGCCAGACTGAAAAGAACGCTGGAGAAAAGGCTGATAATCATAACGACCGCAATAACAAGACAGAAAATGCGCACGGCTGGCTTATGTTTCTGGGGTTTCATCAGGACTTCCCTCCCCTTACGAGATGTAGTTGGTGACGCTGGTCAACACACCGTTGACCTTCATTTCCAGGTGCAGATGGTTGCCGGTAGAATTGCCTGTGGTGCCGACATAGCCCAGCAGCTGGCCCTTGGAGACAGGCTGGCCTACGCTGACCACGGGGGCGCTGTTCATGTGAGCATACAGGGTCGAATAGGTATTGCCGTTGGAATCGGTACCATGGTAGACCTGCACATAGTAGCCCCAGCTGTAATGGTAGGTGGCGGCGGTGACGACGCCATCAGCGATGGTGTAGATCTCGGTGCCGCCGGGGGCTGCATAGTCAGTGCCGCGGTGACCGCCGCCGCCGAAGTAGCAGGAAATGTACTTAAAGGTGGCCAGCGGGCGGCCGAAGTCCAGTGAGCAGGTAATGGAGGCGTTGCCATACTTCTTGTTCTGGGCTTCCAGATAGGAGTCCAGGGCGGCGGTGGCTTCGTCCAGCTTTTTGCGGGCTTCGGCTGCGGCCGCTTCGGCGGCCTCCTGCTGGGCAGAGGCTTCGTCCAGATCCTCGTTGGCCTGGGCAATATTGACGGCCAGTTCATCCTGCTTGCTGTTCAGCTGGGTGGTCTGCTCCTCCAGGCTGGCCTGGGTGGCTTCCATCTCGGCCTTGGCATTTTCCAGCTCGGTGCGCTGGTTCTCCAAATCGGCGCGCTGGTTCTCCAAATCCTGGCAGATGGATTGATCCTTGCTGCTGATCTGTTCCAGCGTCTGAGCAAAGGTTAGCAGCTGGTACAGGTTGGTGGCGCTGGACAGCAGTGCGATGGAACCACCGTCGTTGAGCATCTGCATAGCGCCCATGCGTTGTTTGAAATCGGACCAGCGCTGGTCATACTCGGCCTGTTTGTTGTCGACCTCGATCTGCTTTTCGTCGATCTCGGTCTGCTTGAGGTAGATCTGCTCCTGCAGGTCGGTGATCTGGTCACTGAGCAGCGAGATCTGGCTTAAGATCAGGTTCTTCTGTTCTTCCAGCTGGCTCTTGATGGCCTCTGCGTTTTCCTTGTTGCTCTGCGCTTCTTTCAGCGCGGCGTTGACCTTGTCCAGCTCAGCCTGCTTGGCGGAGACCTCAGCCTTCAGCTGGTCCTGCTTGGAGTCAGCCAGCGGCATGACATCAGTGGAGAAGGTCATGGTAAAGGCCAGGGCGGTGGCCAGCATAGCGGAAACGATCCGTTTGAAACGACGGGAAATTCTCATTGGCTTTTCTGTTCCTCTGTTTTCTCTTTCAGTAAATCGTAAATCAGACGTTCAGATGTTTACGGATGCTGGTGGCGGTACCGATGCCGCAGAGCACGAAGCCCAGCAGCGCAAAGCCGCCGACAAGATAGTACCAGACGTCAGCCAGCGGCACCAGTTGGCCGCCAAACATCTGGGACAGATTGGAAGGGTTCTCGGCATACCAGCGGGTCAGGGCATAGTAAGCGCCGCAGATGATGCCGGAGGCCAGTGCCGCGGAAATCAGGCCGGAGGTGACGCCTTCGACAAAGAACGGGAAGCGGATGAAGCCGTTGGTGGCACCGACCAGCTTCATGATGTTGATCTCCTTGCGGCGGTTAAAGACGGTGATCTTGATGGTGTTGTTGATGACCACGATGCTGACAATGGCCAGCACCAGCACGATGCCGTAGCAGGCGTAGGAAACGACCTTTTGCAGCGAGACGAAGACCTTGGACATCTCCAGCGGGGCGTTGACCTGGTAAACACCATCGATCTGGCGCAGCTGCTGGGAAACGGCCTCGATGTTATCAGGGCTGTCCACCACAACGCGGTAGTTGGGGTAGAACGGGTTATCGTTAGCGAAAGCATCCTGCAGGTTGGTGTAGGAGGACAGCATGTCGCTGTAAACTGCCAGCACGTCCTGGGGCGACATGTAGGTGACACCCACCACGTGCTCAGTGCTGCGGATGGCGGTGTCAGCGGCGGCAATCTGGTCATCGCTGGCCCCCTGGTCCATGTAGACAACGGTTTCGTTCTGGTCGCCGATATACTCGACCATGGCGTCGATGTTGACACCAAGCAGGTAGGCGGCGCCGATCAGCAGCATGCAGACGGTCAGCACGCCCATGGAAGCAAAGGTCATAAGCCGGTTGGCCCGCAGGTTGTGCAGGCCCTGGCCAACCAGATAAGTAAAGCTGGAAAAACGCATGGTATCCCCTCTTATTTATTCCTCATCATCGTAATCTTCGTACTCATCGTAGCCGTTCTCACGCTCGGCCATGCGGGCGGCGTAGCGACGGGCAGCTTCGGGGTGCGAAGTGTCCGAGGCGACCATGCCGTTGGCCAGCTCGATGACGCGGTTGTTGTATTTGCGGGCCAGCTTATGTACCAGCTCGTGCTCGTGGGTAACAACCACCACCGTGATGTTGACCTTGTTGATGGCCTCAAACAGCTGCATGATGTCCATGGACATCTCGGGGTCGATGTTGCCGGTGGGCTCATCGGCAATGATGAGCTTGGGGCCGTGGGCCAAGGCGCGGGCTACCGCCACACGCTGCTGTTCACCGCCGGAAAGTTCGTCCGGCAGGCGGTCCATCTTATCCTCCAGACCGACCAGGGACAGAACATATGGGATGCGGGATTTGATCTTTTTGGTAGGAATGTTGGTCACGCGCATGGCGAAAGCCACATTCTCGTACACTGTCATGGTGGGGATCAGGCGGAAATCCTGGAAGACGACACCCATCTGGCGGCGCAGATACGGCACCTTGCGGCGTTTCATCTTGGTAAGGTCCTGACCGTTGATGATGACGCGGCCCTCGGTGGGCTTTTCTTCCATCTGGATCAGTTTGAGGAAGGTGGATTTGCCCGCACCGGAATGGCCAAGGATAAAGACGAACTCGCCGTCCTCGATTTGGATATTGATGTCATCGAGCGCTACATTTTCGTCGTTGTGCGTCTCGTAAGTTTTTGAAACGTGTTCAAATTCGATCATTGGTTTTAACTCCCATGCCCTTGTGACTTCTTGTGGATGGTTACAGTCATACATATAATAGGATACCATGCCGGGGTGTTACGGTCAAGCACTTTTCTGTAGGAAAAATGCGAAAAAGTCCTGCTGTTGTGCGTAGCAGCAGGACTTTTTGAAATCTTTGTGAATTTATGGAAATCAATACTTGGCCGGGTTGGCGGAGAGGTACTTTTTGACCATCAGCGCTACCTTAAAGACGATGGCGTCATCGAAGTTGCGCAGATCCAGGCCGGTCAGCTTGCGGATCTTCTCCAGGCGGTAGACCAGCGTGTTGCGGTGTACGAACAGGCCGCGGCTCGTTTCGGAAACGTTCAGGTTGTTCTCGAAGAAGCGCTGGATGGTGAACAGCGTCTCAGCGTCGAGAGAGTCGATGCTCTCCTGCTTGAAGACTTCGCGCAGGAAGGCCTCGCACAAGGTGGTGGGCAGCTGGTAGATCAGGCGGGCGATGCCCAGGTGATCGTAGCTGATGACCTGACGCTCGGTGTCGAACACCTTGCCGACTTCCATAGCGATCTGGGCCTCTTTGAAGCTGGAGGCCAGATCTTTGATGTTGCCGATGGGGGTGCCAATGCCGACGACCGCTTTGATGTAGTGGTCGCCCTGCAGGGTGTCCACGATGGATGCGGCCAGCTTTTCCATATCGCGGGTGTTGTTGTCGGGCTTGATCTCCTTGACCAGCACGGTATCCGTCTCGCTAATGTTAAAGACGAAGTCCTTCTGCTTGTCCGGGAACAGACCACTGACAACATCGTAAGCGGAAATATCGTTGCCGGAGGTCACGCGGACCAGCAGGACAACACGCTGCACGTCGGAGACGAAGTGCAGCTCCCGCGCTTTGGCGTAGATGTCGCCGGGCAGGATGTTGTCCAGCACGACGTTTTTGATAAAGTTTGTCTTGTCGAATTTTTCGTCGTGATACTGTTTGATGCACTGCAGGCTGATCGACAGCATGGCAGAAAACTGCTCGGCCGTTTCATCGGTGCCCTCCACAAATGCAGCATAATCGTTATGCTTGGCATTGGAGAACTGATGGTAGGAGTAGCCGTCGCGCACAAAAGCATCACCAGCGGTCTGGTGGGCAGCAGCTACGCCTTCTCGCACCTCACCGATCTGCCCCAGCTCTGAGCAGGAAATCACGGTGCCCGTTTCGTCAACAACGCCGACCACGCGGTCGACGGCGTCCTTCATCTGGTACACCACATTCTGGAAGACCCTGTTCGCCATAGTATGTGCTCCCCTTCAGATATTTGTGGGCAAATTGTCGTTGGCCATCTTGCCCGAAAATCAAAAGCTCTTGATGTATATTTTACACAATTAGCTTGACTTTTGCAACATATTTTAACGAAAAAAGCGAGATTTTCTTGTATATTTTTTAAATTTGAGCAAAATAAACCCCACTGCCCAGTAAAACAGTGGGGAATTCATCCGTCAATTTGACGGTTTCTGTTCATTTGGCTCTTGTATAGAACCAGTTCCACCCTCGACGACACCGCGGCGCTGGAACACGTAGGAAAAGCTGTGGAAGAAGATCTTCAGGTCCATGCCGAAGGTCAGGTGAGCGGCGTATTCCCCGTCATATTTGGCCTTTACATCGATGGGTAGCTCGTCGCGGCCGTTGATCTGCGCCAAGCCGGTCAGGCCGGGACGAATGTCGTTGGCATGTACTTTATCGCGCGCATCGATCAGGTCGTACTGGTTATACAGCGCGGGGCGCGGGCCGATGATGCTCATCTGCCCTGCCAGGATGTTGTAGATCTGGGGCAGTTCGTCCAGGCTGGTCTTGCGCAGGAACGCGCCGCTTTTGGTGATGTAGCTGTCGGCATTTTTTAAAAGATGCGTGGGCACATCGTGGGGAGTATCGCCGCGCATGGTGCGGAACTTTAAAATGTTAAAGTGGGTCTTGCCCTTGCCGACGCGCCGCTGCTTGAAAAATACCGGGCCGGGAGAATCGGCTTTGATCCACAGGGCAATAATACCCATGGGAATGGCCAGCACGATGGTGGCGGCCAGGGACAGGATAAAATCCAGGATGCGTTTTACATAGCGTTGGTACATGGCATCATTCCCCCTTTGCGTCATGCAGTTTGCGGGCTTTGTCAAGCTCCTCGCGGGAAAGGATCATAGTGTTGCCGCTGGCAGCAACGACGGTGTGGTCGGCGCGCACGCGGCGGTTGGGATGGTAGCTGGGCACCATCTCCTGCAGGCATTCGACTACGGCGTCATCGTTGTGGAGGGCCGAAACTTTCAGCTCCTGCAGCTGGGTGTAGAATTTTTCCAGGTCGATGTCCATGGGCGGTGCGATAAAGATCTTGTTGTGGGCGGTCTTGAGCATCTTGTCCTGCTCAGCGTCCATCAGCAGCTCCTCGTACAGCTTTTCGCCGGGACGCAGGCCGGTGATCTTGACCTGCATGTTTACACCCGGCTCGTAGCCGTAGAAGCGGATCAGCCGGGTGGCCAGGTCCATGATCTTGACTGGCTCGCCCATATCCAGCACGTAGATGCTGCCGCCCTTGGCCAGGCCGCCGGCCTGCAGCACCAGCTGCGCGGCCTCGGTGATGGTCATAAAGTAGCGCACAATATCCGGGTGTGTGATGGTGACGGGGCCGCCGCGCTTGATCTGCTCCTCAAACAGCGGAATAACGCTGCCGTGGCTGCCCAGCACGTTGCCAAAGCGCACGGCCACGCACTTCATGTCGGTGCCGCTGGCAAAGGATTGAATCAGCATCTCGCAGAGGCGTTTGGTGCAGCCCATAACGTTGGTGGGGTTGACAGCCTTGTCGGTAGAAAGCTGGACAAAGCGCTCGACACCATGCTCGGCGGCGGAAGTCAGCAGATTCTTGGTGCCAAATACATTGTTTTTGACGGCTTCGGCGGGGCTGATCTCCATTAGCGGCACATGCTTGTGGGCGGCCGCATGGAAGACGACCGATGGATGATAGGTCTCGAACACCTCATCCAGGCGGGCTTTATCGCGGATGGAGCCAATGAGCGTGATGACGGGAGCCTCGGCGCCGTACTTGTTGCGCAGCTCGGTCTCCAGCTCGTAGGCGCAGTTCTCGTAAATGTCAAAGATGAGCAGACGGCGGGGCTGGTAGCGCATGATCTGGCGGCACAGCTCGCTGCCGATGGAACCGCCGCCGCCGGTAACCAGCACGACCTTATCGTGCAGGTACTCGGAGATCTGGGCGTTGTTCAGCTGAATCTCGTCGCGGGAAAGGAAGTCAGCGGTGTTCAACTCACGGAAACCGGCGGCTACGGGGTTGCCGTTCTCGTCCACGGCCTGGGGGTCAGACAGCATGCGCACCCGGCAGTGGGTGGAGTTGCAGAGGTTGATGATCTCGGTGAGGCGGTCACCTTTTAACGTAGTGATGGCAATAACAATCTCGACGATGTGGTACTTGCGCACCAATTCGGGAATATCGGAAATGGTGCCGCGCACCGGCACGCCCTGCACGCGCAGGCCTTTTTTGGTCAGGTCGTCGTCCACCAGGCAGACCGGGTTGCCGAAACTCTGGTTCTTGTTTTTGCAGAGGTTGACGGCCCAGGCGCCGGCATTGCCCGCACCTACGATCAATAGCGGCGTGTCGTCCTCGGGTTTATTAACACAGGCGTCGTGCAGCGTCCTGCTGAACCGCCATAGGAAGCGCACGCCCGCTATGGCCGCCGTGTTGAACACCGCACCAAAGATCAGCACAGCGCCGGAAATGGGGCGGCTGTGATAGAACAGGTCGAACAGCATGATGATGCCGGTGGCCAGGCCCGACAGACAAGTCAGGCGGGCCAGGTCACGCATGCCGGCGTATTCCCACATGATCTCGTACAGGCCGCCAAACCAGAACACGATCATATAGATCGGCAGCACATAGGCCAGCATGGGGGCCATAGCGCGGATGGTCAGCACCCGCTTGTAGGCATCGCCGCTGTCAAACCGCAGCATGACGGCCAGCCAGTAGCACAGCACGATCAGCCCGCAGTCCAGCAGCATCAGCGCAATGCGCCGCGGCAGACCCTTGATGATTTGTTTTGAATCCTGTTGCATGTTGTTTCCTTTTGGTTTGGATTTATAAAAAATCTTAATAGGATGGAAATATTGTGCGGAACTATGGGAAAGCAACTGCTATGCCAAACGGGCACGGGCGAACAATGTTCGCCCCTACAGAGTACTTTCTTGACAGCTCGACATTTTTGTATGACTATTTAGCTTACATCCATTATAGCACAAAAATGCTCCGTCGTGTTGCATGCTGCGCACAAACGGAGCGGGCAGTTTCTATAAAGATAGGCTTTGCTTTTTGGTGAAAATTACTCAACCGTGACAGATTTTGCCAGGTTGCGCGGTTTGTCGACATCCAGGCCCTTGGCACAGCTGACGTAATAGGCCAGCAGCTGCAGCGGAATGACCGACAGGCTGGTGGCAAAGTGGGGGTCGGTCTTGGGCACGTAGACGGTGAAACCGGCGGTGTCCTCGATGCTGTAGTTGCCGTAGGTGGTCAGGCCCATCAGGAAAGCTCCGCGGCTCTTGACCTCGACCATGTTGGAAACGCTCTTTTCGAACAGATCCGGCTGGGTCAGGATACCCACGACCAGTGTCCCCTTCTCCACCAGAGAGATGGGGCCGTGTTTCATCTCGCCCGCGGCGAAGGCCTCGGAGTGGATGTAGCTGATCTCCTTGAATTTCAGACTGCCTTCCAGTGCTACGGCGTAATCCAGCCCGCGGCCGATGAAGAAGGCGTCTTTGGCGTTGGCGTACTTGCTGGCAAACCACTGGATGCGCTCCTTGTCGGCCAGCGTCTTTTCAATCTTTTCGGGCAGGGCTTCCAGCTCGGCCACAAGGTTCTCGTACTGGCCGTCGGCCAGGGTGCCGCGCACGCGGGCAAACTCGGTGGCCAGCAGGTAGCAGGCTGCCAGCTGGGTGCTGTAGGCTTTGGTGGTGGCCACGGAGATCTCCGGCCCGGCCCAGGTGTACATAGTGGCGTCAGCCTCGCGGGCAATGCTGGAACCCACCACGTTGACGATGCCCACTGTGCGCACGCCGCGGTCCCTGCACAGGCGCAGGGCGGCCAAGGTGTCGGCGGTCTCGCCGCTCTGGCTGATGACCAGCGCGAGAGAATCCGGCTCCAGCACGGGGTTGCGGTAACGGAACTCGCTGGCGACGTCGACCTCCACCGGCAGGCGGGCCAGGCTCTCGAATACATAGCGCGCGGCCATGCCCACATGGTAAGCGGAGCCGCAGCCGATGATGTAGATGCGGTGGATGCCGCGGATAGCGTCCTCGTCCAGAGCCAGCTCGGACAGATCGATCTGGCCGTCCTTCAGGCGCGGGGAAAGCGTATCCCGGACAGCGGCGGGCTGCTCGTGGATCTCTTTCATCATGAAATGCTCGAAGCCGCCCTTTTCGGCTGCTTCGGTGTCCCACTCGATGGTGGAAGCCTCGTGCTGGACGGGCTCTTTGTCAGTATCGAAAAACTCGATAGAATCAGGCGTCAGCCGCGCGATCTCCAGGTTGTCGATGTAGTAGACCGTGCGGGTGTACTTGAGCAGCGCGGGCACGTCAGAGGCAATCAGGGTGCCGCTCTCGGCCTTGCCGACCACCAGCGGGCTGTCCTTGCGGGCGGCATAGATGGTGCCCGGCTCGTCGGCAAACAGCACGCCCAGCGCGTAGGAGCCGCGCACATGCAGCATGGTGCGGGCGATGGCGTCCAGCGGGTCGCCGGCGGACTCACCCATGTAATAGTAGTCCAGCAGCTGGGCCAGCACCTCGGTGTCCGTCTGGGAGACAAAGGTAAAGCCTTTGTTGGTCAGGCGCTCTTTGATCTCTAGGTAGTTCTCGATGATGCCGTTATGCACGATGGCAATTTTTTTATCGTTGGAGTAATGGGGGTGCGCATTGACCACAGAAGGCTCGCCGTGAGTAGCCCAACGGGTATGGCCGATGCCGCAGGTGCCTGTAAGGGCATTGCCGCCGTCCGTCATCTCGCTTAATACTTTCAGGCGGCCCTTGGCTTTGACGACTTCGATCTTGCCGGCAGCATTCTGCACGGCGAGACCGGCCGAGTCATAGCCGCGGTATTCCAGCTTGGCCAGGCCATCTAACAGGATCGGTGCTGCCTGGGCGGCACCGGTAAAACCGACGATTCCACACATAAGAGTTGCGCCTCCTTGTTTATGTTCAGTACGGTATAGATCTTGCTTTTTAACAATATACGCACATAAGTATATTCTATTTTACGAAAAATGTCTACTGTTTTGCAAAAAAAGGCGGGCGGCCGTCAAGGGCTACGGCCGCCCGCTGCGCATATTCTCCTCTTCCGAGTTCTTACACCATAAGACTCATCACGAGTTCTTGCGCATTTATCAGTTTACCACGCCTGCAAAATTTAGGCAAGTATAAAAGCTGATTTTGCGCATATAATTTTGCATTTGCAAAAGGAAATAAAGTTTATAATGCTATTACCGAAATAAATTAGGGCAATACCGCATAATTCTAAGTGCCGATACGGCGAGCGAGGTGCGGCAGA
>ERZ1034915.468-NODE-468-length-27716-cov-6.605980_pt1 | contig 27716 bp, 19 predicted proteins | sample MGYA00520592_ERZ1034915 | MGnify/ENA primary metagenome ERZ1034915 (study PRJEB33766, sample SAMN09781787) | gut metagenome | biome: gut microbiome | host: Homo sapiens | place: Madagascar | study: EMG produced TPA metagenomics assembly of the PRJNA485056 data set... | reverse complement strand
GACGAAGCCGAACGTAGTGAGCGAAGCCCCTCCGGCGTAGTGAGCGCAGCGAACGATGAGGAGTTGACGGGCGTAGCCCGGCAAGTAAGGGGCGCTAGCCCCGCCCGCGAATGGAAGTGCTTCGCAAGTCAACGGTAGTTCCGAGGCGAGCGGGGAGGTCCGGAGGGCGTGTGGCCCTCCGGAGCCATCCGCATAAGACGTAACAACCAGTTTGTGGCTTGTAATGGCATGGAAAGGTAAATGAAACTTATGTATCATTACGGGATCATGTGCGACTGGAAAGCGGAGATGAATCTCCGCACTCCAAAGACGCGAAGCGGCATTACGGGCATTGGCCCCACCGACTTCCACGGAAGCTCCAAGGTAGCCGCCCAGCATTACGGGAACCACGCTTGTTCCTGAGGCAGGGGCAGACTGAGTGGTCAAACCTGTTTCAGTTTTTCCCGGCAGAGGGAGGCCCGGCAAATATCGCGCTCGGAACCGGTGAGTTCGCGGCCGGCCATTTTTTGCAGATGGGCCGGATTGATCGCCAGAAACAGGGTGTTGACCAGCTTGAGATCAAGGGAGTTGAACAGACCGAGATCGACGCCCAGCCGGACACCGGAGAGCGACTTCAACGCTTCTTCGCTGGAAAGCTTGTAGGCATGGCGCAGGGTGCCGTAGGAACGGCCGACTAAATCGTAAACGCTGAATTGATCGCGTTCCAGCAACATCTGCCGGGCATTTTTCTCATGGCTGATCAACTGGCGGATTACCATGTTCAGACGTTCGATGATTTGAGATTCGCTCTCGCCGAGGGTGCTCTGGTTGGAGACCTGGAACAGGTTTCCCCGGTTGTCGGTGCCTTCTCCGAAGATGCCGCGCACCGCCAGATTCAGCTTGTTCACTCCCTGAATGGTCGGACCGATCTGCCCGGTCATCACCAGTCCGGGCAAATGCAGCATCACCGAAGCGCGCATGCCGGTGCCGACGTTGGTCGGACAACAGGTCAGGAAGCCGAGCCGCTCGTCAAACGCATAGTCGAGCTTGCGGCCGAGCTCGTCGTCCAGCTCGTTGATCTCTTTCCAGACCGCTTCCAGCTGGAAGCCGGGGCGCAGGGTTTGAATCCGGAGCTGATCCTCCTCGTTCACCATGATCGAACTGGACTCGTCCGAACGGACCAGCAGACGGGTCCCTTCCGGGTTTTCCAGAAAGTCCCGGCTTGCCAGCCGCCGTTCCAGCAGGATTTCCCGGTCGACTTCGCTCATTTCACCGGGGTTGAAGGTGAAACAGTCGGGACAGCCCAGCGCGCCGGATTCGGCTGCCGCGGCGGACACCAGATCGCAGACCTCCTGCCTGGATTCCGCCGAAGCGGCTGCGGGGAATGGACGCCCCGTCAGGTTGCGTGCCAGCCGGATCCGCGAACTGATCGCAATATCCTCCTCCGGGCCGGAACAGGCCAGAAAACTGACCGGCTCCTGCAGCAGTCGATCGATGGAATCACTCATGTTCGGCCTCCTTTTCCGGCTGCTCTTCTTCCGGGGAATCCGGGGCTTTCTTCTGCGCTTCCAACTCGGTTTTCAACTGGGAAATCCGGTCGCGGCAGATGGCGGCGGCTTCATATTCCTCGCGGCGCACGTGTTCGTCGAGCTCGTGCTTTTGCTGTTCCAGCTCGAATTCCAGCGCCGCCGTACCGGCGGAGCCGCAGCAGGGCGGCCGCTTGCCGAGGTGAACCGGGCCGCGCTGAATCCGGGTCAGGGCTTCCGCGATCATCGGAGCGAAAGTGCGGTAACAGTCAGGACAGCCGAGCCGTCCGCTGTTGTTGCGCAGTTTTTCCAGCGTCCAGCCGCAGGAGGAGCACACCAGCGCGCTCCCGTTTTCCTTTCTGGTTTCGACCTTCGGCTGGAGCGACGCCTGTAATTTGCCGAGGTTGAACAATACTTCGGCAAGGTTGAAGCCGAGTGAACCGAGTTCGCCCTTCTCTTCCTTGGCCTTCGCGCAATCTCCGCAGAGATTGGATGTGGTGATTTTGCCGTCATGCACCTCTTTGATGTGTATGGTGGCTTCATTTTTTTTGCAATTATCACATAACATGATAGTACCTCCTCATTTCCGAAAGCGGTTGAGGAACGGTTCCTGCTGCCGCCTTCTTACAACACTATACTATAACAGCGCAAAAATGCAAGGGGTTCTGCTGAAAATACGGAATTGCACCTCAAACCATCCGCTCGGCCATGGAGCGGCACGCGGCGGCGAGTTCGGAATCGCGGAGGATTCCGGCCGGTTCGCCGCCGCGTGTGACCACTGCGCCGTCGGCTCCGTAGTCGTTCCACTGGCGCAGCACCGCATCCATATCGGCGTCGGCGTCGACCCGGATCAGGTTATTCGGCAGTTCGCCTTCGGGAAGCGGCGCCATCAGGTCGGAGGCTCGCCGTGAGCTCCACACCGCGCTCTGCAGCCCCTCCGGAATGGAATGGTTGCTTCCGAGCAGCTGCTGCGAATAGATGCCTCCGCCGATCCAGCTGCGGCGTACCGCGAACGCGATGAAGCTGACCAGTGCGGCGGAGGCGAGCAGTTCGTAGCAGCCGGTGAGTTCGGCCACCATCACGATTCCGGTCAGCACGGTTCCGGTGATTGCGCCGACCGCGGCGGCCATTCCGGCCAGAACCAGCAGTTCGCGCGGCACCGCGAGCCCGGCGGGCAGCACCAGCGCCAGCAGTTCGCCGACGAGCGCGCCGGAGAGCGCACCGAGGAAAAGCGAGGGGCAGAACACGCCTCCCGAACCTCCCGAACCGAGCGAAACCGACGTTGCGATGAATTTGCCCGCCAGCAGCAGCAACAGCAACCCGAATGTGACGATCCGCCCGTTCAGCAGGTCGAAAATTGTGGAATAGCCCAGCCCTTCCACATAATAATTGCCGGTCAGCTTCAGGAAGAACCAGATTTCCGCGCCCACCAGCACCATGCCGAACGCATGGCGGATATAGTAGTTTCCGGAAAGAGAATCGAACCACTTCGAGGTTTTGCATAGAGCGACGATGAACAGCGTGGAGATTACTCCGACGACCAGTCCGAGCACCACCAGCGACGGCAGCGACGAAATCAGCGGGTCCGACAGCAGCTCCGGTATCGGCACCGGCAGCGACGGCCTCGTGCCGAAAACACTCCTTGAGATCAGCGTTGCCACAACCGCCGCGATCGAAACCGGCAGCAGTGCCGCCGCCGATACTGCCGGCAGAAAGAGTTCGATGGTGAACAGCACGCCGCCGAGCGGGGAATCGAAGGACCCGGCGACTCCGCCGGCGGCGGCCGCCGCCAGCAGCACCGTGCGGACCCGGCCCGGAAAGTGCAGCCAGCCGCCGATCGCGCTGCCGACCGACGCGGTGATCTGGATGATCGGCCCCTCCCGCCCGATCGAGGCGCCGGTTCCGATGGAGATGGAGGCGCTCAGGCTTTTGATCAGCGCCAGAATCGGATGGATTTTCGCCTCCCGGTAGTAGATGGAGTACATGATCTGCGGCACGCCGTGGCTGCGCGCTCCGGGGGCGAAATTGCGGACCAGAAACGCGACCAGCAGCGCCCCCGCCAGCGGTATCAGAATGATTCCGACACCCCACGGCGACGGATCGGCATGCGCCAGCGCGTCATAGTGCAGCGATACCGTTCCGCGGAACGCCAGATTGTGAAAAAAGGCGATCATATACCGGAATATCACCGCACAGCCGCCGGCCAGCACGCCGGTAAACGCTCCCAGCAGCGCCAGCAGCAGCAGTTCCCGCCCGGCCGGATGGTCCACGGTCCCGTCATAACGAAACATACTTCTCCTCCAATAACTTCTCCTGTTATACAATGTAATACCACTATGTTTTTTTTCAACCGGGATGGTTTCCTGATTCCGGATATGTTTCCATCGGGATTTTACTCTGTTTCACTTGATGACAAACGGTTTCTGTGGTATATTAGAAGACGATTTTTATAATTTCAAAAAAACGGGAGTTGCCATGAGCATTTGCTATGACGAAAAAAGCCGTGTCTTCAAGCTGGATACGGCGCGCAGTTCTTATGTATTTATGGTCGAGGAGAGTGGTTATCTCTCCCATCTGCACTACGGCGGCCGGATCGACGATCTCGCCGGTGCGGTTGCGTTGTTCCAGAATTCCAACCCGGCGTTCTCCCCTTATCCGGAGGACAGTTGCCCGGAACACTCGCGCAACCATATTCCCCAGGAGTATTCGACCAGCGCGGCCGGCGATTTCCGTCTCGCCTCGGCCAGCGTCCGCACACCGGACGGCTGTGCAACCACCGATTTCAAGTTCGCCGGTTACCGGATTATTCCGGGGAAACCGGAACTGCCCGGACTTCCGGCCAGCTATTCGACCGCCGATGCTCCGGCCGAGACGCTGGAGATCACGCTGCGTGACGCGGCGAGCAAGGTGGAATTCGTGCTCGCCTACAGCGTGTTTGAAAAATATGATGTGATCGCCCGCAGCGTGAAGGTGGTCAACGCTTCCGCCGTTCCGGTCGACCTCGAACGGGCGATGTCGCTCTGTCTCGACCTGCGCAACGACGATTTCGATTTCATCCATCTGGCGGGGAGCTGGGCGCTGGAGCGCCATGTCTGCCGCAGCCGGATTCAGCCCGGATTGCAGGGCATCGCCAGCAAGCGCACCAGCAGCAGCCACCAGCACAACCCCGCCTTTGCAATCGCGGGAGCCGCGACGACCGAGGAGCTGGGAGAAGCCTGGGGATGCGTGCTGGTCTATTCGGGCAGCTTCGAGTGCATGCTCGAGCTGGACGAGGTGAACAACGTCCGTGCCGTCGCCGGTATCAACCACGAGAATTTCCGCTGGCGCCTCGCCGCCGGAGAGAGCTTCCAGACGCCCGAAGCGCTGCTGACCTATTCCGGGAACGGCCTCGGCGGCATGTCCCGCAACTTCCATGCGGCGTTGCGCAACAACCTCTGCCGCGAGCCGTGGAAGAACCTGCCGCGCCCGATCCTGATCAACAACTGGGAGGCGACCTATTTCGACTTCAATGTCGAGAAGCTGCTGGACATCGCCCGTTCCGCCGCGCCGCTCGGTATTGAAATGCTGGTGCTCGATGACGGCTGGTTCGGCCACCGCGAGGACGACCGCTCCAGTCTCGGCGACTGGTTCGTGAACACCGCCAAGATCGGCGAACTCGGCGAACTGGTGAAGAAGGTCAACGCGCTCGGCATGAAGTTCGGCCTCTGGTTCGAGCCGGAGATGATCTCCAAGGACAGCGAACTCTACCGGAAGCACCCGGAGTGGGCGTTGACCGTCCCCGGACGCACCTGCACGCTGAGCCGCAACCAGATGGTGCTTGACATGACCAATCCGGCTGTGGTGGATTATCTGTTCGACACCGTTGCGGAGATTCTGCGCAACGCCAACATCGAGTATATCAAGTGGGATATGAACCGCCAGCCCGCCGAGCTTTTCACCGCGACTCTGCCGGCGGAAAAGCAGGGCGAAATCGGCCATCGTTTCGTACTCGGCATGTATGAACTCAAGCGCCGGCTGCTGGAAGCCTTCCCGAAACTGCTGATCGAAGGCTGCTCCGGCGGCGGCGGCCGGTTCGATGCGGGCATGCTCTACTATACCCCGCAGATCTGGACCAGCGACGACACCGACGCGATCGAACGGGTCAAAATTCAGTCCGGCACCTCGCTGTTCTATCCCGCCTCGGCGATGGGAGCGCATGTCTCCGCCGTTCCGAACCACCAGACCGGCCGCGTGACCAGCTTCGAAACTCGCGGTAATGTCGCGCTGGCCGGAACCCTCGGCTACGAAATGGATCTCGGCACTCTCAACGAAGCGGAACGTGAGCTGGTCAGGCGTCAGACCCGCCTCTACCGCGAATACAATGACGTGATCGCACGCGGCGAACTCTACCGGCTGATCGATCCCTTCCGGGACAATGACCGCGCCGCATGGGAATATGCCGCCGCCGACGGCTCCGAAGCAGTCGTCACCTATGTGGTCTGCCGGAACCATCCCTCCGCAGCGCCGCGTTATCTGCGTCTGCGCGGCCTCGAAGCCGCCGCCCGCTACCGGGAGACCGAAACCGGCCTCGAACTGGCCGGCAGCACCCTGATGAACGCCGGATTCCAGCTCCCCGGCGCCAGGCACGACGGCGACAGCTGGATTTTTCACTTCGTCAAGCTGTAAGCTTAGCCTCCGGCGGCCCGGGGCGCTTCGCCCCCGGGACCCCAGACCGGCAACGTGCCGGGGCCAGCGCAGGCTGTTTTTTGGCTATGCCAAAAAACAGCCTGCTTGACTTCAGGGTAAAGACTTGCAGGAGGATAGAACCAATATGATGGTATATCCTCTTACGAATATCCATTTACGGTTTGAAATATAAAATTCCGGCCCCGGCACCTTGCCGGTCGGGGCCGAACGTCGGCTTCGGCAACCGGGCGAAGATAGTGTGTCAAAAGTCAAGCGCGTTTTGTGGAAATTTCCGAAAATCGCGATATGGCCGATCCTGCACTACGACAGCCCGTATGATCAGCAAGAGCTTTCTCATGCATGCGCATCTTGCAGTCATCTTGGCTTTGCCTTTTGCTATGAGATTCCGGTATTGCGTGTTCGATTCCGGAATCCTCGTGACTGCCGTCATGCAATCCAGATAAAGCAGCTGGCGTACCCGTGCTGAACCGCGTTTGCTCAAACAGGAGTGATTGACACTGGTTCCGGACGAAACAATTCTGGGCGTCAGTCCGGAAATCAGAGAAAGCTTCCGTGAAGAATACTGTTTCAGCGTCCCCTGTTCCGCCAGGAATCCATATGCGGAAATGGCGGCGACTCCCGGAATGGTCTGTATTGCCCGTCGGAGACATTTTGTGTGCGTAGCGCCCCGCTACCGGAGATGTGATTGCAAATCAGGCCGCGTAGCGCACAAGGTCGGCAAACCGCAGGGTTGCCGACCTTGCCTGCCTTCAAAACGGCAGGCTTTCCCCTGCGAATCGCCTCTGTTGACTCGAAAAAACATTGCGTACCGCCAACCAGCTTGGCGTGCGGAGGCCGCTGCCACTTATATAAAAGTGATGTGCGATTGGAGTGCGGAGATGAATCTCCGCACTCCAAAGACGCTTTGCGTCGGGAAAGCCGCCTCCGATGAATCAGCCGGTGACCGGTCCGTCGAACTCCAGCTTGAAGACCGGAACGGTTCCGGCGAGCTTGTCGGCGGGAAGTCCTCGAAGGCGCAGTTCCGCGCCGCAGTCGCGGTGATAGATCAGTGGCTCAAGGGTCCATTCGACCGCTTCGCCGGTGTTGAGCAGCGTGACGCGGCGCGGGGCCTGTTTCAGGGGATGCAGCGACAGCGCGCTGCCGGAAAGCCCCTGTGGACAGTGGACGTAAAGCACATTGCCCCGGCGGGTTGCCGGCAGCGCGGGATCGGACAACAACTGCGAAACCGGTTCCGCAAAGGATTCGCGGACGCGTTTGAACCACGTTCCGACGCCGCGCAGGATGGCCTGCGCCGGTTCGGGGATCACGCCGTCGGCGTCGGGGCCGACGTTCAGCAGGTAGTTGCCGCCGCGCGCCAGAGTGGCGTCGATTGCGCGCAGGAAGTAGAGGACGCTGTAATAGTCCTCGTCTTTGCGGTAACCCCAGCTGTTGAAACCGACGGACTGGCACGCCTCGGTCGGACGCTGAAAGGCGGCTTCGCCGCGGTTCGCGTTTTCGGGATCGGAATCCCGCTCCGGCGTCGAGTAGTCGCCGGGGCCGAAGCCGCGGTTGTTGATCACGGCGGCGGGCTGGAGGCGGCGGATCAGTTCGTGCACTTCGGGGGCCTGGGCCTGCGGCACATTCATATCCCACCAGATTCCGGCGACGGGGCCGTATCGGGTGCACAGCTCGGTGATCTGCCGCTTCAAATAGCCGAGATATTTGTCCCAGTCATGCCGGGCCGGATCGGTCCGTATCTCGTGGTGGCGGCCGATATTGGGGTAGTTCTCCTGTTTCCAGTCCACGATGGAATAGTAGAATTCGAGCGGCAACCCGCGTCCGGCGCAGGCGTCCGCGACCTGCCGCACGATGTCGCGCCGGTACGGGGTGTTGCCGACGTGGAACCGCGTTTCCCGGCTCGGCCACAGGCAGAAGCCGTCGTGGTGCTTGGCGGTCAGCACCAGATACTCCATGCCGGCTTCGGCGGCGAGATCGAGCCACGACTCCGGGGCGAAGCTGTCCGGGCGGAACTGGCCGAGCAGTTTCGCATACTCCCCGGCCGGAACGCCGTAACGCTGCTGCTCCTGCTCGTGCAGGCCGTGGATCGCGTACAGTCCCCAGTGGATGAACATTCCCAGCCGCCGCTCGAAAAACCAGTCGCGGCCGTCATTGAATCGCTGCATATCGTTTCTCACTTTTCCTGTGTATGGATGCGGCCGAATCCCGCCGCGCTGCGGAAATTCTGCGCGGTGCCGAACAGCATCAGCTGGGTCTTGCGTTTCGCCTGATCCGGGAACGCCCCGTTCAGGCCGAGGTCGAAGCCGAAACTCTCCGGAACCCGCCTGAGGCCGAAGGCCCGCCACGGCAGGGTCACGGTGACTTCGTAGCCGTCCTTTTGCGTTTTACCGGTCACGGCGACTCCGCTGCGGACGGCGTCGGGCAGCTGCGGGCTCCAGATCGCCGCCTTGACTCCCGGAAGTTCGGGGCGGATCAGGAACTGGCAGACCCCGTCTCCGTAGTGCGCGCCGCCAAGCCCCTGTTCCGGCGTGCGCAGGTCGAGGAACAGCTCCAGGCTGCTGCCCGCCACGCCCGGCCACGGCTCCGGCGCTTTCAGGTTCGCGTCATGAACTTTCACAGTAAGATACAACGCATTGTCGTCGTATGCAAGGCGCGTTTCGCCGGAAAGTTCGTCCGGGCCGCCCCAGAAGTAATCCTCCTGCAATGAGGCGAGTTTCGGGGGCCGCCCGACCACCGCCTGTTCCACCCGGTTCAGCATCAGCGGCTGCGACGGGGTGCGGCCGATCTTCACGGCGGGGCGGTTGGCGAGCTTCACCGAATACCGGAAGTCGCCGCCGCCGGGCAGCTCCACCGCGAAGGGCAGGTGGAACTCCGGCTGCTGCGGCTGTTGCGCCGGTTCCAGCTGAAAGGTCAGGTTGCGCCGTTTTTTCGGAGCGATCTCAATGGAGGCCGCCGCCGGAGTGATATGGAATTGCCGGTCGGAGGGCGCTTTGATCCGGGCGTTCCACGCCTTGTCGCTCCGGTTCAGCAGCGTGAAAGTCACGGCGGCTTTGCCGTCGGGAAGCTCGCGTACCTTCACCGCATCGACCGGAGAGGCTTCCAGCCGCATTCCGGCCCGGTCGGCGTGGACATAGAGCGGACGGTCGGTCAGCGGCAGCAGAAAGGTGTTGACGCCGCGCGCGGAACTGACCGGCTTGAGCGCCGACTTCTCCCCGTACAGCGAAACCAGCTCCAGCTCGGGGGCAGGGGAGGCCAGCAGCACCGAGCCGGTCGGTCCCTGCGACCACAGCAGCGCGACTTCGCCGCCGTCCGCCTTACGGAAGATGCCGCCGTTTACGCCGCCGGAGCCGGCCGGAACCGGGGCCGGATTCAGCACCACTCCCTCGAACTGCATGGCCAGCACGCCGACCGCCAGCGTCGCGAGGCTCGGAGTGCGTTCGCCGTCGGCGGTCGCGGAAATCAGCGAGAAAGAGGGCGTGTTCTGCTGCCACTTCGCCGGTTCGGCGGGCCACTTCGGATTCCAGCCGAAGAATATGAACGCTTCCGTACCGGCAAGGAAGTTGATTGCCGCGTTCTTGACGATCGACATCGAGGCCCTGTACTCGTCGTTGACCCGGCCCGGCCATGCGTTTTTCGACACGAAGCCGGCGGCGCGCGCGGCGACCTTTTCCGCGACGGTTTCCGGCGGGATCGGCTCGTCCGCCCTGTAGCGGAAAGCGGTCAGAATGCCGGTCTCCGAGTTGAAGAAGCGGTTGTATTTCGAGGCGACTTTGCGGGCTTCGCGGAGCATGTCGGGCAGTCCCGCCTTGTCCGGCTGCTCCGGCGTGGTGTAGGTGTGCCAGCTGATCGCGTCGAGCGCCGGGCAGCCCCCCGCCGCCAGCACCTTGCCCATCCACGGCACGAAGGTGCTGGTGCCGCTGATGCCGAAGATCACATTGGCGCGGTCGAGCGGTTTCAGCGCGGCGGCGACGGTCCGGCAGATTTGAGCGTAATCGCCCGGCTTGTCCGGCATGTGGCTGGAGGCGTTCGGCTCGTTTTCGACCTCCCACAGCCGGATTCTGCCCTTGTACCGCTCCCCGGCGGCGCGCACGAATTCGGCGTAGCGGTCGAGCTTCGGGAAGCCGCCGCTCCAGCCCCACGCCAGCTTGCGCATCTTTTTATAGGGCCGCTCCCGCTGCCAGTCGGAGAGCGGGGTGCTCTGCAGACACACGTACATCTCCCGGCCGGAGGCCAGCTCCCAGTCGAGTTTTTCATTCCAGTTCCACTCGGCGGGCGGGGTGTCGGGATCGAGCCCGTACCCGCCGTCGAAATCCTTCAGCCACGCCGGGCCGACCACATAGCCCCAGCGCAGGTATTTATGCGAATAACGCAGCGGCAGCGCATCCGGCCAGAAGCCGAATGTGTTCACATCGCAGTCGTGCAGGCCGAACAACCCCGGCCCGGGCTTTTCGCCGCGCGGTTCGGCGTAGAGGAAGTGGCGGCGGAACCCGTCACCGTTGTCGGTCCCGGTGGTTTTCAGCGTCAGGTGGTAGAGGTCGGAGGTGAGCGGGAAGGGGAACTTCACCGCCTCAATGACTTCCTCCCCCGGCGCAAGTCTGAACTGCTGTTTCCAGCTCCGGTCGAGCTTGCCGAGTTCGCTTTTGACCGAATATTCCAGCGTGACGGCCCGTTCGGCATCAGTCGAGTTGGCGAGCTGGAGCGTCGGGCAGTCGCGCTTCGCCGGATCGGTTGAAACCGCGAAGCTGTCGAAGCCGTGCAGGGCGGCCGACACGCCGCCGGAATGCTTCGCCGGTTCGACGCGGGCTGTATAATCCTGTTCCCAGTCGAGCTTCAGCTCCGCGCCGCCGGAACGGTAGGAGAGTTCGTCGACCATCGCGGCGTAGACCGCAAGCCGGACCGGCCTGAAGCCGGGCGGAAGCGGTACGCAGACCGTTTCGCCGCCTGCGTGGAATACCGCCTTGCCGGGGAGCAGTTCGAGGCGGTATTTCCGCCATTTCGCGATCTGCGGGCGCTCGGCGGAGACGGCTTTGGCCTTGCCGCCGCGCAGCGTGAAGGTGCGTCCGGTGCTCGCCGGATTCACCAGGAGTTCCAGTTTGCCGCCGTCGGCTCCGGTGAGGACCAGCACGGCTTTTTCAAGGCGGCGCGGCAGGTCGCGCACGAAGAATTCCAGTTCGCCGGTTTCCGCCGCCCGGAAGTGCGGCAGAAGTTCGTAAGTGAACCGGACCCCTTCGAAATCGACGGCCTTGCCCTTCGCTCCTCCCGGAGCCGGGGCGATCACCGGCACGCGCAGATTGCTGCCGCCTCCCGCCGGGTAGAGCGTGACCGCCGCCGGAAGCGGCAGCGAGAGCGCCAGCAACGCACAGTTCCAGAGTGCATGGAAGTTCATGGCATCTTCTCCTTATTCGGTCACGACGGTCAGTGTCGGACAGAACTGCTTGCCGTTGGCTTCGGCGAATTCGGCGGTGCGCCAGCGCCAGCCGGTTCCGTCGGCGGCGGAGGGGGCGGCTTCGAGCCGGAAGCCGATCCACGGCGACTTCGCGGCGGCGGCTTCCTGAACCGCCCCGGTCACGTCGATCGTGATTGCCTTGCGGACGCTTTCGACCGGCTTGCCGGGCAGGGCGGCGCCGAGCTTCACGCCATTGTCGTCCACCAGCTCGATTTTGCCGTCCGCTTCGGGGGAGAGGTAGTAATAGAGGTCGGTTTCCGGGCCGGAGGCGCCTTCCTTGTCGGGATGGCAGCCGAACTTCCCGTTCAGGAAGAGCTTCAGCGTCGCTTTTTTCACCGGCTTGTCAACTTCGGGCAGTTTGAACTCGAACACCGCTTTGCGGTTCTGCTTCCAGAGTTTGCCGGAAATCGCTTCGCGGGCTTCGCCGTCGGTCCTGATCGCGATCACCTTGTCGACGATCCCGTCGTTGTCGGTGTCGATCAGGCAGCCGTCGGTTTCAGGCGCGGTTTTGGTTTCCGCTGTCGCGGCGGACAGCGGAACCGTGAAAACAAAGCCGAAAGCGAAAAGAGCGGAAAAGATTTTGAGCATGGTGCATTCTCCTTATTGCATGGTGGTGGGATGCCAGTATTTGAACTGGGCGCGTTCGTCGGTCATCTTGGTCAATATGTTCCATTGGGAAGAGCCGACGTGAGTGTCGACGTAAAGAATATTGGTCTGGTTGGCGTGGCGTCCGCTCGGATAGGCTTTTTCCCACGCCGGGCTGGCGATTTCGCCGGCGTCGAGTTCCCGGCCGTCCACCGCGTAGATTTTCTGTGAGGGGGCCTTGATGTTGGTGACCTTTTTGGCAAGGCTCGCCTTGCCGCTCTCCGAATAGGCGAAATAAAGGTAATTGACGCCGTACATCCCCCAGAAGTTGGAACCGCCTTTCAGGGTTTTATAGGTTTCGTTGTCCATCTCGCGGACGGGGCAGCGGGCGATCACGTTGCGGTCTCTGGTAAAAGCGGAATAGGCGGCGTCCTTGTCCCCCTTGTACTGGTAGAGGCGGCAGAGCCGGGAGGACCAGAATGTGCCGACCTCATCCTTGCCGTAGGCCGGGTAGTAGCCGTTGAATTCGTCCAGATAGAAAGTCAGGTAGGTGCCGAGCTGTTTGAGGTTGTTTGTGCAGGTGGTCTTGCGCGCCGCGTCGCGCGCTTTGTTCAGTGCCGGCAGCAGCATCGCCGCCAGAATCGCGATGATCGCAATTACCACCAACAGCTCGATCAGCGTAAAATTCGGGCGCATAATGCCATGCATGTTAATGCGCCGGGCCTGTTCTCCTTGTTGCATTTGCCTCTCCTTTATCTTGTTACGCATTTTTCCCTCCACCGTAAGTCGGTTGTGTTTCTTTTAAAGGCCATTACTGGTCACAAACTGGGTGCCGGTCATTTGCGGATGGCTCCGGAGGGCCTTTCCAAGGCCTGCCCGCCTACGGCGTGCACGATCGCCCGTCCGGACCTCCCCGCTCGCCTCGGAACTTCCGTTGACTTGCTCAGCAGTTTTGCTGATCAACCAATGCTTGCCTGTGCCAGATGCCGCACGCCCCCCGGAGGGGCATTGGCGTGCGTACCCGGCAGCGGCACCTTGCCGCCCGCACACCCCACGGAGGGGCATTGGCGTGCGCACCCGGCAGCGGCACCTTGCCGCCCGCACACCCCACGGAGGGGCATTGGCGTGCGCACCCGGCAGCGGCACCTTGCCGCCCGCACACCCCACGGAGGGCGTAGAGCGTGCATCCCCGGCAGCGGCGCCTTGCCCGCCCACGTAAACGGTGGCTTTACCTTTCTTGTGCACCGCGAACTTCGTGGCACGACCTGCCGGGAATCAGCTCCGCCGTCAGTTTCGGTATCGCGACATGGCCGGCGGTTCCGTTCCGCAGCGCGGCGGTAAGCGTATCGAGACAGACGGAAACCATCCGGGCCGGATTGACCTCCAGCACGCTCAGCGGCACCGGCGACGCGAATTCACAGCCGTGGTTCATATGGGTCAGCACCGCAATGTCGCGCGGGATTTTCAGCCCCAGCTCCATCAGCGCCAGCAGCAGCCCGCGGCAGACCACGTCGTGATTGACCAGCACCGCGTCCGGGCGGCGGGCGGGATCGGCAAAAAGCGCCTTGCCCTTTTCATAACCGTCGGCGTCCGTCTGTCCCCAGCGGATCACTTCAGCGACGGCTTCCGTCCCGGCGACCGCCTCGGCGGCTCCCTGCTGCTCGTCGCGGAAGTAGCCGCGGAAATCCTCGTATTCAAGTTCCTGCGGCAGCATCGACACCACCAGAATATTGCGGAACCCCTGCCGGACCAGATACTCCACGCCTTTTTTCACGGTGCCGCGCTGGTCAAGGCTGATCGGTTCGAGCCAGGTGACTTCCGGATGTTCGTCGAGAAAGCGGGTCAGGCGGTTGGAACGGTTGCAGGCGATTACCGCCTTGATTTCCCCGCTGGCGAGGTCCTGTTCGAGATCGAACAGCGCACGGTTGCCGGATTCGAAGTCGAAGTAAATCTTGAGATTCAGGTCGCGTTCCGGCGTCTGCCGCTGGAACTGGTCCAGAAGCTGCGGGTAAAGCGGACTCTGGTGCAGGAACGGATTCTTGCCGAACGCAAGTCCGATCACGTTGACCCGCTCGCGGGAGCGCACGAACGTGCCGCGCCGCGGCACCCGTTCGATCAGCTGCCGCTGCACCAGATGCTGCAGGCTCTTGTGGATCGTGACCGGCGTGACATGGTAGAGTTTCGCCAGTTCCAGCGTCGCGGGCAGCCGCGCGCCGTCGGGCAGTTCGCCCGAAATGATCCGCTGCGCCAGATGGTCGGCGATCTGCAACTGCAGCGGGCGGCTGGTCACGGCTTCAAACGCGGTCATGAAACGGCTCCTCTGATTATTTGATATAGTATTATCATATCGAGTATAATAATAGTATACCAAACACAATGCCGTTTGTCAATACCTGTTTGAAAAATTTTGAAAATTTTATCAAAAACGGCGGAGGAACCGGGGGATGCGTTGAAATGAGCGCGCCGGGCGGCTATATTACCGGAAACTACGGAGGCTCCCTTGGGCAGGGTCAATACATTGAAGTTTTCGGAAAGCGGCGTGCGCGGCATCGTCGGCGAGGGGCTGACCCCCCGGCTGGTGACCGAACTCGGTGCCGCATTCGGTTTCTATCAGGGCGGCGGCCGCATCGTGGTCGGGCGGGATACCCGCGCGACCGGCGCCATGTTCGAGGACGCGCTGGTCGCCGGACTCCTTTCGGCGGGCTGTCAGGTCGTGAAACTCGGCGTGGTGCCGACTCCGACCATCCAGTTCACCGTGACCCGCACCGGTGCGTCCGGCGCGGTCGCGATCACCGCCAGCCACAATCCGGCCCAGTGGAACGCGCTCAAATTCATCGGCAGCCGCGGCACTTTCCTCGACCGCGGCGAGGCTTCCGAACTTTTCGACCTCTACAGCCAGGGGAGCCTGCCGTGCCGCGGGGAGAAGGATTTCCGTGAAGTGCGCTTCATGGAGGGGGCGTTCAAAGAACACATGGCCCGGATTTTTTCGGTGGTCGACGCGGAGCTGATCCGGGAGCGCCGCTTCCGCGTCGCGGTCGACTGCGCGAACGGCGTCGGCGCGCTGTGCAGCGCCGGATTTCTGGAGAAGCTCGGCTGCGAGGTTTTTGCGGTCAATACCGGGATCGACGGCTTCCGCCGTCCGCCGGAGCCGCTGCCGGAGAACCTCGGCGAGCTGGCCGAACTGGTGAAGCGCGAGCATTGCGACGTCGGCTTCGGGCAGGACCCGGACGGCGACCGCCTGACCGTGGTGACCGACCGCGGCGAGGCGCTGAATCCGCACTACACCGTCGCGCTGGCGGTCGAACAGGTGCTTGAAGGGGGTGACCCCGGCCCCGTGGTGGTCAATATGCAGACCTCGCGGCTGCTGGAATATATCTGCGGCTCCTTCGACTGCAAACTGCTCTCCTCGAAGGTCGGCGAGATCAACGTGGTCGAGAAGATGATCGAGAACGACAGCGAAATCGGCGGCGAGGGCAACTGCGGCGGCGTGATCTACCGGCGGGTGCATCCGGGCCGGGACAGCTTCACCGGCATGGCGCTGATTCTGGAGCGGCTGGCGATGAGCGACGGTCCGCTGTCGGAGATCATCGACGGCTATCCGCCGATGTGCAACCTTTCGGCCCGCTTCACGGTGCCGCCGATTCCGGCGCGGGAAGTGCTTGCGAGCCTGAGCCGGAAATATGAAAAGTATCATCCGCTGACCTTCGACGGCCTCCGGTTCGATCTGGAAGAGGGGCGGATTCTGGTGCGTTCGTCGAACACCGAGCCGATCATGCGGCTGAATGTCGAGGCGGACGACCGCCCGACGGCGGAGGCGCTGCTGAACCGCTTCACGGAAGAAATAGAACAAGAGCTCGCTTCCTTGTAGCGGGCGAAACAGGGAAAAAAAGAGTGGACCAGCCCAAATATTATCTGTTCGATATGGATCACACATTGATCCAGGCCGATTGCGACGTGACCTGGAAGTACTTCGCGGTGAAGCATAAACTCGCCCCGGAGAGCGCGCTGGCGGAAGCCGACCGCTTCTTTGAGGATTACAACGCCGGCTGCCTCGATGTGGAGGCGTTTTATGAATTTCAGTTCCGCGAATTTGCCGGGAAAACCATCGAGGAAATGGCGGAGCTGTCGCGTCTGCATTTCGAGGAGTTCATCAAAGAGCACATCTATGCCGATGCGGTCGCCGCGGTCAACTCCGCCCGGGCCTCCGGTCACCCGGTCGGCATCCTGTCTTCGACCAACGGCGTGCTGGTGAAGCCGGTCGCCGACTTCTTCGGGATCAGCCATATTTACGGCACCACACTGGAGGTGGCCGGCGGGCGCTATACCGGCCGGATCACCGGCGTCTACGGCGCGGGCAACGGCAAAGTGGAGATCGCCGCCGGGTTGCTGAAGGCGGCCGGGGTTCCGTTTGAAAAACTGGCCTATTACGGCGACAGCATCAACGACCGCTATATTCTGGCCGCTTCGGGTTTCCCGCGCGCGGTGAATCCGTCGGATTCATTGCGCCACCTGGCCGCCGAACGGGGCTGGCCGATCCTGATGTGGAAATAATGTTTTCAATTGATGAGGAGAGAAACCATGCTGTATTCACCTGCTGAAAACCGTTACGACTCCATGCCCTACCGCCGCTGCGGACGCAGCGGGCTGCGGCTTCCGGCGGTATCGCTGGGGCTGTGGCACAACTTCGGGAGCGTCGACGTGTACGACAACTGCCGGGCGATGGCGCGAACCGCGTTCGACCTCGGCATCACCCACTTCGACCTCGCGAACAACTACGGCCCGGAACCGGGTTCGGCGGAGGTCACCTTCGGCCGGATTCTGAAGCAGGACCTGATGCCGTTCCGCGACGAGCTGATCATCTCCAGCAAGGCGGGCTACCTGATGTGGCCCGGCCCCTACGGCGAATGGGGTTCGCGCAAGAACCTGATCGCCAGCTGCGACCAGAGCCTGAAGCGGATGGGGCTGGAATACGTGGATATCTTCTACCATCACCGTCCCGACCCGGATACTCCGGTCGAGGAGTCGATGTTGGCGCTGGATCAGCTCGTGCGCTCCGGCAAGGCGCTTTACGTCGGGATTTCCAACTACGGCCCGGAGGCGGCGAAAGAGGCGATCGCGATCCTGCGCGAGCTCAAAACACCGTTCGTGCTGCACCAGATCCGCTACAATATGTTCGACCGGACCCACGAACGGCAGGGCTCCTTTAAACTGCTTGAAGAACAGGGCGTGGGCGGCATCGTCTTTTCGCCGCTGGCGCAGGGGTTGCTGACCGACCGCTATCTCGCCGGGATTCCCGCTGATTCGCGCGCCAGCCGGAACGGTTTCCTGAAAGCCGATTCGATCACCGAAGAGGTGCTCGCCAAGATCCGCAACCTGAACGGCGTCGCCAAGTCGCGCGGCCAGTCTCTGGCGGAGATGGCGATCGCATGGCTGCTGAATCGGCCGGGCGTCACCTCGGCGCTGATCGGCGCGAGCCGTCCGCAGCAGATCCGCGACGTGGTCACGGGCCTGAAGAATCTGGAGTTTTCGGCGGAGGAACTCGGGAAGATCGAGATGATCCTCGGCTGACGATGCGATGGTTCGGACCAATTCTGTTTCTGACAATACTGTTCTGCCTGATCCCGGCGGCGGAGGGGGCGGCCTGCGCGGTCTGCGGCCGCACCGGGAGCCGCAGCTATGTGTCGGAGGGGCGACACTACTGTTCGCGGAGCTGCTGGGAAAAATCGCTGCCGAAGTGTTCGGTCTGCGCCAGACCGCTGGCCGGCAAATACCTGAGCGCGGCGGGCAAGCTGTACTGCTCGCAGCGTTGCTTTGATACGGCGCTGCCGGAATGTTCGGTCTGCGGCAGGACGATCCGGGGCGAATATACGGTGGCGCTGGCGGCGGAAAAGCATTTTTTCTGCCCGGAATGTGCTAAGCTGCCGCACTGTTTTGTATGTACTCTGCCGGCGCGCCTGACCCCGCTGCCCGACAGGCGCGGCATCTGTAAAACGTGCGACCGGGACACCGTCACCGATCCGGCAAGGGCGGAAACCCTGTTCCGGGAGGTGCGGCGCGAGGTGGACCGGCTGCTCGGTTCCCGGACGCCCTGCCGTCTGGAGTTTCATCTGGTCGGCCGGGAGGAACTGAACCGGCTGCTGGGAAACCGGGCGGAAGGCGAGGCGGGCGAACTCGGCCTCTACCGGCTGGAGCAGACGATATGGCAGCCGGGCAACCGGGTGGAGGAGAAGTGTTCGGTCTATCTGCTCGACCACCTGCCGCGTGAACGCTTCATCGAAGTTGCGGCGCATGAGCTGGCGCACGACTGGCAACATCATGCGGCGCCGGAATTGAGCGATCCGGTTCGGCGCGAAGGTTTTGCCGAATACGTCGCCAGTCGGATCAATTTAAAGCACAACCGCGCCGCTCTCAACAACCGGATGGAACAGAACGCCGATCCGGTTTACGGCGGCGGCTACCGGATGATCCGGGACCTTGCCCGGCAAAAGGGCTGGCAGGCGGTGGTCGAAGAGCTGAAGCGCCGTTGACTGTCACTTCGCGGCGGCGGCCTCTTTTTGCCGGAATTGTTCTCCGGCGGTTTTGAGTGCGTCGTAGAATTTGCGTGAGAGTTCGACGAAGGCGCGCTGCTCAGCTGCCGGCAGCTGACTCATGGCTTCCACTTCGATGGCATTGACTTCCGTAGAGACTTCGTTGGCGAAAGCGCGTCCGGTTTCGGTGAGCCGGATCCGTTTGCGGCGGCGGTCGGTGGGATGGGCTTCGCGCCGGATCACGCCGCGCCGTTCGAGGGAGTCGAGGATGATGGTCATGGTCTGCCGGGGAATGTTCAGGTGATCGGCGAGTCGGGCGGGTTCATCCGGGCCGGAGGAGGAGAGCAAGGCTTCGAGCGTCCAGAGGCTGTTGAGCGGCAGGCGCCACTTTTGAAGGATCGTACAATAGATGTGGTCAGCTTTCCACCACAAGGCCAGAAGATCAGCCAGATTGTGTCTGGCCGAATCGCAGTTGAGATGCTCCATCCTCGCTTTTCCTGTTTGCATGTGTCGTTATGAGAACATGCATAATATACGGCCTTCGGCCGGATAAATCAATCACATTGACATTGTAATCATTTTCCGACGTAAAAAACGAAAAAAATTTCAGCGCCCGTGCTTGAAAATTCCGAAAACCGGTGTTTATTAAAGAAGTCGGCGCTGAAAAGGGCCGGTACAGGTGGCAGGATAGCTCAGTCGGTAGAGCAGGGGACTGAAAATCCCCGTGTCCCCAGTTCGATTCTGGGTCCGGCCACCATTCTTTTTGCCCAAAGATCAGAGATTTTACCTCAGGTTCTCCAATTTCAGCAGTTTTCCGTCCGATTTTCAATTGGCACGCTTTAAGACCGTTTCAACCTTAAAATGTACCAGGCAGTAACCTGCCGGGCTTGGGCAGTATTCGTTTCTATAAACAAAATTGCGGAAGCCGTATCGTTTCATATTCATACCGGATTTTCAGTGATATGGAATGTTTATTGTATTGAAGGGCTTAATATACCATCGACTGACAGGCTGCTGAGTTGAAATTATTGTTTATTTGCGTTATATTTATATGACTGAATTATTTTTACTTTAGATGCTGTTTGGCGGGCGGATGCTTTGGAAATCAATCGATATCTGGTGTTCATCAGAGATAAAGACAGAGCTGTGTGGGAAGATAAAACAGCTTCCGTCAGGAGTTGCCTCCGGGAAGAGAAAGGTTACCGGATTGTCTTTGAGGAGAGTTCCAAATCATATATATATTCTGCAGGCCGGGTGGTGTTCCGGGAGGAACCTGTTGAAGAAACGGCGGATGCAGTGGCCGTTGAATATGATGATGGAACTGAAATCGTTTATCCGGTACGGATACAGGACTTTCAGGATTATATCCGGCTCTTTCTGGCAGATGGAAGCGTCGCCGTCCACCCGAAATCCCGCCTTGTAATCTCCGGAACGGCTTCCGACAGGCAGTTTTCGCGAATATGTTTCGATTATTTTAAAAAGATCGCGACGGACTTCAAATATATTAAAGCGGAGACCGGGGATGAAGAAGATTGTCATCCGCTGGTAAAGCCCTACGCCACCCTTTCACGAATCAATGCCCGCAGTATGTTGAATGCATATTTTCAGGGAAAGTTGCCGGAGGCCCGTCCATTGCCGGAAGACGAACTCATTTTCCCGTTCGGCTGCAACCTGAGCCAGATGCGGGCCGTCAAAAAGACATTTGCAAATCGGCTCTGCCTGATCGAGGGGCCTCCGGGGACCGGAAAGACGCAAACGATCCTGAACCTCATCGCAAACGCCGTCCTGCAGGGAAAAAGTGTGGCAATCGTTTCCAATAACAATGCCGCAACGAAAAATGTCCGGGAAAAGCTGGGTGAATTCAAATTTATTGTCGCTTCCCTCGGCAGTTTGGAAAACCAGAGGAACTTTTTTGATTCCCAGTCATCCGCCTACCCGGATTGGCTGGGGCATCGGCCGGAAGCCGATTTGGAGAAACTGACTGTTGAAACAGCAGCCCTCCGGAAACAGTTGGAGATCATGTTTGAAAAACAGAACCGGTTGGCTGAGTTGCGCATGGAACTTGCCGGCTGGAAGCGGGAAGAACAATATTTCCTCAGGCAGTACCGGCAGCTTATTCCGCTGCAGATTAAAAAGACTCCGCCGAAATCGCAACGGGTTCTGAAAGTCGGCAGTGCCTGCAAGACGTTCCGGAATAAAGGCAGGCAAGTGAGTTTCTGGGTGAAGTTCAAGGCTGTTTATATCGATCATATCGCTGATTTCTCATTCTTCAGGCTGCCTTATGCCGAAATGATGCCTGCCCTTGTGCGCTTTTACTATAAAGTGAAAATTCAGGAGCTGGCAACCGAGATAAGCGATATCGAACATGAATTGGAAAAATTCAATTTCGAGAGAAAACAAAAAGAGCTGCGTGACCATTCTCTGATCTTATTCAGGGCCGCCCTGTGGAAGCGATATGAAGGCAGGGCGGCAAGGAAAGTTTTCGGTTTTTCCTCCGTGAAGCAGGAATGGCAGGAGTTTTTGCGGGAATACCCGGTCATTCTGAGTTCGACCTATTCCATCTGTAATTGCCGGGGGGATCGCAACCCGCAGAAACTGTATGATTATGTGATTGTCGACGAGGCTTCGCAAGTGGATCTGGCGACGGGGGCGCTTGCGATGGCCTGCGCGGAAAATCTTGTGGTGTCGGGAGACGTCATGCAGTTGCCGTATGTGATCAGTTCCGAAGACCGCGATAAAATCCGCCGGATTTCGGAAAGCATGAAAATCCGGCCGGCCTACCGTTATGAGGAACACTGTCTGCTCGCCTCCCTGAGGAAGGTATTTCCGGAGGCTCCCCATATCCTGCTGAGGGAGCATTACCGCTGCCATCCGAAAATCATCAACTTCTGTAATTTGAAATATTATGATAATCAGTTGATCATCATGACCCGGGACCGGCAGGAACCGGATGTCCTGAAAGTTTGCAGAACAGTGCCGGGAGCCCACGAGTTCCATCATTTCAATCAACGTCAGGTCGATGAGGTGGTGCAGGAAATCATTCCCGGACTTCTGAAAAGCGGAAGAAGCCAAGAGGAGATTGAGGTGATCACGCCGTATCGAGGGCAGGCGAAAGCACTGCGGGGAATGACGGTGCACAAATATCAGGGGCGGGAAAGCAAGGTCATTATCATTTCAACCGTTGATAACAATATTCAGGGGCTTTCCGCCGATCCGAAACTGTTGAATGTGGCGGTGTCGCGCGCCAGGGAGCAATTGATCCTGGTTCTTTCCGGCAGCAATCGCAATTTCGACAATGATGTCATGGATCTCGTGAACTATATCAGGTACAATAACTTTGAAATCACGGAAGGGAAAGTCCGCTCCGTATTTGACCTGCTTTATTCCGAGTACGAAAAACAGAGGGAGAAATATCTGTTTCGGGGCTGGAAGAAAAGCAGGTATGATTCGGAGAATTTGATGCACACTCTTCTGGACGAGGTCTTTCTGGAGGAGGGAATCACGAATTTGGAAATATCCCACGAATATCTGCTGTGCCACCTGTTTTACGGTATGTCGGGGTTGACTGCAGACGAGGAAAAGTATGTGTATCAGGGAAACAGCCATGTCGATTTTCTGATTTGGAATAAATTCAGCAGGATGCCTGTGTTCGGCGTGGAAGTCGACGGTTTTGAATATCACCAGCCCGGTTCGGAGCAGTCAAAACGAGATGCGCTGAAAGACAGTGTTTTCCGAAAAGCCGGGCTTGATCTGCTCAGGTTTTCCACCAAAGGGAGCGGAGAGAAAACACTCCTGAAACAGGCATTGAAAAGGCATCTTGAGGCAGGGCGTTCCTGAGTCGTACTGTTTTCCTGCTGGCTGGCCGGACTCAACAGGAGACCGGCCCGGCTGCATGGACCGTCGGCATGGAGTAAAAACTCCGCTGGGGCGAAAAGGTGTTCTATTCGCGTTGACCGTTCCGGGAGTGCTGCTTCTGCCACTCGTAGAGCGACGGCACCGGAGGCGTCGGGCGCGGTGCGGGGGCGTCGCGCGGCAGCAGGCGGTTGTCCCGGTCGACCTGCGGCTTGCCGAGTCCTGACGCCAGTGCGGTTCCGCCGCAGATGCGGTTGTCTTCAAGCTCGATTCCGCCGCTGTCGGAGGTCTTGTAGAGCAGGAGCGGACTCTGGCCGTCCTCCAGAATGAAGGTGTTGCCGCGGATGATGTGGTCGAAACTCGCCGAGCCGAGCAGGAAGCCGCCGCCTTGTTTCACCCGGAACCGGTTGTAGGCGAAAATCCAGTTTTCATTCATGCCGCCCAGGCTGACGCCGTCTTTGAGGGAGTAAAGGTCGCAGTTCCACACCACGTTGCGCGGCCCGTTGGGGCCGTGCGAACCGTCCTCCGGCGCCGTGGCCAGCAGGGCGTGCCCGGAGCCGCCGCGTTCGAGCGTGTCGGAGACGATCAGACAGTTTTCAAACAGATTCTCATTGGTCCAGCCGGAGTGCCAGTGGGCGTCGCATCCGTAAAAGCGGCTGTTGCGCACCACGTTCCCGGCGGCGCTCCACTGGACCAGCGGCGCGTGGCGCAGGTTGCGGGTGGTGACGTTGTCCATCAGACAGTCGTAGGCGACCTCCCAGCCGGCGTAGGCGGTTCCGCCGACCCCGTGGTAAAAGGAGTCGTCGAATTCACAGTCGAGGATGGCGCAGTTTTTGGCGTTGCGGGCGTAGATCGGATGGCGACCGCATTTGTAGACCGCGACATTGCGCGCCCAGCAGTCCACGGCGTTTTCAAAGCCGACCAGCGTCACCCAGAAATTGTTTTTCATTTCAAGGCTCATGTCCTCCACGCCGCAGCCTCGGATCATCTTCCGGCGCTGCACGGTCGAGCCGTCGATCACCGGGAAATCGATCCGCAACGGCATGTCGAATCCCACGTCCGCGCCTTCGACGCCGGTGACTTCCGCCAGATAGTTGCGGTAAAGCCCCCAGTTGCAGGCGTTCCGGGTCAGCCGCTGCCAGCGTTCCGTCGCCGGAGCGTGGATGGCGATGATCTCCCCGGCGCGGAGTCCGTGGCCGGATTGTTCCAGCGTGACGCGGCGGTCGCCCCGTTTCCCGTCCTTCGCCAGCCTGATCGGAACGGCATCCGGCTCTGCGCCATGGAACAGGATTGCGCCGGAGGGACGTCTGGCCGGGAAGCTGATCCCGTTTTTCCGGTCGATCACGGCTTCGGCTTCGGTGGACCGTTCTCCATTTTCATAGACGGCGACGGCGCGGAAGCGGACCGGCCCCTCCGGCAGGTCGCCGGGCAACTGCGCGGTGATCAGCGATTCGTTGCCGGAGTGCATGGAGCGCCGGTAGCGCCGGATCTCCCGCCCGTTCGCGGTGAGCCGGATTTCCCGCAGCCCCTCCGGGCGGGCGTAAATGTGGATATGGCCGCCCGGTTTCAGGCGGGAACCCGCCACGCGGTAGAGATCCACGCCGTTCTCTCCCGCGTCGTAGTCGAAGAGAATACGGGTTCTGCTGCGCCCGGCTCCCCGCAGGACGACGCCGTCGCGCGTGACTCGCACGAAGCGGCCGAGCCGGTAGACGCCTTCGCCGAAACGGATCACGCCGCCTTCGGGGGGCAGCGCGGCGATCGCCCGGGTCAGCGCATCGTAACACTCCTGCCCCGGCCTGCCGCCGAAATCACGGAGCTTCAGTTCCCGGCGGGGGCGCTCCATCAGGCCGTTCCGCACGCCGGCGCGGGAAAAGTCGGGGTAGACGATGCCATCCGGCCCCATCACGTCGGCGACGGTCAGGGGATCGCCCTTTTTGAGTTTGTATTGCGGCTGCCACGGCGGCGGCTCCTGAACGGCCGGTTGGAAATCCAGTTGCAGATCGTCGAGCAGGAATACCTCCGAACTCCAGCAGGGGGCGCTGATCCGGATGCGCACGTACCGGGTCGCTTCGGAATACGCTCCCGCCTTGACCCGGAAGGGCATCCAATCCGCCGATGCGGGTTTGCTGCCGTAAAAGAAAGCGTTGCCGTTGATGCGCTTTTTGTCCTGATCGTAGAATGCGACGCCGCAGGAAGCGCCGAACCCCTCCGGGAAACGGATGCGGCCGGTCAGGATGTAGTTCCCCTGTTTCGCGGGGATGTAGTCGGAGAGCAGCAGGTCCGGCCAGCGGTTGAATTTGCGCTCCGGATTGGAAACGACGGTAACTTTCGCCGCCTGGTTGCCGGAGAACGCTTTTTCGCTCAGTTCCCGGCGCACCTCTTTCCCGGCATCCGGGAGTTTCCAGGCCGGTTCGAATCCGTGTTCAAAACCGTCCCGGAAGACGGTTTCGGCGACAGCCGCCCCGGCGAGGAGAACGGCTCCGGCGATCAACAGTCGTTTTGGCATCGCAGCTCCTAGTTCAGCATGGTGTCGAGGTTGCGGGGAAACATGGGTTCCAGCTCCTGTTTCGCTCCGAAGCGGTTGAACGTTGCGGTGTGCCCGTCGAAAAAGACCGCGTTGCACTTCGACCGGGAGTGGACGCTGGAAGTCCAGTTGACCGGCCCGCCGAGCCAGTCGGCTTCTCCCCAGTACGTCAGGATGGTCGGGTTCCCGCTGGTCACGTCGGAGCCGATCACACCGTCGATGAAAGCCGTTTTGGCGGTCGGTTTCCTGAACCGGGAGAGCTTCAGCATCCGGTAGCCCGCCTGTTTGAAGGCGGTGTTGCCCAGCAGCCGCTGGGCGGGCGCGTAGGTGGTATGGGTGATCGGGGTGGTCATATCTCCCGGCGGGGAGATCACGATCTGCGTTCGGGCGGAAGCATCGACAGGCTCCTTGAAGCGGCCGTAGGCCGGGCAGTTGGTGACCTTGTCCTGTTTCCTGCTGTAAAAGACATCGCGCGGGATATAACCGGCCTCGAAGAATTTGGTGACCGGTTTATGGCTGCCGTAGTTCCGGTCCGCATCGGACGAGCTGGCGAACGTGGTCATCGGGATGAAGTCGTTGAAATCATTGCAGTAGAAAGCGAACATGCCGCCGAGCTGTTTCAGGTTGGACATGCATTTGCCCGCCAGGGCCTTTTCCCGGGCCTGGTTCAAGGCAGGCAGCAGCATCGCTGCGAGAATCGCGATGATGGCAATTACGATCAACAGTTCGATCAATGTGAAACAACGGTTCTTCTTCATGGGTCCTCCTTCAGGCGATGTTGCGTCTTTTTTGAATTTTCAGATAGGTGCGAACCATATCGGCGATTTCTTTGCAGCCGGAATCGATGTCATCCTCTCCGGCGAGCAGCTGGCCGATTCCGGCGCAGACCATGTTGAACAGGTCCACCGATTCCAGATGGTAGGTGGCGTACATCTTCGGCGTTTCGGTGACGAAAAGGACGTCGCGCGGGTCGTTGAAGTCGATGCTCCTGCCCGCCGCCGACTTCAGGACCGGAATCCCGTATTTCCAATCGGCCAGCCGGTTCTGGAAAGACTCCCCGAGCAGGAATTGGAGCAGTCGCTTCGCCAGTTTGAAATCGACGCATTCCCGGCGGATGCAGAGTGCGTCGGTCGCCTGCACGTTGAGGTCAGCGCCGCCCGGAATGAGGGGCAGCTCCACTGTGGCCCAGTCGCGCAGCCCGGAGGAGATGATGTCGGTCATGAACTGGCGCGGGCTGAGCGAACTCATCGCCGCTTTTCCGGCCAGAAAATCCTGTTCGTAGTCCTGCAGGCGGTGGAACTGCGTCCCCCACAGCTCATGGCGCAGCGCCCGGAACAAATGCAGTCCCCGGCGGGTTTCGGGCGCGTCGATCCGCACTTCGTCTCCCTGCCGGTTCCAGTCGATCAGGCAGCCGCCGGCGCGTACCACCAGATTCAGGTATTCGGTGACCATCGGGTACCAGTTGAAGATCCGGTCCGGCGGGACGCTTTTCTTCAGGCGGCGGACGGATTCGAGGAAATCGTCCCAGCTCCAGCCGGAAAAGGGCAGCGGCGCTCCCGCTTTGCGGAACAGTTCCGGGTTGTAGAAAATTACCCGCGGCGAGTAGATGACCGGGACGGCCAGAAGCCTGCCGCCGATACGGAAAGCGTCGAACGGCTTCATGAAAAACGCTGTCCGGTCCGGGAAACATTCCTCAAACAGTCCGCTCAGGTCCAGATATTCGTCGCAGTGGGACTGGATGTAGCCGGTGTTCTGCAGTTCAAAGACACCCCTCATGTCGTGGGTGATCCAAAGTTCGGGGATTTCCCGGTTGATCAGTGTGTCGAACTCCCGCACTCTGGCGTGGATCGAGCGGAAGATGTGCATGGAGCCTTGCAGCAGCCGCTCCTTCCACTGGAATTGCACGAAGGTTCCGCGGCGGGGGATTGTCTCGAGAATCCCTTCGGCGGCGAGCTGGTCGATGACTCCCTGCACGATCGGGAGCGAACTGCCGGTTTCCGCAACGAATTCGCGGGCGCCGGGAAGTTTTTCGCCCGCGCCCCAGCAGCCGGCGGCGATCCGGTCGAGAATATGATTGCGCAAAAAAATGTTCCGTTCTTCCATGGAAGTGATCTTTCCTGTTTTGTTCTTCGGTATTAATTATAGCAAAGTAACTCTGATTTGTCAATAGTTTGATTTGGAAAAGATCATTTATTTTTATGGTTGAATATCTGACTTGTCAGAGGTGAGGCTGAATGTAAAGAGCCGAATTCCGCACCGCATGGGAAACGCCGGTGAGAACGGCTTCCCGGAGCCTATGCAAATCGCCGGCCGTTTGGAAAACGGTTGCCGCTGATTTTATTGAATTATTCCTTTCAATCGGCGAAGAAACCTGAAACGGCGTTTGAAAATAAGTGCGGATGTGCTATTTTATTCAAGTATGATTGCCTTTCGCTGTTCGGCGGATGGGATAACTTGGGGAAACAAGATGGATATGTTGGTGAACAATTCATTCATTCCGTGGCCGGCCGTATCGGGGCTGAACGGCACCGGGCGGCCTGTGCATGTTTCCCCACGGGATCTTTCCATGAAAGAACCCGCTTGCGCCGAACGCA
>ERZ1034915.467-NODE-467-length-27751-cov-7.730755_pt1 | contig 27751 bp, 20 predicted proteins | sample MGYA00520592_ERZ1034915 | MGnify/ENA primary metagenome ERZ1034915 (study PRJEB33766, sample SAMN09781787) | gut metagenome | biome: gut microbiome | host: Homo sapiens | place: Madagascar | study: EMG produced TPA metagenomics assembly of the PRJNA485056 data set... | reverse complement strand
GCAAGCCCGAAATCGACGGATTGGGGTATAGCTTCCTGTTCCGCAACTACCGCGCGGATTTGGGGAAATGGCAGACCACCGATCCGCTCGGGTATCCTGACGGCTGGAATAATCTCGCGTATGTCAATAATGGCGTGACCATGAATATCGACTGGCTGGGAGGGAAAATCAAATTTTCGAGGACTGTCTCACCAAGTGATCAAGCCAAATTTAATGCAACAATTGCAGCAATAGAAGCACGAACGGATTCCAGCGGGGCCGCCCTAGTAAAGGCAATTAAAGATAGCGATAAAGAGATTATTGTTATGCCTGACTCTTGGAATGGCGGAAAAGCAGGCTTAATGCCGATGGGGACTGCAGGAGAAAAAGCGACTTTTTATTATACTTTTGATGAAAGTCAACTTAAAGATAAGTATAGTGAAAATGACGGTTATTATCCTGATGATGAAGCGCTTATGCTACATGAATTGACTCATGCAAAGCAGTTTATAGATGGAAGATTGGATGATATGGATGACAAGACGAGAGAATTAGAAGCCTGTAAGGAAGAAAATCAATATTGGAAAGATATTGGTTCTGATAAAAGACGAAAAACGTATGGAAAATATGTAATAGAGTAAAGTCATTCACTTCTTCCGGGTTATTAATTTAATAAACCGGAAGAAGTGATCAAAATATGAAGATTTTAATATGAATATGAGATTTTTTTTCTTTTGGGTTATCATGGGATTGTTTACTTCTACTCTTGCAATGGAAAATATGCCTTTACCTGCTATAGAAGAGCTGCAAACTGTGCTGAACCAAAATAACAATTCTTCTTCATATTCTGATAACTCGCTGTCAAATCCCGAAAATGGACAGTTGCCGATCCGAGATAAGATTATTCATTTTTATAAAAATGAACTAAAGAATAACCATGACGGCCCGCGTGTTTTGGTTGAAGGCCTTGTAAAAAGTGGGCAAAAGCCTTCCTGGTTATCAAGTACTTTGTTGACAGAGCAGTTTTGTTATCATTTCTTTATTGATTATAACAGAAATGAAGTAGAGTTATGGCAAAGTAAGCTTGATGAAGAAAACCAAAAGAAATTAAAAATTTGCTGGCAAAATATTGCATCCATCAAAAAATCTCTCCTATCATGGGAAGATATCATCAATGAAACCCATCCTTTCAAACCAGAATTAGAGGAATATTTAAACGGTGGTCGATTGATATTCTTTTGCACCGTATGGAATAAGACTAATGAAAGGCATAGTTTCCCCTTCGCAATTTGGGGGCCTGTTCTATTAAATGAAAAAGGAATTTCAAGCGAACAAATATTTCTATCTGAGTTTTCCGAATATCTGGAACTCATGCGTAAGCGTGATAAAAATGCCAGATTAAAATTATCGCTCTCTGAATTTCAAGAGAAATGGTAATAGAACCAGCTTTTATACACCAGAACCCAAACAAGCTCTGTATTCTTTATTCTGTAAATTCTATCAGAAAAAATTGAAAAGTGCCAAGTTACTGGATTCTCAGTGAAAGTTTTGCAATCTTTCTCGGCATGACATCGGATGAATAGAGCAAGAAACAGTTGTTATCATGGATCTCACTACACATCAATAATTTGAAACCGTTGCAAGATTTTGATTTACTCAGATATTTGAGCTACAGAATATTGCAAAAGGAACCATTGCCTATTATCTTTATAAAAAGTAATCTCGAAGACCATCAACGGCGATGTCATAGATTTCAGCAAACAAGACAGATGAATAACCAAGTAAAACTGAACAGCCTTCTGCTTTTATTTGCTATATGTATGATACCTGTATGCATGGCAGAGGATTTTTTGATAGAACAATCTCTGAAAAAATCCATTGAACATTACTGTTCAAAACCATTTTTCGATGAGAAAAGAGAAAATTTGGAACGCACTTATGAGATTTGGAACTCTATTGTCAAACCGTTTCTTCTGCGTCATCAGGTAGATAACCTTAAACTGGTTTTCATCTGGTTGGATAGTTCAACTCCGCAAACTCAATGTTGGCTTATCGCTGAGTCTATGATATATGAAATGAAGATAGATAATAAAAATATCTACAGCTTTACGCTAAAGGAACGAAGAACACCTGCTTCTATTTTCAGTATTATTGACCAGTTAAAGGAAGATACTGCAAATCTATCTGATGACCACTTTCCCGTGCGAAGCAGTGGAAATGCTATTTTCCTTTATATTTTTCCAGAAAAGGAGAAGGAAGCTACTTGCCTGTATACAACTCCTCCTCATTCATACCAGAAAAACAGAATGAAATTACACATCAATTTCCTTCGTAATTTGGGAATGGAACTTCCCTTTATGAAGATATGGGAACAGGAAAATAAACAATAGGGCAAACAAGGCATTTCCCCTGCTAACAGGCACATTTGCCATTTCCAACAAGACGGGAATGCAGCTCCGGGGAGAAATCCCCGGAAGTGTTGATTGAAACTTTTTGTCTGTCCGCCGGAACGCGATCCGGCATCAATTCCGCAGCCCCCTGCGATCCCGACAATCGCAGGCCTCGCCGCACGGCGGACAGACTCCTTCAGAGTACGAAGCGAACTGTTTCTGGTCGACGGAGTTGTGAATGCAAGAGGCTGTCATTCACTGTTCAGGAGAAGCAGCCCCCCGAAACCGTACCGCTCCGTACTCCAAAGAGATTTCCCCGCTACGGGGTAAATTCCGGGAACATCCCGGAAAGGCTGCTTGAAAATTCTGGATTTTGTTTGCCCGTCGAGGAATGAAACGTCACCTCTGGAAGAAAGAATTTCGATTTATTCGGTCGCTCCCGGGTGGGAACGGCTATTCCGAAAGTCGTTACCGTTTCGCGAATCGGCGGGCAAACAGCTTTGAAGCAGCGCAGGCTTCGACGCCCGGCTGCGCCTCCCCGATGCGAAGCATCTCTGGAGTGTGGAGATTCATCTCCGCTTTCAAGTCGCGCATCACTCTTATACGGTCATGTGCATAAGCAGGGGAACAATGCGATTGGAAAGCGGAGCTGAAGTCGGCTTCGCCGACCCTCCGGGCTCCGCACCGGGAGGTTGATCGTGCGCAATTCGGTCGCGCCTCCCCGACACGGGGAAAGGCTGATTTGAAAATTTTTCAAGGAGTGAAAAAGCTTGGCGCAACTGTCGCGCGAAGCACTTCTTCTTCAAAAAATCGGCAATAACTCCGACTCCGGGGTTGCAAAACACTCTCTGAAGCATTATGCTGATCAATAGGGAAAGGAAATTGCGTTTTTTATCTCCGTCAAATCACATTTTTATAATTATTTTATATTTTTTTGCAAATATAATCAGATTGCCGGTTGATTTCTGAAATTTTATCGTTATATTATTCAGTGTTGACTGAATAAGAAATCCAGTAACAGGTTTTCAGTCAGCGTTGATGAAAAGTTGTTTACCCGTCGATGAACGGAACGGTTCTTGCATTGGAATAGAATTTCGATTTATTTTTATTCAGTCTCTGGCGAGACTGAACTCCATTCCGATACATCGCCAGCCGGGCCGCGAGTCGGCGGGTAAACTTTTTAATGCCATTTCTCTCATTCGGTGCGCGGCAGCGTCCAGACGGTCAGTCCGGTGAGGTCGCGGCGATTCGGAACAAGCCACGCCAGCACATACGCAACCACAAAGAGCAATGCATTCACCAGGATTGTGGTCCAGTAAGAGTGAACCGGCAATGCCACCCCCTTCGGCAGCCAGCCGAACGTGTTCAGCATCAGATAGAGATTGAAACAGAGCGCCACGGCGGTTCCGGCGATGATCGCACGGTTTCCAACCCTCGTGGAGAAAAAGCCGAGCAGGAAAATGCTCAGGATGCCGCCGCCGAACAGCGAGCCGATGATCAGCCCGAAGTCATTCATGCTCTCCTTGGGAATATAGCAGATCAGGATCGCCCCGCCGATCATCAGCACGCTTGCCGCTCCGGCGATCAGTTTGGCAATCACCAGATGCTCCCGGTCGGTGTGGGGACGGCCGAACCGCTTCACGAAGTCCACCGTGCAGATCGTCGAAATCGCGTTGATCGAGCTGGACTGCGACGACATTGCCGCCGCAAGGCAGGCCGCGATGATGGTTCCGCCGACAAACGGCGGAGTGCGGGTCAGGATGAAGTGCGGCAGCACCTCGTCCGCCGCCATCGCCGCGACCGCCGGTTCCGGGAACACGTGGTAAAACGCGAACATGCAGCTGCCGAGAAAGAAGAAGCTCATCCACGTCGGCACGCTCATGAACATGCAGATCAGCGTCGCCTTGCGCGCTTCGCGCAGCGACTTCGACGCGATGTAACGCTGCACCACATTCTGGTTGCTCGCATACTCGTTGGTGAAATTGACCAGCCCCAGCAGCAGCACCGCGAAGAAGGTGCGTTCGTTGAAGCCGCCCCGCATCGGGCCGAGGCTGAATTTGTTGAATTCCGTGCCGATTTCAATCACCTGCCCGAAACCGCCGGGCAGGTCCCAGACCATCAATCCGAGGCAGAGCAGCCCGCCGCCGAGCAGGATGAAAGTCTGCACCACATCGGTCCAGACCACCGCTTCGATGCCGCCGAACACCGTGTACAAACTGACCACCACGCCGCCGACGATGATGATCCACAGGATCGGAATTCCCAGCATCCCCTCGATCGGAATCGACACCAGATAGAGGATCATCGCGAGGCGCACCACCTGCAGCACCAGAAAACTCAGCGCCGCATAGGAGCGGATCAGCACGCCGTACCGCTTTTCCAGATATTCAAACGCGCTGGTCATGTTCCCCTGCCGGAAGAGCGGGATAAAGAAGATCAGCGCGATCACCGCCACAAAAGGCAGCGCCAGATTCGTGACCGCCTGCCGGTAGTCCAGCACGTAAGCCGCCGCCGGAATCGCCAGAAACGTGACCGAACTGATCGAAGTGCCCAGCATCGAAATGCCGATCGCCCACCCCGGAAAGGAGCGGTTGCCGAGGAAGTACGCCTCCGTGCTGGTGTTTTTGCGGGCGAACCAGACGCCCATGCCCGCCATCCCGGCGAGGAACAGGACGACCGCGAGAAGATCGAGAATACGCATTGTCTTTCTTTCCGTAGCTTGTTTTTATTTTCCCGGCCTGAGCAAGCCGGCCAGAAATTCATCGGTCACCCGGTCGAATTCCGGGTAGCTGCCGTGGATCGCCTGCGGGAAATTCACGATCCGTTTCGACGCCGACGGAATCGAATTGAACGCCGCGTACACGCTCGACGGCACGCAGGTCGTATCGATGAAGCCGGTCAGCACCAGGCACTCCGCCCGCCTGATCCGCGCCGCGAAAAAGGCGCTGTCGTAGTAGGCCACCGCCCGCGCCACCGCCGGATCGGCCGGTTTGCCGCCCTTCATGCGGATAAAGCGCGGCCAGCCCGCCGTCCTGCCCGCCAGCGGCGCGCCGTGGTCGCACATCGCCGGTTCGTGGGCGATCACCGCCGTCACCGCCGGGTCCAGTCCCGCGGCGGCCAGCGCCTGTGCGCCCCCCTGACTGCCGCCGTACACGATCAGGGTCCGGCCGTCCCAGTCGGGGCGGGCTTTCAAATAGTCCAGCGCCCGGATCAGCCGCCGGTACATGCCGTTGAAATAGATTTTCTCCCGGTCATCGGCGCCTTCAAAGCGGTAATCCTTCATCGTGGTGCGGTAGAGCCGGACGTACTCCTCATGGCTGCCGCCGTTGCCGATGCCGTGGGCGTTCACATCCAGCACCAGCAGCCCCATTCCGGCGAACCGGTACTGCGGCATCGCGCTGCGCACTCCGGCGGCGTGCCACGTCACCATCGCCGGGAACTTCCGCCCCGGTTCACCCGCGGGCCTGGTCAAATACGCCCGGACCGGCTTCGTGCCGGGAGTCGCCACGGTCACGTCGAACAGCTCGAACCGGCCCCGGTACGGTTCTTCCACCTCAAGCGGCACCTCGCGCGGCGCTATCGCCCCGGCGCGGACCGCCCGCTTCTGTTCCTCCCAGAACGCATCGAAGTCGGCGGGTTCGGCGAAACCGGGCCGCACCGTCTCCGGATCGGTCATCACCCCGGCGCGGGCGTAAATCTTGCGTCCCGCCTCCAGCGGGCAATCCACCTTGAGCCAGGTGAAGCCGGGGCCGCGCGGCGTGAACCGAAGCGTGACCGGCTCCGCCGCCGACACACATTCGCCCTTCGCGCCGCGGGCGTAATCGCCGTGAATGCTCCAGACCAGCTTCCGGCCCGGAGCAGGCCTGCCGTCCTTCAGCAGCCGCACCCGGAACTCCACGGTTTCGCCGGAACGGCAGACCGCATCGGGACGGGCGGCCTCGGCTTCGATCTTCCAGCCGTCCAGCGCCGCGGTGGGCTGGTTCCGCATATCGTAGGCGGCGAACAACCCGCAGGCCGGACACAGGATCGCGAGAATGGCGCACAGTTTTCTCATCGCGCTTTCCCCTCCACCGGGCCGACGGAAACCACCGGCATATCCTTTTCCAGATACGCGCGCAAATAGCCGTAGATCCAGCCGTTTTCCGTGCCGACGATCAGGTCCGGGATTCCGTCGCCGTCGAGGTCGGCGGCATAGGGCGCGGTGTTGTGGTTCGCCAGCCGCTGCGGAGCAAGGTCGCCGCAGTCGGTCATCACCGCCCGCGCCGGAGTGTCGGAACTGTTCAGGAACAGCCGCGCATTGATGTTGTCCATCAGCAGATCCGGGCGGCCGTCGCCGTTCCAGTCGACGATCTGCGTGACGCTGCGCCCCATGCCGCCCGGTCTGGGCTTGAGGCCGCCGAGGGTTTCGTGATTCCAGACCAGCGAGCGGAAGAACGGCGCATTCAATTCAAAGACATGTCTGCCCGGTTTCAATCCGAGCGACCCGTCCGCGCGGCGGAAGCGTTCGTAGAAAGCCAGCCGGTCGGTGTGATCGGTGACGATGTAATCGACCAGCCCGTCCCCGTTCCAGTCGAACACGCTTGGACGGCACCGGGTCACGGTCAGCAGCTCCCTGCCCCGCGGCCTGAACCGGAAACCGGGAGGCACCGGCGTTTCACCCGGGAAATCGGCCTCGATCAGCGTCCCCGGCGCCAGACGCGGTTCACCGGGTTCGCCGATGTTGCGGAAAAACACATGCTCGCCGCGCACGCCGGTCACAATCAGGTCTTTCAGGCCGTCCATATCCCAGTCGGCGACTTCGATATTGGTGTACCCCCAGTCGCTCTCCCCCTCGCCCTGCACCGAACCGTCGGGGCCGGCGCGCAGGATGATCGGGCGGCCTCCCGCCGCGAGTTCGACCGGGGTCCGGTAAACCGGCAGCTCCGGCGTGCCGATATTCTCCCAGTAATAGACCCGCCCGTTGGCCGAACCGGAGAGGATGTCGACCAGCCCGTCCCCGTTCCAGTCCGCCGCGACCGGAATGGCCAGCGTGCCCGCATTCAGGTGCGCCCGCTCCTCTTGCAGGAAAACCGGCGGCATCAGCAGCATCGCCTCGCCGGGACGCGCCCGGTTGAAGCAGACGCCGAGTGTGCCGTCCTCGCTGCCGAGCATCAGGTCGAGCGCGCCGTCGCCGTCCACATCGCGGAACAGCGCATAGGGAAACACGCCGGGGAAATCAATCTCATGCCCGTCATGGGTCAGCAGCTGCCGGGGTCTGTCGAACCTGCCGTCGGCCCGGCCCGGAAAATAATAGAGCAGCGAACTCACCCCGCCGCAGACCAGATCGAAACGGCCGTCGCCGTCCACATCCGCCACCGCCCACGCCAGCGTGTGCATGTCGCCGCCGCCGGGCGTCAGGATTTTCCCCTGCGGACCGCGCACTCCCGCGACGAAGAGGTCTTCCCCCTCCGACCGGAACAGCGGCTCCCGTTTCGTGCCGATGTTGCGGTGCAGTCTGCCGTCGCTGAAGATGTCCGGCAGGCCATCGCCGTCGAAATCGTGCAGAACCGCGCTGGAAATCAGTTTCGGCGTTTTGCCGTCGAATTTCAGGGGCTTCCAGCCGGTCAGCTTCGGGCAGCCGTTTTCGCGGACGATTTCGGCGCTGGCGGCAAGGTAGCCTGAAATGAACACGCACTCCATCTTCCCGTCGCCGTCGATGTCCGCCAGCCGGGGCGGCGCGGTCTGGGCGAACCGGCCGAACTCCAGATTGCCCTTGTCGATCAACACCGGAGCCGCAAAGAGGTCGTATCCGGTTCGGTTGCGGAGGTTCTCATAGTAGTAAAGCCCGCCGAACAGGTCGCGGCCGCTGTCGGTCTGCCACCCGGCGATGAAAAAGAGGTCGAGATCGCCGTCGCCGTCGAAGTCCACTGCGTCGAATGCGCCCCGGAACGCGCCGCCGAAGATTCCCGGCCGGTTCTTCTTTCCGAGCATCAGCGGCATCCCGAAGCCGGGCAGCGGATATTCCGCCGGAGCCGGCGCGGCATACGGAGATTCCGCGTCGAAATAGAGCGAATAGAGCGCCGGGAGCTTCCCGGTATGCACAAAGCCCAGCTCCCCGGACATCCGGTTCAAAAAGTCGTCGTCAAGCTGAAAGGGTTGGAAATAACGCTCCTCGCCGGAGAGCTTCGCATCCCGCGCCAGCGGCTTGCCGGTGGCCGGATCGCAGGCGACCAGACGCATCGAAGCGACGGCGGCACGGCGGGCGGCAAGGTCCAGTCTGCCCAGTTCTTTCGAGAGGTCGAGCCGGAAGCGGACCGGCGTGTTCTTCCACTGTTTTTTCGTTTCGCCGAGCGCGAAACTGATCCGGCGGCGGTTGCGGCCGACCCACTCCGGCTGTTTCGCGATCCCGTCCGGCCAGGCCGGGAGCACGGAGCGTTTGCGGCTCTCCGGCAGAACTCCGGGAGCCTGCGGAGCAAAGCCCCGGTAGATGCGCACTTCGTCGATCTCGCCCGGAAACGTCCCCAACTTTCCGTACTGCTGCACCGGCAGCCCCTGCGAGTTGCTGCCGATATAGATGTCGTACAGAAACTCCGCCGGGCACTCCGGGAGCCGCGCATTCTTCACCGCAACCGGCGGCAGCCCCTCGACCGCGGCGGAAAGCCTGCCGGGCCGTTCCCACGCGATGGTCACGGTGCGCCATTCGCCTTTCTTCCAGCCGCGCACATCGACCTTGACCGAAGTGGTCGGCGTTTTACCGCGGGCCGTGTGGACGTAAAGCCCCCCGGTCTTCTCATTGATGGTCGCGTCGAGCCGGTGGCCGTACCGGTTGCGCAGCGAAAACAGATAAACTTCGGTCAGCTCCTTCGGCAGCACCCCTTCGCCCGGCGTGAAACCGGGCCGAACCCGGATCACCAGGGTTCCGGCCTCCAGATCGATGTTTCCCGGCGCGGGATAGCAGAGCATCTGGTTCGGCGGCAGCTTCAGCACTCCCGGCACCCCGGCGCGGAGCAGACGCTCCGGTACAAACGGCGTACCGCTCCCCGAAGCGAAATCCGCCTCAAAGGAGCCGTCGAATCCCGCCCGGAACAGCAGGTTTTCATCGGTAAGCCCGCTCCCATGCACCAGAAACGGCAGCAGCAGAGAAACGGCGAAACAGAAAGAAAGGCGATTGCACGGTTTCATGGCGTTTTCGTCTCCTATTCCGACTTGGTCAGATCGAAATGCTTGTTATAGTTGTTGTACTGAAGGGGCGTCTTTTCATAGGAAGCGTGCAAATCCGCCCAGAGCGCATTCATGCCGCCGCCGTGGCGCATGCTGTAACGGTTCTTGTACTGGCTGAACGACATGCCGACCAGATTCCAGACGCCGTTGTCGCGGTCGGTGTCGCAGTCGATCAGCAGCAGCTTGACGGAGGGCTGCTTCATCGCGCCGAACTTGCGGAAGCCGACGTTCCGCTGGTAGGAACCGTTCCGAAGCGTGATGTTCGGGCTGGAAGCCGTGTTGGTCGCGTAGTTCTGATAGTATTCATAGACCGTTCTGCCGTCGCCGACCACAACCCCGCCGCTCCGGCGCTGATTGCGCTGCGCGGGACAGCGGATGACCTTGTCCTGAATCAGCGAGAGGTCCTGCAGCAGCGTCACCCACGTCCAGCCCTTGCCGCCGTTGCGGGACATGTCCCCGCCCGGAAACGGTCCGCCGTCGTAGGCTTCCGCATAAAACTGTTCGACCAGCGACAACTGTTTCAGATTGCTCAGGCAGCTCGCCTGATAAGCCGTCTCGCGCGCTTTGTTGAGTGCGGGCAGCAGCATGCTCGCCAGAATTGCGATGATCGCTATCACCACGAGCAGCTCAATAAGGGTGAATGGCCTTAAGCGGCAGTATGCGGGGGGCGTGTCCGCCGCCCCCCGCGCCCCCTGCGTCCGGCAAGGTGCCGGTGCCGGGTACGGGGCGGTCGACAGGCGGAGGCGCGGTCGGCCGGCGGGGAAGGAAGATCCGCAATAACGTGAAGTTGTCTTCCCGCTTTTTTGCGGAAAAACAACTTCACGTTTTTGCTCCGGCTTGCCGCTTGCAGAGCATTGGCAAAGGCGTAAGAGCTTGCGAAGAATGAGAGAGATGTTCAGATTGGTTGGTACGGGGAGAGACGCGGCGCAAGTCGCCGCTTTCTCTCCCCCGAACCCCTCTCTTTTACGCAGAGCGGGAACGAGGGGACGGGGGAATATGTTCGCTTTTTGTGTGCGGGTTGCTGAATTTTGCTTCATGATGATACCTCCATTTTCAAGATGCTGTTTCATCGCAGGTTCATTCCCCGGTTCTGACCAGTACCGTCAGTTCGGCGTCGCTCAGGGTGCGGCCGGACTTCGAGCCGGTCCAGTCCGGATGCCCGGCGGGCGCATTGCCGATGCCGAGGTCGCATGACGCGCCTTCGCTCCAGTGGTTGTATGCGAATACCGTCCGGCGCTGCCGGTGATTGTGCAGCTGCATGCTGCCGTAGCCGGGCGAAGTGGAGAGGTTCATCCGGTCGCCGAAATCACAGCGCCCGTCGGAAGCGCCGGGCAGTTTGCGGACATTGGCGCCGGAATAGTTGCAATCCCAGAATTCGATGCTGCACCCCTCCGGGAACAGGCCGTTTTCCACACCGGGGACGTTGGAAATAATCCGGACGTTCCGCACATCCTGCTGAAAACGCGCCCCGCTCTCCCTGACCGGCACGCCCAGTTTCTTCGGGTCCGGCGAAAACGGATCCATCTCCGCGTACACGAACTGCTCCTCCCCCTTTTTCGGCCGAAGCCGCAGAAAGTAGGCGACCCGCTCGATCTTCCCGGACAGCGACTCCGTCCGGTCCTGCGCATAACGGATGGAATGCCCGGAGGCGGCCTCCAGCGGCCTGACCCGGTAGAGAACCTGAAATCCTGCCGCTTCGGGAATCCGTTCCGACAGCGGGTTGACGAGCGGCGCTTCGCCCAGTTGGAAAATGCCGGCGGGCAGGCCGTGTTCGTTGACCAGATTCGGTTCGGCGACCAGACTCCACGCAAAGCGGACCGCCTTCGGTTCCGGCGCATCCGGCGCACTCAGGATCACCCGGCAGCCGTCCAGCCGGGCCGCCGCCGCATGCCAGATGCCGCGGTTGTCGCAAAGCTCAAACCAGTCGGGAGCCTTGCCGTCGCGCGTCGCGAGCTTCGCCGCATTGCGGAAGGTCACCACGGCCTCTCTGCCCTCGACCTTCCAGCTCTCCGGCTCCGGAAATTCGGCGGGCACCTCCCGGCCGAAGGTCCGGCGCAGCGCCAGGCCGGCCAGCCGCTCCCCGACCGGCCGCTTCTTCACCGGATGGATATCGCGCAGGTTGCCGACGTCGTTGATCACCGCCATGCCCGCATTCGGAATCTCCCGCGCCGCGCGGCTCTGCGCCGCCCACACCGACGCCAGCGCCACCGGATTCTGCCGGGCGTAGGCGAACGGTGCCAGCTGCACCAGATAGAACGGCATCTCCGGCGACGCGAACTCCCGCCGCCAGCCGGAGGCCAGCGCTTTGAGCTTTTCCGCATAAACCGGACCGTCGAGCCGGTTGGCCTCCCCCTGATACCAGATCGTTCCGCCGACCGCCAGCGGCGTCAGCGGCCGGATCATCCAGCGGAACAGCATCCCCACGTCGTCGCGCGATGCGCAGCGCAGTTCCGCCGGAAACTTCGGCGGCAGCGGCGGCGGCGATTTCCGCGCCAGCGCCTCCTTCACTGCGGCGTTGTAGGTTTCACAGGCGGCGAGCCACTGTTCCAGCCGCTCCCGGTGGGCGGCGGAGGCCGGATCGAACAGCTGCGCCTGCCGGTTCAGTTCCGCAAGCTGCGGATAGTTGCCCAATTCCGCCGGGCTGATCCACGGTTCGATCCGGGTGCCGCCCCACGACACGTCGATCAACCCCACCGTGACCTCCAGTTCCGCCGCAAGCCTGCGCCCGAAAAAGTAACCGACGCCGGAAAACGTCCCGGAACTCTCCGGCGAGCTGACCCGCCATCTGCCGGTCCCCTGCTCCGGCGCGACCTGTCCCCAGTGGCGCTCCACCTGAAACAGCCGCAGCCGGGGATTCGCGGAGTCGCGGATCGCCTGCTCCGCCCCTTCGCTCTGGTTGAGCCGCCACGCCATATTCGACTGCCCCGAACAGAGCCACACCTCCCCGATCATCACATCTTTGAAGCGCAGCGTATTTTCACCGGCCACCGTCAGCTCGCAAGGGCCGCCCTCCGGGCGCGCCGGCAGCGTCACACGCCAGCGGCCCGAGGCGTCGGCGACGGTTTCCGCCACGCTTTCCCCGAGCGTGACCTTCACCGCTTCCCCCGGCTCCGCCCAGCCCCAGACCGGCAGCGGACGGTTCCGCTGCAGCACCATCGAGTCGCCGAACACCGCCGGAGTCCGCACCGCCGCGCCGAGCGGCAGCGCCGCCAGCAGCCCCAACCACAGGAAATAACGTACCTTCCTCATCTTCTCATCTCTTTTTCAGCCAGATTTCGGAAATGCAGGTGCTGACCGCCCGGCCCGGCACCTTGCGGAATTCGATCGCCACCTCGCCGCCGGACGCGGTCACTTCCGCCGGGATGTCCAGCGAGAAACGGGTGAAATCCTCCGGTTTTTCCGAGGCCGGGCTGAGCAGCCGCCGTTCGCGCCCCGGCTCTTTGGAGGTCGGGTTCACAAAGTGCATATTGTTCGGCACACACCTGCCGAGCAGCCGCCCGTTCGCATACACCTCGAACTCATTCGGGCTGTTCAAGGCGAAAGTCACACCGTCGGGATTCGGATAGGTGAACTCGACCTTATAGGCCGCTTTCGGATCGACCGCCGGGTAGACGAACCGCAGCCCGTCCAGCGCCTCGCTGCTGAAGTTGTAGGAACGCTGAGAAGGCCGCGAATCCCGTACCATCCGGCCCGAACCGTAATAGACCTCGCCGGATTTCGGATCGAAGTGCGGCATCTCCCCCGGCGTGCCGCAGTTGTCGTAGTATTCAAGTTCGCCGACCCGGTCGTAATTCACCACGGCGTCGCACAGTTTGCGGGCGGCGGCTTCGTCCGGCGCGGCGGCGATCTCCTTCAGCCGGGCGATCAGCCAGCCCGCGCCGACCTGATCCGGGCGGCTGTCGAGCCGCTTCAGCGCGATCGACCGCAGCCCGGCGGCGGCATCGAGCGCATCGTCGGTCCGCTGCATGATCTCGCGGTACGGCTTCAGCGCCGGAATCCGCCCGGCATCCTCCAGTTCCGCAATCATCCGCTTCACCTGACCGGCGGAGGGGACTTTGCCGGAAAGCTGAGTCAGCACCCGGTCATAGACCCGCTTCTGCGCATCCATCCGGGTCCACATCCACGCATCGAACGCGGCGCGCTGCCGGAAAAGGTCGAACCGCCAGTTGTTCCGCCGGTACGGCGCGGCCATCTTCCGGTACGCTTCTTCGACCATCCGGTGGCACTTCAGAATGTTTTCCCCGTTGGGCAGCATTGCCTGTTCGACATTCCGCTCATGCAGGAAGATCGCGTCGGTCAGCAGTTCCGCGACGTTTTCGCCGCAATAAAACGCCGCGTATTCACGGGTGATCTGCCGGTCGGAAAACTCCGGGCTCCACAGCAGCCGCAGCGTGAAGAACTTCGAGAAATCGTCGAAGATCGACTCCGAATACCCGATGCCGTGCTCGATGTACGGCAGCACCTCACGCCACACGCGCCCCAGCCGGACCGGGCAGGCGTTGAACGAGCGCCGCTCATAGGTTTCGGACCACGCCGGATCAAGCTCGGCCACGCCGGTCTGCGAACGCTTCCAGTGGCCGATATCCATAAACGCGAGTACCTGCTGCCCCGGCGCCAGATAGTTCAGCCGCGACTTCAGGAAGGCGCTGCCGGGGTAGACGCCCGGATAGCGGTCGAACGCCGGATTGGGCTTCACATAACCGTAGAAGGAGTTTTCACTGCTGCCGGGGCCGTAGGCGTAACCGGCGAACTCCGGGGATTTGTCCCGGTAGAAACGGTCGAACAGCAGCCGGTTCGCCTCGGTCCTGAACTCCTGATTCGAGAAGAACACTTTGGCCTTCGGGTGATATTTGTGGATCGCCTGCGCCGTCTCCACCGCCAACTGGTAGTAGGTCAGCGCCCACGGGCGGCACTTCCCGCAGTCGCACCCCGCCACATCCCCCGGAAGCAGCATCACATAGTCGATGCGCGGCGTATGTCTGGCCGCGATCTCATGCCCCCGGATCATCGTCTCGCGCGCCTCCGGAATCGATGGGCAGGCGTGCTGCCACGAGCGGTAGCGGAACAGCAGCGCGCGCCACTCCGGCTTCATATTGTCCCGGCCGATCCCGTTGATCGAGTGCGAAAGCACATAATTCAGCCCGTATTCGTCGCAGAAATCCATCACAAAGGTGCTGACCTGCTTTTTTTCGCCCTTGTACCGGTCGAGCACGACCGGCATTCCGCCGCCCCAGCCGTGGGTGTAGCCGTTCATGCCCTGCAGGATCAGCTCCTCCTGATAGCCGATCCCCTCCTGCTTCTCCCATTTGCGCGCGCCGGTGCCGGTGCGCATGCCGGCGTCCATATTGACCGGCCATCCCTGATTGACGCTGCGCAGCTTGTAGCGCGGAGCGGAAGTTTCATCACAGGCGTCAAGGGAAAAACCGCTGCCGTCGAGCGTGGTTTTCCGGTAGAGTGCGCCGAGGCCGAACAGCGTGCCGAGCCGGTCGGCCCCGGTCACCTCCGCCACCACGCCGCCGGCGGGAACGGATGCGATCCGCAGCCGGTAGCCCTCCGGGCCGGGCGACTTTTCCGCCGGGAAGTACGGCAGGATCTTCACCAGCAGTTCTCCTGCCTTCGGAGCGGCGGAGACAGCCTCCGCCTCGGCAAGCTGCGGCACGCGCGCCTTCATCCGCCGCAGGAACACGCCGGCGCTCTGCCGCAACCCGGCGTCCGATGTTTCCGGCAGTTCCAGCCGGAGCCGTTCGATCGGAGCGGCGGCCGCCGCCACGCAGAACGACAGCCCCAGAAACAGACAATATTTCAACATGGATATCCTCCCCCTTTTACGGATGTTTTCAGTACAGGTAACCGCGGTTGGCCCCGGTCATATAGTGGACGTTATTCACACTGTCGCCCGGATCGGTGTAATCTTTGCCCATCTCGGTCACATGGACGGTCCGGACGCTGCCGTCGAGGCAGGCGCGGTTGCTGTCCCGGATCATCCTGACCGCGACCGGAAACGCCACGCCGGACGCGCCGGAAATCCCGCAATGGTTGAAATCCGCCTGCCCGTTCAGATAGAAGTTGCGGTCGGTGAACACCGCCTGGCGCGGTTTGCCGCGGCTGATCTTGGCCGGAGCGCCGGTCGGTTCGGTATCCTTGAAGTTGCTCGCCGCCCACTTGCGGCGCGGCATCAGCCCGGCCCAGTAACAGAAGCGGGCCGAATACGCCTTACTGCCGCTGCTCCACGACGGACCGGGCGTATAATGTGACGGGATGGCCGGGCAGTGGAAGATCAGCAGTTTCGTCCGGTCCTGTGCTCCGCCCTCCAGCCCGGAAATCCCCAGATAACCGGCGAACGGCAGCATGAACGACCCGTACTGCAGATTGTTGGTAAAGGAGTTGTCCGCCGTGGCTCCTCCGAGCGGCGCAGCGTAATTATTCTCCAGCGCCTGATCGTTGTTGTCCCCGGCATACATCAGGAACGCCTGCGTCAGGTTCTTCAGGTTGCCGGTGCAGCGGGCGCGTTTCGCGGTCTCGCGCGCCTTGTTCAGCGACGGCAGCAGAATCCCGGCAAGGATCGCAATGATCGCCACGACGACCAGCAGCTCAATGAGGGTGAAATTACGTTTCATGGTCGGTTCCTCCGAGTTTTTGGATAACACTACTTGCCTTTTCCCATTTTTTCCACATGCGAATGAAAAGTTTTCAACTGAATCAGCTGTTCGCCGGAGAGGCGGTCGCACGCCACCCGGCAGAAGTCGGTCATCGGCACGCCGCACTCCTTCAAAAACAGCTTCGCCGAGCGCGGATACTTGAACTCCACATGGCGCTGGACCAGATTGAAGAAATCCTGCAACTCCCGCGCCCGCGCCGGATCGCCCCGGAAACAGGCGCACTCCTCCGACAGCAAGCCGGGGTAGAAATTCGCGGAGGTGCCGCTGTAACCCGCCGCACCCAGCTCCAGCGATTCGAGGCAGGTGGTCAGGTTCGCATTGTAGAGCTTGAGCCCGGTTCCGGCACAGGCCGCGAGTTTTTCCGCGATCACCGCCGCGTCGCAGCAGGTATCCTTCAGGAACGCGAGCCGCCCTTTCGCCATCCGGGCCAGCTCGCCGAGCAGCGCCGGAGCGACCAGCCGGTGGTAGGGAACCGGACACTCGTAAAGTCCGAGCCGGATCTCCGCCGTCGCCGCCAGCAGCCGCCCGAACGCCTCCCGGAACGCCGCGTCATCCGCCTCCTGCGGCACCAGCTGACAGGCCGGAATCACCACCGCGTCCACGCCGCAGGCGGCCATGTCGAACACCGACTGCAGTTTCTCCGCCTCGCTGTTGCCGAGGCAGCCGCAGGTCACCACCGGCACCCGCCCGGCGGCAACCGCCACCGCTTCGCGCGCCAGCTCCAGCCGTTCCGCCGCGGTGAGCTCGTACAGTTCGCTGCTCAGGCAGACCGCGAACAGCCCGGTCACGCCGTTGGCGATATAATATTCCAGCAGCGCCCGGTAAGCCGGGAAGTCGATTTTACCGTCTTCGCGAAACGGCGTCAACACCACCGGCCACACTCCGTCTTTGAATTCGCGTTCATTCATGATGCTCATATCCCCCGTTGATCGTTGTTATTTCTTCTATTATTATGGCACAGACGATCCCCGGAAGCAATAGCAGTCCGTTTGCAAAAAATATCCGTAACTTTGCATTTTCTATAATCAAAAATCCATAAAACAGCCTGACAGGAATTTTTTTACATTTTTAAAGCAAACAACTCTTGTATTTAAGGCAAAACGGCAAAATAGTAAAGGAGGAGATCGAAACGATGGAATCCCTGCAGAAACAACTGATCGCCGCGTGCCGCGAACTGCGCGAACCGGCCGGCTACCACTGCGGCCTCGGCGGAGGACGGCAGGACGCGCCGGACAACATCCTGCTGCTTCACCGCTGCTGGCAGCAGAAAATCAGCCGCGCCCGCGACGCGGACAATCTCTACCACTGCCGCTATGTGCTGACCCTGAACCTGAAAACCACCGGGCTGGTCTGCGTCAATGAGAAATCCTTTCCGCTGCCGGAAGGCTACGCCGCACTGACCTATCCCTATCAGTCACACTGCTACGTGGTGGACCAGAACGCATTCGACTGGCTGATCATCACCTTCGAGTCGGGCACGCCGCTGTCGCCGGAACTGATGTACCGCAGCACCCGGCTGAACGGCTCCTGCTATATGCTGGCGAACCGGCTGCTGGCGCTTTACTGCGAACAGGCCAAAGCCCCCTCCGCCTCCGGCACGGAACTGCTTCAGGTCCTGCTGCTCGGCCTGCTGCTGGAGCTGCTTCACTCCGACGACTTCATCAACGCCGAAAACCAGCCGCAGAACGGCAACAACCGTCTCCACTTGTTTGAACAGTTGAACGGTTACATTTTCCGCCATCTCTCCGACCCGGAGCTGTCGCTGGAGGAACTGGCCGCGAAACACTACATCTCCCCGGCGCTGCTGCATCTGGTCTTCCGGCAGATGGCGGGCTGCACGCCGGGCAAATACATCCGCGACATCCGGATCAAGCAGGCGCAGAAACTCCTCGACCAGCGCGAAACCCAGATCGCCGAAATCGCCGAACGGACCGGTTTTTCCTCGCCCGCCGTCTTCAGCCGCTGCTTCCGGCGGGAGGTCGGACTGTCGCCCAGCGAATATCAGTCGCGCCAGAGCGTGTAGGGATTGCGGCTGAGGGCGCCGTTGGTATAGCGCGGATCGCCGGAAACCTCCGCACCGAGCCAGTTGGGACGCACGAACGCGGTCTCCTCGGCGGGCAGCTCGATTTCGGCGGTGAAGAGTCCGGCATTGAGTTTGAAATACTCGTCGACCTCCCAGAACAGGCCGTCTCCGGCCGGAAAGGTGTAGCGGATCTTTTCGACGATCCGCGTGCCGCAGAATTCCAGCAGCATCGCCTCGGCGTCGGCCACCGGAATCTCATATTCAAATTCACTGCGGCTGACGCCGGAGGGACGCCCCTTGACGGTCAGGAACGCCCGTTCCCCGGCGATCCGCACCCGGAGCGTCGGGGGCGGTGCGGTGCATATTCCGCTCTCGAAGTAGCCCTGCACCATGCGCACTCCCCTGCCCGCCGCCGCGCGCCAGGCGTCATTCGCGACCAGGAACTTGCGTTCGATCTCGGTCGCCATCAGTTCCGCACGCCGAACTTGTAGACGGTGTACTGCTTGTATTCCCCGCCGGGATTCAGCCGGGCGCTCGGAAACTCCGGATGGTTCACCGCATCCGGCCAGAGCTGGGTTTCAAGGCAGAACGCGCTGAACTGCGGATAACTGCTCTCCGTCTTTCCCCTGAGCGTGCCGTCCAGGAAAAAGCCCATGTAGAACTGCACGCCGGGAGCGGTCGTGGAGCAGGCCAGCTCAATGCCGGTCCGGTCCGACCACGCCACCGCGGCGTTCTCCTTGAAACTCTCCGCCTCGTCGGAAAGCACGAAATTGTCATCGAAACAGTTCGGATTCTCCTCGTGGATCTTCGCAAAACTCTTGCCCGCGCGCAGGTCGTAAAAGGTTCCGGCGACTTCCGGATTGCGTCCGGTCGGGGCCAGAAATTCGTCGACCTCGGTGCGGCGGCCGGCCTGAATCATGATGGAGTGGTCGCCGCATTCGCCCGCCCCCTCTCCGTTCAGGTTGAAGTAGCTGTGATTGGTCAGGCTCAGCACGGTCGGCGCGTCGGAAGTGCCGGAGTAGGCGATCGACAGCGCGTTGTCCTCGGTGATGTGGTAGACCACTTCGACCTTCACATTCCCCGGGAATCCGGCGTCGCCGTCGGGACTGTTCAACGTCAGCTTCAGCGTGTAGTCGTCCACCACCTCCGCCTCCCACAGCCGCCGGCCGTAGCATCGGCCGCCGTGCAGGGTGTTTTTACCGTTGCTGTCGTTCAGTTCCAGCTGATAGGTCTTGCCGCCGAGCGTGAACCTGCCGTTGGAGATCCGGTTCGCAACCCGCCCGATCAGCGCGCCGAAGAAAGGGCCGTTTTCGATATAGTCCGCCGGCTCCGCGAAGCCGAGCACCACATCGACCAGCTTGCCGTTGCGGTCCGGCGTCAGCAGCCGCACGATCGCGCCGCCGAAATCGGTGATGTCCGCGCCGAAGCCGGAGCTGTTGCGCAACGAATACAGCCGGGCGGTCCGCCCGTCGGGAAGCTGGAAAAAGTCCTGAATTTTCATCGTCGATCCTCCTCGTTCACCGGGATTCCACCGGTCAGTTCACTGTAGGTTTTGAAATGCAGTTTCGCACAGCGGGCGAATGCGCCTGGCCCGTGTTTTTCCAGAATGCGCACACCGGTTTCGCGCACCAGCGGCCCGGCCCCCTTCGGAAAGGTTTCGCCGAATTCCGCCGACAGCTTCTCCATGCCGCGCAGGAACTGTTCCCGCGCGAGGATGCTCGCCGCCGCAACCGCAACGTCGCTCTCCGCCTTGGTCCGCTGCTCCATACGGATCTGTTTGCCGCGCGTCATCAGCGCCCGCTTGATCAGCGACTCGTCGGCGAACTTGTCCGACAGCATCCGCGGGCACTCCGGCACCTTTTCGAGCAGGTTCTCGATCACCCGGGCGTGTCCCCAAGCGAGCAGCCGGTTCAGGTTGCCGATCTTGTCGTAGAGGCGGTTGTAGGTTTCCGGCGGCAGGTTCACCACCGCATACTGATCGCGCGCGATCTCCCGGATTCCCTTCGCCAGCTCCAGAATCTTCTTCGGGCTTTTGATCAGCTTGGAGTCGCAGCAGCCGAGCTTACGCAACTCCGGGCCGGTTTCGGCGTCGGCGTAAACTCCGGCGATGCACAACGGCCCGAAGAAGTCCCCCTTGCCGCTCTCGTCGATGCCGCCGTGCGGCTCGACCGGTTCGTCAGCCGGATCGGGGTCCAGCCCGAATGTGAAAGTGTGCAGGATCTCCGGCTCCAGAATGAAACTCACGAAATCCTCCGTGCCGCCGCCCTGCACCGTCAGTTTGCCGGAGTTGTAGACCGCCACGTTGACCTTGTCGCCGACCGCCTTGTAGCGGGCATACTGAAGTTGCCGGAACTCCCAGCCGCGCCGGTCGAGCAGTTCCCGGAGCGCGTCTGCCTGATCCGGCGTGACGGTGCACACGTAGCTGGTCACTTTCTTACCGGCCATCTCCGCCCTCCCCCAGAATCGTCCGCCCGGAGAGCGCGGCCGCGATGGTCGCGCCGTCGGCATAGGAGAGGTTCGCCCCCGCCGGCAGTCCCAGCGCCGGCTGCGTGACCCGCACCGGCGCGTCGCGCAGCAGCTCCGCCAGATAGATCGCGGTGGCCCGCCCCTCGACATCGGGACTCAGCGCCAGGATGATTTCACGCACCTGACCGGAGCGGGCAAGCCCGATCAGTTTCTCCAGATTCAGCCCGGCGCCGTTTTCGGCGTCGAGCGGCGACAGCCGCCCGCCGAGCACATGGTAACGTCCCCGGAAATTGCCGCTCGCTTCGATCGCGAACACCTGCGCCATCGTTTCAACCACGCAGACCAGCTGCCGGTCGCGGTCGGGCAGCCGGCAGACCGCGCAGAGTTCGCCGGCATTGGACAGCGCGCCACACTCCGGACAGCTGCCGACCGTGGCCGGCAGCGTTTCGACCAGTTTGCCGAGATATTGCAGTTTCTCCGGCTCCCAGCCGAGCATGGACAACGCGAGCCGTTCGGCACCGCGCCGCCCGATGCCGGGCAGCTGCTTCAACGCGCCGATCAGCTCCTCGACCGCATCCGGATAACTCAGATTGCCCGCCATGCCGCGCACCGCACCTTCCGCTTAAAAAATTCCGGGCAGGTCCATGCCGAGCCCGCCGGTCACTTCGGTCATCTTGGCCTGCGCAGCCGCCTTCGCCGCAATCAGGGCGCTGTTGGTGGCGAAAAGAACCGCCTCCTGAAGCTCGGCGGCATTCAGATTCGCGTCCGGGGCGATTTCGACTCCCTTGACCATGAAGTCGCCGGAGACAGTCACCTTGACCAGGTTTCCCGCGCTGGAGGCGGAGAACTCCATGGTCGGCATCTCCTCCTTGAACTTCTTGAGGTTGGCCTGAATATCCTTCGCTTTGCTCATCAGTTTTGCCATTTCGGCGAGATTACCAAACATCGTACAAAAAACTCCAAAAACAGTTAAAAAAAGCCGGCTTGAAGCACTTCCCCAAGCCGGCCGTGAATCGAAATTATTTCTTACATTCGGCCGCGGCGGCTTCCTTCGCATTGTAATTGCGCCGCTGTTCCGCCCGGCGGTGCCACATCGACACCAGCGGAGCCGCGATGAAGATCGACGAATAGGTGCCGACCACGATGCCGAGCATCATCACCAGCACGAAGTCGTTGATCGCGACGCCGCCGCCCAGGAAGAGCACGAACACCACGATGAAGGTGGTCAGACTGGTCAGGATCGTCCGGTTCAGCGTCTGGTTGATCGACAGATTCACGGTATCCACATAGTTCTTGCAGACCCCGAGGTGCACATTCTCCCGGATACGGTCGAACACCACCACCTTGTCGTTCATCGAGTAGCCGATCACGGTCAGCAGCGCCGCCACCACGGTCAGCGAAATGGTACGGCCCAGCAGCAGATAGATGCCCAGCACCACCAGCAGGTCATGCCCCAGCGCGATCAGGCTCGACAGCGCGTACACGAATTCATACCGCAGCGACACGTAAACCGCAATGCCGACCATCGACAGCGCGATCGCGATCAGCGCCGCCTTGGTGAACTCCCAGCCGATCAGGCCGCCGACGCTCGATTCGAGGCCGCCGGAGAGCTTCGCATCGGGGAACGCCTTGTTCAGCACCGCCGCGAGCTGGTCCTTCGGGCTGGAAGTGGCACTCCGGCCGGTCAGGTCGCCGCGGATCAGCACCTCGACCTTGCGGTTTTCGGAGGCCGCAGCCGCATTCGCCTTATAGGTGACGGTCGCATCGTAACCGGCGGCCTTGAGCACCTTTTCCATCTCATCCTGCGGGATCTGCGCCTCATAGTTGAAGGAAACCGCCGTGCCGCCGGTGAAGTCCACTCCGAGCACATCGCGGCCCTTGACGCAGAGCAGCACCACCGCCAGCAGGATCAGCGCGAGGCTGACCATCACGGTCTTGCTCCACATCCTGTCGAAATTGAAGTTGGTGTTTTTAAAGAACTGCATCATATGGATATGGTCGACCTTCGTATACCGGAAGATGTAGTCGAATCCCAGCCGGGTCACGAAGAGCGCCGTGAACAGCGTCGTCAGAATACCGATGCTCAACGTTACCGCGAAACCCTTGATCGCGCCGGTGCCGACGTACATCAGGATCACCGAAGTGATCAGCGTGGTCAGGTTCGCGTCGAGCACGGCGGAAAACGCCCGGCTGTACCCGAGATCGATCGAGGAGCGCAAACTCTTGCCGGTCGCCAGTTCTTCGCGGACGCGTTCATAGACCAGCACGTTGGCGTCGACCGCCATGCCGATGGTCAGCACGATACCGGCGATGCCCGGCAGCGTCAGCGTGCAGTTGAACGCGGCCATCGCGCCGAGGATCAGCACAATGTTCAGCGCCAGCGCCACCACCGAAACCACACCGGCGAGCCGGTAGTAGACAATCATGAACACCGCGACCAGCACCATGGAGATCACTCCGGCCCAGATGCCGTTGGCGACGTTGGAGGCGCCGAGCTTCGGGTCGGTGTCGAACACCGCGTCCACCTTGATCTGGAACGGGAAGCTGCCCGACACCAGCGCGTCGGAAATGCTCTTGGCCTCCTCGTCGGAGAAGCTGCCGCTGATTTCGGCGTTGCCGCCGAGGATCGCCTGCCTGATCGCCGGGGCGCAGTACAGATGCCCATCCAGCACAATCGCCAGCTGGCGGCCGACGTTTTCGCTGGTGACCCGACCGAACTGCTCAGCGCCTTCGGTGTTGAACCGCAGCTGGATCTTGCGCTGGCCGAACTCATCTTTGGCGGCCTGCGCGTGCGAAACGCCCTTTCCATCCATCTGGGCGCGGTTTTCGACGAAGTAGTATTCGACCCGCGGCGCCTGTCCGGCTCGGAACTCGCTGGTTTTCATCAGTTCGTAGCCGAGCGGAACGGTGAAATTCTCCGGGTTGGCCAAGTACTGCTGGACCAGCGCGGCATTGTCCGGATGCACCAGGCGGAAACGCAGCTTCGCGCTCATTTTGATCAGGTTCAGCAGCTTCACCTTCTCATCCTTGGCGACAACCGGCGCGCGCAACGCAACGTAGTTGCTGCCGGACGGGGCGATTTCCGCTTCGAAAATCTTCTGCCCTTCCAGACGTTTGCGGAGGATTTCGATCGCGATGTCGCGGTAGCGGTCGAATTCGGCCCGCATGCGCTTTTCGAGATCGGCGCGGCCCTCGCCGCCCTTGCCGGAATCCTCCTTGAGCTTGCTCAGGAACTCCTGATCCGGCACCAGCTGCAGAATGAACTCCACACCGCCGTTCAGGTCGAGTCCGAGGCGGATCGAACTGGAAGCCTGTTTGCGGATCAGGCTCATCACATCCCGGTTGTCCTGAAGATCGTTGCCCTTGACCCGGCGGGTCAGGTCGATCCCCTTGTCGTCCGCCGCCTGCAGCAGCGCCTGCGACTGGTAAAGCTGCGGATTCTTCTTCTGGAGTTCACGCGCGGTTTCCACCAGCTCGACGGCCTCGGCGTCATCCTTATTCGTCAGCATTCCGAGAAAGGTCTCGTAGTAATCGCGCTGGAACAGCGGATGGATCGCTCCGGCAAACACCAGGACCACCACCACGGTGATCAGCGTACGCAGAATCAACGGTCGATTGTTCATTTTAAGAAAATATCCTTGACTGTGGGATTACTTCGCCGCCTTCGGGTCGGCTTCCTTCGGATCCGCGGCGAGGTCGGCAATGCCGTTCTTCACCACTTCGACCTGGACCCGGTCGGCGATTTCCACCACGAAGCTGTTGCTTTTCACTTCGACGATGGTGCCGTACATGCCGGAATTCAGCAGCACCCGGGTCCCTTTCACCACCTGGTCGATCATCTGCTGGCGCTTCTGCGCCTGCTTTTTCTGCGACCGCATCATGAAGAAAATCATCACCGCAAACACGATGATGATCGGCAGCATGCCGGTCAGCATGTTCGGCTGCGGCTGGGCTGCGGCGCCCGGCGCGGCAGCGGCTCCGTCGGCGACGACGGTGGTAGTGGTCTGGGCAGCGGCGGGAGCAGCGGTTTCCGCTGCGGCGAGGATGGACATGAAACTCATTTTTCTGACTCCTTTGGGTATTTTGTCAATCTTTCGAGATTTATTTGCACTGTCGTTTGCCGACTCCCAGAAGCGAGAGGTGACGGTCAAACCAACGTTCCAACGCAGCGTCGTACTCTTTTGAAAACCGGTGCATCGCCGCAAAAAAGCGGCCGCCCAGTTCTCCCTGCAGAATCGGACCGTAAGAGATATGCATCAGCTGGCGCTCCTCCGGCAGCTCCAGCAATTCCGGCAAAGCCGCGTCGGCGACTGCCTCAAGCGCGGGAATCCGGGCCGGATCGGCGGTGATGTGATAAAACTGTTTCATTCTCCCGAAATTCTCCAGTGCACAGCGATGCATCTCCCGGTAGAGCGCCGGTTCGTGCGCGGCGATGACTCCCGCCGCCACCAGCCAGCTCGTCCCGGCCGTTTTCAGGTGAAAGCGGCCGCCGGTTTCCCGGCCGATGATCGGGAACACGCTGAACTTGTCACTGCCGGAGTGAATCGAGAGCTTATAATCGCCATAGGCGTGCGCGATCCGGACATGAAGCCGGAGCTGCCGCTCGAATTCGGCAAGGTTCCCGCGATAATCCACCCCTTTCTGGAATTCCCCGGGGAAACAGGGGGCCAGAGAAGCAAGTTCCACCCCCCGCTTGCGCAGTTCACGCGCAATAAAAAGATGATGGGCCGGAACGGTTTCCACTCCGGTCTCGTCAAAGGAAAGCTCCAGATCAAAATCGCTTCCCCGCTTCGACTTCAGATATTGAAACACCTTCACCGCAAAATCCAGCGCGGCGCCGTACATCACCGCGCACCGGCGCGCCGTCGCGCCGTCCACGGCGACCTCGCTTTCCCCGACCACGAACACCTGATTCTCATATTCGGAGCGGATCCGCTCCTGTTCCGCCGGATCGCAGTCCCCGAAACGCTCGCTGACCTCGTCGTCCTCCCACGCCGCCGCGGCGGCGACAATCTGGTCGGAAAGATCCAGCGTCACCATCGGCATTCCGGCCGCCAGCGCCGGTTCAAGATCGGCAATCGTCTTCAGGTGGTCGCCATCCGCACCCCACCCTTCGCGCCAGTCCGCCTCGAACACCGAAAAGCAGGCGGCGTCAACCACATCCTGAAACGAACGGTTCGTCATCGACAGCTCCCGCTTCGACTGCTGCGCCAGCACCGGCTTCACCTTGAACTTGCGGATCGAAGCGAGCTGCCCGCGACCGGCCAGCCCGAGCCGGTCGCCGCAGCCGATCGTCGTGCGGCAATCGTGCAGGCTCGAAGGGGCAGTCCACGGGAAATGGCGGCGCAGGGCGGCGGCATTGGCGGCCGAAAGCTCCCCCACCAGCGCCGCTCCGTCGGAGAGCCGGTGAAGCTCCCCCTCGAATCCGGCGGGAAGGACCTGCGGATAGTCGGCCACCACCAGCAGAAAACGCCGCTCCGTTCCCTGCCCGATCATCACCAGCGCCTCGCCCAGCTTATGGACCGAGGATGCGGCAACGGAAACCGGGCCGCTTTCTTTTTTGAGCAGCTTTCTGGCTTCCGCCTCACTTTTTTTCAGAAGGGCAAGCGCGCTTTCTGCAATATTTATCATCTGAAATCGATCCGATTTAAGTGGCAAAATAAAATCCAAACAGCTTAATATAACATCAACAACCCGATATTCAAGACAGCTTTCCGTCGATTTTCATTCCGGGAAATGATAAAATCCTGATTGCCCGCCGGTTCAACCATTCCGAAAACAATTCGACAAGCCCGCGGAAACCGGAGAAAAATCCGCCGGGATGCTTGAAAAACGCCTCGGAATCGATATATTAGCTTTCATTCTTATAATAAACGGCCTTATATCAATAGAGGAATGTTTCATCATGATCAAGTGCGGGATCATCGGCTGCGGTGTGATTGCGCCGACCCATATCGAAGGCTACCAGGCTCTTTCTGACGTTCAGGTCGTCCATCTGTGCGATCTCATACCGGAACGGGCCGACAAACTCGGCGAAAAGTACGGTGTCGCGCGCCGTTCCACCGACTACCGCCGGCTTCTGGCCGATCCCGAAGTCGATCTCGTCAGCGTCTGCACCGATCACGCCAGCCACGCTCAAATCGTGGTCGACGCCCTGAACGCCGGTAAACACGTAGTCTGTGAAAAATCCCTCGGGCGCGTTCCGGCCGACCTCAAACGCATGTGCGATACCGCCAAGGCGCATCCGGAGCTGGTCGCTTCCGGCATCTTTCAGCACCGGTTCCAGCCCGCCAACCGCACCCTGAAGCAGATGGTCGCGGCAGGCAAATTCGGCAGGATCATCGCGGTCAACCTCGCTTTCAGCTGCCTGCGCACCGATGAATATTACAACAAGGACGCCTGGCGGGGCACCTTCGCCGGCGAAGGCGGCGGCATCCTGATCAATCAGGCGATCCATCACCTCGACCAGCTCCGCTATGTGTTCGGCGACATCAAACGGCTCGTCGCACGGACCGCCAACCTGACCCATCAGGGCGTGATCGAAGTCGAAGACACCGCCGCTTTCGTAATGGAATTCAAGTCCGGCGTCTTCGGTACCGTGGTGGCGACCAACTCCGCCGCTGTCGAATGGCGCAGTTTCCTGTCCCTGATCGGCTCCGAGCTCTGTCTCGAATACGCCAATGAGGTTCCGGTACACGTCGAAGGCAAGAGCGCCGAACTCGCCAAAGAAGTCGAAGCCGCCCTCACCGTCAAAAACGACACCCCGGTTGTCGGCAAGAAGTATTACGGTGTCGGTCACACCGACCAGCTCGCCGATGTGATCGACGCGATCCGCGAACACCGCGCTCCCGCCGTCACCATCGAAGACGCCGCCGACAGTTCGGCACTGGTCATGGCCGTCTACGAATCCGCCGCCAAAGGCGGCTGGGTCGATGTCCCCGACTATCGCTGAATTCTTTTTTCGCACTCCCCACTCCGACATCGGGGATTTCGCCTTCGGCGACCAAGGCGCTTCGCCCTTGGAACCCGACCGG
>ERZ1034915.463-NODE-463-length-28055-cov-8.733071_pt1 | contig 28055 bp, 40 predicted proteins | sample MGYA00520592_ERZ1034915 | MGnify/ENA primary metagenome ERZ1034915 (study PRJEB33766, sample SAMN09781787) | gut metagenome | biome: gut microbiome | host: Homo sapiens | place: Madagascar | study: EMG produced TPA metagenomics assembly of the PRJNA485056 data set... | reverse complement strand
GTGTTATGGGATGATAGTATTGCATTCAGAGTGTTATTTTTTATCTTAGCATACTTAGTGCTAGGGTTTATTAATATGCCATTTGAAAAGTGGCTCGAAGCCCATTCAACTGAATGGAGGTCTACTGAAACGCCTCATTATTTTTTCTTGCAAGGGTTGACACATGAGAAAGCCAAATTTATAGAAAACTCATTTTTTGTTCTTCCTATCTTTGAGGCAATAGCGGTTGCGTTAATTTGTTTTATTATCTATGGTCTTTTTTATTCTGTCAGCAAGATGATTGCTTTCAGAAACTATTGCTACATACCGCTTACGGAGGATGAAGTCAAAGAAATGGAATTTAAAAATGCAGATGAATATTTTGCCTATGTCCTTAACAAGCTTACTTATGGTTTCAAAAATGAAAAAGAAAATCTCCAGGTTAGCGATGATGATCTTAGGAAAATCCTTATAACCTGTCTGAATGTGTTTCCTGATAATGGAACAATTTTTCAGATAAACCAAGAAACTGCGTACGATGTTTCAGATAACATCCTTTTCTCTGATGCGGTTATATTGAATTGCGGAAAAGCAGAGATAATTAATAAACATGTCGTATTGTCTGGTGTTAATAGAAATGGCAAAAGAGAAGAATATACAGTGTAAAAGTTGATCAGTCTTCATTCGGATTCTTTATCAAATATGGAGGAATGGTGATGGAAACAATAAAGGATTATGAAGCAATGGTATACATACTTGAACATAACCGGAAAAGTGCCGGAACAGGTAAAAATATCAGTTGGAAGAAAATATCATATGAAAAACTAAGTGAAGAGATGAAAAGTTACCCTGAACGAATGAAACGTATGCTTGGAAAACTTGTGTTAAACGGGAAGATTGAGGTTAAAACGGAACATCCTTTTATTTACCGGGTACTTGCAAAATCCGTACTTACGGAAGAAGAGTTTAAGGAATACCAGCATGTCCGTCTTCTTGGGGAACCCCATGGCTCATCATCCAAATCAACTGATACTGTGGAAACATTTCCACAAACTGCCAGAACGGTACAGGCTGTTTGGCAACCAAGTGCAACCATGCAGAAACGCCAGACGGGTGCGGGGAATACATTTGCGTATGGCAAAGGAAACTCCTTAAGCGTGCATGAAAGTTTTGAACGGTCAAAACAGAACCGGGAATACCGTCCGGCAGGAGAAAAGGCAGGAAAGAGGAAGGCTGTAACGATATGGTGATTAAAACCGGAAGGAAGTGAAGCAGAATGTATGGTCTTATCATTAAGAAAAAGTGGCTGGATTTAATCATGTCCGGGAAAAAGACTCTGGAGATCCGCGGATGCAGGACTTCCCATGTAGGAGAAGAGATTGCGCTTCTCGAAAGTGGGTCACAGAAAATCCGTGGTTTTTGTACGATTAAAGAAGTAACGGCCTTGGATAAAGGAAAATGGGAAGCACACAGGGATCGCCATTGCGTGGATGTGCCATGGGAAAATCTTATTAAACGATATAAGACGCCATATGCGTGGCACTTATCTGCGATTACACCGAAGGAAGGGCTTGCATATGAACATCCAAAGGGTGCCGTGGTCTGGGTTAACCTGGATCATGTTTCTGTATTTAAAGAAGTGCACGATAAAGGAGAAAATTGTCATGAGCAAATCGAGGGATTCTTAACAAATGTACCAATTGCGAAGTAGGAGGAGATACAAATGTCATATATGAGTGAGAAGATTTATTCCAAAGAAGAATTACGGGAAGCTGTTAAGGAAGATCGGGATCGTATTCGGGAAGAAATCAGGCAAGCCATTGAGAATGGTGTCATCAAAATAGAAACCGGTTCAGAAAAACTATTTGAGCTGTTGAATTAAGGGGAAAATATTATGAGTACAAACACAATTTTTATCTTTGGAATCATATTAGTAATCCTTGGAACAATTGAATTGGCCGCAGGATGTTCATGCGAAGATAAATCTAGTATTTTTATAGGTTTATTTTCGTTCGCTTTCGGCATCATTATGATTGTAATTGCATATCAAGGTTATTCCTATGTTGATGACAAGCTGCAAAAAGTTAATAATTCAGAGATTACGGAAAGGTATTATCAAGAAAGAATCATTTGTTGCAAAGGATTGGAAGAAAGGGATTTTAATGAATAAGTTGGAAAATTTAGAAATGGTATTGTTTGATTTTGATGATACGCTGTGTATACATAGTCATCGCTCGGATGCTTATGAGGATATGATGGAATATTTGTCATATATTCATTCAGGTGAAACATTTCCAAAATCATGGAATAACGCAAAACCGAATTTGCAGTTAAAGAAATTCATGGATTATCTCGCCTATAAGAATATCCCTATGGGATTGATTAGTGGAGTGCGTGATTGTAAATCTGCTGAAATAAAAATCAAATGGGTTAAAGAAAATTACGGTTATTTACTGGAAAATTACTGCGTATCCAGTCAGGAACAGAAGATTATTGAACTTAAGGTACTTGCAAAAGTTAACAGGCTTCATGAAAACCAGATTGCTATTATCGACGATTTGTATCCCAATCTTGAAAAAGCAGAAAGTGAAGGATTCATTGCTCTTTCCCCAATGCAGGTTGTTAATCTATTTAATGAAATATCTGAACAGAAGCCTACTGATACTGCAGAGATTGCATAAGATTACGATTTTCCATTGTAGGATATGTTGAGAGACATTTTGTTGAATTAGAGGTTGTTATATGGGAGATTTATTTGGAAGAGATTTATGGATCCAAGCAGATGAAGATTATTTTAGTGAGAAAGTGTCATTTGTCGCAAAATACGGTTGGAAAGGAATTTTAGTGAATAAGTTAGAGAATTTAAAAATGGTGTTGTTTGATTTTGATGACACATTGGCTATACATAGTCATGGACATCGCATAAGCGATCATTTGATGAAATATATGATAAACGTGCATTCGGGAAGTAAAGAATTATGGAATACCTCGAAACCAAATTTACAGTTAAAGCAATTCATGGATTATCTTGCCTATAAGAATATCCCTATGGGATTGATTAGTGGAGTACATGATTGTAAAGCCGCGGAAAGAAAAATCGAATGGGTCAAAGAAAACTATGGGTATTCATTGGAGAATTATTGTGTATCAAGTCAAGAGCAGAAGATGATTGAATTAACTACCATTGCAGAGGTTAATGGACTTCATGAAAGTCAGATTGCTCTTGTTGATGACTATTATGAAAATCTCGGAAATGCTGAAAAAATGGGTTTTACAACATTTTCTCCTATGGAAATTGTTAATTTGGTTAATTGCTTTCAAAATACAGATTTGGAAAAAATGTTGATCAGCCCTGATCCTGGGGGGGGAAGATAAATTTACGAAATAAATACATATTCTGGGATATAGACGGCACTTTAGCGGCATACCGGTTTAACGGGCATGTTTCAGATCCGGAAGGTACCGATAATGGTATGAGTTTAAAAGAAATCGAGGATGGGGTTTTTCTTAAGAGGAAGCCGTCCTGTCATATGCAGATGGTGTTGTCTACATGTGGCGCGAAGCAGAACATTGTGATGGGACACTGCCAGGTGCAGAAAGAAATGGATGATAAACAGCTCTGGCTGGACAAGTATTATCCAAGTATCACAGAACGTTTACTTGTATCGGAAGACAAATCAAAAGCAGATACCATTTTGCAATACTGTAAGGATCATGATATTAGCTTGCAAGATGTGGTATTTGTTGATGACACGATTCCATTTCTCCGCGAAGCAGAGCGAAAAGGGATTAAATCATTTCATATCAGCAGTTTCCTGGATTGGGATTTCGAAAGGAGGTAACACTATGAATTTATGTATTGACTGCAACTTGTTGTATTGAAGAAATCAAGCAATATCGCGCAACCGGAACAATTGAGGAATGTCGGGTGGCGGTAAATAAAATGACATGATGACGGAAGATATAAAATGAAATAGGAGGGTATAAAATTGATAGAAATTAAATCTGATCATGGAAATGTTGATATTTTATCTTTAAAAGGTTCGGATAAACGCGTAATTGCGGATTTGGGTGCTGTGGTGCATAAAGTTCTTTTGCTTATTGCTAATCAAGAGAAATCTGCTGATAAAGTTTTTACAAAATATCGTGCATTGGCAAAAGAGCTTATTCGTTACATCAATATGTCAATAGATAGAATTGATGAATTGGAAAATAAAGACAGAGATGTGGAAGATGAGCTTAATTGATATGGTTTTCGATTATTTGTATACACTTGAGGATGGTGATAATTCCGTTAATGCGCAGCAGAAGTTGCCAGATAATACGGATTCTTTGCCTCACAAATAGGAAGAAAAAGGAGGAAAAAGCAGATGAGGGATATGACAAAAGGTATCATCTTAATCGGAATAATAGCATGCTTGGTATGTATCACTGTGGCAACTTATAGCTGTTTGTTTAAGAAGCAGTCAAAAAAAGAAGTATTAAGTTATCTAAAGGCAACTTTTGGTATTGGTGTACTTGTTGCTTTGTCAGGCGTACTAGTAAATTCCCTTGCAAATTTTGACATTGATTTTAGCAGTTATAAGCGTTCAATTCCTATTGGGTATATTATTTCCCTGTTTGTCTTTTTCACTTTTAGCAAAAGAAAATGAAGTTTGAGAATAAGAATTTAAAATTAAGAATTTAAAGGAGGATAATCCATGATAGTTACAGATCCGAAAGGAGAGCTTTACAGTAAGACTTATAAGATGGCCAAAAAGCATAACTACATTGTGCGTGAGTTTAATCTTATCCAGCCTATATTGTCTGACGGCTGTGATTTCATGAAGCGTAATACCTCAAAGGGAATAAAAAGAAAGAGAGCTGAAAAGTAGGTTGTAATAAGAATGCTGCTACGATTATGAGGTATTATAATTGTATTATTAGGCATTGGTATGATCATAGGACGGAATGAAAAATCGCCTTATGAAATACAGGGAGAACTTGAATCAGAAGCTATTGAAAACTATGATAATGGTTCAGAAGTTTATATCAATGGCAAGAAAAACAATGACATAGACATTAACAGTATTAATCTTGATAAATACAATATTAAAATCAAGGAAGGAAAAATTTATCTGATTGATAAATAAGCAGCCAAATAAAAATTGCCATACAGGAGACAGATCGCATAGAATTTTCTGTCATCCTTTAAATATCAGAAAATTAAAGGAGAATAATTTCCATGAAAGAAAAATTTTTCCACCAGCTTCTTTCCATGTTTAGGGTAACACCGGAATATCCGGAAACACTTATCCCGTCCGTAGAGGAAACCGCGAGAATTTTAAAAATAAACCCGGAAATATATAAGAGATTTGAGAATGCCTACCAGACTTCAGATGCTATAGGTATTCCCGGCTATCCCGTAAATGCAAAACAGGCTGCCAGAGAAAAAGAGGGAGTGGATATATCTGCCCCAGATCTTTCCTCTCTTATGAACAGGATCGTTAGAGAGTTGGAAAACGATACTTTTATCTGGAAGTACACGGATGGAACTGTTTCCCCATTTGGTATCAACATTCCGGAAATAACAGAAATACCGGAACCTGTAACGGTGGAAGAGTTAAACATTGTTCCACGGGAATTCCGCCCACAGCTTGCCGGGAATATCATCTGCAGGGGCTTGAATGACCATGCAGGGCGGCAGGCTGCATACTGGTATAATCTTGAAGTTAGTGAAAAATCAGAAAAGAAAAGGGAAGAAGCTTATTCCATGTTCCGGAAAAGTCTGGATATCCTTAACCCTGATCTTGTTACATACAAAATGATCGGGATGAATGTCAATTCCATGGGTTACTGGCTTCCAAAGATGGTGAATGCCATAAAGGAAGACGGCTTCTTTAAAATTCCAGACACAACAATCATTAAAATCCCGCTTCCTCTGTTACAGCTCACATTTCTGGAATACAGCGACATTAACCGTACAACCCTTGATATCGTTGATGATTACTGCAGGAAGGTTTTTTCGTTGGACGAGACAAAGGAATACTTCATTAAAACCGGAGTTTTTTCATCCAAATATGATTTCAGAAATGCCCGTGTAAGTGGGGCAAAGGAAGTCCGTGAACTTGGCGAATACCTGCTGTATATCCATGGATTTTCAAGGGTTGTTGGTGGCCCAACATCCTATGGTGCTGCCACAACTAACGAGTGGGTGGTTCGTGACTTTATTCCGGACACAGAGAATAACCCAACGATCTACCATGGTCTGCCGCTCCATACGGAATACCGGGTATTTGTGGATTTTAATGCTACGGATCCCTTTGAGCAGGTGCTTGGTATCAGTCCATATTGGGAACCAAAAACCATGAAAAATCATTTCAAGCCTCTTGCAGAAGGTCGCAGGGGAATGGATCCGGATGCATACCATGACTACTGCACGTATTCCGTTGCCGAGGAAAAACTGATGAAGAGGTACGAAGAAAACAAGGAGAGAGTTCTAGATCATGTTTTGAATATCGTCCGCTGCAATGAACAGATGCACGGACAGTGGTCCATGGATATTATGCAGAATGGAAATGATTTCTGGTTTATCGACATGGCAACAGCAAGTGAATCTGCATTAAAAGAATGTATTCCGAAAGGAAAATTAAAAAAGATGAAAGAAAACTGGATTCCGGAGATCAGATAGGGGGAAACTATGAAAATTATTTATTCTAAATATACATTTGAAGAAGTCCACAATACAAGAAGAAAATGGTTATCTGATGAACCTGGTACATCGCATGAAAAAATAAAAATTGCATTACGATCCTTTCCATTTTTAGTTTATTTTTTATTTTGTGAGTATATCCTTCTCAAGTATACCCTTCTCATTAACATATTTGATTATTCACAGCCGCTGGCTTATAGAAATGTTATGAGGAAAATAATGAACCTTGATATTTATAAAAACGCAGGGGTTTATACGAAGTTTTCAATCGATATACTATCGTACATATGTTATATGAGCGCTATTGGCATTGCATTATGTCTAATAGCGATACTAATTTGCAAAATATATAAAAATATTGTATGCAGGATTATACCAATCAGTACGCCATGTATAGATAGAAATAAGAAAAATCGATACGGGTATGATAAAACAATTGATATTGAAAAATTACTTGAAAGACAGAAAATGTTAAAAGAATTTATCAGTGATCACAATGCAGTATTTGTTCTAACAGGGAACGTGTTAAAAGTGACAATTTGTGAAGATGGATATTGCGAAGAAAAGTCTTTCCAGTTATCAGAGACAGAAGCAGAAGACATTCGGGAAAATGGGACATTTGATTTTTCTTATATTGATGAAGAATGGGAAAAAATAATGTCGTACATACGAGGAGAAGAGAAATATGAACAGAGAAATATTTAGAGTAGGTCAAACCTACAGTTTCATGGGTTACGATTGGACGGCCTGTGAGTTGATCAATAAAGGTAAAACCCTTGTAATCCAGTCCCATGGTGTAACCCATGGGGAATGGCCGGGCTTTGTAATGTCACAGTTTGGAAATGGTGGTTACTATTCCAAATCCATTGATGGTGAAGATATCAGTGCCTATAACAATAAGATGCGGTTATTGTATGATGCCATTAAAGATGTGGAAGATAAGTCAGCTTTCTATGGAAAAGGTTTATACCTCATTTCCAAGGAAAAAGCAGGTTTTACGGAATGGGGTAAATCTGGTTCCGGTTATTATTGGACGGAATTAAAGGCAGCAGCGGAAAACGCCCGTTCGTTCGGGGCTGCCAGCGACTACGCGTGGCTCGGTACTGTCAACGGCTACTACGTGTGGTATGTCAACTCGGATGGCAACGTCTACGACAGCAGCAATCAGGGCCACGGCTTTGTTGTCGCGCCCGCTTTCAATCTCGACTTGTCCAAAGTTGAGGTTGTTGAAAATCAAATTGTCAAAATAAGGTTAGAAAGGTGAAAAATATGAATAGTCAAATTACAAAAAATAACAATGTTTTAGAACTTGGGAAAACATACAGACTCGCCGGTTATGACTGGACGGCCTGTGAGCTGATCAACAATGGTAAAACCCTTGTAATCCAGTCCCATGGTGTGACAAGTGGTGCATGGCCGGGATATGTAATGCCGCAGTTCGGCAACGGGAATTTTTATGCAGCAGATATTGATGGCGAGGATATTAGTACCTACGATGATAAGATGCAGGCACTCTACGAAGCCATCAAGGATGCTGAGGATTCATCCACTTCCTATGGTAAGGGATTGTTTCTTATTAGCAAAGAAAAAGCCGGTTTTACGGAATGGCGTGAACCCGGCTCTGGAAATTACTGGCAGGCTTTGAAAGAGGCTTCGATGAATTATCAGTCGTTCGGGGCTGCCGACGGCAACGCGTCGCTCGGTACTGTCTACGTCTGCCACAACGCGTGGTATGTCTACTCGGATGGCTACGTCTACACCGACGGCAATCAGGACTACGACTTTGTTGTCGCGCCCGCTTTTAATCTCGACTTGTCTAAAGTTGATATTGTTAGGGACGAGATCATGATTAAAGCAATGTCTGACCCCTTGGAAATATAATACTTTTTGAAAACCCAGATGCCACTTCTGTGCAAATACCGTCCGGCAGGAGAAAAGGCAGGAAAGAGAAAGCAACGGCACAATATAAACCAGAAATTGATGAAGGGAAAATTAAAAATCATAAAAATTTATCAAATGAAAATGGAGGATATTTTATGCATGGAGATTTATTAAAAAACGAAATACAGCTTGCAAAGGATGAATGTTGTGTTATTTTTGACTTTGGTTGTTATTTCCCTTATAAAAATACGGAAGATCTGACGTTTGATTTTTCGTTAGGAGGGAAGCAACTTCATGATCAAAAATTAAATCATAGGTATCCTAATACCGGATATCAGACAATTTCACGAAAATATGGAAGAAAAGTGAGTAAACTAGGATATCCATACGTTATGAAATTGGACGAGCAGGATCTTATGCTTTTAAAAATCAAGGTTGGATTATGTGAAAACACAAATACTTTAATTTTCCCAATTCAAACAAATATGACACAAGATCGACCGACATGTGTATTGTCGATGTATTACATATTTGATGAAATGAAAGTTCGTTTTATGTCCCATGAAGATTCAAAAGACGGTGGATGGCATCAGCATAATTGGTATAATTATATGCCGGCTGAATCGATTGGAGAAAATGAAAGTCTGATAACTGGAAAAATGGAAGGAGACCGTATCATTTACCATGATGTAATCAAGCCATTTCCATCTTCAAAAGACAATCTTCTAATCCTACAATAAGCATGAAATTACTTAAAAATAAATAATAAATTTAATTTAGGAGGGAATAAAATATGAATAATGAAAAAAGGATTATGTTTAATGAAAATAAATCAATATCAAAAAATGCTCCTGAACCTGGCAAAACCTACAAGTTTGCCGGGTACAAGTGGACGGTCTGTGAGGTGGACAGCAAGCGTCATACCGCTGTGATCCAGTCCCATGGTGTAACCCATGGAAAATGGCCGGGCTTTGTAATGCCGCAGTTTGGAAATAGCAATTACTATTTTAAATCCATTGATGGCGAAGATATCAGTGCCTATGACAACAAGATGAAAGAACTGTACGATACCATCAAGGATGCAGAAAATACATCTGCTTCTTATGGCAAGGGTCTGTACCTTATCTCCGAAGAAAAAGCTGGTTTTACGGAATGGGGTCATCCTGGCTCTGGCAACTACTGGCAGGCATTGGAGGCAGCAGCGGAAAACGCCTGTTCGTTCGGGTCTCCCGACAACTATGCGTGGCTTGGTACCGTCTACGGTAGCGGCGGCGCGTGGTATGTCAACTCGAATGGCGGCGTCTCCTACAACGATCAGAGCGACGACTATGTGGTCGCGCCCGCTTTTAATCTCGATTTATCGAAGGTTGAGGTCGTTGGGGATGAGATCATGATTAAAACAATGTCTGCACTCCTTGGAAATACAATACTTTTTGAAAACCCAGATGCCACTTCCGTGCAGAAACAAATGTTTTTGCATTATGGACTGTACCTTGAAGAAAAAAACGGAGAGATTGAAAAATATGTTGTTGTACATACCGGAACAAAATATTTTCCGGAAAGGTTTTATATTTCGTCAAACGATATAGAGGCAGATTGTAATATCAAATTTTATAAAGATTCAGAAACATTTGAAATAAATAAGATTTGTGGTGATCGGGAACTTTTGCAACTGTTAACAGACCGGATGAAAGAAGTTTGTCAAACAGCAGAAGATAGTAGTAAGTAACAAAGATAACATGATTATTTTGGCAATATTTTAACAGGAGGAAAAATAAATGGTACAGAAAGAAGTTTTAGAGTTTGAAAGAATGTTTAATAAAATCCGGCATGACACATTATCATCACAGATGGGATATATGCTTGGAGAAAATATGGATACCAAGGCTATTACTTGCCAAAATAATTTTAATACAGAGCGATATAAAAATGGTAATACTGTTTTAATAGGAACGTCTGGTGCGGGAAAGACATATTAACCCAAACATAAGTTTGTTTTAAGGAGGTGAACGTCCATGCGGAACATGAAACACATGACATATGTGATCGGTATAAAAGTACGTATATTTCCGTCTGTTGTCCAGAAACGGATCATTGCAAAGAATGACGGAGCGACACGCTTTATTTGCAACCGTCTGGTTGCACGCGATCGTGAACTGCACAGCCTGCAGAAAGTACAGATTATACTGCGAGCCTGTTGCCAGCCGCATAGACTACCTCAAGTCACTCGGCACGGATTTATCTGACTTTAAAGCTGCATATCCATTCCTTGAAGATCCGGAGATTGATTCCCTTGCTATTGCTAATAACAGATGCACGGACAGTGGTCCATGGATATTATGCAGAATGGAAATGATTTCTGGTTTATCGACATGGCAACAGCAAGTGAATCTGCATTAAAAGAATGTATTCCGAAAGGAAAGTTAAGAAAGATGGAGGAAAACCGGATTCCGGAGATCAGTTTGTCAAACAACAGAAGATAATAGTAAGTAACAAAGATAACATGATTATTTTGGCAATATTTTAACAGGAGGAAAAAAATGGTACAAAAAGAAGTTTTGGAACTTAAAAGAAGATTTAAGAAAGACAGGGCAACATTTCCGCGTGTATGCGGCGTGTATGTGGATTCCAATAAGCAGAAACAGGCTGCGATGAATAAGCAGTTTCTGAATCTGGACGAAGAGGTTATGCATAAATACCTTGAAATTGCAAACAAGACATTATCCGGTAAGGTTGGCGATGCACTGCTCAATGTAAATGTGCATGGTGGATCAAAAGAGCAGGAAGACATGACAAAGCTTCTTATGGGTATTAAAGATAGTCATCTGGAAGATGATGGACTTCTCAATGCTTTTTATGACCGTGTGATCGAGACTTATGATTCAGCGGAGCCGTATTACATCATTTTGTTTTATGATGCCTACGACGTGATGACAAAGACGAGCGACAACGAAAAACTGGATGAATCCGAAATTGTTTATGAGTATATTCTATGCTCAATCTGTCCTGTTAAGTTGTCCAAGCCTGGGCTGAGTTATTATGAAAAAGAGGATGAAGTGGATCTTCGGGAAAGAGACTGGGTAGTGCAGATGCCGGACGCCGGTTTCCTGTACCCATCCTTTACGGATCGCTGCCCGGATGTCAATGAATGCCTGTTTTACAACAGGAAACCTAAAGAAGCGGCACATGATTTCATGAACGATCTGTTATGCTGCAACACAGATCTCACAGCTTCTGAAAAAAAGAATATTTTCGGTCAGATTCTTGAATCCGTTGCAGAAAAGGAAAGCGATATGGAAGAGAAAATCTACCATATGCATGAAGAACTGCAGGCAATCGCAGATAAAAAAGAAAACGACGATAATGCAGATGATCCGGTAACAGCGGAAGATATTAAGGAGGCTGCAAAGGACGCCGGATTTGATGATGTTAATGCGGACTTGATGGCGAAGAGATATGAAAGTGATCTGAGTAAAACTAATGCCACAGCAGAAATTCTGGTAGACAGAAAGCTCCTTGACCGGAACGATGCACTGAAACAAATCGAAAGCCTGAAAGAGCAGCTGAAAACACTTATGGCAGAAAACAAGAGATTAAAGGAAAAACTGGGCGAGTAATTTATGGGAAATACCTATACTATCCGGGTCAGATCTGGGGCAAACAGTGTAAGAAGATACCGTTTCTCTCTGTGGTGGAAACGGTACATATTCAATCCGCGGTCGAATGGCCGTGGGTTTTATGAAAAAAAAGATTGTTCCAAATGGGAAAAAAACAAAATGTTCCATTTCTGCAGGAGAAGGAAATTGTCTCTTGACGCGGTTCCAACCCAGTACACCAGGAGCAGGAATTACCGGAATGAATTTTTTGCAAAAAATAAAACAGTATCCGGGAGATACCGGTGCGCGTACTGCGGAAGAAAACTGGCAAGGGAGAAGATCACAATAGACCATATTTTCCCTGTACATTGTATGGAAGAGTACCCGGCAGTACGCAGAAAGGCGGCATTGTTTGGAATACGTGGATCCAATGATTTAAAGAATCTCGTGCCGGCCTGCAGGAGATGTAATCTCCGCAAGGGAACCCAGATGGGATGGTGGATTATAAAAGGATTCCTTGGCCGGACGTGGTGGTACTGGCCGGTACGCAAACTGTTACGGCTTACAGTTATACTTGCCGTAGCATACTTATGCAGATGAAAATCATACACAAGCGGAAATCACAAGCTTTCTGATCGATGCAATCATTAACCGTGTTTCGGAGAATATAGATGTTGAAGCTGCCCTGGTGGAATATAAGTCAGAGATTAACGAGGAATAATTTTCTCATTAGGCGAGAATCTGTTTCAGAGTTTTTAGATTAGATGGAACAGAATGAGAAATCTGGTAAACTACTTATTGAAGGTAAAAGAATATTGGAAATTTACAAAAGGAGGTTCTTTATGAAGAAAACTGTAAACGTTGTTAATACGAAAGGAGATACATATGGGAACTATTAGAAACAGATTGACGATTGTGAATGATTACAATTTTGATAGAATTACCAACACAAGACAAAATGCGGTTGAATATTTTGGAAAAATCATGCGAGATGAATTTGACTTTCCGGATTACGATGTAAACACTCAGATGATAAGTCCTATTTTGCCAAGTGTAGTAAACGGCATATACACCTTTGTTATTATGGGAGACTGCTCAAAAGACGGATGGGAATTATCTAACGATTTTAAAAAGTACAGAGACGAGTGGATTCGGAAAAATAAGGCTCTCAATATATTGGTTGCAGACTTTGGAGAGGGAGATGCAGAAGCATATATAAAAGAGTATTAATGCCCGTTTACCGTCTATAAAAAACAAACAGTATCTTGGAAAGAAGACCACGAACATACAAAAAGCGATTGCTCTTAACCGTAACAATAAGGTAAACGACTATCATTCCAACGTGGCAGCAATATCGGCAAGCAGAATAACCTGTAAAGTTATGAGGAGGATGGAAATAAAATGATAAGACTAAGCAAAAAAGAAAAAGCGCTCATGGATATGTTGAGAAATTTTGAAATAGATCTCAATTATGTAGCCTATGTGTTTACAATTACTGGAGGTGGATGGGGTTCCTATCACGAATTATATATTATTACAAATGACCGGAAAGTTTTATATTCCGATATGCAGTCCAAACCTGTTTTTTTATTTGATTTAGAAGAAGAATTGGACTTCGAAGCTCATGGAAATACGGTAGGCTTTGACGCTCCAGACTGCTCAATGTTCAAAGTACAGGATAGTATTCGTGGAAACTGCAAACAGTTGCGTGAATTGTATTGCGTGGGAATGTATGATAATACTCCTGCGGTTGATCGGATCGAGCATCTACATCGTTGTAAAAACACAGGGAAAAACGAACATTCAGAAGATTGTATCTATGATGAAGATGATGCCATGTTGTATTGCAAGATGATCCTCAATGATCACGAACTATTAGTATCCGCAAGAGAGGTTCAGGTATTTGATTATTACCTGGATGCGGCGAAAAATGATGATAAAGATCTTAAAATTGATATGGACGCCGCAGAAAAAGGACCGTTTTCCTTGGTGTATGGCGGATTGATGTTTCATAACCACAGCTATGAAGAAATTGAGGGCTTAGTTGAACGATTAAAGGATTACGCATTTCTGGATCTTGACAGAGAAAAAGGCGATTTATCCGCATCCTGCTATCAAGATATCCTATTGTATCCAGAATTAAGAAAAGCAGATCAGTTCATACCATTTGCGGCACTTATGCAGACAACGCATCCATTTGATGATCCGGATATATCTGTGACTTTATTTCCGCTCATAGGCGAAGGCCGTGTTTGGGAACACATGGCAAACAAGCCGTTTCTTCTCGCATGTAGAAGGAAGGTTGAACTGGATGAAGATGTGACAGTAGAAAACTGGAAGGATCGTATAGATATTGATGAATTGGAAGCTGCATATCAGGTTGCAGATTTATATACCGGCCCAATCGAAGCATAAGTGTTATTGATGTACTTATTCGATTAGTGAAAGAAAATGCAGTCGGCATAAATATACATAAGACTGCACCGTAGGGCATACGGGAACAGTATAATCTAGCTTGTGGACACTGTGTAAGACATTGCAATATCGTAAGGTATCAGTCAATGCAGTAGTGGTGGAAGCAAGAATCCCCCTGCTTAGCTGTGGGGAGCGTCAAGTGGGTATACCGGAATGTTTATGAAGTAATAATTTTGGATGGGATATTAATGAAATGTGAAGAATGCAAATTTTGCAAATACGATAATTCGATCAAAGAATTCGTTTGTTCAATAGAACCTGATTTACCAGTAGTTGCTAGAGATGCAAAAAATAATTGCAAAAAGGCAATTGCGATTGTAAAAGATAGCAAAAAAGAAGGGGTGCATATATAATATGGGTAATTGGAGTCAAAAAGTAATACCGTATACAAGGTAAGAAGTTGGTTACATTAACCACAAACGAAAGGACTATTTTATGAAAAAAAAATTATTTGCCGCGGCGTTATTGATTTCAATGATATTTACCGGATGCCAACAGAATAATTTATCTGAGGCATTTGAGCCTGAAACGGCAGTATCAGAAACAACAACTGTTTCGGCAGCAACAAAATTCGATGTTAAAAGTGTTCCTGCTTATTCTGGAAGCGCTTCTGTAGAAATCAACCAGAATAAACCATATTTTGGCAGCAGGGATAAAACAAGAACAGATGCTTTTGAAAATTATAGTGAACTTGATTCACTAAGCCGTTGTGGAGTTGCATATGCAAACATCTGCAAAGAGCTTATGCCAACTGAGGAAAGAGGAGAAATCGGATCTGTTAAACCGTCTGGATGGCATACTGTCAAATATAATGGATATGTAGAAGGAAATTACCTGTATAACCGGTGTCATCTGATAGGCTATCAATTGGCCGGAGAAAACGCGAATGAAAAGAATTTGATTACAGGAACACGTTATATGAACTGTGATGGACAGCTGCCATATGAAAACAAGGTTGCTGATTATGTTAAGGAAACCGGAAACCATGTTCTTTACCGTGTTACACCGATTTTTGAAGGCAAAAATATGGTTGCATCCGGTGTACTAACAGAAGCATATTCTGTAGAAGATAAAGGGAAAGGTTGCAGTTTTTGCGTCTATTGTTATAATGTCCAACCGGGAATTACTATAGATTATAAAACCGGAGATAGCCACTTAACCAAAAATTATAGTGGCGAATATGCAACATCCAGCTATTATTCAAAAACAACAAATTGTTCTTCAAATAATAGTAAAAATCAAAACAAAATAAAAGAAAGCTCTGCGTCTGACAGTACGAAAAAGAATACATATATTCTCAATACAAGATCACACAAATTCCACAAACCGGGATGTTCAGGAACAAATGGTATGGCTAAGAAGAATACAAAAAAGGTTAAAATGTCAAGAAAAGAAGTTGTTAAAAAGGGATATTCGCCTTGTGGAATTTGTAATCCATAGGAAAGGAGAAACTATGAGTTTATCAGAAGATATGAGAGCAATGAAAGATAACACTAAGATAAAGGATGGAAGATCAAGGCTGTATTTAAAAAACGGTTATATTGATTATCCATCACGATTGGAAATCCTTGATTTGGCCGGGTGTGACGATAACTGTACATATCTTGGGGCTGTGGAAGTATCCGAGGTTCATGCTCCGGTAGCAATTTTTCGGAGTCCATTTGCTCCCGGTGAGATGCCAGATGAATTCCGGCAGGGAATAGAAGAAGCGTATTATTATCAGTTTCCTGATGTCCATAAAAAGATTGAAGAACCGAAAGGGGCTAAGGTTCCTCCTACACTTGGAGTTTTTATTTTGCCACCAGGGAGAAAAAAATACCCGTATAGAATTCAATTTCATACATATAAACCGGAAGAAAAAAAGAAAAACAGCTTTTGGGGTGCTATAAAAGAAAGATTCGCTTGGCAGTAATTTTCAGAATCGAAGCCATTATGTATTTACGGAAAATGCATAGTGGCTTTTTATAGTATGGTTTTATCGTTTCTTTCATGATCTCCGATTTCTTGCGATAATTGTATATATATGATATAATCAACAATATAAAAGTAGGTGATACTATGATATATGCAATTAAAACTATTGACGGAAAAGAGGTCAACAAAAAAATATCAAACTGGGATACATGCAAATCGCTTGTTATTGGACATGAAGCTGTATATAAGACATTTCGGGATAACGAAGAAAATGAAGCTGATCAATATCTGATTACTGAGTCTGCAGATAAAAATTCCCTTGGAGAAGGATATGCTCCTGTGTCAATGGATACACATCTTATTTATGGACGTTTTCTTTTCCAACGGTTTCATTCAGATGATTATTCCATATTTGTATTTAAAACAAAAGATGGCAAAGTGGCTTGCAAGGGTACCACATTACCGGATAATGAAAGACTATTGTATGCCATGTCAGGATATTACGAAAAGAATAAAAAATACGGATATCAATTTATTGTGACATCTTATAAGGAATATGTTACAGATGATAAAGATAGCATTGTAACATACCTTTCCTGTGGAATATTAAAGGGAATCGGGCCAAAGCGAGCAGAAGCAATTTATCAGATGTTTGGCGGGAAAACAATGGAGATCCTCGATAAATACCCGGAGAGACTTTTACGTATCAAAGGAATAACTAAGCGGAAGTTAGAGGAAATCAAAGAATCATACCAGGAATCCAAAGCATCAAGAGAAATTGTTTCCTATCTGCTTTCTTTTGGTATTTCACAAAAATATGGAATGAAACTGTATCAGCAATATAAATCGGCAGCAATGAAAATTTTAATGGAAAACCCATATATCCTTTGTATGCAGAGAGGTTTGACTTTTATTGACGCAGACAGAATAGCAAGAAAAGAAAACTTCCCAATGAAAAGCCCGTTGAGGTTTAAATATGCATGCTTTTATGCCATTAAACAAAAGGAAAACAATGGTGATACAGGCATCGAACTGCAAAAGTTTGGTTATGAACTTCTCAATCTGCTGCAGGAAGATGGTTATACAAAAGAAGAAATAAACGAAAGAGTTTATTGTCTGGTACGTGAAAAAGAGCTTAAGATTCTAAGACTGCCAGAAACAAAAGGTCAATATGTGTTTACAGCTTCTACTTACCGCAAGGAGAGTGAACTCGCTCATATGATGTGTGAGATAAGCTGCGATCCGGTAAACATCCAAAATGCACAGCGTTTTATAGAAAAGACTTCTTCCGATGATGGAATTACACTTGACAAAGATCAGTATAATGCGATTTTAAGATCTCTTGAAAGCAGATTATCCGTGATTGATGGAGGACCCGGTACAGGAAAAACCATGATAATAAAATATGTACAGGCAGCATATCATTATTTATTTCCAAAGAACAATACCATTTTTCTTGCACCAACTGGAAGAGCTGCAAGGAGAATGACAGAATCAACAGGAATAGATGCATATACGATACATTCTTATTTGCATTTAACAAGAGAAAATGTAATCAGTGAAGATGAAGTTTTGATTAATGATTCGCTCATTGTAGTTGATGAATTTTCCATGGTAGATATCAATGTCGCGTATGCGTTATTCCATGCAATTCAAAATAATTGTAAAGTGATTTTGGTAGGAGATATTGATCAGCTTCCTTCCATCGGTCCTGGTGCGGTATTAAGGGATGTTATTGATAGTGGAGCTTTTCCGGTGTCAAAGTTAACAAAAATTTACAGAACCAGTGAAAACTCGGAGATTAACTCCAATGCCAAAAAAATAAAAAATGGAATCACTCAACTGAAAGAAAGTGATGATTTCAAAATTTTCGACTGCAATTCCATGGAAGATGTAAAAAACATGATGGCTGAACGCGTTGTTACTTTGACGAAGAAATATGGACTTGGCAATGTAATGTGCTTATGTCCATATTGGGAACATACGGCAGGAATCAATGATATGAATGCCTTACTGCAGGAGAAACTGAATCCGGCAGCAGCTGAAAAAAATGAAATTTCCAGAAAAGGTGTGATTTTCAGAGAGGGGGATCTTATCATGCAATCCAAGGTTAATACCGAGGATGCATCTAACGGAGATATTGGCTTTATAACAAAAATTGTCAATCAGGACGAAAACGTACAAATATATGCGAACATAAATGATAAGGACATCGTGTATAAAAAAGATGATCTGGATCTTTTAATTCACGCGTATGCCATGAGTGTACACAAGTCTCAGGGAAGTGAAAGCCCGGCATGTGTGTTTACACTTATGCCATTCCACAGAGGAATGCTTTACTATAATATCCCATACGTTGCCGGGTCCCGCGGGAAAAAAGAAGTAGATTTTGTGGGAAGTAGACAGGCAATGAAAGAAGCAATAATGAACAGAGAAAAAAATACGAGAATTTCCGGACTAAAATATTTTCTTATGTTGGAATCTGGTCAATTCGTCAGAATATAAACAATATTTAGTTGGAAAGAAGGAGGTAATATGTCAGCTACTGAAAATGAAGAGTTTCGATATTATCATAGCAATATTGTATATCGCAATGGAAGAATTTTTAATGCACTTGGAAAGGAAATTCCTATAAATAAAGAAGGAAGGATAAGCATTTATATTGACGGGAAAAAATGTATTCGTCTCGCCAAAAATGTTATTTATGAAGCTTTCAGTGGAAAACCATCAAGGAATAAAATCATCACCTTGAAGGTAGCAAACAATTATTCCTATGACAATATTATTGCAGGTACAAGAAATGAGTGGAATAAGGAGAAAAGGGCGCTTACAGATGAACAGTGCCGGATGATCCGAAAAGAACATGACGAACCATATTCTTTTGTAAATAGCAGGGGAATAACTGTAAATTACGGACAAACGCCCTATCTGGTTCTTGCCAAAAGATATAATTGCTCGAAATCAACCATTTATAATGTGCTTAATGGGGAATACCCGAAACAGCACAAAAAGAGAGGAAAGAAAAATGAGTCATAAAAACATTGTTAAAAAATTCCGCAGTATTTTTCTGGTTGGAACTGTGTTGCTTTCCATAATTTCAATAACTGGCTGCGGACACAAGGCGATTTTCAAAGAAAAGACAGATCCAAATGAGATCGTTCCTATTGATGTAAAAGATATTGAGCCAGACATGTACTATATAAAAAATGGCACCAAATTCTATATGGTTTATCAGCCAAAAGGAAATTCAGCTTCTCAATATAGTCCGGAAAGCGTTTACTGGATGCAGAAGGATGAAAGCCTGATGCCTGATTACTATAGGGGAGAGATTATCGCATATGCGTCGGAAAACAGCTCCTTAAAGCCATTGCAAATACAGCGATACAAATACAACGGATATTCTTTCGGATTATATGGGGCAGAAATAGATGATGATGGATATATTTCATTTTCTGTAAAAAAGAATACAATTGAAGACTCAGATATGGGTAAAATTCTTTCAAGAGCGAAATCAGATACAATAAGACTTGTATCAATTGACGATAAACCTGTTACCAAGAAAAATTTGAATAATGCAGGATGCATCACTGGACTAAAAAAGAATAAAGAGTATCATTTAACATTTTACGCCGGCACATATTACCAGACAGCAACTATAAAAGCAGATGAGAAGTTTCTGCAGTATTATGAGGCATATGTTATTGAAAAAGCGGAAAACACAAAGAACGGTTATCTGAAATTCTCCATGCCGGACGATGCCAAAAGTGGTTATTATATGATTGAAGGTGCAGGATTTTTTAAATATTACAATTTTAAACGTGGAGAAAAGAGTGAATCAAAGGCTGACATGAACGATGCATTTTATACATCACAAAACGAACAGTTTGCGCAATACTCTCAGCAATATTTTGCTTTGGTAAGTGAAGATACAAAGGATGCAGTATTTCAAATTACTTACGATACAAATGGGTATACAGATAATGACATTATATGCACGCTGATTGCTCCTGATGATCAGACCGTTTATGAAATGCCTGCATTAAATGGAGTAGCGACAGTGACTCTGGATAAAGCTGTTGCCGGCCGATACACAATGAATATATATCCAAAAGATATAAAAGTCGAAAATGCGGAAGTTATATCTGGATATACACAAAAAGACGCTATTTGCGATAAAGAAACAGAAACTCTTAAAAAAGATGATTCATTTATTATGTTTTCAGCTGATATTGTCGGCGATGACTACAAAGAGGATGATGTATGGGGAACTGTTACATATGAAGATGGAACTTCTTACGAGATGGAATATGATCATGATACTGGAAAAATGGAATATCTTATGGATTATGCGAAGAAAGGGAAATATACCATTGAGATATACCATTACGAAAATATTGCAATTCAAAACATACGTGCCAAAAAAGATGAAAGCCATACATCACATGAAGTTATCAATATTGAGGAGTAAAAAGTATGCATTCTACAACGTCTTTATGTATTAACTTTATTGTATGTATTTTTATTCTGGTTCAGGTTTATTCAGGAGCCATAAGGGGAACCGTTAACACGGTTGCCCCTTTTATTTCCTACATAGGGGGAATAATTTTGTGCAAACCTGTTTCTTATGCGATTTTCCCATTCATAAAAGCACCAGCAAAACAATTCATTGATAAAATTGTTTTCAGCGCAAGGAATTCTGCCGGAGGTCCAGTTTCCACGAAGCTGTTCGAGCAGTACGGTATACAACTGGCTCTGATCGCAATTTCCTATATTTTAGCTGTGGTTCTGATTCGCATAGTATTGTATATGTTACATACAACAGAAAAATTACCTGGAATAAAGGAAGGAAGCCACATACTATCTGGATGTCTTGGTTTATTTGAAGCAATTTTTCTGATATGGATATTCAGTTTGGTATTGCAGATGCTTGGAGGTATGGGGATACACTGGGCCAAAAATTTGAATGTCTTGTGGGAAAGCTCAGTAATCATACAAAAAATAAATGAAATAAATATCCTTAAGCTTTGGATCAAATAATGTGTTGTGGTTTTCGGCGACACCTTTCCAAAAGCAGGATACGAATGGTGCATTTCATCCATTGACATCTGCTTAGATATTTCATTAAAATTTATGAGGTGTGTTGCAACAATGATTTTCAAGTCAATGTTGCAATACACCTTTTTGTTGTATACCAACGCAGTCCGCGGCGGACTATTTTCTTTACAAAAATGTATATATATGATATAATCTACTATATAAATGATCCGAAATAGGTTGCGAGTAGACAGAGGGGAAAGAGAATGGGAAAACTTCAAGCAATCGGAAAAGTACATATCAAAGATATCAGAGCTCTCAAGGAATGGCATGCATCAGGTGAATTCAAGAAGTGGCATAAAAGAAACTGGTCACCCGAACTTGCCGCTTACCATCATATCAAATGGGAAGATACCGACCAGATCGCATTTTACCAGATGCAGGACAAAATTCCTGGACTTTCCAAGAGCCTTGACCGGACAGGCTCTTGGATGAGTGATCTGCTTGAAATGGCAGAGTACCTGCAGTCCATCGGACAGTCTCTTAATCTTCTCTATCTGGATGATCAGAACCGGTTTGCAGTGATCTCCGGCGCGGACACGGAAGAAGCATATACACTCCCATGTCGGTTTCTTGAAATTGAGGAATATAAGGATTACTCCGACTACGCACCGGATCAGATGTGCTCCATCGCTGGGGAAACATTGTCTTCCATTATTCCTGCCGGACAGGGATTTTCTTCCGTCACAGACGTTAAGAAAGACATATACAGTAAGGAAGAGGAGTTAAAAGAGCAGGAGAATGCCCTGAAAAAATTACAGCAGGAACAGGAAGAAAAGTTGGAAGAAATGAAGCGCCAGCTTATGGAACAGTACCGCCCGCTTCGGGAAATGATCGAGAAAAAGCAGGCAGAACTGGAAGAGGAGAAGAAAAAACTGGAAAACCAGCTTACGGTGCTGGATACGCAGATTTACGCCATAAGATGTATCACAGGAGAGGTTGTGGATTTCACACAGCTTGTCACCGGTAGGCATGCGGATACAGACTCTCCGGTTGTGATTTACCAAAAAGTCCGTTACATGGATGAGGAACTTGGAAAATACCTGGCATTGTATGACGTAGACGGGGACGATACCGGGTTGTTTGAGGATATTCTCAAGAACCGAGAGGATCTGCGTGACCTGTTCTGTCCTGGCGAAAAAGCAGTCTCTTTTGTCAAAGTGAGCCGGAGCGGTATTGGATACAAGAACCACGAAAAATTTGCCAACATGCTTCAGAAATACGAGAAATACCATGGACACACCATCGGTATCCTTATCAAAGACGGAGAAAACCTGTACATGGGGTGGACGGATGAAGATCGCATTAACATCCAGGATGAAAATATCTTCTTTGCACCACAGGAAGAAACCATATCACAGAAAACGGAAGAAACTTACAAGTCAACTTCCCGTGAGGAGAAAATTTCCCGCTTCTTCATTTTTGCACTGCTACAGGGAATCATCAATGATGGGAAGCTGATCCGACTTCCGGAAAAAGTAAGCGTTACGAAACCGAACCCGTATGTGGTATTTTCCATGGCTGATGGGTGGATTGAGGACAATACCTATGGATCATGGCAGGACATCCTTGATTCTTCCAATGGAGAAATTAAAATTAAAAAAGGCGATATGGTACTGACGATGCAGCAAATCACAAGGGATGATGTCTATGATTTCAAACGGAAATATGAGGCCTACAACAATGACAGAGGACGCGGCAGGAAAAACCGGACGCACGATGTAAGCATCAGCGACTGCAAAGTATACCCGGTGAACCTTATTGACCGTGACGAAGTATGGAAGTTTTCGTATCTGGATTACCCGTGCATGGTGATCGAGCATAGGGAGGATGAGAAAACCACAGAACACGGAACTTCCTGCTACATCCGTAAGGAGTATAAGCAACTGCAAGGACCACCTACATTCTCCACGCATACGGAAGTCCTTAAAAACGACATGGGGCTATGTTACGGCAAAGTAACCGAAGAGAATGCCATGGAATATGCCAAATGGAAGGTGGAATATTATGGAAAGGAGGGATTTTACTGCGAGCATAAATCATTCAGTCCGGAGAAGAAAGCTTATCGACGGGAAGTGTATTCCGCAGAGCATGTCGGAACAGAACGGCATTACTTCATTTCAGAAGTCAAAGAAGACAGTGGGTATGACTGGAGAACCGATTTGCACAAAAAGAAAGCACGCGCAAACATGGAAGTTTACAATGGGGAATTTTTAAACCTTACCTACCTTGATTCCGTCCGTCTCCGGTATGTCATTGCAAACCGTAAGGTAACTTCATGGCGGATCGGCAGATGCGATGTAGATTACGCGGCAGCACTCCGGTATCTCAACAAGGCTCTCGAATACCTTGACGAAAGAGAAAAGAAAGAAAAAGAGATGCTGCTGAAATATATGGATAAGCTTCCGGAAAACTGGCAGGTAGATCTTACACTGTGGCGAAAGGAACATGGGTACCATGCATTAACGGAAGCTAGAGCGAAGAAATGGGCGTTGGAAAGGAAATAACAGGAAAGAAGCGAGCGGAGGTGTCGCAATGGCGAGAATAAAATCCGATTTAAGGTGCTGCAAATATTGTTCACATCGAAAGGTGGATATTTCCAATTTGTCTTATTATTGCTCAAATCGGCAATCTGAGCATTACTTAGAAAATATAATAGATGATACACTTATGCATCATTGCAAAGGCGGTAATGCAAAATTGGAAAAAAATTAAACTACCTGCAAAAAAGCAGATAAAATATTTACAATGAAAGGAATATTGCAAACATGCGAGTACGAGATCTACATGGGTTTATTTCGGATGATTCCTGTGTTAATGTTTTTATTTTAAATGATGATGACATATGATAAAAAATAAGAGAAAACTATGGAAAAGAAAAATCCTCTGATTCGAAGTCAGTATAAGCAGATTGTTGTACATTTATCAAAAGAGGATAAGAAAAATATGAAATAAGATATGTTTAGGAAAAGTCTGCTGAAATGTATCTGTCCGCAGATCTTTTTTATCTTTTCTTAAAAAGTATGACAATCTATTTAACGATTTTTCAAATGGAACAATATGTATGTTGTAAGGGTCAAAACGTTAACAACAAAAATATAAGAAGAGAAAAATATGAGAAAATTAAAGAAAAATGTCAAAGGCTGTATCGACACTGGTACACCAATGGAATGGTTTTAAAGGGAGCTATGCATATGAGCCAAAGAAAAGTATCGACAACTCACGCAACAGCTGAACAACAGAGCGAACAAAAGATTTGTAATGAACAGGTGGCGGCAACATTTTACATACCAGCGAATACAAAAAAAATAAAAGAAAAGGAGGATAGCTGGTAACAGTGATGTTTTACATTCATTAAGGTATTTAGGAAAACATTACGGGTGACAACTGGGATTCAGTTGTGGTATCCAGCTTAGTATTTATGAATAATGGAAAAATAATGAATATGAATGGGGATGACGAATGGGCGGGGACACCTTTCCCGTACAGAGTCATTATATGTGGTGTTTTAATTGTTGCGTTCGTATACCTCATAATGATGCCATTTTATCTGTATAAGGGTAGACTAATTTCAGAAGAAACGATAACTGCAGATGTAACTATTGTAGATGGAACCAAACATGTTAAAACACCTATAACTATGCCTTATGAAATCGATATAAAGTATGGTTCGCAGTATATATCTTATTACACGAAGGATGTAAATGAATATTACAAATTTAAAAAACAAATCAATCACAGATGCAAGGCTGAAATGACCATATTAAAATATGGAACTGGAGATGTGAGAATAGAAGTAGAAAAACTAAGAATCATACCCAAAAAACCAACTAATATGAAGCAAATCAGAGATTATCCAAATTTATATTACAATTTATTTGGCCATATGGTATTCGAAATGGTATACAATGATGATCCGCTTCCTGGAGAGCCAGAATATAAGTATCTACCACTTATGTGTGGAGATAAATTTTATTACTATGATCCTGATTCAAACGAGATATTTGTGAAAAAATAATCATAAAAAATGTTTGAGATCCTTTGACTTTTCCGGAAACGGTGCAATAATTTAAGAAAAGAGGTAGCAATGTGTAATATGCGCAAAATAACAATGAAAGATGATGAATACATTGTTGGAGAAGACATTGGTTCGTCAATTGGATGCAATCATAACAAACAAAAATATTTTTCTTCAATGATGAAAAGTAAGAAAATATTTCTTCTTGATAAAAGAAATGAGTATAAGGCTGTCCATAACGCTATACAGCCCAAAAATATTATAAGGAAGATTTAAAAACATTTCTTTTTACTATAATATGTGTTATAATAATACAAGTTAAGTAAAATAAATATACATAAGATGGAGGACAAATATATGAAAACACCTAAAGGAACATTATCACCTAGACAGGAAGAATTGATGCTTTTTCTCTGGGATAAAGACGTGTCTTTGACAGCGACTCAAATGGCGGAAGCAATGGAGGAAAAGGGATGGAACAATGTAACTTTATTTAAAACAGTACAGGCTTTGACAGAGAATAATTTTCTCGAAGTTAAAGGGCTTGAAAAGGCTGTTAAGACTTATGCACGAAAGCTGGCCCCATCTATGACAAGGGCAGAATATTATGGTAATTTACTTGCATCAAGAGGCATTACCAAAGAAGATCTTCCACAAATTATAGCTTCTGTAATAGGTACTGAAAAAGATTCCGTGGAAAAAGAAATTAATGAAATGCTGCAAAGATTATAGTAATAAAACAAATGATAAACAAAAACATTCTGAATATAGCAATCCCATAATAGAATTTTATGAGGTTGAAGGCCAAATGGATATATTTGATTTTCTGGATACGGAACAGAAAAATCAAACAGGTTCAGAAGAACATTTGAAATATGAAAGTGAGGAAAATCATGAACAGTGAATATATTACGTCTATAGTGATAGGGATTGTATTAGTGCTTGCAGGTGCGATTGTTATGAATAAAGGTATAAAGATAAAGAATAAACCATTTGTAATTACAGTAGGTATCATGATTATCTTTTTTGCAATCGCAATTGTAACAATTACAACGTTACAAAATTTGAAATAGGGCTACCGCAATCCCACTGGCTTTAGACGGTGGGTTAAGGTAGCCAAAAATCAGAAACTATTGTATACTCATGGCATGGGAACATGGAAATCTAAAAACAGACACAAATACATATTACAATATCACATTATTTTTGTCTGCAAATATAGAAAGAAATTACTGGTTTCGAGGCAGATATCAGATGATATAAAACAGTTTTCGTATGAGATATGTCAGAGACACAGTGTGATAATAAGATATATGGAAACAGATAAAGATCACATTCACTACATGATAGAGACAGAACCAACAATGTCTATTAGTAAAATTGTAAACCTGATGAAGAGCTATACAACATACCATATATGGAAAAGATATTCTCAATATTTACGAAAACAATTCTGGAAAGAACATACCCTTTGGACAGATGGATATTTTGCCTGTAGTGTAGGAAATGTATCGGAAGAAATGCTGAAAAGATATATAGAAAATCAAGGTTGAGAAAGAGGGTGACAGTGGATGTTAAAGGCATATAAATACAGAATATACCCTAATAATGAGCAGAAAATACAGATTGCAAAAACATTTGGCTGTTGCCGTTTTGTGTATAATCAGACCCTGGCATACCGGAAAGAAGTATATGAGAAAGAGAAAAAATCAGTTAGTAAAACCGACTGCAACAATTACTGCAACAGACAATTAAAGAAAGAATATGAATGGCTGAAAGAAGTGGATAAATTTGCTTTGACAAATGCGATTTACAACATGGATGCTGCATACCAAAAATTTTTTAAGGAACATGCAGGTTATCCGAAGTTTAAGAGTAAACACGATAATCATAAGTCATATACAACAAATTTTACGAATGGCAATATAACAGTAGATTTCGGGTGCGATAGAGTAAAACTGCCTAAATTAAAAGGTATAAAAGCAAAACTGCATAGAAATTTTAGTGGACAGATAAAATCGGCAACGATATCACAAGTTCCGAGTGGAAAATATTATGTATCAATTTTAGTGGAAACAGAACACACGGAACTGCCACATACAAATCAAAATACCGGAATAGATTTAGGGATCAAGGAGTTATGTATTACTTCTGATGGAAAAAAATACGAAAATCCCAAAATCATCAGAAAATACGAAAAGAAACTGGTGAAACTGCAAAGGCAGTTAGCCCATAAAGAGAAAAGAAGTCAAAATTACTACAAAACAAAGAAAAAGATAGTATTATGCCATGAGAAAATAACAAATACCAGAAAAGATTATCTGCACAAGATGTCACATGAGATTATCAGCGAAAACCAAGTGATAGTTTCGGAAGATTTGCAGATAAAAAACATGGTAAAAAATCA
>ERZ1034915.459-NODE-459-length-28143-cov-6.393442_pt1 | contig 28143 bp, 35 predicted proteins | sample MGYA00520592_ERZ1034915 | MGnify/ENA primary metagenome ERZ1034915 (study PRJEB33766, sample SAMN09781787) | gut metagenome | biome: gut microbiome | host: Homo sapiens | place: Madagascar | study: EMG produced TPA metagenomics assembly of the PRJNA485056 data set... | reverse complement strand
CGCAATATATTATAAAATATGATTTAAAAATTTTCGGGAGAAAGTATGATAAGCAGAAAATATTATCTTGAAAAGATCCAGCCTTATCTCGGGAAGCCCGTGGTGAAGGCGATAACGGGACTTCGACGTGTCGGAAAAAGCGTTTTTGTCCGGCAGCTTATCGAGCATCTGCGGAATCAGGGAATTGCTCCTGGTAATATTCTTTATGCAGATATGGAGTCTTTGGATTTTGATTTTATACGAACATACAAAGATTTGCATGAATATGTCATGAAAATGACGGACAAGGTGTCCGGAAAGATTCATATTTTTGTGGATGAAATTCAGGATATCGTCGAATGGGAACGTGCGGTCGCATCCTGGTCCGGCCAACCGGAACGTTACGATGTAATAATCACCGGGTCCAACTCCACAATGTTTTCCGGGGAACTTGCTTCAAAGCTGACCGGACGTTTCATTGAGTTTCCCGTATTTCCATTGTCGTTAAAGGAATTCAAGGAGTTCTATCCGGAATTCGATGAGCGGCAGGTGCTTTTCGAAAACTATCTGCGATACGGCGGAATGCCGGGATTGCGGATGCTGGACGAGCTCAAAGATGAAACCGCATTGCCGTTTCTGCGCAGCATTCATGATACGATTGTGTTGAAAGACATTGTCAAACGGAAGAACATCCGGAACACTGCATTGCTGGACGACATCTGCCGTTTCACCTATGACAATATTTCCAATCCTCTGACAGCAAGCAGCATCAGCGCCTATTTGAAGAACCAGAAAATTCAGACGAATGTTCAATCCGTGATCAACTATCTGACCGGATTGATTGAATCGCAATTATTTTATAAAGCCTCCCGCTATGACATCAAAGGGAAAAAGCAGCTTGAGATCAATCATAAATATTATGCTGCCGATCTGGGGTTGAGAAACTCTCAGGTCGGTTTCCGGAGCAACGATATTTCCTATCTGATGGAGAATCTTGTCTTTATGGAACTGCGCCGTCGATTTGACCGGGTTTATACCGGAGAAATCGACCGTTGGGAGGTTGATTTCATTGCGGAAAAGAACGCAAAGCCGCATTATTATCAAGTCACGATGAATCTGAATGATCCCAAAGTCATGGAGCGTGAAACCCGCTCGCTGCTTGCCATTGAGGACAATTATCCGAAAACGATTATCTCATTGGATCAGGTTCATGGTGACGGCATTGCGGGAATAGAGGTAATTTCGCTGTCGGATTTTCTGCTTCAGAAATAATACAGCCTGAGTGTTCCTGCCTGCAAGTTGATCATTCCCCAATCGGCACGGGATTCATGCGTCCGGTGTCGAGATTGATGTAGAATCCGCGGTAGTCGAGGCCGCCCTTGCGAAAAAGCCGCCAGATCAATTCGAGTTCGGCGGTGGCGAGCCACTGATTCACGAATAGCTCCTGAACGGAAAGCGATTCGGCAAGGGAACAGCTTGGCAGATTCTGTTCCTTGATTTTTGTGTCAATGAGCGTCGGCAGTTCCACGTAGGGATACGGAAGCTCCTTACTTCCATTGCCGATGATGACTTGCCCGCAGGTGGCGAGGACGCCTCCGTCAAGGACGTATGGACCATCCTTTTTCGGGAGCGTCTGAAAGATCTCTTTCCGTGACTTTCGGGAATCCACGCAGGCAATGAGAATATCGAAGCTGCGGGTGAAGCGGTAACGTTCCGGATGCGCTTCCCAGTTCAAGGCGAAACCGAAATTGTAGCGGTTCACGAGCGCTTCCGCTTTATTCAGTCCGACCTCGGAAGCGGCAAAAAGCTGCCGTCCGATGTTTGCCGGGGAGACTCTGTCGGAGTCCCATACTTCAACGTCCAGTCCGTAAGGATGACCGAGGCTTTTCATTGCCAGATGAAGTCGGACCAGCCCGGAAAGCACCAGCGATCCGCCTCCGCCGACACCGACCAGATTGATTTTGACCGGGTTCGTGTGAAATCCGCTTTTTACCGAATGTTTCATTTCAAAAGGTCCCCAAGAGTTTGATTGGCTGATTTCAATAATTCGACCGGGAAACGGTCATGCTTTTTCTTTTTCAGGTATTCAACCCAGAACCCGTCATGTCCGCCGGGATGTTCGATCTGCCGCATGGAGTGGGTCGCATGACCGAATTTTCCCTGATAGAACAGCTCGGATACCAGATTCATGTTTTCTTCCAGAGAGTTCCGGCGGTCGATCCGGAGACCTTCCGGCAGACAGACCGCTCCGTCGGTTTCATTGATATGCGTCAAGGGCGCAATATAGAGCTTCGTTTTGGGGGTTGGACGGCGATTGCTTCTCAAGGCACGGCAGCGGAGTGTCCCGTCTGCAATCATGAAAAGCAACGGCGGCCACATGACCTGCCGCCCCGACAGTTTGTTCAAAATCGCCCGTCCGGGCTCATTTGTCCGGTTAATTTGAAAATAGATCGGAGCCAGGCGGCTTTTCTCATACCATACGATGCCGTCATAGGAACGTGCCAGAATTCTGGAATCTTGAAACTTCAACTTGTCGGCGCCGTTGGAGTTTCGGAAGAAATATTCCAACGCCTTCATGTCGAGAGCCCGTCCGGGGGCCGGCGAACCATTTTCATTTACTTTGTGGAGAACCGCCGCCACATTATGCGCGGAATAGCTGTATCCATATTCCGACCAGCGGCGGTAGAACAGAATCGCGCCATCAAGCCGGAACCTCATTTCATTGGGGATCATTACTTCCATATTCTTCTTCCTCCGTATGGATTCGATTGAGAATCAGCAGCAGTCTGCCGAGCGAATGGACCGCATGGCTGATTTCCTCCAGAGTTTCCTCCAAGTGGGCGTTATCTTTCGGAAACGTCCAGTAAAGTCCGTTCAGAATAATATTCCGCCCATCGTTGGTCGCCTGATCGTAAATATTGTCAAAACAGTCGAAAATCATACTATTATGCCAGATCAGTATTCCCGGCAAACTGGTATTGCAGCAGGGATATTCCGTATGGCTGTATTTCCTATCCGGCAGTTGGAACAGCTCTTCCAGTTCCGGCGGAATCGAACCTTGAAAAACAGTCTCGTCCGGCTGAAGCATCCACGGTTCAAAATTCTCATCGAAGTCAGCCCGAGTGACATCCATCTCATCCAGATACATCTGGCGGGTTTCCTCATCTTCACAGGAACAGATTTCATCGACATATTCTTTTTCATCTTCATATCCATTCCAGCAGTTGTCACGGACAACATCCAGAAAAAGCTGCGGTGTGCCGATGTCAAAGGGCGTTGCCGTGCTGATTTTCCGCAGGATTTTCTGCCCCAGTCCCGGAAATTCCGTCTCATAACGGATAATGGTCTTTCCGACGGAAAAATCCGAGGCGTAAGGCGAACCAAGACGAAAGAGCAGCACATAATCGTCCTCATCGGAATCGAACTCCAAGTCGGAACAGCCCTGATTGTTGGGTTCCGTAATGAAATCAACCTCAAAATCCAATGCCTGTTCGATTTCTTTCGGCAACATCCCCGCGAACCACTGTTGCAGAGCTTTTTTCAATACCGACAACGGCGAATAATCGTTCTTCAGCAATGGTTCAAGGTCAGTATAATGCCCGATCCTGTGAAGGATCGGGAGGATGCGGGACGGATTTCCCTGCGAATATAATTCCGTCGGCAGAACCAGACGCGGAATCGTTATAAAAGAGGCGGCAGGAACGTCGCATCCAGCGGAATTGACGGCGTCTGATTGACGGCGTGAATCAGTTTTTTGGTGCATTGTTCACTCTCCTCCGGAAATTCATCCGGATTGAGTTCTTTTTTCTTTCTCTGTCCCGGCTGGAAATGCCGGAACAGACGTTCCTCGCTTACGGGTTGGAAAATCTTTTTCTTCATCGGAAAGTTCCGACCTGCGGAGTGAATTTGTATTCGTCGAATCCGTCCGCAGTCTTCGTCGGGCCCTTGATCGTAACGTTAGTCAGTTCCGCGTGAAGCAGAGAGTGGAACTCCGCGACCTTCTGCGGCGTCATCTTCGGATCGGGATCGGCAAGTTGCATTCCGTTGAAAACGAATTTGCGCGGACGAGCTTCAGTGATTTTTCCATTGGTTTCGGGCATGATTGAATCCTCCATGTTTGTTTTTAGAAAAGGGACAATTCCCCTTGAGCGGCTTTGTTTTCTTCGACCGCCTTCTTTTCGGCGGCTTTGCGGGCGGCGGCGTCCTGTTTGAGTTTGGCTTCAGCGGCTTTGAGTTCCGCTTCATGCCTGGCAGCTTCCTCCCTGGCCTTCTTCTCGGCAGCCTCTTTGGCGGCAAGTTCCAGATAACCGGGCAGCTTCTCCGCAACCGCGGTCTGCAATTCCACAAGCGTGCCATTGACGACCAGCGGAGTCGTCACGCCGTCGCTGACGCCGAGCGCATACTTGTCATCTCCATTGTAAGAGATCACAAGACGGCAGTTCCCGCTCTGCGCGGCGATTTTACTTAATTCCTCAAGCAACATCCTTTTTATCTCCTTTCCGGTGTTGTTCGGCCACAAAAGAGCTTGCGCCGGAAGTTGGGATGAACTTCCGAAAGCGCAAGCCGACGAACAATCCGTTTTTTCCTACCAGCAGATCAGATCCTCCAGATAATCCGGTTCCAGACCGTATTCGTCGATGATGTCGAAGCCATCCTCTCCATCCCCGATCCGTTCCAGAATCTCCTGTCTGGTCTCGTCAACTTCTTCCTGCGTATAGCCGTCGCGACGTTGCAGGACCTCATCAAATGTTTCTCTTGCCATTGCATCATTCTCCATGATTTGCTTTTGGGATTTCCGTCCCGAAAAGTCCGCAGACGGCGTTTTCGCCGTTTTGACGGATAAACCATTCCGGCGGTTGAGCTGGTTTGGCAATGACACCAATCCAGCCGTTTTCAAGGTAGTAGCCGAGAACTTGGCATTTACCGATATCGTTGACTACAGCGAAAACCGTTTCTCCGATTTTTGGGATAAAATCGCCGGACCATTTTCCTGTCGGAAATTCACTGAGCCCTTTCAGGTAGGCAGTGATATAGATATATCCACTGGCACGCGGTGATGCCTCAAAGAGAAAACTCCACGTTTCAAGTGTGAACGTTTCCTGCGTCATCGGTGTCCAGTCGTGTTTTCGGATATGTCCTTTCAAAGCCGGAAGCGCCTTGTGATTGATCCAAGCGCAGAGAGATTTCCGGGCATCTTCCTCACCAATACAACTCTGACGATCTTGAAGAAATTCGATATTGCCGTCTCGAAAGATCGTTCGTGCACCGAACACTGCCAGATAATTACCGGTCTTAAACGGTTGAAGTCCCCATTCCAGCTTGGTCAAATCAATCATTTTCTTCTGCCTCCTTACCAGTTTCCACTGTCTGATAGCGGGGAAAGTAGAGAATCGCATCGAATCCCATACTGTCGCGACGACTATGCTGAAGCAACTCAGTAAATTCCTGCTGAAGCTCCTCCGGTTCGTAAATGCCGTTAATGTCCGCCTGAATTTCGGCGATGCCAGCTTCCGGATTTTCTACGACAAATCCGAAACATTTTTCGCCGCACATTCCGCGTCCGGAATAGTCATGACGGATTTCCGCATGATCTTCGATCACGCTGACGAGCAACTCAGATACGATTTTCATGATGTTATAATCCTTTCGATTTGAATTTTTATGATTAAAACCAGCCGTTTTTCTCGGCGGCGGTATTATACTGTTTTTTCGCGGCATTCCATGCCTGTTTCAGTTCAGGGATGGAATCCAGTTGCTTTTCGGTGAGGTCGCAAGCGGATAAGACATCTGCCTTTCCATCCCAGTTGATGCCAAATTCATGATTGCACATTTCATAATAAAACATGCTCTGAACATACTTGGCATTGATTCCGGACTCGGTGAAAATCGCCTTTCTGCGTTCTTCCATGTGACGTTTGAACGTGCCGTGAATCAGTTCCGAATCCACTTTCCGGTAGAAGCCTCCAGTGTTGCCAAGACGGTAGAGTTCGCTGTTTTCTTTGACGCCAAGTTTGAGTTTCATCTCCTCAAACTGTTCTTCCGAAAAAGCAAAGCCAAGCGGCAGGGCGTTCACTTCCTTTTCATGGCGCGCTTTCAGTTCCTGATACGTTTCCATCTTTTTTCAACTCCTTTCAATGGTTTGTTCGAGCACAAAAAAGCCGCGCCGGAAGTTGGAATGAACTTCCGAAAGCGCGGCAAGTCGAACAAAACGTTATATCAACTCCAGTAAACCCAATGTCCCTGGAGTTCCTTGACTCGGCTCCTGATTTTTTCAATCAGGTGGACTTTTTCCGGACGGGTGCGATATTCCCGAAGCATCCGGTCGATTTCAATATCAAATTCCGGAAGAACCAGATCGCAGGCAAAGTTATAGACCATGCCGTGCGTATATTTTTGCAGTCCGGAACGCTGTTCGCCAAATTCCGGATTGAATTTACCAAGCCAGCAGACTCCGTTGTACTCACTGTGCATGGCGCGAATCAATGCGCGGGCATATTGATTGCAAAGTCTATTTGCCTCAATCTGCAACGCATACTGACTTAAATTATTCTCTGCCAGCTGATCGGACAGTTTCGGCAGCTCGTCCGCCCGGAGTTCCTGTCGGAGCCATGCGAGAATTTCCCGCATATAATCAGCAGAAACTGTCCATTCCGGAGAATCACCATACAACAAGAGACCGAAGTTCAGATCGTGTTTCAGAAGTGTTCCCGCATAGTAACGTGAAACGAACTGACCGCGTTTCCACTCCTTGTCGTTCCGGTGTCGGTAATCGTAGAATTCGACCAACGTTTTGCATTCTTTGTGGGTGAGACACTCTTCAAGACCGTATTTCTCACCTTTGCGCAGGATGCGGACATTGAAATGTCCAAAGATTTTCGATGTTTCGCTCATGTTTGCGACCTCCTTGATTTTTTGGGTGGATAAATTCAAAACAGTTCCGGGATGTCCGGAGAAGATATCACATGCTTTCTCCAGGGCGCCGGAAGTTCACATTTCATGACGGTTCGATAGACCTGCTTGCCGTTGATCGTCTTCTGAATAATCTGACCGCTTGCGATCAGAGAGGCGAACACTTCGGAAACATAGTGACCGGCCGTATTGTTGACTTGCTCGTCAAGTGCCGGAAGTCCGTATTTCCGTCCAATCGGCAACTCGATATTCCACCATAGCAGACCGCCCGGATCATGATACAGCTTCCGCTGTGAAGTCCGGAATGCCTTGAGAAGTTCCGCTTCAATTTCCGGACGCTTTGCTGCAATGTATTCCCGCTGCTGCTCTGCCGTGATGTCATAAATTTCCTCAATAATCCGTTTGCCATTCTGCTGAAATTGAAATAACGTTGCTTGAGCAATGAGTTCCGGAACAGCACCGACCAGTTCCTCATGGATGGTTCCGAGGAACTGCTGCGGATGCAGATACAGGCTGGATTTGCCGTTGACGGCATAACCGTGTTCGATTTCCCAGCCGCCATTTCGGAATATCCGTTCGCAATCCGCATGAAACGCCATACTTTCCGCTTCGCTCCGAAAACCGAGTCCGTTGTCCTCTGGGCGATAATAGCTTGGCGTGCGGATGCTGTAACTGACTTTGAAATAATCCGGTTTGAACTGATTGTTTGGCATAACATCATCGCCCTTCGTGTTAGTCCAATTGAATTTGAGCTGTCATTTTGTCCATCGGATTCCATGATGCGAAACCGTCGAAGTGCGCCGGACAGCCTTTTCTGCCGCAGGAATAGCATTTTTTGAAGCCGGAATGCTGCTCCATCTCAGCCAATGCTTCCCCGATGCGTTCCGCGCGATTCCATTGTTCCGCGCGTTCCGCTTCCTCATAACTCTGTTCCAGTTCGGCATACCGGCGTTTCCAGACAGCGCGAGCCTTCAGATAGTCTTTGCAGACCTTCATCTTTCACCTCCGATTTCTTCTTTGATATTCCGCAATGAATTCCGCTTCGGAAACTTCGATGGAGTGGCAATCGCGATCAATCTGACCGCACCGTTCAAGAAGAATCCGGTAGATTTTCCGCTGATCGGCATATCCTTTTTTCAGGTGTAGCCGGCTCCAGTAGTTCTGTTCCCGCTTGACCTGCGCCATATCCCGGCACAGGCTGAAATCCCGGCTGTGAACAGAGATTTTGTTGCCGTTCAGATCGAAATACGCACGATCCGTATTGACAAGCAGATACGGATGCCAATCGTCATTTCTGTCGAATCGCACAATGTTGCGTTTCCGTAATCCATTGAACTCAATTTCTATTTCAATCATTCCCATTTTAATCTCCTTTCCGTTCTTGTTTGGGCACAAAAAAGCCGGATTGTTCCAGACGGCATTTCGTCGGGACAATCCGGCAAAACAAACAAGAACCACTTATTTTACGCAGAAGCCTCCCGGCTTCCCCGCATTGCAGTAGAATTCTTCAAGTTGGTTTTCCCTGTAAAGCGGAATTTTTTCAATGGACCAACCGCTGTATTTGCTTTCCGCAAGATAGTAACCGTGTCCACCGGAATAGTCCTCACGATTCTCCCAGTCGGCTGGAGCCGTCGCCAGCTTCCGGATTTCCGGAATATCGCTGTTCAACGCTGCTTTGCGCATTTCCGGAAACAAATTCCGCTTGTGTTTTGAAAATGCCAACACCACAGTCCGGACTGTTCGATAGTCGAAGTAATCGGTTTGCAAATCCGAAACGTCTTCATGCTCTACGGCTAAAATCAATGCCACAGGCTTTCCATGTTTTTTGATCGCATCGGCAAAATGTTCCTTGCCGATTACAGCCAGGCGTTCATTTTCGATCCGGCGCTTTTTGGCTTCAAGTGCTTCGGCTCTCTCTTTTTCCAGAAACCGCTTTTCGAGTTCAGCGATCTTCTCTTCCGGCATCAGTCTGCCGGGATAAAAATAGACGCCGATTCCGAAGCGTTCCGTAATCGGTTTGATGAATTGATAACCGGATACCCGCAGATCATCAATCCAGAGAATCCGGCAGGAAGTACCCCATTTCCCATTCTCCACACGCTCAAGAACAACGCCGTCGTATTCATGGGCAGGTCCATCAATCCCCATAACAATCTGTCCCCGTTCCAGACGATGTTCCACGCACGGCTCCATCTTCCCGGTTTTCCAGTTCATGTGCATAACCTGCATGATATGATCCTCCATTTTCAGCGTCCGGAGTGTTCCCGGACAAGTTTGTCGAATGCGCTGTTTGAAATCGTCCGGACATTGGTATGCAGCCCGAACCACGGTTTTACTTTGGCAGGCGTCCAGACGACAACTCTGCCGTTTGGATAAGTCGCGATTGCTCCAACTTCGCGGGAGTAGCGATTCAAACGATAAAGAAACTCTTTTGCGGTCTTTTCATTGAGATCGCCCATTCCGATAGTAAGACTCGCCCAGATCAGACATTCCAACGTATGACCGTCTTTTTCCTGTTTCTTCTGCCAATTCCTGACTTCTCTGATGTTCCAGTTCAATGACATGACAACCTCCTTCCTTACATTGAAAACCGTTTGCCGATCCCGTGATTCCGGAGAGCTTCCCGCTCGACCTCCGTAAAAAGAGATTCGGGATAGCCGGTCACGCACCCCGAACTCCAGCAGTCGGGACGCTCACGAACCATTTGGAATACATTTTTTTCGGTTTCGTTGAGGACACCGTCCCCTGCTGCAAAGATCCCGGAATATTCCGTCAGACTCTGCGTTCCACTTTGCCGCTTCTCCGCCGTAACCAGCAGCACAACTGTTTTGTTTTCTTTACTCATGTTCACACCTTTCTGGAAAGTTATTCTTTCCGCAAGGAACAAGGAAGGCGGGAAAAGCAAATGCGAACGCCGCACCGGAAGGAAAGAATTATCTTTTTCTACTGCTTGAAAAAGAAAGGCCTGGCATCAGCCAGGCTTGCAAATAAACGGGAAAATATGAAAATCCCCCGAGGAAGTTCTGTTCCATCGGGGGAAGTCATTCTTATTTCAGATTGGAGAATTATTTACCGGAAATGGGGATGAGCTCTTCCAACTGCCGGTTGGGTGTACTGTTTTTTCTGATTTCAGCGATTCTTTCTGCGGAAGCGTGAATTGCTTCAGCAATTTCCTTGCGAATCTGTTTGGCGATTTTTTTGTTCAGCTTTTGCCTGGTCGACATAATGGTGCTCCTTCTTTTGCATTTGCAACTTAAAGAACAATCGCATGTCATGCGATCCGACACCAATATATTTACAACGAATTGCCGGCAATTTCAAGTCTTAAAAGAGAGCTATTGACAAATTTTTGCCGATCCGCCGGGCATTTCAAAATAAACAATCAGGCGGATATGACGACAGAACCGACTCAAAGGAAGTGGTGACAATTCAATTTCATGTATCCCCGACATGAAAGCTCCAGTGAATGATTACTGGTTGTTATGAACTCAATTGTCCCACATTTTCACTTCAAGTTCTTGAAGTTTTTTCCGCAACGCTTTTTTCCCCAGATTGCGATAGGCTGCGATTTTTGCAACAGTCATAGGAGATGGAACAACTTTGTCATGCTCCCATTTGCAAAGATTCGCCCTGTCGACGTTGAGCAGTCGAGCAAAAACAGCCTGAGACAACTGCAGGCGTTTGCGGATCGTTATGATATTGGTTCCTTTCATTCTGGTTTGATGAGATTGGTTGAAGTTGACGGGAAGTTCTTTTCTGACAGGAAAAGAGTTTTCCAGAACCGTCAACCGACGTTTGATTTGTTCCTGCTGTTCCATCACCTCCCTGCACCTTCTCTGAATTTCGAGAATAATCAGCTCGTGTATCCTTTCACCGATAGCGATTGCTATATCCTGCATGATAGAACTCCTTTCAAGAGCCATCATGCCGGGGGCTCCGAGTTCCACGAACTGTTTGCAGTATTGTCTTAACAACAGAAATAATCAGACATCATATGGTCCCTTCCTCTGTTTTCTTATGCAAAGAGATTATCTGTCTCCAATGAGACTGTATTATGAAGAAAAAACTTTTTCAATAGTTTCAACCTGTTTATTGGCAGAAAATTCCAGAAAAATCATGGCAACAAAATTTTTTCGATTTTTTTGTTGTGTCATCTCCGCCCAACTGTGCATAAAAATCAATCGGGAATTTTTTGACCGGGAGAAAACCACAATTTGTTTTTTGGAGCAATATCTGAATAAGCTCAATATCAGTGTTTTTTACTGGCTTGAGCTTGAAACAGACGAACCAACGCGGCAACCAGCATTCACCTTCTTCAATGTTGTTTTCTATTGATGCAACATATTTATAATCAACATACTACAGCTTTAAATCCGCTATTGAAAGAGCGTATTTCCGGCGTATTTTAGATGGTGTCTGCGATAGTCGCAAACACCCCCTAAAATCAGAAAGGACATCATCATGAAAATGCAAATGATCAGAACAGGAGCATCTCTTGCCGACAAGTTCCATGGACTTGTCAACCTGCTGCAAATGCCGTTTACTCAGGACGGATTTGAACCGCTGTACCCATTGTTGAAATCCAAAAAGCTGGCCGGTTTTCTGGCGACCTATGCCACCATGTGTCGGGCATGGGCGGTCAACACCGGCATCGACGCTTCTTCGGGACTCGGCTATGTGCAGTGGATCATCATGGCCATCGGCCTGATCTTTACGCTGATCATGGGAATTTCAACCGGATTCGCATTCAAGAACGATGCGGCAAACGCGAAAGCGCAGCTGATCGGGACGATCCTGATTCCGGTGCTGTCCGCGATAGTGCTGTACATTTATAACAAAACGCTCGGCATTTCGCTGAATGCTTCCAGCGGACTGTGAGACTGCTATGCCGGAAGAAACACCTCTTGTCATTCCCCGGAATCCGGCGCAGATACCGGCGTCGCAGTTCCGCCTGTCGCGGAATCTGAAAGTGCGCGGCGATGCGATCTACATCATTTTCGGCGGCATCATCGGAGCGGTTTTCCTGTTTTTCGCTTTGATGGACGCCTCGGCGATACTGGCCGTCGCCGTATCATGGATTCCGCTGGCGGCATCCGTCTGGTTCTATTTCCGATTCGTCCGGGAGAAGCCGCGCTACTATTTCGACTACTGGCTCAACAGCCTGTTCGGAACGGCTCTGCGGCTTGACACCCGAAAGACAATCCGCCTGAAAGCGAGGGTAAAATGATCCGTTATCCCAATGGCTATATCATTGAAACCGATCCGCTGGAAAATGCGTTCTTCGTTTACGGCGAACTGAACGCAGCCGGATATATCGCCAAGGGCTTCCGGCTGGATGTACCGAATCTCTCCAATGCCGGTTGGCCGCAGAAGAATGAGCTGTATACGCACCTGCAATCGTATCTGTCGCGGTTCGACGCTTCAAAACGGCTTCAGTTCCGCTACACCAAGGACTCGAATTACCGGAAGATTCTGGAAAAATACGAATCCGATACGGAGCGTTTGGCGGATGTGCCGTTCTGTCGTGAGTACAGAAAGCAGACCGCCGCCGAACTTCGGCGTCAGATGGAGGCTCATGAACTCTGGCGGGAGCATCTGACCGTTTACATTTCGCGTCCGGCAAAGGATTTCATTTCCGGAGCACTGAATGTGGAGTCGGAACAGGAGATGCGGCTGTTCCGGGAACGGGTTTCCGCCTGTTTCGAGTCGGAATATCTGCTTTTGAAAAGCGCGTTCAGCTTTCCGATCCACAGACTCACGGCACTTGAACTGTTCGCCGAGTTCTTCGGAGCGGTGAACAAGTCACTTGCGGCGGAAGAGATTGATTACGGGAAGATTTTCAGTCCGAATTTCAGTGATGTTTACCGGAATGAGTTCAGCGGTCAGGATCATGCGGAGCAGGACCGGGAACGGGAGACCGCTTCCGAGCGGCATTACGGGATGTACGGTGATGGAATGTATCACAACATTCTGGTCATGCGGCAGCTTCCGGGTTTCGATTTGACGCCGTTTTACGGCAATGTCCTGCTGGAGACAAACGTGACGAATTTTTCGGTCACGGTCAATCTGCGTCCGCTGAACAAAGCCAAGACCATCGAGAAGCTGGAATCGCGCCAGGCTTCGGCGCAGCGTGATCTGGAAGCCGATCCCTCGGCGATTGCCTACCGTTCCGAAGTCGATGCGTTCGGAAAAATGATTTACCGGATGGGAGCGGGAGAAGATGTGCCGTTTGAGGCGGAATATCTGATCCATGTCTGGAACCGGAATCTGGAGGAACTTCAGCAGGAGACGGAACAGCTTCGGCTGGTGGCGACCAATCTGCAATGCGGGATGATGATGCACGATCTGACGGTTCAGGCGGAAGCGCAGTTTCTGAAAACGCTTCCCGGTAATCTCTACTACAAAAAATGGGACCCGCTGTTTACGCTGCACCGATCCTTTGCGGCGATGATTCCGTTTAATTCGACGTTCGTTGGCTGCGAGGACGATTTTCAGGCGATTTTTCAGGGCGATCACCATAATCTCGTTTGTGTCAACGGATTTTACGGCGGCTCTCCGCAGCACGCCGCCACGTTCGGACAGACAGGTTCCGGGAAATCGGTCAATACGCTCGGAGAACTGCTGCAAACATATCCGTTTTACAGCAAGGTTGTGATTATTGAGGAAGGGGCATCCTACCTGATGTTCACCCGGATCGTCGGCGGAGAGTATATCGAAATTGACCTCAACAGCAATCTGACGCTGAATTATTTCGACACCTGCGGTTCTCCGCTCACTGCCAATCAGACGGATTTTGCAACGAATTTCGCAACGGTGATGTGCGGCCAGTCGCAGGATGACGAAATCATTCAGGACCGGGCGGCGATTTTGTCTCATTATGTGATCCGTCTTTATGATGCCTCGTGGCAGGAGTGGTGGAACCATCATACGGAACTGCGGAGCGAAATCGCCCGGATTGCCCTGACGATGGAATGGATGCTTCCGCAGCAGCCTGCGGGAAGCAATACGCAGTTCGACTGTTACGCGGCATTGAAGGAAGCGCTCGCCAAATCACCGGAGAGTCTCACTGTTCCCGAACAGCAGATTCTGAACTATTATCATGGTATTTCGAGTGGAAAAATCACGGAATGTATCGTGGAAAACGGTTCTCTGCTCCGGGACATTTCCTACGCCTATATGAAACCGGAGGATATGCCGTATCACTCTCAGCTGGTGGAGATGATCCGATCGACGCCCGATCCGACGCATCGCCGGGAGGATACCAACCGGATCGCCACGAGGTTGGCGCAGTATGCGGTGGAATCCGGACGCGGCGCTCTTTTCGACGGCGTGACCAACATCAATCTCGGAGCGCGGCTGCTGCATTTTGAAATCGGCAAAATGGCAAACGTGTCGCAGAACATCCGGGCGATGGTCGGCATGGTGATCAGCAACCTTGCACAGCAGCAGATCATCAATATGCCGCGCAAGCTGCTGAAACTCTTTCTGTATGAGGAGATGCCGCGAATCATCGCCTCCGTTCCAGGAGCGAGCGGCTTTGTGAAACGCTCCTACGCTCAGCTGCGCAAGAGCAACTGCCGGAGCTGGACGATCACACAGGAGGCCGGTCAGCTCATGGTGCAGGACAAGGAAGGTTCCGATCTGGCGACCATCATCATGGGGCAGAGCAAGCAGTATTATCTTCTGAAGAACAAGGACAAGGGGAATATGGAGTTTTTCCGGCGCTTTATCGCGCTGTCCGACGATGCGGTCAATGCCGTGATGAACTTTCCCGCGCCGGAGCATATTCCCGGTCGAAAGTATTCTTCGTATCTCTACTACATCGACAACGGGGAATATCCGTTGGTGGGTGTAGTCCGGCACTATGCCAGTCCGCTGACAATTGCTGTTGCCTCGACCAGCGGAGAAGCGTTTTCCAAACGGGAAGAGGAGTTGCGGCGGCTCCGGATTCTTTATCCGGAACTGGATGAGGGAGAACTTCTCATCGAATATGAGAACCGGCAGCAGATCAGCAATCCGGCCCTGAAACTGCTGCGGGAGATGCTGAACAGCAGGGATTTCTCCCGCCTGGATGTTCTGCACGAGGAACTGATCCGGCTGAGTCTGCAAAATGCGGGATTCCGTCCCACGGAAATTCCTGAACGAATCCGACATGAACTTGAAACCTTCAACTCAAACAAGGAGTAAAACACATGAAACGACAAAATTTGAAATCCACACTCAAAACACTGCTGGCGGGATTCTGCATCGCTTCCGGCGGGCTGGCATTCGCCGGCAGCGTCACGGTTTCCGGTACGGCGGGAACCAATCCCACCTACATCGTCATTCCGGAGGAGTATGCCGGAAAAGAGGGACAGTTTGTAGCGACGGCGACTTCGAGCAATTCCAGCCCGGTGACGATTGAAGAACCTTATATCAATCAGGATTATGCGTATGTGAAGAAAAGCTGGAAAAGCTATGGAGCATTCAATTTTACGCTTGGAATCCCCTCCGGAACATTCTACGTCGGGGGAAACAAGTCATTGAGTTCGCTGGAAAAGGGAAGCTATATTGTGAGAGTATCCCAGGATGTGACCGCACACAGCGTCACCTACGCATTGTATCGCAGTAACTGGGCTGACACGGAAGCCCAGACTTTTTCCGATCTGAAGTACTATGCACAGAACGGTACTTTGCCCCCTTCTTCAGGTATTACCCGTGCTCCTACGTATGACGGAGGAGATAATAAAGCAAGTACAACGACAACAGGCGTGACGATCGCCTCCGCCTATATTGTCGTTTACGGAGTCGATGACGGAGGTTCCGGCGGAGAGGTTACGCCTCCCGTGACCGGCGGCGATTCTTCCCGCGGCAGCAATATCGACATCAACATCACAACCGGTACGGATGACGGCGTTTATACCCTGATCAACTCGCTCTTTTCCTACATTTCGGAAATGCAGTCGATTCTTTCGGCTTCCGACGATGCGATCCGCAGTGAGCTCGCGTCTTACATCACCGAACTCCAGACGGCATATCAGGCGGCCGATGCCCAACTGGCAACAACGATTCAGAATCAGATCAATGCGCTGCAGGCGGCAATGTCAACCAGTGTGTCGGATCTGCGGACTTCGCTGGAAAATCAGATTGCCGCATTGCGGAATCAGATGGGATCATTGCAAACACAGCAGTCCAATCTGCTTTCCGAGTTCCAGACGTTGAAAGGAGAACTGCAGACGGCGATTGCGCAGAATTCCGGCAATATCGCGGCATTGTCCAAAGAGTTGGCGGAAAAGTATGAAGCTCTGGTTGCGGCGAATTCGAACCTGAAAGCCGATCTGCTGGCGGAAATTGCCGAAGTCACCAGCGGTTACAAGGAGGCGGATTCCGCATTGATCGCGGATTATTCCTCGAAACTCGCCTCCTTGCAGACTTTGCTTCAGCAGGCGGATTCCGCATTGGCCGACAATATCGCGGCATTGCAGAATGCCTATCAGAATGCGGATGCGACCCTGCGGGAGAATCTGGAGCAGCAGCTTGCCGCCTTGCGTAACGAAATGAGCGCGGAAGATCAGAAAACGCTGGACCGCATCACAGCTTTGCAGCAGGAGATGAACAGTGCGGACAACGCCTTGCGCACCGACTATGAAAATAAGATTGCCTTACTGGAAAAAGAGCTCTCCACGGAAGCGTCTGCAATCCGGACGGAGATGAACAATCTCCAGATCAGATATGAGACCGAGCTTGCGAATGCGAAATCGTCATTGGAGGAACAGATGGCGACCATGCAGACCCGCCTTGAGGCTGCGGATCAGCAGACTCTGAGTCAGATTTCCGCACTGGAACGGGAAATGAACAATGCCGATGAAGCTCTGCGCGCCGATTATGAAAACAAAATCTCCGCATTGGAAAAGGAACTCTCTACGGAAGCATCCGCGATCCGCAAGGAGATGTCCACGCTTCAGACGCAGTATGATACAGCTTTAGCCAATGCGAAATCGTCATTGGAGGAGCAGATGGCGACCATGCAGGCGAATCTGACTGCGGCGGACCGGGAAACGCTGAACAAGCTTTCCTCGCTGGAAACATCCATGAACAACGCGCTTGATCTGCAGCGGCAGGATTATGAGAACCGGATCAATTCCCTGAATCAGACGCTGACTGCGGAAGCAGCGGCTCTGCGAACCGAGATGGCGAATCTCTCCAATGCCTATCAGACGGAAATCTCCTACCTCAAGGAAAATCTGGAACAGCAGATTGCCTATCTCAAGGAAACGACGCAGAAAACAACCGATGATCTGCAAAAGCAGATCGACTCCCTGACGGAAAATTACGACCGCCAGATTACAGAGTTGAAGGCCGATTACGATGCCCGGCTTGCTGCCCTGGAGCAGAAATCCGATGATGCGGATGAGGAGTTGAAAGCCGCTATGGAGGCGTATGTGGAAGCGTTGCGCGAGCAGATGACTGTCGCAGACGAGGAAACGCGCGCCCGGCTGCAGGCGCAGCTGGATAATCTCTCCGGGGCATTCAATGAGCGGCTGGAAGTGATTTTGCAGGAATACGAACAGCGGATTGAAAAGGTCAAAGGTCAGATTGAGGATCTGGAAAGCGACACGAAAACGGAGCTGATCACGCAGAAAGCGTTGCTGGAACAGGAATGCAGAAATAAGATTGCCAATCTCAACAGGAGTTATGCGGATAAAATCGCTGAACTTCAGAAGAAGCTGTCCGGCGATCCGGAAAATGCCGATCTCTATTATGCCCAAATTGCGGCATTGGAGAAGGAACTGACCTCCAAAATCTCCGAAACGAATCTTTCCTATCAGAAATTGATTCTGGAAATCGACCGTCAGCTTCGCCAGCTTTCGGACAAGAGCGCGACCGAGCTTCTGGCGGAACTGATGGAACTGCAGAACAAGCGCGACATCGTGGAGGCTGCGATCAACAGTTCCGATTATTCGGACAAACTCGCCGCATTGGATGCGGGAACCCGGCAGAATGCCGACGATGCCCATGCGGAACTGGAGGCGAAACTCGCGGAATTGGAAAAACAGCTGGAGGCGCTGAAAGCGGTCGGTGAGCTGTCGATTGACGACATCATCGCCAAAATTCAGGCTGGAGACGCCGCCAATACTGCTGAGATCGAAAATCTCAAAGTGGTCCTGAAACTTTATTGCGACTCCTTGAAGGATGCGCTCGGCGATCGGATCGCGATTCTGGAGGAGACGATTTCCGCTTTGCAGACTGCGCTTCAGGAGCGGATGCAGACTTTGGAGAACCGTCTGACCTACTCCATGATGACGGATGAGGAACTGGCGAAGCTGGAGGAGGAAAAACAGGCCGCGGTCAATTCGCTTGCCAATCAGATTGCCGGAGTTCAGCTTGCCGTTGAACAGGCGAGGAAAGAGGGTAAAGACACCTCCGCATTGGAGGAACAGCTTTCCGCGCTGACCTCCGAATACTATGCGGCGCAGAACGATCTTGAAAATATCCGTTACGTGATTGAACTGCGCTCTACCTCGGAACTGGCTCTGCACCGCAAATGGATCAAGGAGTTGCAGGAACTGGTGGCGGCATTGCAGAACACCGTTGCCAAACAGGGCGAAACCATCGCGCAGCAGGGGGAAGCGATCAACGGTCTCAAAGAAACGATTGCGAATCTGGAAAAGGCATTACGCGACGAACTCGCGAATCTGAAAGACGAACTCAAGGAGTATGTGGACGGCAATGTCGGTGATCTGAATGAGGAAATCGCCGATCTTCTCGGTCAGGTCGAAACACTGCGCGACAATGTCGTTACGCTGGCGACCAGTTCCTATTCCGGTTATCACTCCTCATCCACCGGGAACGGGTATCAGTACAACTATTCCGGAACGAACAAGGATGAACTGAAAGACGACCGTGATCTCCGCACCAGCGATACCACGGCTCTGGATTTTTAACTCAATATCGGGAGATTTACCATGAAACTGTACAGAAGAATCCTTTCTGCGGTTCTGGCTGCGGGAATCGTTGCCGGAGCGACCGGATGCAGCACGGTGGGCAATATGGCGACCTCGGAACTGGTGGCTCCGGGGCTTGCCATCGGCGGAGCCAGTCTCGGCGCGTTCGCGGCAAAAGACGAGTCCGACGGCACGCGCCTTGCAGCGACTGCCGGAGGTGGACTGATCGGCTGGCTCTCCGGGCTTTTCATCACCAAAGGCATCGAACAGGAGAAGAAAGACGAGTTTCGCACCGGCTATGAGCTTGGGCAGTCCAATGCGACCAAATCGCTCTACTGGAACATCCAGGGACTGCATGAAGCGAAAAATCAGCCGGAGTCGCAAGTGATCTACTATCAGATTCCAGCCGATTATCCGGCGGACGGAGCAAACCGGACGCCCGGTTCCGTCATGCTTCCGGTTGTTACGGATCGGAGGTGAATATGAGCAGGAAAAAGCAACCTCAAGTGCAACAGGAACAAACCAGACTAAAGCAGGAATCCCATGAGCAAAAAGAAGAAAAGGAAAACACTCAAGCCCAAATACAAATCCCGTCGAATGCGCCGGCGACACCCCGGCAGCGGGAACTGCTCCGGCTTGCCGTACAGCGGGAATGGCTTCATCCGAATCCCTTTGCCTGCGATCATGCGAAGTGGAAAAATCTTACGGCCGGTGAGGCGGATCAACTTCTTGCCTCGCTCCCGCGGGAACGGCTCGGCATCCTCGAACGGGAACTGAATGAAGAGCAGCGCAGGAGGGCCGACCACGGCATCGCCCGTGCAATAGGACGCGGGCTTGAAGATGTCACAAGGCAAATCGGACATTCGATTGACGGAGGTATTTCATGAAAAAGGCAGTAACACTCATTTTTATCGGGATGTGGGCATTTCCTCTCAGCAGTTTTGCCGCATATCCGGTGTTTGACGCCACGAATAATCTGCTGGCGACGCTGCAAAAGACGATGGACAGCGCCTTTCAGACGGTTCAGAAAGCGAATATGTCCACTTTGATCCAACAGGCAAAGGAAGATTATGCCGAGCAGGTCAAAATTTACGAGGAATGCGTGAAGCAGTATGAGGAGTGCGTCAAAATCTACAAGCAGGCGGTCCGGATGTACGACTGGATCGACACGAATGTCGGCAATGCCCGGAATTTGAAAACGTTTCTCTCCTGCGGCTTTTCCGATGTCAAAAATTTGCAGCAGATGTCCCTGCTGCTGAATACGATTCTGCGGCAGACGGCGACCTCGACCAACCGGAATTACAATTCGACTTTGCTTCAGCAGGCAGAACGGATTATCGGCAATGATGTTCTGAAGTTGTCCGCAGATCGCGGCATTGAAATGCAGAACTACGCGCAGGCATCGGAAAAACTCGCCGATAAAAGCGATGAAATCTCGCAGACCATGCTGACGAAACTCCGCACCAAGGATCAGGTACTGGAATCCAAAGTCAGTTCCGGGACTGCCGACCTGATGCAGATTGCCCATGCGAATGAACAGGTATCCGTATTCATCGCGGAGGAGTTGGCGCGCATGAATACGAACATCTCCTCCATCAACCGGACCGTTGCCAAGCAGTTGGAAATCCACGGGCAGGATGAGATGAATCAGGCGCAGGAAGCCGCCGCATACGATCTGCTGGAAAAAGAGGCGATTGAGCGCGGAAGCCGTTACACGAATCAGAAAAATTCGTGGGATCGCATCAACTCAGTATTCGACAACTGCCGGGTGTTCTAATGATACTTGCAACGACAGTCAATACAAGCATCCGGATCGGAAATACGGCGGTCAATCTGACCTCGTCCGCGAATGTCCAGCAATTGATAGCAACGGCGATGTCGAGCATCCATTACTTTGCGCTGACCGTATCGCTGTGCATTTTCCTGCTGGCGATTGTGCGGAATTACACGCAGTTCGGGGAGCATGTCGGAGTCCGGTTCATCGGTTCGCTGCTGGTAGTACTGGTCATGATTTTTTCCTTCCCGAAGATTTGCGACGCGGTGCAGAATGCCACGTATTCCTACTCGCAGGGGACGTCCACGACGATGGAAAATATGTTCTGCTGGCTGACGGAACAGAAGCCGAACGCCGGCAAAGATCCATCCGAAAAACAAAGTCTGGCGCAGAAAATCGCCCACTTCCCGGAAAGTATGCTGCACGCGTTTCAGGCGGCGATGTGCAATATTTTCTATGTCAACGGCATTTTTCTCGGCAAGACCATCCGGGATATTGTGTATTTCATCTTCAAGTGTCTCTATAATGGAGCGCTCTGCCTGACGCCGATATTCTTTGCGGCGATGCTGATTCCGGAAACGAAACACATCGGCGTCAACTTCATTGTGACGACGGTCGGCATCGCCCTGATGCCGCTCTGTTTCCTGTTCGGGGATCTCTGTAACATCTGGCTGGCTGAACACATGTGGAATGTGCTTGGACTCGGCAACAACGGCATGTTCTGGACGCTTGCCAGAAGCGGTCAGGCGTTGTCCGCTCCGGTCGGTACGGTTCTCGGCTACATCGGATTCGGCATCGCCTATGCGCTGATCTCCGGAGTCGTGTATGTGGTTCTGCCGTTTCTCTACATGAAGTTGTTCCGTACCGGCAGTCCCGGTTCACCGGTCGGCCTGATGGCAATGGCAGTCGGAAAAGCATTCAATGCCGCTGTTGTCGGCGGAAGCATGCTTGCCACGGCAGGGACTGCCGCGCCTGCCGCCGGAGCTGTGGCGGGGGGAAGTTCTGCCGCCACCGGAGCCGCCAATGCCGCCAAAAGCGCAGCAAAGGCGACGCAGAGTGGAAGCGACAGTGCGGCCAAAGGGCTGAACAAAGCCGCGCAGGAAATCGACGATGCCGCCAACGCATCGCCGGGAAAGTGAGAAAGCCATGAGTAATCATGAACAATCTGAATTCAACTCCGGGCATGGGGTTCACAAACACACCCCAAATAACCCGAATTCCCGTGTCCGGAGTTCTTTTTCATCTCCGCAGAAACAGGTCATTCGGGAGCAACGAAGCGTAATCCGCTGGAGTCTGCTGCATATCGCCACGGCGGTCTGCCTGATTGTCGGCATTTACTATGGTCGTGAATATATGCGGATGCCGGATCGTGTCATCGTGGTGGATGAGGCGGGAAGCATCTATCGCGGAAGCAGTGAAAACGTACTCTGTAAAGAGACTGCGGATGACATCGCCCGACGTTGTGCGCTGGCGTTTCTCGACCGGAGTTTTGAACACGATCACTGGCAGTTGTGTGAAGCTCTGTTCGGACGTTCCGCGCAGAAGTCGTTGAGCGACATCATCCGGAAAAGCAAAGACGAATTCACGGAACAGAAGATCCGGCAGCTTCCGGAAATCCGGAAAGTGGAACTGCTGCCGTTGAGCGATGCGCCGGGACAATGCCTTGCATTCGTTTATGGGACGCTTCACCGGACGGGCGTCTACATGAAAATCCCATATTCGCAGAAGTTGAAATTCACGCTCGGATTGCGGCTGGTCCGTTCGCCGGAGGAGAAAGCGTTTCCATTGCGGGTTCTGCGCATGACCTACGAGGAGAAATCCGTTTTCGACAATAAAGCAACCGAACAGGATGGTGCGAAATGACTTACAAAGGCATCCATGAAATCTTGAAAAAAGCATTTGTGATCTATGTGCCGCTCTCGCTGCTGACGCCGCTTCTGATGTATCAGTGGCGGGACAACAACCGTCTGATTCTGATGGATCGGGCGAACAGTTATCACATCACGGAGTATACCTCCGATCAGCAGTTGCGTCAGCTTTACGAGTATCAGGTCAAGCAGGCGGTTTTCGCTTTTCTGATGCGCAATCCGAACGGCTTCGACAATCGGGAACTGCTGGATGCGATGTTCGTCGGAACAGCCGGACAGGAAGCGCAGAAGCAGTTCGCGGCGGAAGCGGCGCAGTTCAAACAATATAAAATGCACCAGAAGCCGGAAGTGCTGAATATCCGGATTCTGCGGGCGGACCGCCGCAGATCGTTTGCGCGGGTGAGCGGACAGTTGATCCGCTATTATGTCACCCCATACAACGAGCAGCGAACTTTTACAGCGGAGTTTGAGTTGAATCTGGAGCTTCAGGTCAACTACGACATCGCCGGCGGCAGCCGCTATCCGTTCGTCATCACCAATATGAAATATTCACAACTGGAAAATAAGGAAGCTCAGAAATGAAACTGTTATCATCACTCGCTCTCGCATTTTTCGCCGTCATTGTCGTGATGGCGAATGAACCGACGCCGGAGGAGGTCCGGCTTCAGAATCAATATATCGAATACCGGTTGATGCAGGGAGAAATTTATCGTATCTACGTCAAGATGAACGATGGCGTGACCACGATTCAGTTTCCGTCCAGAATTTCGGAAATCGCCGGGAAGAATATCAGCGTCGACGGCAAGGGTACCGATTTTCAGATCGCGGCACAGCCCGGTTCCTATTATTTCAATGTCTCTGCATTGAAGCCGGGCGTTTCCACAACGCTGACAGTCACTTACAACCGCCGGCTTTACATTCTCTATCTGATCCAGTCGGACAAGGAGGCGTATGCTTCGGTGGTGTTCGGTAAAAGTTCCGGCAGGCGGAATTTTACAGACAACGTCGTTACCGGTACGCCGAAAGTGACTCCCGCCAGGCTGGTTTCCCTGATCGACATGGCGAAAAAGTATGACGTATTGAAAGAGACTTATCCGGATTCACTTGCAGGCGTGGAGCGGATGCTTTTCAGGAACCGTTACCGTTGCGGCAAGTATGACATTCATCTTGATGAAGCGATCCGGTTTGAGGAAGAGGATACGGTCATTTTCAAGTTGCGTCTGGTCAATCTGACGGAGAATGAGATCAAATATGACAAACACTCCTTTTCCGCTCATGCGGGGGACGGCGTCTATTATATGAGCGTTTCCGATGCGTCCGGGATCATGCCGCCGAAGTCGGAAACATACGCCTGGTTCGGCATTACCTCCACTCCGCGCGGCGGCCGCAACAATCTCAAGGCCGACAACGACTGGCTGATTGCCCTGACCACGCAGGAAATGCACCTTGAAAATATTCAATCCGTCAAAAATGAACTCAAGGGAAAAGAGCGCGTTGAAGCGGAAAAAGCGGCATTGCTGAAAGAACAGGCAAAAGAGGCCGGGAAAAAGATTCAGACTGCGGAACAGCTGATGAAGGAGCTGAAACAGCAGCAGGAGGAGTTCGCCCGCCTGAAAGCGGAAATGGAACGCTCCTTTACAGAAAATCGGCGAAAGCTGGAGGCGGAAAAAGAGGAGACGGCGCAAAAACTCCAGAATGCCGTTCAGCTTGAAAAAGATGCCAGAGAAAAGGCAAAGCAGATGCTTGAGACAGCCGATCAGCGCCTGAAAGCGGAGATCAAGGCCGCTGACCTGATTCGCCGGGAGCTTGATAAAGAGATTGAAAAGCGGAAAGAGGAAAAGTCCAATCTCGAACGGGAAATACAGGAAAAATCGGTTCAGGAAGCGCGGGATGCCACGGTTTCTGTCCTTGAAGCCATGCGGAAGCAGACGCAGGAAAACGTCCGGGCAGTTCTGCAGCGAACAGAAGATACGGTCCGCAGATGGAAGCCGTCTGACGGCAACGGAGGGAAATAACCATGACCGGCACTGAACTTGTCAACATCATCAAATCGCCGACATCGAAAATCGTGATGTTCGGCACATTGCTGATAACCGGCGCTCTGATTCTGGTTCCGATGCTGAACCGGAACGAAGATCCGAATTCCATCGTTCAGGAAACGGAGCTCCGGCAGGAAGAAAAGGCGCCGCTGGACATCGGCAGTGATATTCCCCGCTTCAAACTGGATCGGGATTCGGATTCCGAAGCTGCGGCTGAAACGCCGCCTCCGGTCATCGGCGACAGCCGTTCGCCCAAACCTGCCTTGCCGAAAGGCAGTGGAAACACTGCAAGAGAAAACGCCCGTCAAAAACTTGCGGAACGCAGCGAACGGATACCGCGTGAACGCGATCTTGCCTCAATGCTCGGCATCAAAAAGGATTCACAGGCGAATGCACGCGGCAACAGCTTTCAATCGCGGATCTTTGTTCTCAGCGCCGCACAGGGAACCGCCGAGGCAAAAGACGATACGTTCCTCTCTTCCCGCTATGCTCCATTCGGGCGACTGCTGGACTGCAAACTCGTGAATACTTTGGAGTCCAACGTCGATGGCACTCCTCTGATCGCCATCGTGATCAAGGATCTCTGGTGGACCAATGCGCAGGGAGAGCGCAAGCTGATCATTCCCGCCGGAACGGAAATACACGGGAAAATGGGCTCGTGTGTCCGCAACCGAATGATGAGCGACGGCAATTTCATATTGGTCTGGCAGATCACCTCCGGTCAGGTCGGTATGGAACTCCAGCTTCAGGGGCGGGTGCTGGAGAAGTCGAATCAGGCGGGTGACAAGAGCAAAGCCACCATTACCGATATGGCGGCGGGAATTCCCGGCCGCGTGATGGGCAACGCGAATCTGAACGAGATGCTCCAATACACGATGGCATTCGCCCGCGGGCTTTCGGAAGGTTTTGAGACTACCAAGACCTTTGACAACGGTTCAACCATTGTTACCGAAAACGACGGCTCCACGAAGAATGCGCTTGCAAAAGCGTTCGAGAGTCTTTCCAACGTCGCGCTGGAAAACATCACGGACAAAATCTCGAAAGAGTCGTATTACATCCGCGTGCCCGCCGGAACGGAATTTTATCTCTATATTGAACAGGTGACGGATGTGGAAAAGGCCGCGATTGCGGACACCGTGCTGAACAATCTCGAACAGGTCAAACTTGCCCGGGAACAGAAAAACAGCTCCGCTGACGCTTCGGTCAAACGCGCTTCACAGCTTCACGACGCGCTCGGCGGAGTTTTTCCGAAATCACTCCAGAAAGAATTGAAAGGAATACGTTGAAATGAAACAGAACATGATCGCACTTCTCGCCGGACTCTCCGCAGCCGCCCTGGTCGGCTGCCAGTCGAAACCGGAAACGCCTGAACCGAAGGAATACACCTCTGTTCCTCTCTATATGGCGGGGCAGGAAATTCCCGGAGATTCACAGGAAAAGTATCTGACCAACGCCTCGGTCAAAATGTATTCGGTTGGGCGGCTGGTCGATCCCGGTTCCGGCACCATGCGCGAAGCCGGAACGGTCTACCGGATTGAGACTGCTCCGAAGTGGAATCTGATTCCGCAGCATGACGCTAATCCGGAAAGTTTCGCCAGGCGGAAATTGCAGGAACAGTATGCGGATTCGATGCTCGGTCAGATGAACCGTTCGCTTTCCGAAACGCAGAAAGTCAAGCATGGTCTTGATACGGTTCAGAGGGACATGTCGGAAATTGACCGGAAACATCAGGCATTGGCAGAGGAAAACCTTCTGCTGAAAAAAGAACTCAAAAAGCAGAATGAAAATACCGTCAGTCTGCTGAACGGGATCAAGAAAATGCAGAAATACATCGAATTGCTGGAGCAGCGTCTCAATGACCGCAACACAATGAACTTCGGAGAACAGAAATGAAACAGCGGATTGCTTTTGCCCTGATCATAATCGCCTTTGCCATGAGCGGAGCATTGCATTACAGGGAATACCGGAAGTCTCAGGAATTTTCCGACACGTTCCGTATTCAGGCGGAAATCGAGTTCAAGCGCACTTCACTGATGGTCGTTTATCAGGAGGTGCTGCAAAGCGTGGTAAAAGAACTCGACGCGATGAAACATGGCAGAATCGAAGCGGAAAGTCAGGAACTTTCCAGGCTGCTTGATTCTCTCCCGGATGAAATCGAACTTCAGGAGACACAGCCATGAGACGGATGCTGATCTTTATTGCCGGGACCAAGGGAGGCGTGGGAAAATCCTTTGCCTCTGCAATGCTGGCGGGCGCGGCTGAGGATCTCGGACTCTCTCTGACCGTTTATGATACGGACAATGAGAACCGGACGCTTGTCACGCTGATGAAGGAGCATTGCAGATTTCTGGATGAACAGAAAGAAACTTATCCTCTGGATGAGGTCATCAACAGCCTTTATGAATCATCGCCCGTGACCGTCACCATTGTGGATATGAAAGCCGGAACCAGCCGTTCGACGCAGGAATGGTTTTCATCGGTTCCGTGGGATGCCCTGCGGAAAATTGATGTGGATGTTTACGTGGCAGGCTGCGTAACTTCCGATCCGGATTCCGTCAGGACGTTCGGACCGTGGCTGGAGTATTTCCATAACATTGATTTTCCGGTGCATTATCTGCTCATCAAAAACGCGAAGGACGGAGGCAACTTTTTTGTCTGCGACTCCCTGCTGGAACCGGGAATGCGGGAAATGGAACTGGACTATACCTCATTTTTCATATCGCCGATTGAGCAGGAATACATCGGCAAGCTCAATAACAATGACATTCTTCTGCGGGATTATCTGCATGGCAAAGGCCCGAAAACACTTCTGCCGACCATCATGCAGAAATCGCGCCTGCGGAACCATTATTACGCAATCACCGATCAGTTCATTGAGTTTTTCGCTTCCAGGATGGAGGCAAATGACCGGACTGAATCCCGTCAGAAAATTCTGACATCCGTACAAAAACGGATTGCGCTCCGCTCGGGAGCACAACCCGATGAACACGAAAAAGAAGAAACAACAAAATCGAAAGGGAACTGAAGATGGCAAGAATGAAACCGCAAATGACGCCGGAACAGCAGACCGCCTATCGTCAGGCAGTCGCGCAGAAAGTGATCGACTCGATTCCGTATGAAAAGTATTGCGCGATCACGCCGGAACAGGCTGCAAAACAGATCAAGGCATGGGAGAAATCCAAAGCTGTCGATTTCAATCAGCCGCCGTCGAATCGCCGCAACGCTCCGGCGCCGGAACGGGCGGCTTCGGCGAAAGCTCCGGACGCTCCTGCCGGAGACGGATTGCGCACCCGTCACCAGCTCAACGAGTTTGTCCGGCTGGTCAAAGACGGGCGGCTGAATCCGATTTCCCGCGACAAATGGGCGACGATTTCCTCAAAAGAGATGGGCAAACTCATTTACATCGGGCAGCAGCGCGAGAAAAACGGCGAGCTTGCTCCGGCACGGGATCAGCAGGATCAGGGGAGAGAACCGGAAAAGCAGGTGACGGCTCCCCGGAACAGAGCGCCGCGGCCCCGTTCACGCGGCAATGATCTGGATATGTGAGACGGGAAAAGGAGAACTGCATGATGGCGGAACCGTTCAATTTTGAATTGACCCTTACGGATTTTCTGAAATATATGCCGGAAGCGAAACGGCACGATTACGAG
>ERZ1034915.448-NODE-448-length-28553-cov-18.342691_pt1 | contig 28553 bp, 25 predicted proteins | sample MGYA00520592_ERZ1034915 | MGnify/ENA primary metagenome ERZ1034915 (study PRJEB33766, sample SAMN09781787) | gut metagenome | biome: gut microbiome | host: Homo sapiens | place: Madagascar | study: EMG produced TPA metagenomics assembly of the PRJNA485056 data... | reverse complement strand
TTTTTACACTTATAGAAGTAGTATAATTACCTATATATATAAGTAAGAAGAAGGAGATTTAAATCATGAGTAACATTGAATCAGTAAAAGGACACTTAATCGTATCTTGTCAGGCACTTCCAGATGAACCTTTACATTCATCTTTTATTATGGGACGTATGGCTAGAGCGGCTAAATGGGGAGGCGCAAAAGGTATTCGTGCTAATACTGTAGAGGATATTAATGAAATTAAAAAAGAAGTTGATTTACCAGTTATTGGAATTATTAAACGAGTATATGGGGACTGTCCAGTATTTATTACACCTACAATGAAAGAAATCGATGAATTGATTGAAGGGGCACATCCAGAAATCGTTGCCTTAGATGCAACTTGTCGTGTTCGTCCAGATGGAAGAACTTTAGATGAATTGTATGCTGATATTCGTGCTAAGTATCCAGAACAAAAATTAATGGCAGACTGCTCTACAATAGAAGAGTGTCTTCATGCAGCCCAATTAGGCTTTGATTTTGTAGGAACAACATTAGTTGGATATACAGAAGAAAGTAAGGGCGATAAAGTTGAAACGAATGATTTTGAGTTAATGCGTAAATATTTAGAACAATCAAACGTACCAATGATTGCTGAAGGAAATATTGATACACCAGAAAAAGCACGTCGTGTATTAGAACTTGGATGCTTTAGTGTTGTAGTAGGATCTATTATTACTCGTCCTCAATTAATCACAAAACGATTTGTAGATTGCATTGAGGGATAAGTATGTTACAGAAGGAACAATTAGAAAAATTATTAGAACGTTGTATGGCTTCCTCTTGTGATTTTGCCGAAATCTTTGAAGAAGAAGGAACAACGGAATCTTTATCCATGTTAAATGGAAAATTAGAAGATACAAACGTATTGATTCGTGCTGGTATTGGAATTCGTCTATATAAAGGTGTGCAATCTGTATATGGATACACAAATGAAACAAATGAAGAATCATTAAATGCCTTAGTGGATGATTTGCGTGGAGGATTTGGCATAGAATCTAAATCTGTATCGATTTCTTTGGTTGAAGAAACTCATGAAAATCTTCATCCAATCAAGGAAAATCCTGTCAAAGCTTCATTGGAATCTAAAGTTGCCTTAATGGTACGTGCAAGTGATGCGGCTAAGGCATATTCAGATAAAATTCAAAAAGTATCTGTAGGGTTGGCAAGTGTATGCCAAAATGTACAGATTTCAAATAGTGAAGGAAGACTTGTACATGATACAAGAATTCGTTGTCGTATGTCTGTATCCTCTTTTGCCCAGGATGGTCAAAACTTACAATCTGGTTATGAAGCACCAGGTGCAAGTAAAGGCTTAGAATTCTTTGAAGAAAGAACTCCAGAATCTATTGGACAAGAAGCAAGTCGCATTGCCTTAGTATTATTAGAAGCGAAAGATTGTCCATCGGGAAAAATGCCAGTTATTATTGATAATGGCTTTGGCGGTGTTATTTTCCATGAAGCTTGTGGACATGCCCTAGAAGCAAGTTCAGTCAGTAAAAACCAGAGTGTATTCTGTAATAAATTAGGTCAAAAAGTCGCAAGTGATAAAGTTACAGCTATTGATGATGGCACAATTCCAAATGCATGGGGCTCACAAAACGTAGACGATGAGGGAAATCCCCAACAAAAACGTGTATTAATTGAGAATGGTATTTTAAAGAGTTATATGGTCGATCGTTTGAATGGTCGAAGAATGGGACTGGAATCGACTTCAAGTTCACGTCGTCAATCTTATAAATTTGAAACAACTTCGCGTATGACAAATACATATATTGCGGCTGGAAATGATGATTTTGATGAAATGTTTGAAGGAATCAAGCGAGGACTATACGCAAAGAAAATGGGTGGTGGAAGTGTAAATCCACAAACCGGAGAATTTAACTTTGCCGTATTAGAAGGTTATTTAATTGAAGATGGCAAGATTTCGTATCCAGTAAAAGGGGCTTCTTTAATTGGTAATGGTGCAGATATCCTATTTAATATTGATCGCGTTGGTAAAAACTTAGAACGCGGACAAGGCATGTGTGGAGCTAGTTCAGGTTCAATTCCTACAGATGTAGGTCAACCGGCCATTCGTGTTTCACAAATTACAGTAGGAGGTACGGCCAATGAATAAACAATTATGGATTGAGAAAGCACTTGGCCTAGGTATTCAGGAATTTGAAATCTATCAATCTACAACGGTTGAAAAAGAAATGACTTGGTTTCAAGGACAAATGGACACTTTAGTATCCAGCAAAGTGACAGGTACAAGTATTCGTGGAATTGTAGATGGAAAAATGGCCAATATGGCATTGGAAGAAATAGACGATTCTATGTGTGAAACTGTTTTAAAATCATTGATTGAACAAGCACATATTATTTCAAATGAAGAAACCGATTCATTAAGAAAACCTGAATCCATTGATTATGTAAAAAAAGATGTGACTTGGAATATGGCTAGTACAGAATATGTGAAGGATATTCTCCAAAGCTTAGAAGCTAAGATTCTAGCCTATGATCCACGTGTCATTCAAGTTGGATATTTAGGATATAGCCAAGGCAGTGGAAGTCGCAGTATTGTGAATAGCTTAGGCATGGACGTGCAAGATGCTGATGAAATGCAATACATTGTTGCCAGTGTTGTCGTTAAAGAAGAGGAAGAAGTCAAGGATGCAAGTTTAGTTGAAGTTGTTTATGACTTTGAAAAGTATGATTTGGATTCATTTGTATGCCGTGTTTGCGATAAGGCTTTAAATAAATTGAAGGCCACACCAATTCCAAGCTGTACATGTCCAGTCATCTTTGAAAAGGATGCGATGACATCTTTATTTGCCGCCTTTACTGGTTTATTTAATGGGGAATTAATGTATAAGGGAATTTCACCTTTAAAAGATAAGTTTAACGAACAAATTTTCTCTGAACAAATCACAATTATAGATGATCCAAAGAATACGGATTGTTTAAGTATTGCCAATTTTGATGATGAGGGATGTCCAACTTCTTCAAAAACGTTGGTGGATCACGGAAAATATGTTATGATGCTTCATGACACAAGAAGTGCCAATCGAATGCATACAAAGAGTACAGGAAATGGTTTTAAATCAGGCTATGCATCTAGTGTGAGTGTACAGCCAATGAATTGTTACATTGTACCGGGAAATGATAGTTTTGAGGATTTATGTACAAAAATTAAGGATGGCTTTGTCGTACAGAATTTAGCTGGACTTCATGCTGGACTTGATTTTGTTTCTACAAACTTCTCACTACAATGCTCAGGCTTCTGGGTAAAGGATGGTAAAAGAGATAAGAATGTTACCTTGGTTACCGTCGCAAATAATTTCTTAAATATGATGAAACACGTAATTAGTGTGGGTAACGATTTAGATTGGAGTTATCACCAGGTTGTAAGTCCAAGTATCGCTTTTGTTGAGTGCACAATTTCAGGGGAATAATTATGGTAAATGAATTTAAAAATGAAAAACTACAAGAAACATTAATTGTATTTAATAGAGAAAAAACAGATTCAGCATTTAGAAATTTGTTGGATGCGTTTATTTCTACTAATTTTCTAATTCCAGCACAATGGGATAAAGATCCTTCTCGCAATGAAAAGGGAGTCTTAGTCTTTGAACCAAATACACAATTCCAATTGTCTTTGATTCAAAATGATAAGGGAGATAGTTTCTTTCCTGTCTTCTCAAGTATGGATCAATTGAAAAAATGGGATCAAGATAGTGAAATCCATTCTTTGGTTATGACATATAATCAATATATGCCATTTGTAAAGATGGCATTGAATCAAATTCATGGCATTGTGATCGATCCATTTGGAGCAAATGTTTTATTAGACTGCAACTTATTGGTTGAACTTGATAAAAGTCGTGGTTCACAAGTGAGTGAAAATCCAATTCATAAAGGAGATAGTTTAAAGCTTCGTAATCCTATTTCAAGTGTAACAGAACTTCAAAGAGCTATCTGCGAATTTGGTGACTCTCATTCAGACATTCTTTCTATTTATTTGAAAGAAAGAATTGTCAAAGATCAGCCTAGCCACTGGTTCTTAGTTGTGGATATGATCAATGATGATAAACAAACAATTCAGGATTTAGGAAACTTCTGTACGCCTGTAAGTTATGGAAAAGGTTTTGAATTTATGTTTGGAAGTATGGAACTTGCCAAAAAAATCATGGCGGATACAATTCCAACATATGTAAAGGTTACAAAGTAATTAAGGTGCAATTCAGCACCTTTTTCTTATATAATAGAAGTATGAAATTACCTGAATATATATTAGAAATCATTCAAAAAATAAATGATATTGGATATGAAGCGTATGCGGTAGGTGGATGTGTACGTGATTATTTACTAGATCGCCCAATTCATGATTATGATATTTGTACAAGTGCTAAACCCGAAGTGATATTAAATCTATTTGATCGAAGTATCGGAACAGGACTCAAACATGGAACGGTAACGGTTTTATCGGATTCACCCGTTGAAATCACAACTTTTCGTTTAGAGAGTGAATACAAGGATCATCGTCATCCAGACAGTGTGAAATATGTTTCAACAATTGAAGAAGATTTATCAAGACGTGATTTTACTGTGAATGCGATGGCCTATCATCCAAGTCGTGGTTTGATTGATCCATATGGTGGACAAGTTGATTTAAAACGTAAAATCATTCGATGTGTGGGAAATCCAAATCGAAGATTTAATGAAGATGCTCTAAGAATGTTGCGCGCTTATCGTTTTTGTGCAAAACTAGGCTTTTCTATGGATGAAACAGTTAAAAAATCCATTGATACAAATGCAACTTTGATTCAATATGTATCGATAGAAAGAATCGTACATGAATTAAAAGAAATCATGGAAACAAATCCACAAGTATTGGCGAGTATGACACTTCTTTTAAAGCCTGTGTTTAATGAGTTGGATTTGGCATTGAAGTGTAGTCAAAACTCAATCTATCACTATACCGATGTTTTGCATCATACTTTAGATGCGATGTGTTATTTAAAACCATATGATGAAACTTTGGCCTTTGCGCTATTATTTCATGATCTAGGCAAAGTGCAAGTAAAGACAACGGATTCGAATGGAAAGGATCATTTTAAGCATCATGCGAAGGTAGGAAGTGAATTATCGAAAGAGCTTTGTCTTCGCTTTAAACTTACAAATGAACAAAGAAAGTGGATTCCATTCTATGTCTTACATCATGATGATAAATTTACTTGTGATTTAGATTGTATTTATAAGTATCGCGTTACATATCATTTGGATGAAGAACACTTATTGAACTTACTTCAAATTCGTTATTGCGATGCGATGGCCCATTCTGAATTGGGACAAAAATCAGCTATCGATGTAGAATTATTCTATGACTATTACATCCAAAATAGAAATCGTTGTATGAGTATATCCCAACTTGCGTTGAATGGAAAAGATATCATAGAAGCTACAAATCTAAGAGGGAAACAAATTCAAGAAGCTTTGAATATGTGTTTAAAATATAGTTTTTATCATCCTGAAAAGAATAATAAGGAAGCATTATTGAATAAAATAAAAAATGAGTTATGATTATTCATAACTCATTTGTGCTAATGTCTTCTTAAAGTTTTTAATAAATAGTGTTACTGTTGTGCTTACCGCAATAAAGTCTGCGATAGGTTCGGCAACAAATACCGCAAAAATGTGATCGGATAAGATGCTTGGTAAGATAAAAATCAATGGAATTAAGACAATGATCTTTCTAAAGATAGCTAAGAATACAGAAATCTTGGCATTGCCAAACGCAATGAATGTTTGTTGGCAAGAAATCTGAAGCCCCATTAATAATACGCATGCCATATAGATACGAATAGCCCATGTTGCCATAGATATTAATTCAGGATCATTTGTGAAGATTGAAATAAATACTTGTGGGAATAACTCCACTAAAAGCCAGATGATACTTGCGTATATGAAACAACATAGTGTTTGAAGTAAGAAACCTTTTTTAACACGCTCGGCATTTTTAGCGCCAAAGTTGTAACTGATGATGGGTTGTCCACCTTGAGTTAATCCTTGTAGTGGCATCATCGCAAACTGCATAACACTCGTTAGAATGGTCATGCTTCCAATCGCAACGTCCCCACCAAATTTAGATAGTTGCATATTGAAACATAAAGAAATCAAGCTTTCTGTTGACTGCATCACAAATGGTGCGATACCTAAAGCTAAACTAGGGAATAGTAAACTTGGAACAATTTTAAAATTTTCTTTTTTTAACTTAAGAACACTTTGTTTACCACTCAAGAAACGAATGACCCAGATTGCACTGATGGCCTGAGAAATAATGGTAGCTAGTGCAGCACCTTTTACGCCCATATTAAATCCAAAGATAAAAATTGGGTCTAAAATGATATTTAAAATTGCACCAATCAAAACGGTCATCATACTTGTTTTTGAGAAGCCTTGACAAGAAATGAAGGCATTCATACCAAGTGTCATTTGGACAAAAATCGTTCCCAAGGCGTAAATACTCATATATTGTTTGGCATATACAATTGTTTTTGAACTTGCCTGGAACAATTGTAGTAATGGAGTTTGGAAAACCAATAAACATACAGTTAGCGTTAAAGAAATCACAATCAATGCGATAAAACAGTTTCCCATGATTTTTTCAGCCGTTAGATTATCTTGTTTACCCATATAAATGCTGGCTCTTGGAGCACCGCCCATACCAACTAAACACGCAAAGGCCGATACAATCATAATAATAGGAAGACAAACGCCGACTCCAGTTAGGGCAGTAGCTCCTACATCTTGAATGTGACCAATATACATACGGTCAACTACGTTATAGAGTAAGTTAACTATTTGACTTAAAATGGCAGGTACTGCCAACATAAAGAGTAACTTACCAACTTTTTCATGTCCTAAATCCACTTCGGACGCTGTTGTAAATTTCATTTTAATTTGCTCCTTCTATTTTTTCATTCATTTTATTCATTGTCTCAATCATGCATTGAATATCTTTTGTAGGAATATCCTTGAATAAAACTTGATTGATCTTTTCAATCTCAATAGAAATTTTTTCTAATATTGGATCTGCATTTTCGGTTAATTCAATATGGGAGATTCTTTTATCGCTTGAATCCTCTTTGATTGTGATTAATCCCTTTTGTTCTAAACTTGTTACGCTTCGAGATACTAAAGCTTTTGAAACACCTAATACAACACGAAGCTGTGTGCTTGTCGTAATGGAGTTGTTGTTTTGTAGTAAAATTAATATCGAGATTTCATTGGGTGAAAACGTATATCCCGCAAATCGATCTTTGATTTGTTTTCCATAATATTCACGCAATCGATTGGATAAGCGTAAAAATTCTTCAATCGTCAACATATGCCCTCCTAATGTTTACTTGTGAACAGTTCGATTGTAAACAAGTGAACGGACTGTGTCAATAATATTGTATGTAAAATTATTGTTTTTTTATTGACACAACAAAAACATCGTGTTAACATGTAAACGCATTCAGTGAGGATTGTAACTGGTTAGCAGGCAACACCTTGATGATATTAATAAATAAATATTTTTTGGGATATTTGTTTTTTGATATGATTAAGGTGTTTTTTATATATTAGTAAGCAGGTGAGAGAATGAGATTAAAAAAAGCATTTAATAACAATGCCCTTCTAGCATTAGATGCGAATGATGAAGAAGTCATTGTGATGGGTAAGGGAATCGCTTTTGGAAAAAAGAGTGGAGATGTGATTGATGAGTCATTGATTCAAAAAAAGTTTGTTTTTGATAAAAGTGAATTAAATGAAAAGTTTTCTCAATTGTTTGATGAAATTCCACAACAATACGTAGAATTAACTGTATCAATAGTTGAAATGGCACAAAAAGAATTGGGTGTAAGATTTGATTCAAGTATATATATAGCTTTATCTGATCATATTACATATGCTGTTCGTCGTTATAAAAAGAATGAAAATTTAAAAAATGCATTATTATTTGAGGTAAAAAAGTTTTATCCAAACGAATTTAAAGCCGCTTTAAAATCTTTAGACATGATTCAGTATGAAACGGGATGTATTATGACTGAAGATGAAGCTGGATATATAGCAATGCATTTTGTGAATGCACAACAAAATGGAGAGGAAATGTCACAAACTGTTAAAGTGACAAAAATGGTAGAAGATATTCTGCATATAGTGGAATACCATTATCAAATAAAATTGGATGAAAACTCCTTAAATTATACTCGTTTTGTTACACATATTCGATATTTTGCGCGTAGATTGTTTGCGAAAGAATTGAATCAAGATACGGATGACATTCTTTATCAACAAATTAGAGAACGCTATCCAGATGCTTATCGTTGTGTTTTAAAAGTAAAGAAGTATATCAAAGAAAATTGTGACATAGAATTAACGAATGAAGAAATGACTTATTTTATGTTACATATTAATCGTGTTTGTTCTAGAATTAAAAGTTAGCTTTCAGGCTTGTAACTGTTAGGCAGGCAATAACCTGAGCTTATGAGTGATTTCGAAGGGATTCGTTGTCTTTTTCATATGCTCAGGTTTTTATTTTTGGTAGTAACTGTGCAATCAGTCTACATATATTAGAAATTGAAAGATTATGGTACCAATCTTAAAATTTATCAAAAATCAGGAGGAAATTATGAATAAGTATGAAACTATAGCCAATGAAGTTGTAAAAAATATTGGCGGAACAGAAAATATAGAATCTGTTACAAATTGTATGACTCGTTTAAGATTTACATTAAAAAATGTGTCTAAGGTAGACGTAGAATCTTTAGAAAAAGTAAAAGGTGTACAAGGTGTTGTAAATAAAAATGGTCAATTCCAAGTAGTTATTGGATCAGATGTATCACATGTATGTGATGAAATAAAAAAAATGGGTAGCTTTTCTGAAACTGTAAATGCAAACAGTGAAGAAAATGTATCTTTAGTAAATCGCGTATTAGGTGCAATCACAGCTATTTTCCAACCAGTAATTCCTGCTATTTGTGGTGCAGGTATGATCAAAGCTGTATTAGCGTTATTGACAGCATTTCATGTTGTGGAAGCTACTTCACAAACTTATGTTTTATTAGCTATGGTAGCTGATTCAGCATTCTATTTCTCACCTATTTTCTTGGCTGTTTCAAGTGCTAAAAGATTTGGATGTAATACATTTATTGCTGCTGTCTTAGGCGCTATGTTGATTCACCCAACTTATGCTGGAATTGTTTCTGCTGGAGAAGCTTTTAAATTTATTGGTTTACCAATTAAACTTGTTTCCTATGGAAGTAGTGTAGTGCCAGCAATTCTAATTGTTTGGGCTCAATCTTATGTAGAAAAATTTGCAAAGAAAATTAGCCCTAATGCAGTTAAAGTATTTTTAGTTCCTTTAATTGTATTCTTGATTATGACGCCATTGGCATTTGTTGTAATTGGTCCATTAGGTTCATTTGTTGGTGATATTTTATGTAACATTTTTGATTTCTTAAATAATCAAGCTCGTTGGGTAATTCCGGTATTAATGGGTGCATTCTGTCCATTGTTTGTTATGACAGGTATGCATTATAGTTTTATGCCAGTGCAACTAGCACAATATGCAACATTAGGATATGGAACGTTGTTAGGTCCTGGTATGTTAGCAAGTAATATTTCGCAAGCAGGTGCATGTTTTGCGGTGGCATTAAGAACAAAAGACAAAGAAATGAAATCAACAGCATTATCTAGTGCAACAACAGCTTTATTTGGGATTACTGAACCAGCCCTTTATGGTGTTACTATGAAATTGAAAAAGCCTCTTTGGACAGTTATGATCAGTGGTGGTATTGCTGGTCTTTGGGGTGGACTAACAAATATGCGTACATATGCAAGTGCTACAGCAGGTGTAACGGCTTTACCAGTATACATTTGTGATGATTTATCTAATGTTAGAAATGCATTTATTTGTATTGTGATCGCATTAGTAAGTTCTTTTGTATTAACTTTATTGTTTGGCGTGCCAAAAAATGAAGATACTTCTTCTGACAACGAAGTTTTTGAGGTGGATAACACAAAATTGAATAAATATACTGAAATTGTTTCTTGCATGAATGGTAAGGTTGTTCCTTTAGAAAATGTGGAAGATGATGTTTTTTCTAAAAAAATCATGGGTCCAGGTGTAGCAATTCTTCCAAGTGAAGGAAAAGTATATGCTCCTTTTGATGGAGTTGTAAATACTGTTTTCCCTACAAAACATGCATATGGTTTAACTAGTGTAGATGGAATTGAAACGATTATTCATTTAGGATTAGATACTGTGAATTTAGAAGGTAAATATTTTGATGCTAAAGTGAAGAGTGGTCAAAGTGTAAAAAAAGGCGATTTGTTAGCTGAATTTGATTTAGAGGCATTACAAAATGAAGGCTATAATATGGTAACGCCTGTTATTATCACAAACAGTGATCAATTTATTGATGTAATTGAAACACAAAAATCAGATGTAAAAGTAGGCGATGAATTAGTGAAAGTATTTCGTTAAAAAATAGAAAGTCAGGTGTTAAAATGAAATTTCCTAAGGAGTTTTTATGGGGAGGCGCTACGGCAGCCAATCAATGTGAGGGTGCATGGAATGAAGACGGCAAAGGTGCTAGTATTCAAGATTATATGCCACATGGAATTATGCAAGGACCTAGTGAAGTCATTGATGAACATAATTTAAAATTAAAAGGAATTGATTTATATCATCATTATAAAGAAGATATAGCTTTATTTGCTGAAATGGGATTTAAAGTATATCGACTGAGTATAGCATGGTCTAGAATTTTCCCAAATGGCGACGATGAAAAACCTAATGAAAAAGGATTAGAATTTTACGACAATGTATTTGATGAATGCAAAAAGTACGGAATTGAACCACTAGTTACTTTATCTCATTATGAAACACCTTATCATTTGGCAAAAAAATATGACGGCTGGAAAAGCAGAGATTTAATAGGATTTTATGAAAAATATGTTCGTACAGTATTTACTCGTTATAAAGGAAAGGTTCATTATTGGATTACATTTAATGAAATTAATAGTATTTGGCATTTCCCTTTGATGGGTGCTGGCATTTTAACACCAAAAAATTTATTGAATGCACAAGATTTATATCAAGCAGCGCATCATGAATTGGTAGCTAGTGCATTAGCAACTAAAATTGGTCATGAAATTGATTCTGAAAATAAAATTGGGTGTATGGTTTTAGGACTAACAAGTTATCCAAGAACATGTAATCCAGATGATGTTATCGCTACTATGGAAGAAAGTAAACGTGGATATTTCTTTACAGACATTCATATGCGTGGATATTATCCTTCTTATGCTTTAAAAATGATGGAAAAAGAAGGCGTGGTACTTGATGCTACTGATGAAGATTTAGAAATATTAAAGAATACATGTGACTTTTTATCGTTTAGTTACTATATGTCGAAATGTATTGCTTCAAATCCTGAACAGTATGAAAAAGGCAAAGGAAATTTAACTACAGGAGTAAAAAATCCTTATTTACAAGAAAGTCAATGGGGATGGCAAATTGATCCAAAAGGTTTGAGATATTTGTTAAATACATATTATGATCGTTACCAAAAGCCATTGTTTATTGTGGAAAATGGTTTGGGAGCTATGGATACATTGCTTGTGGAAGAAAAAGATGGCTATTGGGTAGAAGATGATTACAGAATTCAGTATATGAATGATCATCTAGCTCAGGTATCTAAGGCAATTAATGATGATGGAGTAGAAATTATGGGATATACATCATGGGGATGTATTGATTTAATAAGTGCATCCACTGCTGAAATGAAAAAGCGATATGGTTTTATTTATGTGGATCGAAATAATGATGGTACTGGTTCATTTAAACGATACAAAAAGAAAAGTTTCTATTGGTATAAAAATGTCATAGAAACAAATGGAGAAATTATTAGCTAAGTGAATGAATTTTCATTTAGCTTTTTTGATATTCTATAATTGACTACTTGAATAAGATGATTATAATTTTAACTAATTGGGGAGGGATATGCATGACGTTAAAAGAGTTAAAAATAGGACAGAGTGCATTGATTAAGGCCGTTGGAGGAACAGGTGCATTAAGGCAACACTTTCTAGATATGGGAGTTATACCTGGAGCCGAAGTTACAGTTGTAAAGTTTGCGCCTATGGGCGATCCAATGGAACTACAGATTCATGGTTATGAATTATCGCTTCGTTTGGATGAAGCTGAAAAAATATTAGTTGAATTAATTGATGAGAGAACGCGAAAGCATGAGAGTGCAGAAAATATAAATAACACAGTTCACCCTGGACTTGGTGAAAATGGTAAATATCATGTAAAGGCAGATGAGCATCCTTTGCCAGAAGGAACTTGTTTGACATATGCCTTGGTAGGAAACCAAAACTGTGGAAAAACCACTTTGTTTAATCAATTAACAGGATCGAATCAACATGTTGGAAACTTTCCAGGGGTAACAGTCGATCGTAAGGATGGTCCAATTAAAGGGTATCCAAATACAATGGTGACCGATTTACCGGGTATTTATTCAATGTCACCTTATACAAATGAAGAAATTGTATCACGTAATTTTGTGTTAAACGATAAGCCTAAGGCTATTATCAATATTGTGGATGCCACTAATATTGAACGAAATCTATATTTGACAATGCAACTATTAGAAATGAATATTCCGATGGTTGTCGCATTAAATATGATGGATGAGGTTGCCAATAACCAAGGCTCAATCGATATCAATGGTATGGAGGCTATGCTTGGTGTACCGGTTATACCTATTTCTGCAGCTAAAAACCAAGGTGTTGATGAATTGATCGAACATGCGATTCATATTGCGAAATATCAGGAAAGACCGGGGCGTTTAGATTTTTGTGGAGAAGATGATTTTGGTGGAGCTGTTCACCGTTGTATTCACTCTATTTGCCACTTAATTGAAGATCATGCCAAAAAGGCGGATATTCCATTACGTTTTGCGGCTAGTAAAATTATTGAAGGCGATAATTTGATTCTTGATCGTTTGGATTTAGATGAAAACGAAAAAGAAATGATTGAACATATTGTGCTTCAAATGGAAAAAGAGCGTGGACTCGATCATAGTGCGGCCATTGCCGATATGCGTTTTTCCTTTATTGAAAGGGCTTGTGAACAAACTGTAGTAAAGCCTAAAGAAAGTAAAGAGCGTGTTCGAAGTGAAAAAATTGACCGTATTTTAACCGGTAAATATACCGCAATTCCAATGTTTATTGGGATTATGTTACTTGTATTCTATCTAACATTTAATGTGATTGGAGCATGGCTTCAAGGTTTATTAGAACTTGGTATCGATTGGATTACACAAGCAGTGGATGCATGGATGACGAGTGCTCACGTAAGCTATGCCGTACATAGTTTAGTGATTGATGGTATCTTTGCGGGTGTAGGTTCTGTATTATCTTTCTTACCTATCATTGTGACATTGTTCTTCTTTTTATCTATGATGGAAGATAGTGGATATATTGCGCGTGTAGCCTTCTTTATGGATAAGTTATTAAGAAAAATTGGATTATCCGGAAGAAGTATTGTTCCTTTATTGATTGGATTTGGATGTACGGTACCAGCCGTTATGTCAACACGTACTTTGCCAAGTGAAAGAGATCGTAAGATGACGATTTTATTGACGCCATTTATGTCTTGTACCGCAAAACTACCAATTTATGCCTTCTTTGTGAGTGCGTTCTTTCCAAAACAAGGTGGTTTAGTCATGACAGGACTATACGTGCTGGGCATTGTCGTAGGTGTTTTAGTTGCGTTCTTATTTAAAAACACTTTATTCAAAGGGGAAGCTGTTCCATTTGTGATGGAACTTCCAAATTATCGTTTGCCAGGATTAAAAAATGTAAGTCAATTGTTGTGGGAAAAGGCGAAGGATTTCTTACAAAAAGCTTTTACCGTTATTTTTGTGGCCACTGTACTTGTATGGTTCCTTCAGAGCTTTAACTTACAATTCGATATGGTCAAAGATTCAAGCCAAAGTATTTTGGCAATGATTGCCGGATGGATTGCTCCTGTATTTGCACCATTAGGACTTCAAGATTGGCGTATTGTGACATCTTTAATTAGTGGATTTATGGCTAAGGAAAGTGTTGTTTCTACACTACAAGTATTATTTGTAGGTGGTGTACATAGTGCATTAACTACACTATCAGCTGCATCGTTACTTGTATTCTGCTTGATTTATTCACCATGTGTTGCGGCTATCGCATCTATTAAACGAGAACTCGGTGCAAGATGGGCAATTGGTGTAGTTGCATGGCAATGTGTACTTGCATGGATTTTAGCCTTTATTGTTCATGTGATTGGTTCTGTATTATAAGTAGCTTTAATGCTACTTTTTTTTTGAAAGAAGATGTTTTATAATTTTTTCATATCTAAGGGAGGATGTTTACTTATGTATAAGTTAATTGCGTGTGATTTAGATGAAACTTTGATCAAACCTGATCGAACAATTGATTCTAGAGATATTGAGGCCATTAAAAAATTGAAAGACTTAGGGGTTAAATTTGTATTGGCTACAGGAAGAGGCTATAACACAGTGCAGGGTACATTAAAGGAATTGGATCTTTTTGATGAAGCCAATCAATATGTGATTTCATATAATGGTGGGGCTATTACGGAAAATAAAGACAATCGACTTTTACATTTTGAAGGTATTTCTTTTGAGAAAGCTGAAGAATTATATAAGCGTGGATTAAAGTATGATGTAGTCATTCATGTATATACACGTGATGCGGTATATGCATATAACTTAACGGAAGATGAAAAAAAATATGTGCAGAATCGTCAAGAAATGATTGAGGTATTTGATCAGAATCTTGATTTTTTAAAGGGGCAGGAAATTGTAAAAGTATTATATACAAATACAGATTTTGAGTATCTACAAAGCATTGATCGTGATCTAAAGGATATTACGTATGATATGGATGTTTCTTATTCAAGTAATCGTTATATTGAATTTAATCATAAGGGTGTAAATAAGGGGGCTGGACTAAAAAAACTAGCCGATCTATTACATATTGATATTCAGGATACGATTGCGATTGGGGATAACTATAACGATTTATCCATGATCAAAGATGCTGGTTTAGGTGTTGGAGTACAAAATGCTGCACCTGGTATTAAACCAGATTGTGACTATATCACAACGGCTACTTGTGAAGAAGGTGCTGTTTGTGAAGTTATTGAAAAATTTGTATTAAAAGGAGAGTAAGATGAAGAAACTCATTCAATTATATGTTTCTTGGTTTAAGATGGGTCTATTTACTTTTGGTGGTGGATATGCCATGTTGCCAATGATTCAAAAGGAAGTGATTGAAAAGTATCATTGGGCTACAGAAGATGAAGTCATGGACTATTATGCGATTGGTCAATGTACACCCGGTGTTATTGCGGTCAATACATCGACATTTATTGGATATTATCAAGCCGGTATTCCAGGAGCGATTGCAGCTACTCTAGGTGTAGTTACTCCTTCTATTATCATTATTAGTATAATTGCAGGTTTAATCACAAACTTTTCAAGTTTAGCCATTGTACAACATGCACTAAATGGAATTCGTGTAGCTGTATGTATGTTGATGATTAATGCGGTATTGAAACTAGGTAAGGGTAATATTAAAAATAAGATTGGTTTCTTGATTTTTGCGGTGGCCCTTATTTTTGCGATGTTTACTAAAGTTTCCACGGTGTTACTTGTGATTGGTGCTGGTATTGCGGGTGTTGTTTTCTCTAGAATAGGCTGGTTAAAGAAAAATGACTAAATTGTTACTCATGTTTTTAGAATTTTTCAAGACTGGACTATTTGCGGTAGGAGGAGGTCTTGCGACCATTCCTTTCTTAAGAGAGATTGGGGTTCGTTATGGCTGGTATACTATGAGTGATCTATCCACAATGATTGCGGTTAGTGAATCTACACCAGGTCCAATGGGTGTTAATATGGCTAGTTATGTAGGTTTTAGTCAATATGGTGTATTAGGTTCGATTGTGGTAACAATCGGTTTGGTTTTACCAAGTTTGATTATTATTTGTATCATTGCGAATTTCTTAGAGAAATTTAAAGAAGCAAAACTGGTTCAACAAATCTTTGCCGGATTAAAACCTGCTGTAGTTGCCTTTATTGCCGTAGCTACTATTGATATTTTGGTGACAACTTTATTTGGTGATTATACTTTCTCTGCATTTAACTGGAAACAATTTATTTGTTTATTCGTATTACTAGCGTTTAGTAAGTATAAACCTAAATTACATCCAATCTGGTTTATTGTAGCTAGTGCGGTTGTAGGAGTTGTATTTGCGTTCTAAGTCATAGGGAAACTTATGGCTTTTTTTCTTTTAGGTAAAATAAAAAGCAATGTCCGGGCTTGACATTGCTTTAGGGAGAGGAAAATTATTAAGATAAAAGTGTATCTTGAGTTTATAGGGTTGAATAATTTTCCAAAGGGTTAATCATAAGATAAGGCATTTCTTATGATACTTAAAATATATATTTTTTTGGTACTTAACGCAATGAACATATATTTTGATTTGTACATTATTATGTGTGTAATCTTGTTGTAGTTTGTGTTAAGCTACTAAGTAGAAGGAGATGATTTTAATGTGTACCGCATTAAGCTTTAATCAGTTTTTTGGAAGAAATTTAGATTATGAATTTTCATATGGAGAACAAGTAGCTGTTACGCCACGCAATTATGATTTTCATTTTAGACATTTAGAACAACATGAAAGTCATTATGCTCTGATTGGTATGGCCCATGTATTTGAAGAGTATCCATTATATTATGATGCCATGAATGAGAAAGGCTTGGGAATGGCTGGATTAAACTTTGTTGGGAATGCAAAGTTTTATGAAGTCAAGGAAGGCATGAACAATGTGGCTGCCTTTGAATTTATTCCTTGGATCTTATCACAATGTGCAAGTGTCAAAGAGGCAAGAGTCGTATTAGAAAATACAAATGTTTGTGCCACACCATTTAATGAACACTTTCCAGTAGCTGAATTACACTATATGATCAGTGATGAGAATGAAAGCATTGTCGTTGAGTGTATGGAAGATGGTATGCATGTATATGATAATCCTACGCATGTTTTGACAAACAATCCGCCATTTCCTATGCAGTTATTTCGTTTGAATGATTATATGTATTTATCAAATAAACAACCTAAAAATAATTTTGGTTTGGATTTAACTGCCTATTCACGTGGATTTGGAGCTATGGGACTTCCTGGAGACTTATCGAGTGGATCTAGATTTGTGCGTGTTGCCTATACAAGAGCAAATGCGACAAGTGACAAGAATGATTTAAATCAATATTTCCACATTATTGGTAGTGTTACGCAACAAAAAGGTCTTTGTGAAGTAGAACCAGGAAAGTATGAATATACAATTTATACGTCTTGTTGCGATTTAAGAAATGGAATTTACTATTATACGACATACAATAATCATCAGATTAGTGGTGTAAATATGTTTAATGAAAATTTGGATAGTGAAGTACTTATTTCGTATCCAATACTTGAAGAAGAAATGATTCATATGCAAAATTAGCCTGCTTAACGCAGGCTTTTTCTTTTGTGTATAATAGTGTATAATTCAAACGAATGAAAGCGTTTTATGAATAATGGAGTGTAATAGAATGAAAACGACAAAAGAGAGTGTGTTTGAATTTGTACAAAAACAATTAATGACAAATATGGATTTTAAAGATGGAATCAGTACGAAGGTCATTGCGGAGTATTTTCAGCTTCAAAGATCGAATGTATCTACTTTATTGAATGAATTGGTAAAAGATAATCGCTTAGAAAAGACAAATACAAGGCCTGTGTTGTATTATTTGCCACAAAAAGAAGTAGGTAATGAATTAAATACAGTGGGTAAAGCGATGATTGGTACAGATGGAAGTCTTGCCAATGCGTTGCAGGTTGCCAAGGCTGCTATCTTATATCCAAATAATAGTTTGAATGTTTTGGTTACCGCAAAACCTGGTAGTGGAACAACGCACTTTGTGTATACATTGTATATGTATGGTAAGGATGCAGGTGTATTTAGTGAGAGTGCGCCTTTTTATAAGGTGAATTGTCGTCACTATAAGAATAATATTGAAGAATTGGATGAAAAATTGTTTAGTCCTAAAAACATTGAGGATTCTTTATTTGCGAAAAGTCGTGGAGGGATGTTGTTTATTGATAATGTGGAATTGTTGAATTCAACAGAAAAGAGTCGATTATCAGAATTTTTAGAATCAGGTATGTTGTTTAGTGAAGATCGTAAAGATTTTATAGATGCCAATTCAACTTTTTTGGTACTATCTTGTGGGCCTAGTGCATATGTTGAATTTAGTCAAAGAATGTCTATGTTGATTCAATTGCCAGATTTAGCAAATCGTCCTTTAAGTGAAAAATTGGCTTTAATCAATTACTTCTTTACAATTGAGGCAAACAATGCCAAAAAGAATATTGAAGTAAAGCGTGAAATTTTAGAAGCCTTATTACTAACGGACTTCCCACTAAATGTAAAAGGCTTAGAGATGGAAATCAAAAGAGCTTGTGCTACATCTTGTGTTCGTGTCATGGATGATTCAAATTCTAATATTGAAATTACTCTTTCGGATTTGAATCGTGAGGTTCAAAAAAGCTTAATTCGTTCAAGAACACAGTCAACAGAAATGTTTGATTTGATGGGTTCTCAGATGTTGTTTATCTATGATTGTCATGAAGAATATCAATCGATTACGTATGATGATTCGCATGATTTATATGCTGAAATTCGTAGTCAATATAATGAATTGTCAAAGCGAGGGATCAATATAGATACAATTCACAATATTATTAATAACCATGTTACGACTTTATTTAAAAAATATAATTATTATCGAAGCTTTAATGATGAATATGATACGGAACAATTGTCTAAGATCGTAGATTCAAAAATTATTCATATGGTTTCAAAAATCATTGAAGAATGTAAAAATGAGCTTCAAAGAGAAATTCAGCCTCAGGTATTTTATGGTCTTTGTTTACATATGAATTCATTATTAACATTGAAGTTGAATCAATCTCGTGTGGATAATAATCAGATTGTACATATCGTACAAGAATATCCAAAGGAATATGGAATATCAATTCAATTGGGACAGATGTTTAAGGATATATTTAATATTGAGTTGCCTATTGAAGAAATTGTTATTATTACGATGTTCTTGATTAAAGATGAAGAAGATACAGAAGGTCATCCTGTGCTCTTATATATTTTCCATGGTAAAGGGGTTGCCACTTCATTATGTAATGTCACAAATACTTTAACACATACAAATAATGTATATGCTTATGATTTGTGTTTAGAAAAAGATTCAGCTACGGCTTTAAATGAAATTAAATCATTAGTTCAACGCATTGATAATGGTCAAGGCATTATTGTTATCTATGATATGGGTTCTATCAAGACAATGTTAGATACGATTAGTGAAGAAACAGATATAAAGATTCGTTATATTTATTTTCCAATCACATTATTAGGTTTAGATGTCGCAAGAAAATGTAGTCAGGAATCAGATTTAGAATATGTATACCATACGACAATGCGTGAAATGAAGACAATGCTCCAAATGAATGATTCTCGAAAAGAAATTATTATTACCTTATGTCATACAGGTGAGGGTGGTGCTTTCCAGTTAAAACAATATATTGATCAATATTCAAGCCTGGGCTTTAAAACTGTGCCTTTGGCTATTTCTAAACGCGATGAATTGATTTCACAAGTTATGGCTTTAAAGAAAATCTATCGTATCCATTGTTTTGTTGGAACGTATGATCCTAAATTAATGGGAATTCCTTTTGTTTCTATGACAAAAGTGTTTGAAAACAAACCAGAAGCTATTGATAAAATATTGATGTTTGAACCGATTCAATCGAAACAATTGGATTATTCAGCTGTATATTCATTCTTGGAAGAACAATTCAAGTGTATTTCTGTATCTAAATTAAAATCGATTTTACCATCGATCATTGATGAATTGGAAATTATTTATTCACTAAGTGCAGACCAAAAGGTAGGTCTATTCGTGCACATCGCATGTTTGTTAGAAAATTTGAAACAAGGAGTTTGTAAGCAAACATGTAAAGATGCAGATACGATCTTAGAGGATTATCCAGAAGATTTTAAAGTTGTATCTAAAGTATTAAAACCATTAGAAAAAGCTTTTAAAGTGATTATTGATGATAATCAAATGGCTGCCATTATTATGATATTAAACAAGCTATAAACAAAATGAGGAACAAGATTATTGATCTTGTTCCTCATATTTTTTAGCTAGAAATTTTTTTAAATGTTTGTGTACTTCAGGTTGCGTTGAATTTTTTTGGATTTTTTCTCCATTTCGAATTTTAAAGATATCATCACGCATATCATATAAAACGTGAGACATTCTTCCAAATGTAATCCAGTTGTGCCATGTACGATATAAAACATTTCTTTGGGGAAGATTTTCTTCTCCACTTATAAATTGTTCAAAACGGATTTGTAACCCCTCTTTCGTTTCTTGTGTTTCATAACATACACGAACAAATGAAGTAGCTGATTTGACTGTAGATTGATAAATTTGTCCACGAACATACTTATCAATGACAATCTTTGATCTGGCATCCTTGTTTTCGTAGCTGTAACCTGATTGGATTACGTTTTTTCTTACATTCTTTTTTGTGGTTTTTGAAATCTGTTCTAATAATTGAGTTTCAAGATAGTCATAGAACTCATCCGAAGTAATTTCAAATGTTCGTATCAATTTCATGGCTAAATTATAGCATGGCATTTATGAAATTATTGATAGTTCTCGTGTTGTATACATTAGATAATCGGATTATACGCAAAACTAGATTAATTGAAATTTTATATACACTAGCTTGAAAATTGTCTGAAATCGTAGGGTTTATACAGAAAACACTAATTTATACACTAATTTTGTGTATAAAACAAGTCTTTGTTGGCTATGTAAGCGTTTTGACAAAGGGAAAACTATACACTAAAGTATAGACTGTAAAGAGTTGAGATAAGAAAGGAGCTATTGAAATGGCTGAAGAAAACAAGACAGAACAATCTGTCGAAATGATTTCCTTTGGGATCATCGCTAATGCAGGAGATGCAAGATCCTTTGCCTTTCAAGCTTTAGAAGCTGCCAAGCAGGGAAATTTCGATGAAGCAGATGAACTGATGAAAAAATCAGATGAGGCTGCTACATTGGCACACAAGGCGCAGACAGACTTGTTGTTCAATGAGATGAATGGAAATCCAACACCAATCAATGTGTTGTTGGTACATTCACAGGATCATTTGATGACAAGTATGTTAGCACAGGAATTGATTAAAGAAATGATCATCATGTACAAGAATGGAGGAAAAACAGAATGAGAATTTTATTAGTTTGTGCAGGTGGAATGTCAACAGGATTGTTGATGAAGAAAATGGAAAAATATTGGGAAGAAACAGGTGAAAATCATAGTATCAATGCGGTAGGACTTTCAGAATATATGGATGTATGTAAAGACTATGACATCATCATGACTGGACCTCAAGTAAGCTATCGTTTGAATCAAATCAAACAGGATACAGGACTTCCAACAGAAGGAATTCCTTCATTCGATTATGCAGTAGGTAATTGTGCAAATATCATGAAAATTGCTAATAAATTATATGCACAGAAATAATTGGAATAAATAGAAAGAGAGAATAGAATAATGGATAATATTTTTAACAGTTCGTTTATGGTCAAACTTCAAGAGTTTGGGCAAAAACTAGGATCAAATAAATTTTTGGGCGCATTACAAGGTGCAATGATGTCAAGTATGGCTCCTATCATGATTGGTGCAATCTTCTCAATCATTTGTGCTGTAGGACCAATGATTGGAATCTTCCAAAATGGAGATGCGATATATAACATTTTGTATGCTCCATATCACTTTACAATGGATCTATTGTCATTGTGGATCGTATTGATTATGTCTTACAACTATGCGAAAGCTCTTGGATTAAAATCTCCACATATGACAAGCGTTCAAACTGCAATATGCTTTGCGTTGATCGCATGTACTTGGTCAACAAATGAAGCAGGGGCAAGTGTAATTGATGTTACATATTTAGGTTCACAAGGAATGTTTGTTAGTTTTATTGTATGTTGGGTTGTTTGTCAGGTTGAAAAATTCTGTCAAGAACACAATGTAAAAATTAAGATGCCAGATGTATGTCCTCCATCATTGGTAAATGGATTCTCTGCAATTCTTCCTTTGGCATTCGCATTAATTCCTTTATATGCAGTAGAAGTCATTATCTCAACTTGTACAGGTGGAGCATTAGGTATGTGCTCAGGATTCATGGCTATCTTGTCAGCTCCATTAGGTACATTAACATCTGTTCCAGGTATGTTTGTATTATGTGGATTTGCAGCATTATTATGGTGCTTTGGTATTCATGGAACAATGATTGTTATGTCTGTATTATTGCCATTGATGTTACAAGCTGCTTCAGCAAACGCAGCAGCATATGCACAAGGAGGATATGAAGCATTGGTATTCTATCCAGTAACATTATATACATGTATGACAATGTGTGGTGGTTCAGGAAATACATTACCTTTAGTCATCTTTGGATTGAGAGCAAAATCAGAACAAATCAAAGCTATATCAAAGATTTCCTTGATTCCAGGATGGTTTGGAATTAATGAACCAGTTACATTTGGTATGCCAATCATGTATAACCCTATTCTATGTATTCCATATATTTTAAGTATTATTGTGGTTATGGGATGTACATTAATTGGATTTAAAATTGGTTTCTTAGTACCAGGATTCGTACCAATCATGGCGACAATGCCAATGGGATTCACGTCATTCTTTACAACATTGCGTTGGCAAAATGCAATCTGGGATTACTTGATGTTGATTCCAGCAGGACTAGTATGGTATCCATTCTTCAAGGTATATGACAACCAGTTATATAAGAAGGAACAAGAAGCATTAGCAGCAGAAGCTGAATAATAATAAATAAAACGGCGTCAGGCCTAAACGCTGGCGTCGTTATTTTTTTAGAAAAGGAGAAAAATTATGTCATTTAGAAAAGATTTTTTATGGGGAGGCGCAACAGCTGCTAACCAATATGAAGGTGGATGGGACCTAAATGGAAAAGGTGTTAGTAGTGCAGATTGTTGTACGCGTGGTTCTCGAACAAAATTAAGAGATGTAACTTATAAAACAAGTGATGGTGTTGTACATTCTGACATGATGTTTTTGTTGGATGCACCAGAAGATGCTGTATTTGGATGTTATGAAGGATATGATTATCCAAGTCATGAGGGAAGTGATTTCTATCATCGTTATAAAGAAGATATCGCATTAATGGGTGAAATGGGCTATAAAACATTCCGTATGTCAATTAACTGGACGCGTATTTTCCCTATGGGATATGAAGAAGAACCAAATGAAGAAGGTTTGAAGTTCTATGATGATGTATTTGATGAATGCTTGAAGCATGGAATTAAGCCATTGGTTACTTTATCTCATTATGAAACACCAGTAGGTCTTACAAATAAATGGGGTTCATGGTGTGATGCAAGAACAATTGAATGTTACTGTCGTTATGTAAAAACAGTTGGTGAAAGATACAAAGGTAAAGTTGAATATTGGTTAACTTTCAATGAGATCAATATTTTAAATTTTAGTGGTTGGTTAACTGCAGGTGTTCCAAGTCGTAATCCACAAAAATTGGCAAATGCTGCAAAACATCAATTGATTGCCAGCGCAAAAACAGTTCAAATCTTACATGAGATTGATGCGAAAAATAAAGTAGGAAACATGATTGGATATAGTATGATTTACCCACATACATGTGCACCTAGAGATGTTTTAAAAGCGTGGTCTAATTTTAATGGAAGCTATTTCTATTGTGATGTTCAGACTCGTGGATATTATCCTGCTTATAAACTAAAGGAATATGAAAGAAATGGAATTGAATTCAGCTTAACAGAGGAAGAAAAAGAAACATTAAAGAACGGTACAGTTGACTTCATTAGTTTTTCTTACTATATGTCAAATTGTGCTTCAGCAGATCCAGAAGTTTTGGCAGATCAAGGCGGAAACATGATGGTTGGAGTGAAAAATCCATACTTGAAGGCAAGCGACTGGGGATGGCAAATTGATCCAATTGGACTTCGTTTGTCTTTGGATTACTTGTATGATCGTTATCAATTGCCTTTGATGGTTGTTGAAAATGGTTTAGGTGCACAAGATACTGTCGAAGAAGATGGAAGTATTCATGATTCATATCGTATTGATTACTTGCGTGATCATATTAAAGCTATGAAGGATGCCGTTGAAATTGATGGCGTTGATTTATGGGGCTATACTCCATGGGGATGCATCGACTTAGTGTCGGCTTCAACTGGTGAAATGCACAAGCGTTATGGTTTTGTGTATGTGGATTATCAAGATGATGGAACAGGAGAAGGTAATCGTAGTAAAAAAGATTCTTTTGACTGGTATAAGAAAGTCATTTCTTCAAATGGTGAAGATTTAGATTAATTAAATATTGAAATGAATGAGATTTTCAGATGTTATTCAATGGTTTTAGAATATACAAAGATTTGTGAAAGGATGCTATGAATATTTTTGCGATGGATATTGGAGGCAGTTCAATTAAATATGCCTTATTAGATGAAAATAGAAATAAGTTGTATAGCAGAAAGATTAAAACGCCAGCACCAACTTCAATGGATAGTAATAGTGAATATACGGTAAAAAATCTATATGATGCGATGGATACCATTATACCTAGTGATGTTGATGGAATCGCACTAAGTATGCCTGGTGTGATTGATTCGGAGAATGGAATCGCATTAACAGGTGGTGCTTTGACATATATTCAAAATGAACCTGTTGAAAAGGTATTAAATGAAAAATATGGTGTGCCTGTGTGGATTGGAAATGATGCCAAGTGTGCGGGTAGTGCAGAAGTTGGATATGGTGCTTTAAAAGATGTGCAGGATAGTGTTGCGATTATTTTAGGTACGGGTATTGGTGGATGTTTGATCAAGGATAAAAAGGTACATAATGGACGTCGTTTTTCTGCAGGAGAAGTTTCTTGTTTGTATACAAATAATGCATATCCAGCCGATTATCATGGCTTATGGGCTTTCACAAGTGGGATTGCAGGTTTGTTAGGCTTAGTGCAAAAGTATTTAGAAACAGATGAAAAGTATAGTGGTGAAGAAATCTTCGAGATGGCAAGTTTTGGTGATGAAAAAGTATTGGCAGCTCTAGATGAATTTTGTTTCTACATTGCGTTACAACTTTATAATATTCAGGCTATTTTTGATCCAGAAAGAATTGCGATTGGTGGCGGTATTTCTGCTCAGCCTTTATTGATTGAAAAAATTAATGAGCAGTATAAAAATTTGTTTTTACCGATGTTTCCATTAAGTCCGGTTGAAATTGTGGCTTGTGAATTTAGAAATGATGCCAATTTAATTGGTGCTTATTATCAGCTTCAGACAAAAATGGTGAGCGCACATGATTAAGTTGTTCGCATCGGATTTAGATGGAACTTTACTTGCTAGAAGTCATCAATTTGATGAATTGATCAAGGTTACGGTTGAAAAGATTCTAAGTGCTAATGCGGTTTTTACGATTTCAACAGGTCGTGATTGTTCAATGGTGGAATTGAATGGTTTAGAAAATAAGATTTATCGTATTTGTATGAATGGTGCGTTAATTATGAGTCCTGATGGTGAAACATTAAAGTTGGATCTAATAGATAAGGATATTTTAAAAATCATTCTAGATGAGTTTGATGATTTGGATTTAGAGTTTATTACGCCTTATAAGACGTATACGAAACAATCTAAAGAGGAATTCTTTGAAAAAATGGAGAAGATGCCACATCCGGATGGGGATGATGTTGAGATGGTGAAGTTCTTTATGGAAAATATTTCAAAGCGATTGGTGTTTGATCAATCGAAAGAGGACATTTTATCTAAAGATGTTTGTAAGATCAACTCACATTTGCAGCCTGGTAAATCGTATAATCGTTTGTATAAATTTCTAGAGAAGTATTCAAATTCAATAGTGAATGCGCCTTGTGATAAGAATTTGATTGAAATTACGAAACAAGGTGTGAATAAAGGAAATGCCGTACATTGGTTAGGGCAGTATTTACATATTGAAGATGATGAGATAGCGGTTTATGGTGATGGTGGTAACGATTTACAAATGTTATCGATGTTTGAACATTCGTATGCACCATGCACGGCTTTAGAAGAGGCAAAGTATGCCGCAAACAATCAATTGGGTCCATATTATGAGTACAGTGTGGCTCGAAATATGCTGGAGACTTTGATGAAACAAAAATAATTTGGTACATTTCATTTAAAACGTGTTAAGATAATGGAGGATGCTTGTTGAAAGTATCTAAATCCATTATTCTAAGCAAAAGGGGAGGTTTTTAGCGATGCCTCTTTTTTTGCGTTTCATAATAAAAAGCCTACTGGAAATGGTTCCATGTAGGCTTTTCTAATAGTTCATAAGCTGCTTTTGCATTTCTAACGTTTGTGTTTGAAAATTTATCAAATAATTTATAATTGTTTAATCTGACCATTAATTTTTTATCCATTCTTGGAAAGTGAAAAGGAAATAATTTATCGAATCTTTCACTTTCACTGATTAGAATGGATGTTACTTCATTGTTTATGGATATATAGCTTAAAAGATCTTGAATGGCTTGTGAGTCGAAATAAATTAAAGTTTCGACATGGGCTTGTTTATCTTTTGTGGAATATATCGCAAATCCTTTTGGCTGTTTATCTTCATTTGTGATCGTGACAATGAATTTTCCTAAATTTTGATGGTATTGAATAAGTTGGTCAAATTCATCTTCACTTAATAGAATGCTGCCGTCAAAATACTGCATAAATTGGAAATATAATGGGTATAAATTCTCTGCTTTTTGTTTGATGTGGAATGGGTTTCCACTTCTGCATAGTGGAGCTCCAATCCAATATTCTTTTGTGTTTGAAATATGCTGAAAGCTTTTGGCTTCAAATAATTTTGGCATATTTGTATATGTGATGGTTAATAAATCGTTATAGGTAGCTTGTGAGATGGCGGCATCTAATAAGTAAGAAAATTGTTTTCTTTGTCTATAATCAGGTAAAGTTGCAGCCATACCAATCACAGATACGCGTATTTGTCGATCCAAAAACATCATCGTTCTTTTTGTGACTTGAAGACAGGAAGTAATCTTATCATCTTGCCAGAAGCAGAACATGTGTTGTGGATTATATTGATATTTCATCCAGACATCAACTTCATTTTCATTCATATTGAAGGCAGATTTAATCAATAAGTCTTTGATTTGTGCATCATAACCAACACTGTTGTGACAAATCATTGTTCATCTCCGTCATCTTCATGTTCCGTATATTCAACATCAATAGCTCCATGTTTTGGTGGTGATTTTGGTTGTTCGTTTTGGTTTTGTGTACTATTGTAAGTGCGAACATGTACATGTCTTCTTTGTGTGAATAGGGAAATGATCCAGAAGACAATGATGATTGGTAAAATAAATGGAAGTAGCCAACTTGCTAACGTCCAAAAAATAAAGATGACTACGAAAAATGCTATAAGAGTAAGAATACTATCCATAAAGGTACCTCGCTTTTCTAAAGTATATCATATTTATAGTATGCGAATTAAATTACGCATTCGGTTTCAATGTCTTGTATATATTGAATTTTTATTTTTCCATTTGTAAGTTTCATTAAATCTTTAGAAATATCGTCTTGAACAAGAAAATGATAGACAACATCTTCTTCATATTGTTGTTCAATGACTTCAATATTTTGTGTTCTAAAGTAATGGTCAACCTTTCCAATCAAATCATAAGAAAAATGAATTTGATATTCTTGAAGGGTTGTAACAGTTGTTAGGGTTGCTGCTTTTAAAGCTTCAGAAACACTTGAACTATAGGCTCTTACAAGCCCTCCAGTTCCAAGCTTGATTCCTCCGAAATAGCGTACTACAACGGCTAGAATATCTTGCATATCATTATGCATTAAAACATCTAACATGGGATGACCTGCAGTTTGGCTTGGTTCACCATCGTCGTTAGATCGCATAATGTTTCCAATGATCATAGCTGTACAATGATGATTGGCATTGGGATGTTCTTTTTTTATAGCTTTTAAAAAATCCTTGGCCTCTTGTTCATCTTGCGTTCTATGAAGATAGGTAATGAATTTGCTTTTTTTAATTTCTATTGTATTTATACAGTCATTTTGAATTCTTGGCATAGTTGTATTGTAACAAAAAATTGCTGTATTCTACAAGTTTAGTAACAAAGAAACCATTCTAGTGTTGGTGTCTAGAATGGTTCCTTTTTGTTTATTATTTTTAGGAGAGAGATATGAATATTGGTTTATTTTCTATATTC
>ERZ1034915.438-NODE-438-length-28873-cov-8.221632_pt1 | contig 28873 bp, 42 predicted proteins | sample MGYA00520592_ERZ1034915 | MGnify/ENA primary metagenome ERZ1034915 (study PRJEB33766, sample SAMN09781787) | gut metagenome | biome: gut microbiome | host: Homo sapiens | place: Madagascar | study: EMG produced TPA metagenomics assembly of the PRJNA485056 data set... | reverse complement strand
ATGAACCAGGCGATGGAGAAGTACACCGACAGCCTATTCGATGACGTGACGCAGACGACGAAATACGGCGATCTTGTCACGTGGCTGGATGACTACGCGAACAAGCTCGCGGGCAAGCAGCTGTTCAACGACCGCAGCATGGAGCGCGAGGTCGGGCGCACGTCGCTGAACGTGGGGCGCAAGCTCGTGAGCACGTTTGCCCGCGCGAACGTGGCGGGAAACCTCTCGTCGGCGCTGAACCAGACGGCACAGCTGCCGATGATCGCGGGCGAGCTGGGGCCGAAGTACGTCGCCGAGGCCATCGGCGACATCATCAAGGGCGAGACGAAGGGCGACTTCGCCGACAGGAGCGACTTTCTGACGGAGAAACGCGGCATTCGCTACCTGACGAGCACGAAGGGCGACAAGTTCACGGCGGCGCTGTTCTGGCCGCTTGAGCGGATGGACTACCTCGTCAGCTCGATCGCGGTACGCGGCAAGTACCGCAAGGAGCTCGCCGAGGGCAAGAGCGAGAAAGACGCGCTGCGCGCGGCGGACCGCTGGGGCCGCGACATGATGGGCTCACGCTCGAAGGGCACGGCGCCGCTGACATTCCAGTCGAAAAACCTTATTTCGCAGATGGTCAACCTGTTCCAGGTCGAGGCGCTGAACAGCTGGGAGCATGTGACGCAGGATCTCTTCGGGCCGGGGCTGCGCGAGATGGAGGAGAAGCTGGGCAAGAAGGAAGCCTCGCGGCGGCTGGCGGGCATCATCGTCGGCACGCTGCTCGGCGCGTTCATCCTGAACCGCGTGGACGAGGAGCTGTACGGCGGTACACCGGCGCAGTTCGACGTGCTGGGACTGCTGGCGGGCTTTCTGGCGTCCGGCAACGGACTGAGCACCAACGAGCAGCTGGGCGTGTGGGTTGACGACGTGTGGCAGAAGATGACCGGCGAACGCCTCTTCGGTACGGACGAGGACGCGGGCAACGGCAAATTCAACCTTGCGGCGGCGACCGAGGACACGATCTACAACGTCAGCAACGACGTTCCGTATGTGCGCAACGTGTCCGGCCTGTTAGGCCTGGGCGACCAGACGTTGCCGATGCCGGATATCTATGGCACGGCAAAGGGAATCGGCAGCGCCGTTTCGGACGCCGTGTCCGGCGACACGGAGAGATTCGGCAGCGAGATCATGCGGCAGCTCATGGGCATTGCGGGCGACACGCTCCCCGGCGGGCGGCAGCTTGAGAAGACGGCGCAGGGCGCGGAGACGCTGGCACGCGGCGGCACGTATAAGGGAAGCGGCGACAATAAGCGGCTGCAATATGCAGTCAATCCCGATTTTTCGACCGTGCTGCAAGCGATGCTGTTCGGCAGAAACGCGCTGAGCGAGGCGCGTGACTTCTATGCAGCGAACGACGGCGGACTGAGCGCGTCGCAGACGCGGACCTATCAGGAGCTCGTCGACATGGGCGCGGACCGCGAGGTCGTCTACGACGCGATCCAGAAGTGGCGCAAGATCGACAAGGACGACAGCCTGACCGACGGCGAGCGCGAGGCGGCGCAGTATGAGCTCGTCCGCAAGCTCAAGCTGACGAACGAGCAGAAGGAGCGGCTGCACGACGACCTGTCCCGCTCGTCGAGAAGCTACGCGGCGGCGCAGGAAGCGCAGAAGCAGGGCATCAGCGCCGAGACCTATGCCAAGTACAAGGACGCGACGGCCGATCTGACCGCCGACAAGGACGAGAACGGCAAGACCATCAACGGCAGCAAGAAGGCGAAGGTGCTGGACGCGATCGACAAGATGCAGCTGAGCAAGAAACAAAAGGACTGGCTGTATCTCGACGCGGGGTACAGCGAGAAGGACATCGGAAAAGCACCGTGGAATAGCTGAGAATAGGAGAACACCCCGGGCCTCCCGGCTCGGGGTGTTGCTTCTTATTTTTTGCGTATTCCGGCGGCTTCGCACCGAGAAACATATCCTTTTATATAGTCAGAAAATACTTGCGCAATAGAAAACGATTCTTCCGAATTCGGTTCATCGCTCATCAGTTCTTGGAGTGAAAAAGATAGTTCAAAAAGAGCGTTTGGGGCCTTACGGCCATAGGCAAGAAACATTTTATCAGCAGCAATTTTCATGTTGTCATCCACAACGGCAGCGTCTTCTTTAGAGGCAGCGCAAAGTGAAGAAATTTCGCTCATAATGTGAATAGAATCAGAACGGGAGGTTTTCAAAAAGATTTCGCTAACGGCGGTCAAAGCGCCAACCGCAATAAAATAACCATCATCACACACATAGTTCTGACTGGGACACGAAAATATTTTGCGAAGATAGTTAGCGTACTCAATGGTTAAATAGAAAGAGATGTCATAGCTCGATAAAAAAGGGGAGATGCCCTTATACATGCTAACCTCGGCGGAATAGTAGTCACAAAGCTGCTCGAATCTCCAAGGGTCGGCACCTTTGGGAGGAGCGACATCTTCGTTACAAGGATAGGTAGCGAGGCGATGCGCAAGAAATTGTTCACCGGGAGGAGCATTGTATTTCCTTATAAAATCAAGCGTTTTTTCGCGAATCTTCATCGCGGCCGTCATGTTCTCGACTAAGTGCTCAAATTTAGACTGAGCGGCGGCTCTCGCTCGGCGCAGGCAATCTTCATCAAAAGACTTTTTCCAGGCATAGAAGTCTTCGCGATTTGCAATAGCCTTATTTGTAAACGTATTTTTTAGACCAGCATCAGCGAAGAACCGAGCCCATTCTTTCTCGTTTCGCTCGCGTTCCTCGGCAATGCCAGCAAAGAGGCCATTCTGATAAGCCGTTTCGATGTCTGCTTCCGTTATTGCGTCTTTTTGCAAAGGCAAAAACTTACCACAGGCGCAGAAAAGCTGCGAGGCGGGGACGAGAGAACCGCAGGCGGTGCAGGTTTTGAATTGACGCTCGGCAGAGGAACCGCTGAACCGATAACCACAGTCACATTTCGACCGCAGGTATGGCGAAATTTTATGGCACTCGGGGCATTCGTGGTAGCGCTTGACTTTCACAAAGATCCCTCTTTCATTTTTTATTTCGGCGGGAGCATAGGGACACCATATAGGAATTTTTGCGGTTTGTCAAATTTGGCATAAAGAAAGCGCCTCGCAACAAGGCGCTTTCTTTATGGATAAATGAGATATCGGCCTACAGATCGGAAAAGCTGAGGTTTGTCAAATCGCCGGTCATGCAGTATAATGAATAGGCATCTGACGCGAAGAGGAAGAAATTGATACTAACGGCCTAAAACTGTGTATTATGACAGGTTAAGAAAAGGCCAAAAAACAGAAAAAACACACGCATTGCAACGGAGTATGTGAGAATTCCGGTATAGCTGGGCAATGAAGTTTATGTAAGAATTATCTAAGAAGCAAGGACGAAAATCGCGAAAGCCTTGAAAAATCGGGGCTTTCGCGGTTTTCTTGTTACTAATTTGCTACTAACGCGTTACTAACGGGATATAATTGTGCATTCAGTCACGGGCGAATAGAGGGTGAATATCAGGCCACTTTGCGGACGGCGGCGCGCAGGACGGCGATCGTCTCATGCGTGTAATGAGCCGTGATATCGCTGCGGGTGGAGTGGCCCATGAGCCACTTGATGGTGATCTCGTCGACGCCTGCGGCGTGTAGGTTGGTCGAGAACGTGTGGCGGCACCAGTGGGGCGTCGCCTGCGGGGCGTCGATCTTTGCCATAATCACGGCGAAATACTCACGGTAGCGAGCTGCGGGGAGATGAGCACCATCATCGTCACAAAAAATCGTGTCGCCGTTGCGGACAAGCCAGCGGTCGACATACGGGCGGATCTTCGGGTGGATAGGAACGATACGGTTTCGCCCGGCGTCACTTTTTATGCCGCCCTGTAAATAACCGCCGTCCTCGGGGTGGAAAGAAAAGCGGGTAAGCGTCAAAAACTCGGTAATGCGGAAGCCAGTATAGCAGAGGATCAGGGCGGTATCCGCCCAGGGTTCGCCAGCGGCAGCGAGCTTTTCCAGATTCTTGAGCTGAATATCGGTCAGAGCGCCGCGCGGCTTCTTGGGGTCGACAGACGGCACATCGAGATACCGCGAATAGTCCTTGCCAAGGATGTCGCGCTCCATCGCGTAGGAACACAGCGCTTTGATGAGGATAGAGACGTTATTGATCGTGCTTTGCGAGCGACCGGCCGCCTCGCGCTCGTCGATAAGCTGCTGCCAGTCATCCAGGGTGATGGAGCGAATTTTCCGGTCTGCGTATTGCTTGACGCATTGATTCCATGCGGCCTTGTGAGAGGTGACGCTGGAAGAGCCGGATTTTCGGAAAGTGCGGCTTTTCCAGCCGTCATAGACCTGCTGCAAGGTGGCGTTCATGCGGTCGGCGGTGGGAGCCTTGCCTTCGAGGCGGTTGCGGTTGTACTCGTCGAGCGCGGCCTGGGCGTCGGCGGCTTTTTCATGGTAGGATAGGGCGCGCTGGACGATATGTCCGTATTCATCGCGCGCGGAGACGCGGACCATATAGGGGCGGCGGCGATTGCCGGATAGCTTGACAATCGAGCCGCTGCCGTTTGCACGTTTCATATAGCAGCACCTCCTTTTGCCGGGAAACATTACAGGTGGAACGGCGGGGCAGAATGGTATATACTGTTCTGCGGCGCCGAATACAATCATCGGGAGCTTCTGAGGGAAAGAGAGGTCACAATGTTTGACCGACTTGATCGAGAGATCCTTGCAAAGTTCCGCGAGCTTACCCCTGAGAATCAGGAAGCTATTCTTGCTTACTTAGTAGAAGTTCTATTTGGGCCAGCAGCATCTCCTTCTGATCGTCGGTAAGCCGGCGAACCAATTCCATCAAGCGCGCTTCTAATGGGGAAAGGCCGTCGACCTTCAGGTCGGCGGTTTTTTCTATCCCGCTGCCGTTAAGCAGATATTCAGGGCTCACCAAAAGGATTGAGGCCAGCGGGGCAAGAACATCCAAGGGCATTTTTTCAATATCGCCATTTTCGTATCTATAAATTGTAGAAGGAGAGCAGCCGAGCTTGTCGGCGACATATTCCGCCGAGAAACCAAGTTGTTTTCGGCGGGACTTCATGCGTTCTCCGGTAGTCATATGCATCACCTCAGGGACTATAATAATCGCAAATTTGCAAAAGCGCAAGTACAAATTTGCGAAAATGCGAAAATAATGCTTGACTTGCGGAAATGCGAGTGGTATAAAAGAAAATAGAAACTCGCATTTATGCAAGAAAGGAGTGCAAAGAATGAAGACTAACGTCAAAGAGTTAGTGAATATGATGAAGTCAAAGGGCATCGGTGTGCCCGAATTGGCTCAGAAAATTGGGGTTGACGCCTCGACGCTGTACAGGAAACTGGGGGCTGGTGGTGAGAAATTCACCATCGGCGAGGTCCATCGTATGATGGAAGCCATTCCGCTGTCGAACGAGGACGCCAACCGCATTTTTTTATCCATTAACTCGCATTATTGCGAGAAAGGAGCGTGAAGGGAATGCAGACTTTGAAGATGGCGACGACGTGGGACGTTTACCACGGGGCAACGCCGGAGATCGAGGCGACGGTGCGCAGCGAGGAAGCCTTTGAGGCGCTGCGGCACGAGATTAAAAAAATGAGCCGCCAGCGGGTCAGACGCGGCGGCTCGAGGATCGAGTATCACATCAAATTAGTCGAGTGAAAGGAGAACACCATGCCAAGACGAGTGACGGCGGACGTGCCGAGCGAGGGCGACATCCTGCGCTATAACAACGTGCCGGTGGAGCTGGCGGCGAAGTTCATCGGGTGGTCGGACGTGACGATCCGATACGCCCTACAGGAAGAGCGCGCGCCGTTCGGCATTGCGGCGCAGAACCCGAAGACGGGCACGTGGGCCTACAACATCAGCCCAGGGCTACTCATCAAATATAAGAACGGAGAGCTGCAAGCCTACAAGCTCAAGGATCTGTCGCAAATGCTGGCCGACCACGCGGAGCGGATCATCGAAACGCGCGTGGGCACGGTGAGCCAGGCGATCGGAAAAATTTTAGGAGGATGCACGACATGAAAAAGAATCGCACGAGAGAAGAAAGAGCGCTGCGTTATGCGGCGGCGCTGCTGCGGCTGACGGTGCTGCTGTGGATCGCGGTACTGCTGCTATGCCTGCTGGAACCGGGGTGCCTGGCGGCGGACATGACCGCGGGCGCGGCGGCGGAGACTGACCCGGCGGTCACGTGGCTGGCAGCGGTGGGCGCCGGATGGCTGACGTGGCGCGGAATGGTACTTGTCCTGAAGCTGGACGAGCCGAGGAGAAAGAGAGCACGCCGCAGATGATGGACGACAAGCGATTTATCGCGCCGCAGACGCGGCCGACGCTGTGCTGGTCGTGCGCGCGGGCGTGCGGCGGCTGCTCGTGGACGGAGCGAGATCCCGTGACGCACGCGATCCGCTTCGAGCCCGTAGATGGCTGGGAGGCGGAGAAAACGACGATCAACGGCTCAAAGAGCGAGCACGGCGAGAAGTGCTACCGCTACACGACCGACAGCTATCGCGTCGTGCGCTGCCCGATGTACGTGCCGGACCGGCGGACGAGAGCCAAAAGCGCCATGCCGGAATGGGCCGTGCAGGCCGCGAACGCATGAAAAAGGCGGCTGACCGATGGCACCGGTCAACCGCCACGAAGAAAAACACACATGAAAGGAGATTTTCTTCCCCGCCATTATAGCATGCGGCGGGGAAGAAGCGCAAGGGAAATGAGCGTGATTCAAGACGCCATTGCCGCCATTGAGGGCCAGCAGCCGAAAGAGCGCTCGGCGGTGTGGATGGTGGGCGAGCAGCTGAAAGATATGATCCGCGGCGACGAGGCCGCGGCGGCACTGCTGCTGACAGACCTGACGCAGAACAAAGAGATGACGCTCGCGGCGGCGGAGAAGAAGATCGCCGAGCGAGCAAAAAAGAACAAGGTCGGCAACTGCGGGTGCGTGACGCCCGCGGAGGCCGAGGACATCCTGCGTGAGTTTTTCGGCCTGCCGGAGCGCGGCACAGACGCAGCACCGCGGACGGAGAGGCGCAAGGTCGTGGACCTTGCGGACTTTTTATGAGCCGCCGCACAGACGCCGGATGGGAGAATCTGGCGGACAAGCTGCCGTTCCAGCCATGCGGAGACCTGCAAAACGACGTGCTGGAAGATATCTATGACAACGACGTGCTCGGGACCGGGTTGATGCTTTACAGCCGCGAGAGCGTGGAGACCGCAAATCCTATTGCGCAGATCATGGACGCGGAAGACTGGGACCGCTGGGAGAAGTCTCGGAAGCGCCGCTGGGGCGCGCGCTGCACCTGCTCAAACTGCGGAGAAGAGTTTTTTGCGGGCTATGTCAGCGACAGCGGTACGAGTGGCATTGTCTTGAGGCAGGGCGAGGACGGACAGATTTATGACGGCTACGTCGACAAGGGAGACGACGATGCGCAAATCTTCTTTGATGACGAGACGATCGTTTGCCCGCGCTGCTACCAGAGCGTGGTCGTGACGCGGCGGAGCGAGCTGCGGCAAGGGCGCACGCTTCAAGCGTTGCAAGCCGAAACGCTGAACATTGACGGATATCTCGCGGTGCTCTATTGGATGGTGGCGCGATATCAGGACAACACGGGAACAGACGTCGCGACGTTCTCGCCGCACGCGGCGCTGATCGTGGACCGCTGCGGCGTGCTGCGGCGCTTCCGCGCGGTGCGCCACAGTAACGAGGCGCGTGACGTAACGTGGACACCCTGCAAGCAGAGCTGCGACCCGATGCAGCAACCCTATTACTGCCACGGCGCCGTGAACGGACGGCAGGTCGGCGGCTGGGTATGCGCCTACGGCCCAGAGCTCGGCGGAACGACGGGCGAGAAGACGGCACTGGACAAATACATCGGCGCGGGCGGAACCTGGCCGGGGGCGTATCTGCACGTCTGGCGCAAGCACCCGCAGGTGGAAAACCTGATGCGGCAGGGGTTCGGCGATGCGGTGACGCAGACCATTGACAACTATCTGGACGTGTGCGGCAACTATTCCATGCTGCGCGACGCACCAAATATTCCGTGGGTCGATTGGAGCGAGACGAAGCCGCACCGAATGCTCGGCATGAGCAAGGAAGCCTTCCGCGAGCTGCGCGGGAAGCATTGGAGCGAAGGCACCGCGCGGTGCTGGGCGAGCTACCGAATGCTTGTAAAGAACGCGGACGCGCTGCAATTCGCGCAGGAGGTCGGCAAGCTCGGCCTGAACGACATGGAAAAATTGCTGGGCGCCTATCGGGCCGTCGAGACCGATCTGCACCCGACGCATGTGGTGAAATACCTTGAAAAGCAAAAGCGGCTGAAAGGCGGCGTGCAACTGCTGCTCGATTACCGGCGCGTGCTGCGGGCGCTGTGGCTGGCGGACCAGAACGAAACGCTGTGGCCGCGCGACCTGCAAGCGGCGCACGACCGTGTAATGGAGATGTACGCGGCGCACGAGGGCGTGAAGTACTACTCGGCGGATTTTACGCCGGTCTACATCCGGCTCAAGGCGCTGGAATGGACGGACGGCGAGCTCTGCATCCGTATCCCGCAGGAGGAGCGGGAGCTCATCGACGAAGGGAAGACGCTGCGGCACTGCGTGGGTACCTACGGCAGGACGCATTGCAGCGGCAAGCCGATCTTCTTCGTGCGGCACTACCGCAGACCGGAGAGAAGCTACTACACGCTGAACATCGACCTCACGCGGGCGATGCCGAAGGAGATCCAGCTGCACGGCTATGGCAACGAACGCCACGGCGAGCGCAAGCAGTATGAGCACGGCATCCCGAAAAAGGTGCGCGACTTCTGCGACAGATGGGAGCGCGAGGTGCTGACGCCGTGGTTTATGGAGGAACAACGCAAAAAGTTCGCTGAAACGAACAAAGCAGACAAGAAAGCGAGGAAAGGCGCATGAGCGAAGCAATGGAAATGGCCGTGGCCGGCGAGGTGCGCAGCATCACCGCCATCACGGATGAGATCATTTTTTACAAAAATGTCGGCGGACAGGCCGTCATCGAGATCGGCAAGCGGCTGATTGAGGCAAAAGCACAGCTCAAACACGGGGAATGGCTGCCGTGGCTGAGCGAAAAAGTGGAGTTTTCGGAGACGAGCGCGCAGCGATTTATGCAGCTTGCGAGGGAGTATGGAAATACCTCACTGGTGGGGGATTTGGGGACCTCGAAAGCCTTGGTATTACTGGCTTTGCCGGCATCTGAGCGAGAGAATTTTGCAAGCGAAAAACACGTTGTCAACGGGGAAGAAAAAAGCGTCGCCGAGATGAGCAAACGCGAGCTTGAAGAGGCCATCCGGCAGCGCAAGCTCGCTGAGCTGGAACGCGACAAGGCGCGGCGCGAATTGGACGAACAGTGCAAGGCCAATGAGGAGGCCGCGGCGGAAGCACAGAAGGCGCAGGAGGCGGCGGAGGCCGCCCGCGCCGAGGTGGAGAACGCGCAGGGCACGGCGCTGGCCGCGCAGGAGCGCGCGGCGGAGCTGGAACGGGAATTGAAAGCGCTGCGCGAGAAGCCCGTGGACGTGGCGGTGCAGACCGTGGACGCGAGCGAGGAACAGATCGCGGAGGCGGTGGCAGAAGCGAAGAAGGACGCGGAAGCAGAGAAGACGGAGGCGCTCGGTAAGAAGGCCGAAGAGCTGAAAAAAGCAAAGGACGAGCTGAAAAAGGCGAAGGACGAGATGGCGGCCGCGGCGGAGGCGCTGAAAAAGGCAGAGGACGAGCGCGCGGCCCTGCGCGAGACACTGGAAAAGGCGAAGAAGAGCGCGGCGGCCATGGACAACAAGGCACTCGCGGAGTTTGCCGTCCTGTTCCGGCAGGCGCAGGAAACCGTGAACCGCATGACAGAGATCGTAGACGAGCTGGATGAGGAAAGCCGCCCGAAGATCTACCGCGCGCTGGGCGCGCTGCGGGACATGATCGCCGAAAAGGCAGGTGAGGGCGCGTGAAGCGCAGCGACTATCTGAAACTCTGCGTGAGCGCGGCGATGCTCAGCTACCGCAAGCCGAAGGTGCTGTACGCTGGGATCGAATATTACCCCGAGGGCTATGAGCTGCGATTCGACAAGAGCGGCAAGGCGGTACATAGAGCGATCCTGCGGGATGCGAGCAAGCACAACTGCCTTTTCTACTGCCCGCTGGCGAAGGTGCAGGAGGTAGAGGCGTGAGCAAAGCAGTTTTAATCAGTATCCGCCCGAAGTGGTGCGAGAAGATCATCAATGGCGATAAAACGATCGAGGTGCGAAAGACGCGGCCGAAGTTGGACACACCGTTTAAGTGCTATATCTACTGCACGCTGCCAAAATATCCGCACGAGGACTTCATTGCGACGAACTATCCAAGGCCAGAGTTTTACGGCGGCGGCAAGGTCATCGGGGAGTTTACCTGCGACCGCATTTACGAGTTTGAGGCCAAAGCGCGTGGTGGCAGCTACTACGTCAAGAACGAAGATCAGCCGACGACGAATTTTATCGCGCGGCAATCCTGCCTTGACCTCAAGGATATGCACGGTTATCTGCACGCGCAAAAGGGCTACGGCTGGCACATCTCCGATCTGCGCATCTACGACGCGCCGCGAGAGTTGAGCGAATTTGAACGCCCCTACGAATGCAATGAATGCGACGCGAAATGGGCGACCGAATGCAACACTTGCCGCGAAGAAGGCAAAATCAAGCGCGCGCCGCAGAGCTGGTGCTATGTGGAGGAGGTGCGCGATGAATAGCATTCAGGCGAGCCAGATCACGGGCGGGAACGGGGCAAAGGCGCGCAAGGCGTCCGACCTGTACCCGACGCCGCCGGAGGTAACGGTGGCGCTGATGCGCTTTCTCAAGCTGCCAGCGGGGACGGATATATGGGAACCGGCCCGTGGGCAAGGGGATATGGTGCAAGCGCTGGCGAACTGCGGGATGGCTGTCTACGGCACGGATATCCGCGACGGGATAGACTTCCTGACCACTCGACAGCCGGGAAACGCACCTGCGGCTGATTGGATTATCACGAATCCGCCGTTTTCGCTGGCAGACGAGTTTATCCGCCACGCGGCGGAGATTGGCAAGCCGTTTGCGATGCTGCTCAAGGCGCAGTATTGGCACGCGGCGAAGCGGGCGCAGCTCTTCCGCGAAATTCCGCCGAGCTACGTGCTGCCACTGACGTGGCGGCCGGACTTTCTCTTTAAGGAAAGGGGCGGCAAAAAGGGCGCAAGCCCGCTCATGGACGTCATGTGATGCGTGTGGCTCACGCCGCAGATGCAGGGCGTGCAGACGGTATTTAAGCCGCTGATGCGGCCGGAAAAGGAGAAATGAGCATGTTTGTCGGAGAAACGTATAGCTGGGTGCCGACGAGCTGGGAGGGGTCGAACGGGATCGTCTCAGCGCTCGGCAAGAAAGGCGGGGTACACGGGAAGATCGTGTGCATCAACGAGAACCATCGGTATTTTACGGCGGAGGCAGACGTCGGCGGCGTGGTCATCCGCGAGAGTTTCAAATTTTAAGGAGGGCACAGACATGATCGGCTATAAGAACGAGAACGGAAACGTGAAGGAACTGGCGGCCGGAGGGACGATGGGAGACCTGCTCGCCGAATCGGCCTACCTGCTCACGGCGGTCTACAGTATGCTTGCGCGCAGAGACAAAGCGGCGGCGGAGATCTTCAAGGTAAGCATGATGATGGCCGTGGGAGACCCGGAATCGCCGGTATGGAAGAACATTGAACCGGACTGCCTCAGCATCGTGCAGTGCGTTAAACCGAAGGAGGGCAAGAGCGATGACAAGTGACGAGGTTTTGACGGCGCTGCGGTGCTGCGCAAGCGACAACTGCAACGGATGCCCGAGTCACAATAGAGGCCTGATCGGCACGAGCTGCATCGGCAGAACGATGCGGGAAGCGGCTGATTTGATCGAATTCCAGCAGCAGGGCCTTGAGGCGCTGACGAAGATGGACGAGGGGCTGAAAAAGCGGGGCGGCACGCTGAAAGAGTTCCTGCGACGCGGCGATGAAGTCGTGCAGGGGCACAGAGATCCGACGGGGCCAAGGGGGCCGATAGGCCTGCCGTGCCCGGTGTGCGGGTCAAAGAACGTCTTTTGGAACGCGGAGAAGGATATTAACACCTGCGCAGACTGCGGATGGCAGGATGAGGAGGGCTGACGGATGATGGGCTATCCCTATTTTTCACTGCGCGATCTGCGTGAGATGAATCGCCTGTTGGCGGTGTCGGACGCGACGTTCGGAAGATATTGCAAACGAACACAGAAGAAGCGGCGCAGGGATGCGCGGCGGAACAGGAGGAAATGATGGTTTCGGACGAGGCATTGAAAAAGCTGCAAGAGCAGATCGCGGCGTGGCCGATGGAACGGCGATTCGTGGTGCAGCAGCTCATTCGGGATTATTTGAGGGACCGGGAAGACCTGCGCGCCTACGAGGCGACAAGGCTGACGCCGCGCGGGGTCGAAATCCTCAAGGAAGAAAAGCTCAGCAGCGACGGTATGATCCTGCTCGGGCGGCTGATGGGCAAGAAACTACACGAGATCGGCTGCGAACGCCTGCGCGAGCTGGTCGAGGCCGGCGCGGACGGGCGCGCGATCACGCTGCCGTGCAAGCTCGGCGGCGAAGTGTGGGCACCCGGCTGCGGCAGAACGGTGAAACTGCGCGTCGTCGAGGCGGCGCTGCTTCTGCAAGGCGAGGACGGCGAGGGCTATGAGAAGCTGAGCGACTTCGGCAAGACATTTTTCGCGACGAAAGAAGGAGCGGAGGAGGCAAAGCGAAATGAATGGTTTACTTGAAAAGCTGCGGCGGGGAGCAATCAGAGCACTCGGCGGATATGTTGAGCAGGTTCCACCGATGCCGCCGCAGGATCGGATGCTCATCAAATCGGAGAGCCGGAGGATCGAGAAGATCACGGCAAAGAGCCGCATCTACTACAAAGGGCTCGATGGAGACCGCGTCAGACAATGGGCGATGCGGCACACAAAAGAGGATCTTGTTGAATTCTTGATGCAGAAGATGCTGGAAAGCGGCGCGGTCGTCTTCGAAGAGAACTGTATCGAGAGCCGGTACGATGACGTCGAACTGCACGCGACGGTGTACGTCGCGATGCCGGAGGTGCAATGATGGCGGTTTGCTTTTTATACAACGCTATCAATGTCCTTGCATGGTGTGCACTGGCGCATCACTTCGGGCACTGGTGGATTGCACTTTTTGCGGTCGTAACGCAGCTGCATTATCACAGCGAGCGAAAAAACGAAAGAGAGGATGGATCCCATGAAGCGACTGACAAATGAAGAGGTCAGAGTGGACGAGAGCGTGGACCGGTATCTCGGCCCGCTCGCCGACCTTGAAGGCATGAAGCCGAAGCTGCTGGACCTGATTCTGAACGGTCCGGTGCTGAACGGTGTATCGAAGGACGTGCTGCGGCAGATCATTCGGCAGTTATACAGCGCGCTTGCCGCCTATGAGGACACGGGCATAACGGCGGAGGAGATTACGGCGACGGCCTCGCTCCCGATGTTCGTCAAGGTGGCCTCGGCGGCGTTGGGCACCACGCCCGACCACCTGCGCGAGCTGGTTGACGCCGACAAAGAAGGACGCACGGTGACGGTACCGTACTGCAAGAACTGCGAGTACGGGGAGGCTTACGACCGGACGGACGGCAAAAAGGGAATATATTGCCACTGCCCGCGCGCGATCCTCCATTACGGAAACGGCAGCATTTTCACGCCCGTGCGGGAAAACCTCGATTTTTGCAGTTACGGCAAGCCGAAGGAGGGCTGACGGATGGTGCAAGTATATTGCGACCGGTGCGGGCGGGTCATTACGGGGATGAGCGCGCATGAGCGCGTGAGCGTGACGGCGAGTGGCGCGGGCGGCGGAGAGATCGCGAAGCTCGACTTCTGCACATACTGCGCGGACTGGGCCATCAACACGCTGATGCGGCGGACGATGCTCGGCGCGGGCGAGAAAAAGGGCGCGAAGGCGGACAAGCCCGCGCCCATCGCGCCGCCGAAGAGCGAAAAGGACGGCCTTGCGTGGACGGCGGGACAGGACAAGCGGCCGGCCGCGGAAGCGCCGCCGCCAGAGCCGCTCCCGACGCTGAGCGTCAAGGGCAACGGCGCGGCGGAGAAGCGGAAAATCTTCGACGCGCTGGTGCGCTACAAGGTGCGGACCGGTCCGGGGTGGACAGAGCGCGTGAGCACGGCCTGCGGCGGGGACGTGAGCCGCGAGACGCTGCGCGCGATCGTCGTGGACGGGCTGATGGTCGACATCCACGTGTGGAGCGTCATTGAGCGGGGGCTCAGCGACCTGGGCGCAATGGAGAAAAAGGCATGAAGGTGACGTTTATTTTGCAGGCCGACGTGCCGGAGAGCGCCGTTCAGGGCATCAAGGAGCGCGCGGCGATGGACCTCGAGCGCTACGGCGACGTGAAGGTCGTGAAGATCCTCGTCGAGAAGCCGCGCGAGCACGAGCAGCTACATCTTTAATCACGCCTACGGGCGAAAAAGAAAGGAAACAGAACCATGAAACAGTACATCGGAACGAAACTTATCGAGGCGGAAAAGGCGTATCGCGTGGACGGCAAGGTCGTTACGCTCGCGGAGAACAGAGTACCGTGCGGCAACGAGGTCGAGCGCGGCTACAAGGTGCGCTATGCGGACGGGTACGAGAGCTTCAGCCCGGAGGCTGTCTTTGAAGAGGCGTATCGCCCGACTGACGGCATGAGCTTCGGCCTCGCCATTGAAGCTGCAAAAAAGGGCAAGAAGGTCGCCCGCCGCGGCTGGAACGGTAAGAACCAGTACATTGAGCTTGCGGAGCGCATCAGCTACGAAAACGCTGCGCACGAGGTAATCAATGCCAAGCACGAGGCCATCGGCAACAAGGCGCTCGCCTTTGTCGGCACGAGCGGCGTGCAACTCGGCTGGCTCGCCTCTCAGGCGGACATGCTGGCCGACGACTGGCGGATCGTGAAGGGCTGAGCGATGCAGAAAATCAACATTAAGAAGTACACGAAGGAGCAGATGCTCAAGATGCTCGAAGAGGCGCTGGATAAGCAGGAGGCGGCGGAGAGCAGAGAGACCGAGCTGCGCGGGCAGATCGGCACGCTGACGGAAAAGCTCGAGGAGAACGAAAAGGCGCTGGAAGAGGTCACCGCGAAGTATAAGAGCGCGGACCATTCGGCGGCGATGCTGCGCTCTCGCATCGACGAGGCAGAGAAGATGCGCGACCAGGCGCTCGAGGCCCACGGCGAGGATATGAAGGCGCTCGAGAAGGCGAAGAACGAAAACCGCGAGTTGGCGCACCTGCTGGGCAAGCGCGAGCTCGAGCTGGCCGAGGCCAAGCAGCGCCGCGAGGACACGCTGCGCGGAATGGATGAGCTCAAGGGGCAGCTCAAGGCGGAGGAAGGCCGCGCAGCGCGCAAGGACGAGCTGCTGGACGAGGCGCTGCATCGGCTTGAGGTCGAAAAGGCCATCGCTGAGGACTATCACGAAAGCCTCAAGTGGTGCATGGCGCATCCGTGGCGCAACATGTGGCGCTGCATGAAAGAGTATTTCCGCTTCTGACGGACAAAGAGCGGGAGAGGAGGGGAGAGAGCGATGTTCCGATACAAAAAGAGCGTGCCGGTGAGCTATGAGAGGCAGGGATACATCTATTTTTCATCGCTGCTGTATCGAGAAATGCCGGAGAAGGCGCAGCGGAAGATCCTCAACCTGTGTATGGAGTGCGGCGGCGGGGACTACTACCGGGCACTTTTCGAATTCGTGACGACGGACGCGAACGCGACATACATCTGCATGAAGCACAGCCTCTCCCGCTCGACGCTCGAGCGGATCGTGCGGAAGTATTACGAGGGCTTCCCGCGGAGACTGTGACAGGGCTTCGGCCCTGTGTGCGCTGCCGCCGAAAGGGCGCGACGGCGCACAGAAGGCCGAACACACATTATTCAATATCACGCGTGCGCACGCGCGCGTGATTCGAGCTTGTAACGTATCTTAACTTAGCGAACAATTCCGAAGCAGGAGGACGGGGCTATGTATCGGGGCAGAACATTCAACCGTGAGCGCGTGTACGTATGCGGCGATTATCTGGACGGTGATATCTATCCTGTCTTTCAGAAGCCGGGAGAGCGCAGAAAGAGATGCCGTCCGACGAGCGAGATCCAGAAGAAGCTCAACCAGAGGAACGCGGCGAAGAGATTGACGCGCATCGTGCACATGAACTTCACGAGCAAAGACCTCGCGCTGCATCTGACCTACGGCCCCGCCCACACGCCGGAGAGCGCAGAGGACGCGCTGCGCATCGTGCAGAACTATCTGCGCACGCTCAAGCGGCGGTACCGCAAGCTCGGGATCGAATTCAAGTACATACTCTCCACGGAAAAGGGCGGACGCGGCGGACGCGTCCATCATCATCTCATCATCTCGGGCGGGCTTGACCGCGACACGCTGGAATCGCTGTGGGGGCGAGGCTACGCCAACAGTAAGCGCCTGCAATTCGGCGACGAGGGCGTGAGCGGCCTGACGCATTACATCACGAAGGATGACGCGAGCTACAAGCGGTGGAGCGGCAGCCGGAACCTCATCCAGCCGGAGGCGGCAACGTCAGACGGCAAGCTCACGATGGACGAGACCGAAGAGCTGGCCGAGGCTGTGGAGGATGGGCTTGCCTACGACTGGTTCGAGGAACGCTATCCGGAATTCGAGCTTGTGAGCTGCGAGTGCATCCGCAACAGCATGAACCGCGGCGCGTACATCCATTTCGAGATGCGGCGGCGCCGGTAACAACAGCATACAGCAAATGCAACACGACGACGCGCGCGGGGGAGCCTGGGCGCGCTGCGTGCATGCTCTCGCGCGTGCGCGTGCGAGGAAGAGCCGCAAGCCCTGATTTGACAAGGGTTTGCGGCTCTTTTTTGCCCTCAAAAAGTTGACGGTTCGTGACCTGTTGCATTTGCTACACTTTCTCCCAACAGGAGAGAAAAGAGGTGAGGCGCGAATGGCGCGGCAGAAGAAATACACGGCGGCAACGCTGGGCAAGGCCTGCGAGCGCTATTTCGCAGCGATCACGCGGCGCGTGAAGGTCACGGAAATGGTGGACAGCGGCAAGCGCGACGACAAGGGCCATGTGATCCTCATCCCCGTGCCGGTGAAAAACACGCTGGGCGAAGAGGTCGAGGTGACGGAGTACATTATCCCGCCGAGCATGCACGAGCTGTGCGCCTTTCTTCGCATCGACCGGGCGACGTGGAGCCGGTACATGGGCGAGAGCGAGGAATTCGCGGCCGTCGGCGAGCGGGTGCGCGAGCGCATGAAGGCCTGGAACGAGCACGAGATGCTGACGCGGCCGGGCAAGGACCTCAAGGGCATTCTCTTCAACCTGACGAACAACTACGGCTACAGCGAGAAGAAAGAGGTGGAGCTCGGCGAGCGGGCGACAAAGACCGTGACGGCGGCGAGCATCCCGCTCGAGGAGCGGCAAGCGATGCTGCGCGAGCTGATGCAGGAGTTTGAGCACGATGGCGACGAAGACGCGGACCTATGAGCGAGAGCTTGAGGTGGCGCTGTGGTGGCGAGACTTCCGCGCGACGAACAACGCGCACTTCCTGCCGCTGCTGTTCGACCGGCACCGCTACCTCGTCCTGAAAGGCGGCGGCGGCAGCGGCAAGTCGATCTTCGCGGGGCGCAAGGTGCTCGAGCGCGTGACAAGCGAGCCTGGGCACCGCTGGCTGGTGTGCCGCAAGGTGGCGCGGACGCTGCGCGAGAGCTGCTTTGAGCAGCTGCGCGGACAGATATCCGACTTCTACCCCGAGAGCGGGGCGAAGGTCAACAAGAGTGACATGAGCATTTCGTTTGCGAACGGCAGCAAGATCCTCTTCGCGGGCCTCGACGACGTGGAGAAGCTCAAGTCGATCTATGACATCACGGGCATCTGGATCGAGGAAGCGAGCGAGCTGGAGCAGGGGGACTTCGACCAGCTGGACATCCGACTGCGCACAGACTTCCCCTATTACCTGCAAATGATCCTGACGTTCAACCCGATCAGCATCACACATTGGCTGAAAAAGCGGTTTTTCGACCGCAAGGACCCGCGCGCGACGGTGCACGAGAGCACGTATCTCGACAACCGCTTTCTGACGGCGGAGGCCATCACGACGCTCGAAGCCTTCAAAGAGACGGACGAGTACTACTACCAGGTCTATTGCCTCGGCCAATGGGGCGTGACGGGCAAGACGGTGTTCGACGCGAAAAAGGTGAGCGAGCGGCTGCTCATCGTCGAGCGGGCGAAGAAGCCGAGGCGCGGCTATTTCGAAAACGTCGTCAAGGAGGACGGCGTACACCTCGAGCGCTGGGCGTGGGTGGACGATCCGGGCGGCGCGGTGACGATCTACGAAGAGCCGGTGCCGGGGCGCCCCTACGTCATCGGCGGCGACACGGCGGGCGACGGCAGCGATTATTTCGTGGGGCAGGTGCTCGACAACATCACGGGCAAGCAGGTCTGCACGCTGCGCCACCAGTACGACGAGGACACGTATGCGCGGCAGATGTACTGCCTCGGCAAGTACTATAACGACGCGCTGCTCGCCATCGAGACGAACTTCTCGACGTACCCGACGAAGCTGCTCGACCTGATGGGCTACCGCAACCTGTATGTGCGCGAGGTGGAGGACGACTTCACAGGCAAGATCAAGCACGCCTTCGGCTTCCAGACGAACCGGCTGACGCGGCCGGTGATCCTGTCTGAGCTCATCCGCATTCTGCGTGAGAGCATGAGCACGGTGAACGACCGCGACACGCTGCTCGAGATGCTGACATTCGTGCGGCGGGAGAAAGACTTGCAGGGCGAAGCCGAGCCGGGCGCGCACGACGACTGCGTGATGGCGTTGGCGATCGCGCACTATGCGCGGCCCCAGCAGACGATGGAAATTAAGACCGCCGGCAGCACGAAGAAAACGCGCTGGACGGCGGACATGTGGGAGGACTACAACGGCGCGAGCGAGACTGAGCGGGCAGAAATGCTGGCGCTATGGGGCGAGCCGCGATGAGAGGGAGAAAAGACATGGAAGAAAAAGCAAAGACAAGCACGATCAGCGAGGAGCTGCGCGAGTGGCAGGCGCGCCTCAATGAGAGCGACGCCAAGTGGTCGAAAGAAGTCGAAAAAATGAACGAGCGCGAGGCGGTCTACAACGGGGACCGCACGATGCAGCCGCTCGTCCCCGGCGACACGCACCGCGATGGCACGCTGAAAAAGACGAGCCACGTGCGCAACATCACGTTCGAGAACATCGAAAGCCAGGTATCGAGCAGCATTCCGCAGCCGAAGGTGACGCCGCGGCGCAAGAAGGACGAGCACCTGGCCGACGTGATCGAGCACTTTCTGCGCAACGAGCTCGACCGGCTCCCGTTTGAGGCGCTGAACGATCTGGCCGAGCGGACGGTGCCCATTCAGGGCGGCGTGGGCTTTTTGGTCGAGTGGGACAACACGAAGCGCACGAGCACGACCGTCGGCGAGGTGAACGTGACGCTCATCCACCCGCAGCAGTTCGCGCCGCAGCCGAACGTCTACACGGGCATTGCCGACATGGATTATTTCATCGTCAAGGTGCCGACGACGAAGGGCTACGTCGAGCGCCGCTACGGCGTGCTGCTTGAAAACGAGGGTGAGAGCGAGCCGGATGTCCGCGGCGGCGACGGCTCCACGAGCAACCGAAACCTGACGCTTTACATCGGCTACAAGCTCAACGAGCGCGGCGGCATCGACCGCTACACGTGGGTGAACGACACAGAGCTTGAAAACCTCAAGGACTATCAGGCACGCAGGCAGCCGGTGTGCAAGAGCTGCGGCAAGGTAAAGCCGCTGCCGGGGCAGGAGGTAAACGGCACGGCCTACTCAGGCGGTGCATGCCCGTGGTGCGGCGGCAAGGACTGGGAGAGCAAGACGCAGGACTTCGAAGAGCTCTATGCGCCGGTACAGCGCAGCGACGGCACGTTTGTCGGCGGGATGCAGGAGACGCTCGACGAAAACGGCCTGCCGGTACAGGCACCGGTGCGCATCCCGTATTACCGGCCGGACCGCTACCCGATCATCTTGCAGCGCAGCGTGAGCGTGTTCGGCCAGCTGCTCGGAAACAGCGACGTTGACATGATCCGCGACCAGCAGAACACGAGCAACCGCATTGAGCAGAAGATCATCGACCGACTGATGAAGGCAGGCACGCGCATCACGCTCCCCGACCGAGTGGACCTGCGCACCGATCCCGAGGACGGCGAGCGATGGTACATCGGAAAGCCGAGCGACAAAAGCCTCATCGACGTCTACGATTTTTCGGGCAATTTGCAGTACGAGCTCACGTATCTCGCGCAGGTGTACGAAGAGGCGCGGCAGATCATCGGCATCACGGACAGCTTTCAGGGCAGGCAGGACACGACCGCAACGAGCGGCAAGGCCAAAGAGTTTTCCGCTGCGCAGGCGGCGGGACGCCTCGAGAGCAAGCGCGTGATGAAAAACGCGGCCTACGCTGAGCTTTTCGAAACGATGTTCAAATTCTGGCTGGCGTACTCGGACGAGCCGCGGCCGGTGACGTATAAGGACAGCACGGGCGAGACGATGTACGAGGAGTTCAACCGCTATGACTTCCTCGAAGAGGGTGAAGACGGTGAGCTGCGCTGGAACGATCAGTTCCTTTTCTCGTGCGACACGAGCGCGCCGCTGGCGAGCAACCGCGAAGCGATGTGGCAGGAGACGCGGCAGAACCTTGAGGGCGGGGCCTTCGGCGACCCGACGGACCTTGAAACGCTCATTTTGTTTTGGGCGAAGATGGAGGAGCTGCACTACCCCGGCGCGGCGCAGACGAAAAAGCACCTCGAAGAAAAGGCGCAGCGGCAGGAAGAAATGGCCGCGCAGCAGGCGGCGCAGCAGGCGGCCATGCAGGGCGATATGCCGGGCGGCGGCGCGGCGGTGCCGGATGAGCTGGCCGCGGCGATCGACGCGCAGGCACAAGCCGACGCCATGAACGCCGCGAGCGGCGGGCAAGCGGAAGAACTTTACATGCCGCAGTAAGAAAGGCTAAAGGCGCGAAAGAAGGCGCGCAGAGCATACAGTCTCCCCGCAAAGGGGACGCCGCATCCGTAAGGCAGCAGAGCTGCCAACGGCTGCGCAGCGCAGGGCAACAGCGGGAAAATGCCGAATCCGAAGGAAAGGAGGACGCGGGCATGAGTGATAAGAGCGGTTACGTCGGCAGAATCAAGAACGGCGGCACGCAGGTCGTGAAAGCGCCGAACCAGCAGACCGACGCGAAGAAGGGCGTTATTCATACGGGCAGCGACCTGAGAAGCAAGTAATAAAGGAATATTCCCCGTAAAGGGGACGCCGCATCCGTAAGGCAGTAAAACTGCCAACGGCTGCGCAGTCGCAGGGCGATAGCGGGAACATGCCAGAGAGGAAGAGAACATGGGATTCACGGAAAAAGACGTCTTTGAAGCGATGGGCCTGACGGTGCCGCCTGACGAGGCAGGCACGCAACAGGAGCCCACAGGCGCAAACGAGCCGGGCGCCGCTGCCCCGGCCGCAGAAGAGACCAACGGCACGCCGGAGGGCGGCGATACCGGCACGACGGGCGGCGAGGGCGCAGAGGGCGCCGCAACCGCTCCCGAGGGCCAGGACGGCGCGGAAGGCGCAGAAGACAACAACGATGCGGAGGGCGCGAAGAAGGAGCAGACCCCCGACGAGCGCAGAGCTCATGCGGCGGCGCGGCGCAGAGCCGAGCAGCAGGCCGCGGTGGACGCGGCGCTCAAGGCGCAGAGCGAGAAGATGGCCGCGGAGTGGAAGGCCTTTTTCGAAAGTGCGGGGCTCAAGAACACGATCACGGGCGAGCCCATCGCGACGAAGGAGCAGTTTGACGAATGGTCGAAGTCCTTCAAGCAGCAGAAGCTCGAAAGCGACCTCAAGGCCGGGAAGCTGACACAGGAATCTCTCAATGAGGCGATCAGCGAGAATCCCGTCGTCAAGCGGGCAGCGGAGATTGTGGCGGCGCATGAGCGCGAGCAGGCCGCGGCGGAGCAGGAGAAGATGCAGCGCGCCATCGACGAGCAGATCAAGAAGATCCACGCGCTCGAGCCCGAGGTGAACGGCGTGGAGGATCTTTTGAAGCTGCCGGAGAGCGAGGAATTCTACGCGCGCGTGAAGAGCGGCATGTCGTTTTACGACGCCTACCTCATTTCGACGCACGAACGGCGCGAGAAGGCGCTGGCCGAGGCAGCGAGAGCGCAGGCCTTGACGGGTCAGAGGGGCAAGGACCACCTGACCGGCGCGGCGGCATCCCGCGGCGCGGGCGGCAAGGTCGTGACGAGCGAGGAGCTGGCGAGCTTCCGCATCTTCAATCCCACGGCGACGGACGAGGAGATCCGCACGTGGATCGAGAAGAACAGAAATTAACAAGACAAGGAGGAACGCAATGTTTATTCCCATCAAATCGACGGACGGGGCAATGACCCCGTTTGAGTACATCGAAGCGGCGGCGGGCACGTATCAGGTCGGCCAGCTGCTCAACGTGACGGACGGCAAGCTGGCGGCGATTGCTGCCGACCAGGCGACCACGCCGCCCTATGTGTGCATGCAGAGCGGCACGGTGGCCGCGGGCGAGCCGATCGCGGTGACGCGCGTGCAGGGCAAGTACACCTTTGAGACCGAGCTCGCGGCGGCCGCAGCGGCCGTGAAAGTCGGCACCAAGATCCAGGTGGCGAGCGGCGGTCTCAAGGCAAAGTACGTCACGGGCGCATCGGATGCGGCGGTGCCCGGCACGTTCGAGGTCGTGAGCCTTGAGGGCACGGCGGCGGGCAGCATGATCCGCGGCCGCTTTGTCTAAGGAAAACGGAAGAGAGGAGAGAAAGTAAGAAATGAAAATCATTTTTTCGGAATCGAGCAACCTGAACAACAGCATTTACGGCAACTGCCAGGCGCCGATCAAGATGTTCCTTGAAAAGCGCGGCGAGGAATTTGAGCAGAACAGCGTGCTCAAGAACCTGTTCCTGATGGGTTCTTCCAAGAACTACGGCGACGTGATGACCACGCTGACGGCCATGAGCGGCTTTGAGCCTGTGGGCGAGAACGGCGCTTATCCGCTGGACGGCATGCAGGAGGGCTACCAGAAGTTCCTCAAGTACCAGACGTGGAAGGATTCTTTCAGCGTGTCCAAGGAGATGATCGAGGACGGCAAACTGCTCGACATGCGCAAGCAGCCTGCGGCCTTTATGACCTCTTACAAGCGCACGCGCGAGCTCTTCGGCGCGGCGCTGTACGGCGCGGCCATGATGGGCAACGGCAGCGTGACCTTTAAGGGCGTCAAGTTCGACCTGACGGGCGCGGACGGCAGCAACCTGTTCGCCAAGGAGCACGTGCCCAAGGTGAGCGGCGACAAGCAGTGCAACTGCTTCAAGGATGCGTTCAGCGTGGACACGCTGGGCAAGCTCGAGACCAAGATGCACCTGTTCCGCGGCGACAACGATGAGATCCTTGACGTGGCCCCTGACACGATCCTAATCCCCGAGAACGCCGACCTCAAGAAGGCAGTATTCGCGGCCATCGGCGCGGACAAGGACCCCGTGAGCGCGAACAACGCCTTCAACTATCAGTACGGCCGCTGGAACGTCATCGTGTGGCCGTACCTGAACCACTACATCACAAACGGCGTTTCCCCGTGGGTGCTGCTGGACAGCAAGTACAACGAGACCTACGGCGGCGCGGTGTGGAACGACCGCGTGCAGCTTGAGGTGCGCTCCACCGTCGACGAGAACACCGACGCGAACGTCTGGCGCGGCCGCAGCCGCTTCAACGCGTGCTTCAACGACTGGCGCTTTGCCGCCATCGGCGGTATCGCGGCGGGCAACTCGCTCTAAGCTAAATAGCCAAGGCGGGCGTGGGACAAGACCCGCGCCCGCCTTTATCCATCATTGAGAGAGGAGAGAAGAACATGACGCCGAGAAAAGCGATGCAGCACGCCGACACGGCGAAGCCGAACGCCTTCCCCGAAGAGGAAAAATTCGAATGGCTCAAGGCGCTTGAGGGCAGGATCGCGGCGGACGTGCTGCTGGCGACGCCGGAAGAGCTCGAGCAGATCATGGCGACCGGCTATCCGGACGGCATGGACGAAGAGCTGCTGGTGAAGGCCCCGCACGATGAGCTGTACGTGCTGTACCTCAAGGCGAAGATCGATGCGGAAAACGGCGAGTACAGCCGCTATGCCGATTCGAGCCAGCTCTACAACGAGGCCTACGGCAACTTTGCTCGCTACTGGGGCAGGACGCATGAACCGGCGCAGGGCTACGAGAGGGGGTACGAGATCGTATGAGAGAGATCGAAGTGCGCGAGCTGCCGTATCTGCCGCTGGGCCATCAGGGCGAGAACGAGGCGCAGAGGATCGTCTGGCGCGGCCTTGCGGACAGTTGGGCGCGGCTGTACGGCGAGGGCGTCTTCGCGCTGACGGTGCTGCGCGAGGGCGACAGCGCGCCGTATCCCGCGAGCCTTAAGAGCGAGAACGGTGACGTGATCTGGACGCTGAGCAACGCCGACACCGCAAAGGCAGGCGAGGGCATGGCCGAGCTCACCTACACCGTGGGCGGCGCGATCGCCAAGAGCCGGACGTGGCGCACGGTGGTTGAGCCGTCGCTGAGCGCAAACGGCACGACCAAGCCGCCTCCGGCCTACCAAAGCTGGGTAGATGAGGTTTTGCAGGCGGCGGCGGATGCGGAGACGGCGGTTTCCAAGATGCCCTACGTCGACGAGACCACGGGCAACTGGTTCAAGTGGGACGCCACGGCGGGCGCTTTTGCCGACACGGGCGTTGCCGCGACCGGCCCACAGGGCGAAGTCGGGCCCAAGGGAGATACCGGCGAGCAGGGTCCCAAGGGCGACACAGGCGCAACCGGCCCCAAAGGAGACACGGGCGCAACCGGCGCACAGGGCCCAAAAGGCGAGACCGGCGCAACCGGCGCGACGGGTCCGCAGGGCCCCAAAGGTGAGACCGGCGCGCGCGGCCCGCAGGGGGAGCAGGGCATTCAAGGCGAGATCGGCCCCGCTGGCCCGCAGGGCACAAAGGGAGACAAGGGCGATGCCTTTACCTATTCCGACTTTACGGCGGCGCAGCTTGCCGCGCTGAAAGGCGACAAGGGCGATACCGGCCCCCAAGGAGAGAAAGGTGACACCGGCGCGACCGGACCGACCGGCCCCGAAGGTCCGCGCGGCCCGCAGGGAGAACAGGGCCCGCAGGGGCAGACCGGCCCGCAAGGCGAACAGGGCCCCGCAGGCCCCAAGGGGGAGACCGGCAGCGGCTTCAAGGTGCTGGGCTATTACGGCACGAAGGCTGCGCTGGACGCCGCGCAGAAAGCGACCGCAGCGGCGGGCGATGCTTACGGCGTGGGCACGGCAGAGCCCTACGACATCTACATTTTCGACGGTATTACCGGCGAGTTCATCAACAACGGCCCCTTGCAGGGCGCGAAAGGCGACACGGGGCCCACCGGCCCGCAGGGTCCGAAAGGCGATACCGGCGAGACTGGACCCCAAGGCCCTGCCGGGGCGGATGGAGCCCCGGGCGCAGACGGTGCCGCCGGTAAGGACGGCGTGACGTTTACGCCGAGCATGAGCGACGACGGCGACCTGTCGTGGACGAACGACGGCGGCAAGGCGAATCCGCAGACCGTGAACCTCAAGGGCCCGAAGGGCGACACGGGCGCACGGGGGCCTGCCGGCACTGACGGCGCGAAGGGAGATACCGGTCCAGAGGGCCCAAGGGGGCCGCAGGGAGAGCAGGGCCCGCAGGGCAAGACTGGTCCGCAAGGTGAAACCGGCCCGCAAGGCCTGACGGGCCCGCAGGGCCCCGCCGGGGCGGATGGCGCGAAGGGTGCGGACGGCGCAAAAGGCGCGACCTTTACGCCTGCTGTGTCCGCGGCGGGAGACCTGAGCTGGACGAACGACGGCGGGCTTGCGAATCCCGCGACGGTCAACATCAAAGGGCCCAAGGGAGACCAGGGCGAAAAGGGCGAGCAAGGCGAGAAAGGCGAGACCGGTGCGACCGGCCCGCAGGGCCCCGCAGGCCCCGTCAATGTCCCCTCCACCACCTCCCTCATCAAGGGCAATGGCTCGGGCGGGCTTGTGGCGGCTACCCCTGAGACGGACTACGCCTCGCCCGTGTTCATGCGCAAGGTGACGTTGCCGGCCGCAAACTGGAATTCCAGCACTAAGCAGCAGAGCGTGACCGTGACGGGCGTGCTGGCTGACACGACGGCGCAGTGCATCTATCCCGCGCCGGTCGACACGTCGTATGATTCCGCGTGGAACAGCTGCGGCGTGCTGTGCGTGGCGCAGGCTGCAAATTCCCTGACGTTCCAGTGCAGCGAGGTCCCGACGAGCGCCATCGAGGTCTATGTGACGGTTATCACGCTGAGTTATAAGGGGTGAGCGGGATGATCTTTAACAGGCCGAGGTCCAAAGCAAAACCGACGACCGCTGACGTTACCTTGTTGGGTACGTTCTCCACAGTGGAAGGCGTCCCGGAGAATTGCTGTGTGGTCATTGATGGGACGACTTATGTAACACCGCAAACGATTACCGTGCCAATCGGGACGGAAATAGAGGTACATGTGCGCGGAAACTCAAAGGCAAATACGTACATCAAGTTTAACGGTGCAAAGGTTGCTTCCGGAGCAAATACGACAGATTTGGGGCATGTTTACACCTTTAACGTGACCGCCAAAACGGCGATTGAGGGGTATTACGGAGCAACGGGTCCATTTTATATGGGACACATCTCAATTACTATGCCGTGGGACGGCAGCACCAATAGCTAAGTGACAGAAAGGAGCAACACATGAACACCATCCGAAACGCCCTCAGATATATATATATATATATCGGCTGAACCTTGCGAAAGCGGGGTGGGCGTATGATCGTCAACCCCGTGAGGTATGGGAAAGACGGAGCGGAAACGGTTCCGATAGAGGTATCAATCCCTTACAAAGGGGCCACCATCTACTACACATCTGGCGGAAAAGATCAGAATTTCTACACAACCGCAAACGGGAAACAACCTATTTTAGCGGACAAAAACACTCTTGTTTGCTTAGAAGGCGTATCTTACCTGCCGAGCGCAACCGGAGCGCGGCTGCGCTGCAGCTCGGGAACAATTGCGGTTTATCTGGCGCTCCCGTAAGCGTAACCCTTCGCGGGGAGGTGGCGGTATGATTGTAAATCCGACCACCTTCAAAAGCGGCGGGGAGAAGAGCGAATACCAAGTGGAACTGAGCGGGGCTAACATCAACGTAATCATTAACGGGATAACATATACCAGCGCACAAACAATTACAGTCCCGGCAGGAACGTGGTGTGACACAAAATATTTGAAAACCATGAACGAGAATGCAACGGTTTCATTTAATGGGAAGACTCCGTTGTTTGAACATGCATCGACCTCAAACAGTTATACGTTACATTACAAATTCCCTGTATTTCGGGATTGCAAAATTGTCATGAAGAAACCGGCCGGTTACATGAATAAAGTCTTTATCGATATTACTACATCCTGATCTCATCACAAAGGAGGCCAATATGGCAGAATTTATCAAAGTAAACGGGCAGGAATATCCTGCGACGTGCGTTTACAACTACAAGGATAGAAACTGGGACATGCGCGAGACGCAGACGGTGCATCTCACCATGCCTTACGCGCAGGCGGCGGCGCTGCTGCCCTCGGGAACGCCGTGGAGCAACGTCTTCCGCGAGACGAAGGACAAGCTCGACAACGACGGCAATCCAACCGGTCAGACCGAGGAGGTCGTGACCGAGGAGGACATGAGCGCGTACAGCATCGCGGGCGAGATCGTGGACTACCGCGACGGCACGGTATCTATCAAGATGGGCAAGCCCACGGAGGCGGAAACGCTGCGGGCGCAGCTCGCGGAAATTGAGGAGGCTTACGATGAACAGTGAGAAACTGACGGCCATTAAGGGCGCGATCAAGGACGGCAAGATGGTGCAGGCCGCAGGCGGCATCACCGTGACGCAGGAGCAGAGCGACAAGCTGGGCTACGATTGGAAGGTCTACACGGTCAACGACGTGCCCGTGCGCAAGGAGTACGTGGCGCAGGAGAACCCGACCGGCACGAAGGACAATCCCATCGAGTACACCGAGGGCGTGCCGCTCATCAACAACGCCTACTACCGCAAGGACGGCAAAATTTGCGTCTGGATGGGCGAGTGGGTAGAGTGGGAATACGAGGGCACGCAGGATGACCCTGCTCCCGCAGCGGCAGGGATGGAGTACGAGTACGGTAAGTATTACCGAGACCCAACAGACAGCAAGGTCTATCTCTGCGAGCGTACCGGTGAGACTGCTGGCGGCAAGATCACGCTTGACGCGCTTCCGCATGAGCTGGCGGGACAGTATTTTAAGGAGGCGACGGTATGACGGCGGCGTTGATTTCCGCCGCAGCGGCGGTGGTGGTGGCGCTCATCGAGGCCATCGCCGCCCGCGACCGCCGACGCGACAAGAAGGAGCGCGAAAAGGCTGCCGAGCAGCAGAAGATGCAGGAGCAGCTGATGCTCAAGCTCATCGAGGGCAGCTGGGCTGCCATTGCGCTGGGCGAGGCGACGGCGAAGGCGATGCAGCGTATTCCGGACGCGCACTGTAACGGGGACATGCACGCCGCACTGGACTACGCCGCCGAAGTGAAGCACAAGCAAAAAGAATTTTTGGCCGAGCGCGGGATCCACTCGATCCTCGACAGCGGGGCGGCAGCATGAAAGCGCTGAAAGCCCGCTGGGACAAGATGAAAAAGCGGGACAAGTACATATCCATCGCCATTTTCAGCCTGACGTGGTAC
>ERZ1034915.435-NODE-435-length-28909-cov-16.973938_pt1 | contig 28909 bp, 25 predicted proteins | sample MGYA00520592_ERZ1034915 | MGnify/ENA primary metagenome ERZ1034915 (study PRJEB33766, sample SAMN09781787) | gut metagenome | biome: gut microbiome | host: Homo sapiens | place: Madagascar | study: EMG produced TPA metagenomics assembly of the PRJNA485056 data... | reverse complement strand
AATAAATCTTTTGTATTAACACGCTTGTCTGATGGAACCATCTGTGTAAATACATCAAATCCATCATTCATTAAATCTTTTAAGATTTTTTCATCGTTATCACTTACATAAACCGCTGTAGAAATTACGTGACGATCATCTGTAGGTTTTGTACCACCAAGGTTGATCTCTTTAATATCTAACGCTCTTGCAAGTCGATCTGCATCTTCAATACTTTCAACAACAATAAACAATTTGTACTTATCTGTAACACCAGATTTGATTGCTGCAACCGCATCATCAACTGTTTTAGCTACAACCTTTACGCCACTAGGTTTAGCCATTTTAATAGCTGACATACGCAATTTGTCATTCAACAAAGTATCACAAGCCAACAAAATGCAATCTGTACCAAGTTGTTTACTCCAACTAAAAGCTACTTGACCATGTAATAAACGGTGATCAATACGAAGTAATTTAATCATTGTTCTTCTCCTTTCGCTTCTTACAACTCATCTAAATCTGAGTCAATTTCTGAATCATTACAATATACGATACCTGTTTTAGCATCTTCTACACAATTACGAATTGCTGCTGCAACATCATCGCATTCACGACAAGTCAATAAGATCGACATTGCCAAAATTAAGTTTGTTCCTGTTACTAAATGAACATTTCCCTTAGTTGTTAGCTCCAACAATTCGTTGTTTACGCTACCACCCAATAGATCTGTCATAATTACAAATTCATCTTCAGGATGATCTTCAACTTCTTGAATCACCAAAGGCTTAAAGAAAGGGTCGCCCTCAGCATATGCACAATATACGGATAAGTTGTCTTGTTTTCCAAGAATTAATTCAAGTGAAGTTTTGATTCCTTTAGACATATAAGCATGTGATGCCAAAATAAATCTTCTCATCAATACATCCTCTTTTCCAATTTTGTACACTTGATTTTTACCACTCAACTATGCCCGCTTGTGAGTGGTATGTATTTGCATACCATTTGTACAATCAAAGTATACCAGTAATTAAAATATAATGCAAGCGTTTACACGAAAAAATTAATTTTCTTCTAAATTCCAATATTTAATAATGTTATACGCATCCAAAATATCACTTGCGATCTCATCCGCTAAGTCTTGATTGAAATCATAACGATTATCTTCTTTGGCAATCACACGAATATTTGCACCCATACATGCCTGTATACCATATGTTGAGTCTTCGATTGCGATTACCTCTTCTGGTTTTAGATCTAATCTTCTTAGAGTTTCCAAATAAATAGCTGGATCTGGCTTACTCTCTTTAAAATCAACTCCACTGACCATACAATCAAAATATTGATCAATACCACACTGACGCGTTACTGTCTTAATATTTTCCATTGAAGAACTTGACGCAATCGCAAGCTTATACCCCTTCGCCTTCAATTTCGGTAACACATATAATACATGTGGATTTAAAATTGCACGATAATCTAGCCCTAATTCTTTTGACCACATTACGGCCTTAATTTCTTCAGGTGTATATTTATGATTTAAATATTCAGACATAATTTCAAACATTTTATCATCCGAAGCACCCACAATTTTATTCATTTCTCTTTTCAGTTCCAAATAACCAACATCTTCTTTAAGTTCATCCAAAATATAATCAATGACTTCCTGCAAATAGATTGGTTCTGAATCCACTAAAACTCCATCCATATCAAAAATAATACCTTTATATCTCATGCTCAACCCCCATATAAAAGAAAACCACCCTTATACAGAGTGGTTTGACATCGCACATTGACTATTAATATTCAAATTGTCTGTAGTAACGACGATATTGTAAGTTGTGTTTAGTATATGCTTCGTAGTGTCTTGATAATCTTCCTGTAATACAAGCAGTAGTAATCATAGGAACGATGAATTTTCTAAATTCGTTGTCTAAACGAACTGCATATTCACTCGCATCGAATACTACATATTGGCAGTTGATTTTTTTACAGAATTCTTCAACACGATTATCTTGAGCTCTAAATTCATCTTCACCCTTAACGATAAATACTGGAACTTTGTCTTGAATCAACTCTAATGTTCCGTGGAAGAATTGTGCAGCATTTACTGGACGGCAACGAATCCATTGCATTTCTTCTAACATACACATAGAGAATAATAATGTTTCTCCCCAAAGTGCACCAGAACCTGTAAAGATTGTATATTCAGCATCATATAATTCAGAAGCCATCTTCATTCCGATTGGTTCGAATTTTTTCTTAATTGCTAATAAGTCTTCGAAAATATATTCAGATAATTGATCTGCAAAACGATCATAAGCATCGAAATCTCCACGTAAATTCATTAATTTGTACATGAAATATGCTTGTAATACATATGAGTGTTCGCAATATCCAGTAACAACAGGAGCATGAACTACATAATCTAACATTTGTCCCAATTTACCTTTTTTGTCAGTAAATGCAACAACACGGATTCCTTCTTCTTTCATCCATTTAGCAGCTTGAACGATTTCAACAGTATCACCAGAAGAACTAGCAGTAATTACTAATGAATCTTTATTTAATTTCTTAGGACGAACAGTGTTCACATCAGCAGCATTTACTGAATAAATATCTACATCTGACATTCTTGAAATTAAATATTCATAGTGACCAAACTCAAACTCAGTACCGCCAATACCTAATAAGAAAATGTTTGAATAACCTTGATCATGAATAACTTTCGCTAAATCTTCAGCCTCTTTACGCTGGCCAACTACAGCTCTACCATCTTCCAAATACTTTGGTTCATCGAATTTAATTAATTCAACTCTTTCACTAACAGTCATAATTTCCTCCTCTTAGGTACGCCAACAACCTCGGGCACCGGTTCGTATTTGCATACCATTTGTACACACTTAATATACCAGTTCTTTTTAGAGAATGCAACACTTTTTTTGAAAACGTTTACTATTTTTTTAAACACCAAAAAAAAGACACCGATTAATCGATGTCTATAATTCTTCTCCATTTGTTTCAATCACATGTTTGTACCAGTAAAAGCTATCTTTTTTCATACGCTTACCAGTACCTTTGCCAAAATCATCATAATCTACATACACATATCCATAGCGTTTACTCATTTCAGCACTTGATGAAGATACAATATCAATGGGTCCCCAACTTAAATACGAGAATACATTCACACCATCTAAGACAGCTTCTTTCATCTGTTCAATATGAGCTTTTAAATATTCAATACGATACTCATCATGAATAGAGCCATCTTCTTCCACTACATCCTCTGCACCCAAGCCATTTTCTGCAATCATCAAAGGCACTTGATAACGATCCCACAATTGATTTAGACAATTATAGAATCCAAGTGGGTCTGCACGCCATTCCCATGGTGTTGGTTTTAAATAAGGATTTTGTTCAGACTTAAATGGTACTCCTGTATCTGTTTCGTGATTAAATACATTTGTATAGTAATACGATAAAGCTAGGAAATCCATCGTATTATTTTTCAATAATTTTTCATCACCGTCTTCAAAATGAATATGAATACCTTTTTCTTCGAAATGTCTTAACATATAAGTTGGATATTCACCACGCAATTGTGTATCTGTAAAGAAATATTCTTGTACACGATTACGTTTCATGGCTCCAACAACATCCTTTGGATTACATGTTTTAGGATATACGCACCCTTCTGCAATCATTGTTCCAATATGTGCCTCTGGATCTATTTCTTTTGCGAATTCTTTGATCTTTGCACATCCTATAAATTGATGATGCACAGCTTGATACATTGTTTCTTCCATTTTTTCTGGAGCAACCTGATCATCATAAATTCCTAAACAACCAAATTGTACATTTGGAATCAAATTCACCTGATTACAAACAATCCAATATTTAACTTTTCCCTTATAACGCTCTAGTAATACTTTTCCATATCGAACAAAAAAATCAATCACTTTACGATTTGCGAAGCCACCATATTCCGTTACTAAATGAAGTGGAATATCATAATGTGAAATCGTAATCACTGGTTCCATGCCATCTTTAATGATTTCATCAATCAAATGATCATAGAATTCAAGACCCTTTTCATTTGGTTCCAATTCATCTCCATTTGGAAAAATTCTTGACCAAGAAATACTTGTGCGAAATGCCTTAAATCCCATTTCTTTTAAATAAGCTAAATCCTCTTTATAAGTATGGTAAAAATCAATACCATAACGCTTTGGATAATATCCCTCTTTATCAGCAATCGCAGCCTTAATACCCGCTAATGTGCCACCACCTTCTTTTTCAATATGAGCACGATCCTGGTTTTTATCATATTCATGAATGTCTGATGTAGAAAGTCCTCTACCATCTACATCATATGCACCTTCCATTTGGCAAGCAGCACTCGCTCCTCCCCATAAAAAGTCTTTAGGAAATCCCGTTGGCAATTGTTTCATTTTATTTTCCTCCCAAATCTTCTCCATTTGTTTCTATTACACGTTTATACCAATCAAAGCTATCTTTCTTAATTCGTTTTCCTGTACCATTTCCTAAATCATCATAATCTACATATACAAAGCCATAACGCTTTGTCATTTCAGATGATGTACAACTTACGATATCAATAGGTCCCCATGGGTAATATCCAATCAATTCGACACCATCATAAATAGCTTCTTTCATTTGTTCCATATGTTCCTTATGATACGCTATACGGTAGTCATCATGAATTTTGCCTTCTGAATCTGGTTTTTCATCAAATCCAGAACCTAACTCAGTAATCATAATTGGCAATTGATAACGATCATAGTATTCATTTAATACATAACGTAATCCCACCGGATCATTGATCCATCCCCACTCATTTTCTTTTACATATGGGTTTTTCTTTCTTTCCCCAGGTTTAAGATCACTTGAACATACACCTGTTCCATAATAAGAGAAAGTTAAGAAGTCACATGGATACTTTTCAATTAAATCTAATTCTTCTTTTGTTGCTTCAAAAGGTTTAATTTTATTTTCATCCATATATCTTTGTAAAGAACGAGGATATTTTCCTCTACACAATACATCTAAAAACATATATTGAATTTGATTCGACTTACAAGATGCCATCACTTCATTTGGATCACAATTGAACGAATAAGATATACCATTACAAACCATACATCCCATTTTCATTCCCGTATTCATTTCGTCCATTTTCTTTTTTGCATATGCACTAGCTACAAATTGATAATGCAAGCCTTGGAAACATGCAGAAGTAAAATCATCTGTCCAATCATAAGGAATAGATAAACTGTTATACCCTTCGCCAAATAAAGTATTGATTTGATTAAATGCAATCCAATATTTAACTTTGTTTTTATAGCGTTCCATAATTACATCTACAAATCTTTTAAATGATTCTAATGTTTTTTTACTATACCATCCGCCATATTTAATAGATAAATTCAAAGGCATCTCATAGTGAGAAATTGTAACCATAGGTATCATTCCATCAAGAATCATTTCATCAAATAAATCATCATAAAATTGAAGTCCTTTTTCATTAGGCACTAATTCTTCTCCTGTAGGAAAAATACGTGTCCAGTTAATAGATGTACGAACTGTTTTAAAACCCATTTCCCTTAAATAAGCTAAATCTTCTTTGTATGTATGATAAAAATCTATACCCTTTCTTTTTGGATAATAATATTTATCTTTATCATTCATTCTGAATTCTATTTCTTGCTTTGTGAATTCATAATTTTTTGTTTCTGATTTCAAGCGGTCAATCTTTGTATTATAAATATGGATGTCTGCAATGCTCATCCCTTTACCGTCTTCATCCCAAGCACCTTCAAATTGATTAGCCGCAAATGCTCCACCCCATAAAAAACCTTCAGGGAATTTTTTAAAAAGTTTTTCCATTTTTCCTCCAAAAAATTGTATTTTGAAAGGACTTCATTTCTGAAATCCTTCTTTAATACTATTTATTTTCTAATTCAGCAATTCTCTTCTCATAAGATTCAAAAATCTTTATCATTTGTTTTGCAATATTGATCTCACTATAGATAGTCATCAAAGTGTCTTGAGCATGTGCAAATAATAAAGAATATTCACTTTTCTCACCACGAGTTTCTCCTTGAATTGCATCTGTTTGTACTTTATGGGCTTCTGTAATTTTCTTTTGTGATTCTTTGATTTTTTCATTTGCCTTTTCAAAATCAAATGCAGCAATCGCATCCAATGCTTCTTTACAAGCTACTCGAGCATCTCCTGCATTCAAAATAATAGACATTGCTGCTTGTACTGTTTTTTCATCCATTGTTTTTTACCATCCTTTCTGAAAACTTGTCTTGTAATATATTTAAATGGTTAATGACGCCTCTAAATTTTTCAACTAAAATCCCATTTGTTAATAAAGATATAATAGTTCCTATTCCTACAACACCACCCAATAAATATCCTATACTTATAAAACATCCATCATATATAATCCGAATTGTTCTATATTTAAAATTTGTAATTTCCATAATTTTAAATATAATACAATCCAATACATTTATACCATCTTTAAATGATTGCATCCATGCAAATGATAATGCTAAACATAGCTGTCCAATTACAATTCCAATAATTCTAACATATGTGGCTTGTAAGGCTAATTTTAAAGGGTTAATTAACATTGTAGGAATTTGAATACAAATTCCTAATGCTAATACAGAGACAATTGTATTTACGCCAATTTTATTACGATTCATAATAAAAGCTAAGAATAATATAACTAAATTAATTATTTGATCAATAACTGATACAGGTACTTTTGTCACTCTATTAAATCCATCTAAAAATACTGTAATAGGGTCGGAGCCTAATTCACATGCTATGAATAAGGCTATTCCGATTCCCATTAAAAATGTTGCTAAAACACCTTTTATTATACTTTTAAATAGTTTTTTCATCCTATTCTTCAGTTTCTTCTTTTACACATTGATTATCATAAACCTTAAAGAATGGATACCAAATAGCTCCTGTTACTACGAAAATAATTAACATAACAATCACTGAAGGAATACTTCCTCCTGTGGCTAGCCATGTAGTAATTGGATATGGAATGTACCATAATTGGAATAAGATATCTGGAATTTTTCCAAATGGAATTGCAACTGTCAATAACCATGCCAATACTGGCGCTACAACAGCATTAATCCACATTGGAACCATTAGAATAGGGTTAAATACAATTGCACCAAACACAACTGGTTCATTAATATTAAAGATTGATGGCACAACAGTTGCTTTTCCTAATGCTTTTAATTTCTTTGATTTTGATAAGAAAACCATGAATAACACTAAACTTAATGTACATGCTAATCCACCAATTTTAAGATATGCATAATCCCAACTTGAAGTTGCAAAATAATTTGCACCTTGAGAAATATTCGCTTCGATATTTGCCAATAAAATAGGTGTTGTAATTGGTGTCAAAATCCATCCAGAAATACCCATTGAATATAGAAGCATACAGATAAGATTCATTAAAGTAAATCCCCAAATTGTTGAATATACACTTTGTAATGGTTTGAAAATAGACTGAATTGCTAAATATAAATCAAAGCCACACACATTAATCAACAACCATCCGCCTACTACAATAATTCCAATTGGAAGCATTTGATCAAACCATTGACGAACAAAATCAGGTAATGCACTATCTTCTTTAAAGAATGAAATTTTACCAATTAATTTGAATACTAATGCTGTAATACATCCTGTAATCATAGAAATAAACATTCCGCTTGATCCAAATGCATTATGACTAAAACCAATTGCTGCATCCGCAGTTAACTGTGGAGTAATCGTAATTCCATAAAGAATCATTCCAGCAATAGCTGCACAATAACGATTTTTTCTCATTCTAAATTTTTCCATCAAGTTAATAGGTAACAAGAAAGCCATCATTAAACCGATAACACTCATTGTCCATCCAAATGGTGTCCAGAAATTAGAAAACCATTCAAAGCCTTGGATTGCAGAAGGCAATGTTAAAACACAAAATATACTTCCCAAGAAAATTAATGGCATAATTTGATTTACTGTATCTTTGATACCAGCTATCCATGGGTTATTCGCAAATTTACTCATCTTTGGAGCAAAGCTATTCTCCAACCAACTCATCATATTTTTCATATTCTTTCTCCTTGCACAATTTATTATTTATTCATTTCTTCCATTAAATGGGCAATAGCTTTTTCTCCATCTAAAGATGAATAATAATCAGCCTTCATTAAGATAACTTTAACATCATTACCTTCTGTATATTCATCAATATCATCTAAAATGTAAGCTAAGTGTGGTCCAACCATTAAAGCATCGATTTCATCAATGTAGTTTTCAATTTCAGATTCACTACGAGCCTTAATATCAATTTCCAATCCTTGTTTACTAGCTGCTTTTCTCATGTTTGCAGCCATGAATCCAGAACTAGCACCAGATCCACATACCAATAAAACATTTAATTTTTTCATTATGATTCATTCCTTTCATAAGCTTTGTTTGTCGACACTGACATTATGCAAGAGAAACAATATTAATTCTACTCAACATTTGCACCCCTAAGGTGCAGATAATTAATTGCACTGCACCCGTGCAACTTTTTGTTGGATTATTCATATTGTAAACTATATAATATGAAAGAAACAATTTATATTCTTTATTTTGAAAGGGGATTACCATGAGGCCGAATTCAGAAAAGCTTATAAAACACTTATTAGAATCACAACCAAAAACTTCAAATCAATTAGCTGAGCTGTTACAAGTTTCTGTACGTTCAATCAAAAATTATGCCAAAGAAATAAATGAAGAATATCCAAATTTATTAACATCCTCAAACGATGGATACTCTGTAAATATTGATCAAGCCCTTTCTTTATTTAATACTTCGAATAAACATATTCCCCAAACATCGCAAGAACGCGTATTCTATATCATCAACAAATTGATTCACCATAATACTGGAAAAGATGAAAAAATCAATCATTCCCTAGATTTATATGAATTATGTGATGAATTATATATTTCTATGTCTACATTAAAAGTAGAATTAAATAAGGTAAAAAGAAAACTTAAGAAATATGATTTAGAACTTGAAACAAAATCCGATTCCATCAAATGTATTGGTTTAGAAAAGAATAAGCGAAAACTTTTAAGTTCCATTCTTTATAAAGAGAGTAATGTCAATTTTGTGAATATTGATTCCCTTCAAAAAGCCTTTACGAATATTGATATACATTACATTCGTAGTACTGTTTTAGAAATATTTGATAAATACCATTACTTTGTGAATGACTATTCCCTAATTAATTTAATTTTACACATCACAATTGCTGTTGATCGAATTCGCAATAATAACATTAACACTACTAAGATAGATACTTTGCCGGCTGTACGTTTACACGAATATGAAATGTCTAAAGAACTCGCAAAACGTTTAGAAGAAAAATTTGACATTCAATATAGTGATGCTGAAATCTATGAAATGACACTTTTAATTATTTCTAGAGCAACAAATATTGATTATCAAAGTATTGATGCCAATAACTTAGAGCAATTTGTAGGAAAAGAATGCTTAGAACTCGTCAAAGAATTGATCAATGATATTAATGCATTTTACTATATTGACTTAAGTGAACAAGAATTCTTAATTCGTTTTGCCCTTCACATCAAAAACTTATTAGTTAGATCCAAAAATAACTACTTTAGTAAAAACCCATTAACTGAAAGTATTAAATTATCCTGTCCTTTAATTTATGATGCCTCTGTCAACTTGGCAAGAACCATTAAGAGTAAAACAGGAATTTCGATTAATGATGATGAAATAGCTTATATTGCCTTTCATTTAGGAAGTGCATTAGAAACACAAAAGAATTTAACTTCAAAAGTAAAAGCAGTTTTATATTGTCCTAACTACTATGGAATCAATTCTAGAATTACAGATGCCATTTATAATGATTTTGAAAATGATTTGTTGATCACAAACATTCTTACAGATGAAAGTCAAATTGATAAAGTCAATGACATCGATTTAGTTATCACAACGATCCCTTTGGCAACTCCTATTCAAATTCCAACAATACGAATCAATATCATACTGAATAATCGTGATATTTCAAATTTAAGAAATCGTATTTCTGAAATTCAAACACAAAAAAAGAAAAATGAATTTGAAAAACACTTAAAAGAGTTATTATCTCCAGAACTATTTGAAAGAAAAAACAATTTAGACACACATGAAAAATGTATTAATTACATGGTAAAAAAGCTTGTGAAGTTAGACTATGTAGACACTCATTTTAAAGATGAAGTATTAGAACGAGAAAAAATGTCTTCTACCGCATTTGGAAATTTTGCGATTCCACACGCCATGAAAATGCATGCCAATAAAACGGGTATCAACATATTAATTAGTGAAAATCCAATATCATGGAATGAACACCCTGTAAATCTAGTCATTATGATGTGCTTCAATAAAAATGAACGCTACATATTTAATGAAATCTATGATCCAATCACAATGATTTTAAGTGAACCGGAAAACGTAAAAAAAATACTACATGCTACAGATTATGATGATTTCATTAAAATCATGGTATCTCTATTATAAGAAGTGTTGTTGCACTTCTTTTTTTCATCAACAAAAAAAGCACCTATCCTAAACAGATGTCTAAATTATCATTTGTTAATAAATTTGTATACTCGTAAGTATACTACTCATGAGTATACAAATATTCAATAAGTCTTTCACTGTATTTTTCTTTATTCTCCCAGTTCATCCAACATATCATCTACACCATCACGATAACTTTCATCATTATCATAACGATCCTCATCATAATCACCAGAATATGCATCATCACTTCCTTCATCATAAGATGAAGACGAAGATGATGATGAGTTTGAACTTTGTCCCTCTTTCTTCTTACGTTTTTCTTCCCTTACCTTAAACTCATTTTGTTCAGCTTTCCGCCTACTCTCAATACGATACTGCTCCTGTGCCATATCCCATTCTGCCTCTTCCTTTTTCAAAGAAATATATCCATATCCAAACAGAAGTCCAATAATGATCAAGAAAATAATTCCACCCTTACCATTTGATGTTTCCTCCTGTTTAATAGTTACTGAAGCCCTGCTTTGATTTGTCTTTCTAGAAGGTTGACTCACATGTTCACTACAAATCTTAGGTGATTTAGTCCTTGGAGCGCCACCTTGATTTACCTTTCGAATTTTTGGGGATTGTACTTTAGGTGGAGTTGTCTTCACCATTTTAGGTGGTTCAATCACCACTTTCTTATGTATATCAAGCAATCTTCTAAATATAAAATGAGCAAACCAATTAATAAAGGCATCCTCAAAATCAAAACTCATACATGTTAATACGCTAAGAAACGCAAGTAGATCATCATCAAAATAATCATCCTCGCACCAAGGCTCCTCATAAAGCATTTCTTGAACCTCATCTTCTGATTTACCATCATATTTTCGAATCAGTTCATCATCACTCATATCTAAGATTTCCTTAACGCCATCCCCTACAATCTTTTTACGCGTTTCTATATCTAATCTTGACTTTTTCACAATCTTTGGCGGTGTTTCCTTCTTCTTTACAGAAGCAGGTACCTGCGGCTTCTTTGTCTCCTTCTTCTTTGAAACAGGTACATCCACACCATACTGATGCATTACCTGTATTAATTCTTTTGTAAGTAGACACTTTTCATTAGCATGGATATAAATTTCTTCATAGATTGGACAAAAACTACAAGCCTCACTAAACTTATCCTCTTCAATTAAAGAATTTAGTAACTCCATAAACCCATACGAACTATATTCCTTTATACACTCTTCGCAAATAGAAGCATAGAAATGTCTTAAACAAACAGAAACATAGAACTCGTTTTCTTTACATTGTTTAGAAACATCCTCAATATGTTTCTTTGTTTTACTTGAATCCAAAATCATACGATAAAGAGTACTCGCCAAAGGATTGCACAATATGCCAAAGTTCACATTCTGACAAGACTCAAACATCTTCTCTTTCACAAGTTCAATTTCTACATTAATCTGACTTGTACTTCCCTGCATCATTAATATACGAATTTTTTCAAGACTATCTATATCACGATTCAAATGATTCGTATTCATATTTGAAAAAGGAAGTTTAATATCTTTATATTTACCACAAATCATTTTATTCTCTACATCATTTACTAAACTCGAATACTTTTCTTTACACTCCTTGTAATAGTCATACCAATCTAGAAACTCTTTTGAAATTATTATATTTTCCATTCACTATACCCCTGCATTCTAGCCGCCTCATACAAAGGATGCATATGCGCTTCTAACTTATGTTTAAACTCATATTCCGTATTACCTTTAATATACAATTCTTCTATTGCCCATAAAGACTGAAGATTTTTTGCATAACATTTCTCAAACAACTTATGAATTGAATCATATTCTACAACACTCTTATACAAGTCATACTCCATGTTTGCCATCTTATGAAAGTACAAATCCCACTCTGGTAAATGATTACTCTTTGAACGATTTGCGCTTGCATTGCTCGGTATTAAATTCCACATTTCATCATGTGCTACATAAGACCACGGAATGAAGTGATCCACATCAAACGTAGATTCTAATTTATTACCTGTATATATATCCACAATTTCTTTATTTGACACTTCAATATGCGCATTCCACAAATCACGAACTCTTTCTAAATGCCTTACATTATTCCTTTCATCATCCAGTTTATTAATAATTCCAGGCACGCCCGGATTGATCATTTGAAGAAATTGAATCTTATTATACTGAATCCAATTTTTAATGATCAAATAATTATCCATTAAGAAAGGAATCCATTCCTCTTGTAAAACAACACACTTGCCAATCCCAACTCCATTCTCAATAATATAAGGCAGATGAATTTCTTGATTCAATATTTGAATATATTCAATACGATACGCATCCCCTTTATCCTGAGTAAGTTCAGATGAAAAACTACTCAATAATTTATAGGGAACATTCTTTGCCAACTTTCGCTTATATTCCAAAACTAAATAATTCTGTTCTTTTAATACACTACGAATTTCATCTGGTTTAGAATTCTCATTTAAAGACGTATTTTCAATCAAGACATCAATTGCTCGATTGATCGCATCTCTTCTTTCTCCTTCAATCATTGGACCCAAAAACAAATGATACTGTGTTACTGTATACCAAGCTGACACAATCATTTCATCAAAGATTTCGTCAAATGAAAAACGATATTTTTTTAGCATCAAATTCATAATAGCTTCTAACCAATAGAATTTGTAGCATTGCGTAGGATGATCCAACATACTCCCAAAAGCCCGATAATCCAGTTCCCCAGAATAGTCATCTTTTTTTATAAATTCCATATTCATACCCATGTTCTTTCTACAATTATTATAACCTTTTCGATCTATGATTTCATTTTAATGCTGGTATAATGTTAGGTATGAACTATCAAAATATACAAAGCGGATTATCCACCGCATTTCTAGACAAAAATATATCTTCCAACGTATTATATCGACCTCAATTTATTTCAAACGATTATAAGAATGGAAGAAAAGTATTAAGCACCATTGAAGATGAACTATTACACTGCGACTCCTTTTTAATCAGTGTAGCCTTCATTACGATGGGAGGCATTACCCCCTTGCTTCAAACGCTTCGTACTTTAGAAGATAAAGGCATTAAAGGTAAAATACTAACAACGGACTATTTGGCATTTAGTGATCCAAAAGCATTAGATAAACTCGCTACATTTTCAAATATTGAACTTAAAATGTACCTAGTACCCGACTCAAAGAATGGCTTTCATACCAAGGGATATATCTTTCAATCAAATGAAATCTATAAGATCCTTATAGGTTCTAGTAATATGACAAATACAGCACTTACTACAAATCGTGAATGGAATACAAAAATTGTGTCCACAAAATCCGGAGAATTCGTTTCCGAAATGTTAGATGAATTTGAAGAATTATGGAATCATCCAAATACATATTCCTACAATGCATTTATTGGTGCTTATAGAGTGCATTATGAAGAATACAAAAAGGTGAAACAAAAAGAAGAAATTAAATTACCTTCTAAACAGCTGATCCCAAATTCTATGCAACAGGCTTTTATTTCAAGTCTTAGAAATATTCGTAATTCAAATGAATCAAAAGCACTTTTAATCTCAGCTACCGGAACCGGCAAAACATATGCGTCTGCCTTTGCACTTCAAGACCAAAATCCAAAGAAAGCCCTATTTTTAGTGCATAGAGAACAAATTGCCAAACAAGCTCTTCAAAGCTACAAAAATGTATTTAAAGATACAAAGACATTTGGACTTTTATCTGGAAACAGCAAGGATATAAATGTAGATTATTTATTCGCAACGATGCAAACGATGTCTAAAAAAGAAGTGTATTCAAGTTTTGATCCAAATACATTTGATACCATCATCATTGATGAAGCACATCGTATTGGAGCTAAAAGCTATCAAGAAATCATGGAATACTTTAAACCAAAATTCTGGTTAGGAATGAGCGCAAGCCCAGAAAGAACGGATGACTTTGATGTATATGCAGCCTTCGACCATAACATCGCATATGAAATTCGTCTTCAACAAGCTCTAGAAGAAAACTTATTATGTCCATTCCACTATTTTGGCATTACCGACTTTTTAACAGACGGAAATGAAACGGATTTTACTGATTTTAACTATTTAACATCCAACCAAAGAGTTGATTACATTATCAAACAAACTAATTATTATGGCTATAGCGGAGAAAGAGTGAAAGGACTCATGTTTTGCAGCTCCAAAAAAGAAGCGGCTGCCCTTAGTGAAAGATTAAATTTGAGAGGCTATAGAACCCTAGCTCTAAGTGGAGAGGATTCTCAAGAAAAAAGAGAAGATGCGATTGATCGATTAGTATCCGATACAAGAAGTGACTATCTACAATACATATTAACTGTAGACATTTTTAATGAAGGTGTGGACATTCCTGAAATCAATCAAGTCGTCCTTTTAAGACCCACACAATCGCCTATCGTTTTTGTGCAACAATTAGGTCGAGGATTAAGAAAATCACAAGACAAAGAATATGTTGTCATTCTAGACTTCATCGGAAACTACAAAAACAACTTTATGATTCCAATCGCCCTATCTGGAGATCGTTCTTACAATAAAGACAATATAAGACGCTATGTATTAGAAGGTGAAAGAATCATTCCAGGATCAAGTACGATTCACTTTGATGAAATCAGTAAAAAACAAATCTTTGCGTCAATTGATACGGCCAACTTTGCGGATATCAAACTCATTAAAGATAGCTATAAGAATCTAAAGAACAAACTTGGAAGAATTCCTACTCTTATGGATTTTGAAGCTTATGGAGAAATTGACGTACAAAGAATTTTCGACAACAAATCACTAGGATCTTACTATGCCTTTTTAAAGAAATATGAAAAGGATTATAAAGTAAGATTAAATGAACTTGAAGAAAACTTTATTAAATTTATTTGCACAAAACTAGCCAATGGAAAAAGAAAGATTGAAATCGAAATATTAAACGATTTAATCGATGATAAAGATTATATATTCCCAAATGACATATCTCAAACAAATGTATTCAATATCTTCACCAACGAATTTTCAACAGGATCTGGAAAGAATACTTTTAAAGATTGTATTTTTATTGAAGATACGAAAATTTCAAAACCATTTAAGACATGTCTAGAAAATGACGAATTCAAATCCATGGTAAAAGAAATCATTGAATATGCATTGGATCAATATAATAAACATTATAAGAATACATATAAAGATACAAACTTTGTACTCTACCAAAAATATACATATGAAGATGCATGTCGCTTATTAAATTGGCAACACAATGAAGTTCCATTAAACATTGGCGGATACAAATATGATCAAACAACCAAAACATTCCCTGTCTTTATCAATTATGACAAGGCAAATGACATTCAAGATACAATCAAATATGAAGATCATTTTATCAATGAAAGCCAATTGATTGCGATATCCAAATCCGGAAGAACGACAAGTAGTGATGACGTACAAAACTTTTTATACGCCAAAGAAAGAGGGATTGAAGTTCATTTGTTTGTGCGAAAAAACAAAGATGATAAGACAAGTAAAGAATTCTATTATTTAGGTAACATGCAAGCAGAAATTGATAAGACAAAACAGTTTATGATGCCAAACACACAAAAAACAGCCGTCGAAATCTTATGGCAATTAGATACACCCGTAAGAGAAGACATTTATCGATATATTGTAGAGGAGTGATTTTTTGAAAACAATACACGTAGTAGCCGCCATTATTAAAGATGGTAATAAAATATTCGCCACCCAAAGAGGCTATGGCGAATTTAAAGACGGATGGGAATTTCCAGGAGGAAAAGTAGAACCGAATGAAACAAGTAGACAAGCGATTGTTCGTGAAATCAAAGAAGAACTAGACACAACCATTCAAGTTAAAGAATACTTTGATACCGTCGAATATGACTATCCAAACTTCCACCTATCCATGGAATGTTTCATTTGTACAATTCTTGAAGGAAAGCTAACACTATTAGAACACGAATCTGCCAAATGGCTTACTAAAGAAACATTAGATTCAGTAGATTGGCTACCAGCAGATTTAGGATTAATCAAGAAATTAAAAGACATATTATAATCCCATACAACATTTTAAAATACCTAAAAACGAGCATTTCATCTTTATATAAAGAATAAATGCTCATTTTTCTTTTATCCAACTGTCAAATAATCAACAAATTTATAGGAATTCATAATGTTTTCACATTGAAGTTTTATAATTGAAATTGGCTACTGGATGTGGTTGGTGGTTACCTCTTGTTAAGGAGATTTGAAGCCTTGAATCTTGAGTTCCAGGTAAGTAGATCTTTCTATTTTTTTACAGGAGGAAAGCTTATGTATATATATCTACATATTGATGTTGCTTTTGTGTTATTTGCCATAGTAGAAATACTAAAAGTAACATTGATTATTATAGAAAAATGCAAAAAGCACTAATCACCACTGACAATGGAAAAAGATTAGTGCTTCAGCATTAATTTTATTTCAGAGTAACCACTGCTTTTCCAGTAGTCGTTCTCTATATGTATTATACAAAGAAACCGAATGTATTTCCACAATAAAAATCAAAATCCCATACAACATTTGATTTATTTTTAAAACATCTATTTTCACTTTATATAAAACATACATCAAGACTTTCACTTAATTTAACTGTCAAAAAAAAGAATAATTCAAACGAACTATCCTTTCTTTGGTTGAATCCAATATACACTTTCTGCAACACGAACTTTCAAACCATCCATTATCATTTCTTTTTGTTGAAAGTTTGCCAAAACATTCAAGCGATTCCAGAAAGTTCTTTCGCAAGTGGATTTCCCATCAATAAAACATTCCATTTTGCGTCTCCCTCGACGTCTATCATAGAATATTCTGAATCCGCTTACAAGTCTTGACTTTTTTAATTTTTATGATTCTTTATTTCACAGAAATGACTGTATATCCTGCATTTGTCACGGCATCACTCAACATCTGATCTGTGACATTCTCTGTACAATTTAATGTAGCTGTTTTTTCATCTAAACTAACCACTACATCACTTACACCTTCCACTTTACTTAATGCATCCTTTACATGTGCCACACAATGCATGCACATCATGCCATCAACTGTTACTATTTTTTTCATTTTCTTTTCCTCCTTATATTCAACGGGAATATAACCCGCATCTTTAACTGCTTGTTTTAAAGCCACCATATTTACTTGTTGCACATAATCAATATCGGCCTTACCCAAATTATAATCCACACGAACTTCTTTTACATTTGGAACTTTCTTTAAAGCATCCTCAACCAACCATGCACAATGCCCACAAGACATACCATCAATATGCATTGTGAATGTTTTGACTTCTTCCATTTCAATTCTAGGTTTAAAATAACGAAGTCGTAAAGCGTTTGTGACAACACAAACACTACTCAAAGACATACATGCCGAACCAATCATTGGTGATAATCGAAGTCCAAATGCTGGATACAATAAACCTGCCGCAACTGGGATTCCTAAAATGTTATAGAAGAAAGCCCAAAATAAATTCATCTTAATATTTTTAATAACATCACTTGATAAATCAATTGCCGTCACTACATCTAATAATGAACTCTTCATCAAAATCACATCCGCACTATCTAAGGCAATATCGGTTCCAGCACCAATCGCAACCCCAATATCAGCACGCATTAAAGCAGGTGCATCATTAATTCCATCACCAACCATCATAACCTTCTTACCTTGTTCTTGAAGCTTACGAATCACACTCTCTTTATCTTGTGGTAACACATCACTGATGACTTCATCCACACTTAAAGATTTACCTATTGCTTCAGCCGTCTTTTGATTATCTCCAGTCAACATAACCACATGCATATTCTTCTTTTTAAATTGTTCTAATGCAACCTGACTTGTGCTACGCACTGTATCCGCCACACTAATTAAGCCAATCACATTTTGATCTTCCACAAAAATCAATGGTGTTTGACCTAAACTTGCATAAGCATCTAAGTCTGATAAAACATTTTGATTTATTCGAATATGTTTCTCTTCTAGTAGCCTTTTATTTCCAGCCAAATACACATGTTCATTTAGCTTAGCCTGAATACCACGACCCGAAATATTTGTGAAATCTTCTGGTTGTTGAAGATGCATATTTTTATCTTTCGCATATTCCACAATAGCCTGTCCTAAAGGATGTAAAGAACCGCTCTCTAAGCTTGCCGCCATTGAAATAAAATCATTTTCGCTTAGATTTGTATAAACCTTAATGCCTTGCACACTTGGCTTTCCTGAAGTAATTGTACCCGTCTTATCCAATACAATCGTATCAATCGAATGTAGCTGTTCTAATATGGCAGCCGACTTAATTAAGATACCATTCTCTGCAGCCTTACCTGTACCTACCATGATCGCAACTGGAGTTGCTAAACCTAAGGCACAAGGACAAGAAATAACCAATACACTAATCGCATTGGAAAGCGCAAATTGAATCGTTTGACCACTTATTAACCATACGACAAATGTAATCAATGCGATCAAAATCACAACTGGAACAAATACACCACTTACTTGATCTGCCAAACGAGCAATAGGTGCCTTTGAATTTCCTGCATCATCAACTAGCTGAATGATCTGAGCTAACGTTGTATCTTGTCCTACCTTTTCAGCCTCAAACTGAAAAGTGCCATTCTCATTCATAGTAGCTGAAATAACAGAATCCCCAACATTTTTTTCGATTGGAAGACTCTCACCCGTAATCGCCGACTGATCTACATAACCTGTACCAGAAACAACTTTACCATCTACAGGAATTCTTTGTCCTGGACGAATCACAACTATATCATGAATTCGAATACTCTCACTTGAAACAACGACTTCTTGACCATTTCTTAAGATTGTCGCATTTTTCGGCGCCAAATCCACCAATTTATCTAGCGCATCACTCGTTTTTGCCTTGGATCTAGACTCTAAATACTTTCCGACGCTGACCAAAGTCACAATTGTTGCAGCCGACTCAAAGTATAAAGAGTGCATAGCCATATGCGCCATTTCCATATTCTGTACACCAAAATAATAAGCCATTTGATAAATGCCGACTAAGCCATACACAAAGCTTGCACCTGAACCCATCGCAACCAAAGAATCCATATTGGCCGACTTTTTAATTAAAGCTTTAAATCCCGTAATAAAGAAATGTCTTTGAATAAATAATATAAATAGACATAGAATCAACTGTGTTAAAGCTGAAACCATCATCCATTCCATACCCTCTAGAATCGGAAGACCTACCATAGGTCCCATCGCAATCACAAGTAATGGAATCAATAAAACTAAACTTAAAATTAATCTTTGTTTAGCACTTCTTTGATCCGATTCAACACGGTTCTGACGATTCTGCCATTCCTTTTTAACTTCACCCTTTTCACCATGCACACTAGCTCCATAACCAATTTGTTTTACAGCTTCACAAATCACTTGTTCATTCACCTTATCTTGATCAAATTCAACCTTCATTGAATTCGATAATAAAGAAACATCACAATGACTCACACCATCTAATTTACTCACAACACGAGTTACATTAGCCTGACAAGCTGCACAAGTCATGCCTGTCACATCAAATTTTTCTTCCATTAAAACCACCTACTTTAACTTCTTTACTAAATCTATAACCTCACTCATAATTTCTGTATTTCCATTTTGAACGTCCTCAACGACACACGTATTCAAGTGTTCCTGCAAAACAATATATCCAAACGCCTGCAAAGCACTCTCTACAGCCGCTACCTGCACCAAGATATCGCCACAATACCGATTCTCCTTCAACATATTTTCAATTCCATTTAATTGTCCTACCATACGATGAAGACGATTCGTCAATTGTTTGATTTCTTTCTCATCTCTAGGCTGATGTTTATGATGACAACACTCACTCATTCATATCACCTCGGCATAATGATATACCCCCTACAGGTATATTTCAAGTAAAATGATTATGGCATAATAAAAGAAAGGAAACAAATCTATGAAATATAATTATTACGTGTACCTGCCAAGAATTGGAACCATTCTTGTCATGTTTTTAACGTGCAGTGCACTTTTCTTTAAAGAAATCTTTTTTAATGTCATATACCTCGTTTTTGTCGTGCTCTTTAGTCAAATTCTATTTATATATGAAAAAAGACTATTAAAAAACAATGAACCACAATACGAAAAAATTAGTTTTCGCGATTCATTGTTGATGTATCCCATTCTATTAAAAATTGAAATCTTCCTATTTACGATTGTCAGCCTATTTAGTATATTGATCCTTCTATGCATCAATAAAACCATTATGGCATTAATCACATCTGGAGTTATCACAATTATTATTTCACTCTATTTCAATATGCGAAGACACTAGTCTTCCTTTTTTTCTGTCTGATTCAACATACGATATCCAACACCCACATGCGTCTGAATATATTTTGGATTTGAAGTATCCGGCTCAATCTTTTTACGCAAAGTAGCCATAAACACTCTTAGACTCGGCGTTTCTGTACCTTGAACACTTCCCCATACTTCTTGCATGATATAATTATGTGTTAAAACCTTATCGGTATTTTTAGCTAAAACACACAATAATTTATATTCAATCGGCGTTAAATGGATTTCATGCCCATTCTCATATACACAACCCTGCGCATAATTGATTGTCAAATCTCCATTTTCATATACACTCTCATTTACACTTATGGTCTGACTATTATTTAATCTTCGAATCGTTACACGCAGTCTAGCCAACAATTCATCCACTGAAAATGGTTTTGTCAAATAATCATCGGCCCCTAAATCTAAAGCTTTTACCTTATCTTGATCTTCACTTCTTGCCGAAACCACAATAATTGGAATATTTGACCAAGAACGAACCTTCTTTATAACTTCCAAACCATCCATATCCGGTAAACCTAAGTCTAGAAGCATAATGTCAGGATTATAAGAAAGAACATTCATAATACCTTGTTTCGCTGTTTTTGCCAGACGAAACTGATAGTTTTCCATCTCAAGTGTTGTCGTAATCAAATTTCCTACCGCAACATCATCTTCAATAACTAATATTTGTACTTTATTCATAAAGATTCACCTCCACTGCGTCCAATAAAAATTTAAAACAAGCACCATGAGGATTTACATTTTCTACCCAAATCTTACCACCATGCGCTAAAACAATCGACTTGCACAAAGATAAACCTAAACCCATACCTCGTCTTGTATCTCCACTATGATTATTTTCCGTATAGAACATTTCAAACAATTGATCTGGATGTAAAACACCATTTCCATCATCTTGAACTTCAATTAATATCTTATTCTCAATTCGTTTTGCGCTCAAAACAATTTTAGAATTCTCTGGCGTATATTTAATCGCATTATTCATTAAATTCACTAATACTTGAATAATCAAACGCGCATCCATATTGGCCATCAACAAATCATCCTCTAAATGCATAGAAATATTATGATTACGCTTATTACGTCCTAAATGATGAATCGCCTCTCTAAAAATATCCTCAATCATTTCTGGTTGTTGATTCAACTGCATCGTACCATTTTCAATTCTCGTTATAAACAATAAGTTTTCCACCAAATCATAAAGCCACATCGCATCATTATAAATATCCTGATACAATTCCTTCTTCTTTTCTAAAGAAAACGCATTCTCGTTTTCCAACAATAAACCTGCATTACCAGATATAGATGTTAATGGCGTTCTTAAATCATGCGAAATCATACGCAATAAATCGGCTCGCAACGCTTCTTGTTTAGCTTGCTGCTCAATCTTTAGATTTTCTAGACGAATCCTTTCCTTTTCTAAAGCCATACCACACTCATCCAATATCGCAAGCCACAAATTCTTTTCAAAAGAATCCATCTTATCTTTTAAAACAATTCCAACCACACCTAATACTTCATGCGTTCCATTTATAGGCAAATATAAACACATCGAATCCGAATGATAACTTGTTGTTTTACCAGCTTCATGTTTATTTTCATATACCCAAGCCACAATATTTGTCTCTATCGGACATTGTCCAAGTAAAATAGGCTCATCATTATGTGGATACAAAACTAAATCTGTATCCAACAATTTATGCAGCTGTTTTAACATGGACGCATAAATCGCATTCATATCATTCGCCTTTTGAAGCATCTGGCTCATCTCCAATAAGACTTGCGTACGATATACTTGTTTGGCATTCTCAAAAGACTGTTTCTTTAACCTTGTCATTAATGAACTTGAAGACATAGCCACCACAAACATTACAATATATGTCGTAATATAGCTTGGATCACTCAACAAAGAAAAATAGGGGTATGTAAAGAAAAAGTTAAAACATAATACTGAAAATAAAGATGCCAATAAACTATAGATATATCCACTTGTCCAAATAGATACAAATACAATCCCCAAGATATAAATCATAATGGGTGTCGTAATCAAGAATTGAAAGTGCATAAATCCCTTGCCAATTAGCGTACAAAGAATAAGAATCAAAATCATCTTTAACAGATCTTTAAAGGAAAAACGAAAAGAACTAAAGTCAAAATAAAACAAACGCCGATAGTCATGTGGATAATTCACAGAATATACATCAATGTCACGCAATCTAAATAAAGCCTGTGAGGCAAGACTCTTTTCTATAACTACGCAATCCACTTGTGAAACATCCACATATTCAACAATCTGTCGAATCTTATTGTGCCCATAAAGAATTGTAACTTTAGCTCCCTTACTCTCCGCAAACTTAATATTTTCACGCAAACAACTCTTTGATGCCGCACTCATACTTTCATCTTTTGGGGTCTGCACATAAACAGCACTTAACGTCGCATGACTGTTCTTCGCAATTTGAGCCCCTTTTTCAATCACTCTTGAATTATATTTTGAAGTCGATAAACATAATAATACACTAGCCATACGACAAGTATAACACAAGCCCACAAAACAAGCCCACAAAGAACCAAGTATCTTAACATTGTCTTAATATAGTGTTAGAATATTTTTATAAAATCTTAATGCAGACTAGTGTAGAATGTGTTGAGATATTAGGATAGGTGGTTTTATGTTTAAGAAACGTATGAATCGCATTACCCCAGGACAAATGATCATCCTCAGTTTTGCGACTATGATATTTATTGGTGCCTGTTTGCTTATGCTTCCATTTTCCACAAACGATGGAAGGGGCGCTCCCTTTTTAGATGCATTATTCACTTCAACCAGTGCTTCATGTGTAACCGGACTGATTGTGCATGACACCGCTCAATATTGGTCCCCATTTGGACAACTTGTCATTTTAACACTTATTCAAACTGGAGGTATGGGCGTTATTACTATGGCAATAATCCTATCTGTTCTAGGTGGTAAAAAAATTGGTTTTAAACAAAGATACTTTATGCAACAATCTATTTCCGCACCAAAACTAGGCGGTATTATTCGAAACACAAAATGGATTCTTAAAGCTACCTTATGTGTAGAAGCATTAGGAGCCATTTTATTAGGCATTCGCTTTCTGCCTCGCTTTGGCCTAGTCAAAGGCATATGGTATTCCATATTCCATTCTATTTCCGCCTTCTGTAATGCTGGATTTGACTTAATGGGCACCCAACAAGCCTATTCATCCCTAACTAGCTATTATGGCGACATACTTATATCCAATGTTATTGCAGCATTAATCGTACTTGGTGGTTTAGGCTTCTTTGTCTGGAAAGATGTTATTCAATACAAACGTCATTTGCACAAATATTCCTTACAATCTAAAGTCGTGCTATTTACGACAGCCGCTTTATTGATTATTAGCACGCTCTACTTTTACATCAATGACTTTAGCCATTGGAATATGAGCTTAGCCGATCAAATCAATGTTTCAATCTTCCAAGCCGTATCCCCAAGAACAGCCGGCTTTAATACGATTGATTTAAACAAAATGAATCAAAGCAGCATCCTCTTTATGACACTACTTATGTTGATAGGAGGAAGTCCACAAGGTACGGCCGGAGGTTTTAAAACTACAACACTTGCCGTATTGATACTAAGTATTCGTGCTGTATTCAATCATAAACAAAACCCACAATGTTTTGGAAGACGCATCTCCATAGACTCATTAAACAATGCCACAGCCTTATTTATGTTATTTATGGTATTATTCTTTACAGGCGCACTCCTTATTTCAGCCTTCGATCAACTACCCATTCTAGACGCCCTATTTGAAGCGGCCTCTGCCATTGGAACCGTTGGACTTACATTAGGAATCACACCCACACTATCAAGTGCATCCCACTGCATTTTAATTTTCTTGATGTTCTTTGGAAGAGTTGGAGGATTAACTTTACTGTTAGCTATTTCTAAACATCAAGTTGTCGCAAACGCAAATTTACCACAAGAAAATATCACAATTGGATAAAGGAGAAAATATGAAATCAGTATTAATTATTGGAATGGGACGTTTTGGACGTCACATGGCACAAAAACTGTATGATTTAGGGCATGACGTTTTAGCTATTGATAAAAGTGAAGCTAAAATCAACAAAGTCCTTTCTTATGTCACAAATGCACAAATTGGAGATTCTACCGACGAAAGTTTTGTTGACTCACTAGGCGTATCCAATTTTGACCTTTGCGTTGTAGCCATTGGAGATGACTTTCAAAGCTCACTAGAAACAACCGCCTTATTAAAAGATTATGGTGCTAAACTTGTTGTCGCAAGAGCCGTACGTGATGTGCACGCTAAATTCTTATTGCGTAATGGAGCCGATGAAGTCGTATATCCTGAAAAACAAATTGGTAATTGGGCAGCCGTACGTTTCTCAAGTGAAAATATCTTTGACTATGTACAACTTACCCCAGAATATTCAATCTATGAAATTTCTGTGCCAAATTCATGGATAGGAAAAAGTATGTTAGAACTTGATATTCGAAGAAAGTACCACATCAATATTTTAGCCACTAAAATCAATGGAATTCTCGACCCACTACCTAGTGCGGAACACACTTTTGAAGAATCGGAAAACATCCTGATTCTTGCACAAAATTCAGACCTACAAAAATTCCTTCGCTTTTAATGAAATCTTAATATGTCGCCTCATTCTTTAACACCATTTAAACATTGAAAATTCTACAATAAAGGTGTAAGAAAGAGGCGATTATTTATGTTAGGTATTTTATCAATAGGATCCGTAATCTACATTTCTTTCTTAGTCCCACGACTTTTAAATCACATCTTAAATATCACGCACCATTAATGTATGCCACAAGCATACCAATTATCCCCATTTCTTAGTTTAAAATATACTTAAGAAAGGGGATTTTATCATTATGAAAACATGGAAATTAGTCAGTGGAATCATTTCCATTGTATTAAGTGTATTTGTCGTATTCCAAAGTATGATGGCAGGCCTTGCCAACGCACTAGAAGAAAGTGGACAATCCAGTGGCAGTGCAGGACTTGTTGTTAGTATAAGCATGCTTTGTGGAGGAATTGTATCGATTGTATCTAGAAAGAACAACTCTAAAGGCACAAACATTGCACTTATTATTCTGTTTGGTTTAGCTACATTCACAGGCTTTGTACTTGCAGGTAACTATTCAGACCTATATATGGTCTTTTTGGTGTTTGATCAATACAATACTCGCAATCATTTCATTAAGAAAAGGTATCAGAAATTAAAACTGATACCTTTTAAGTTATAATAGATCCTTTGTTTTTCGAACCAAGTATAACGGAAGATTTGTAAAGTCACCATCCTTACGATACCCACGTTTAGAAAAACGATATGCATGTTGAGGTGCATTATTTGCGACATATGTCTTAAAAGAATTGGCAGATCTATCCTCACCACCCTTTACTTCAATCGGAATAATTTCCATTTTATTTTGAACCACAAAATCAATCTCACCATTTTTATCCGAATAATATCGGGGTTCAACTTCAAATTGTCCTTGAAGTTGTTGTAAAACATAGTTTTCTGTCAATGGTCCTTTAAATTGATAATCTGTTCTCAATAATATCGCGCTATTATCCACGCCCGCCATTTGTTTGAGAAGTCCTGTATCAAACACAAACAGTTTAAACTGATCCAATTTATCAAAAGCAGATAATGGATGTTCCATCTTAGACACATTATATACACGATTCAACATACCAGCTGACACAAGCCATTCGATTGCTTCTTCAAAATCTCTAGCTCTAGCCCCTTCACGAACAGCACCATACATAAACTTCTCGTTGGGTTTCGCAAGTTGAGAAACAATACTTCTGAATACCATTAAAATACGTCCACTATTCACTTTTCCATTATGCTTAGAAAAGTCATTTTCATAAACCTCAATCAATTCTCTTTGTATCTTAGATACCATGGCAGGATCTTTATACTTGATCCATGAAGATACACATTCAGGCATACCACCAATAATAAGATAATAATTATAAGCATCTAATAAACGTTGATGGAAAATTTGTTCAATAACTTGTTCTTTTTGAATACTTTCATAATATGCATATAACCCAGAATCTATCGCATTTAAAAACTCATCAAACGTCAATGGATAAATATCTAAAAGATTAACCATACCTACAGGATATGATTTTGGCTTAGCCAATAATGTGCCTAAAAGACTACCTGCCGTTATCACATGATATTCATTCGCTTTTTCTTTAAAATATTTAAGCGTATTTAATGCTTCAGGACACTCCTGAATTTCATCAAATATAATCAAAGTTTTTTCAGGTTCAATTTTTTCATCACTGATCATAGAAAGAAGTTCGATAATACGATTTGGATTTTTATTAGTTTCAAAAATAGATTTTAGTTCATCCTCTTCATCAAAGTTAAAATAAACATAATTATCATAATAATTCTGACCAAATTCTTTCATCAACCAAGTCTTACCAACCTGTCTTGCACCTCTTAATACCATAGGTTTTCTCTCAGGACTATTTTTCCATTGAACTAGCTTTAAAATCGCATTTCGCTTCATGAAACCACCTCTTGAATTTAAGTTAACACATTTTCCCATGATTTTCTATACCTATTTAACACATTTTTCCAGACTTTTTATAATTGATTTAACACATTTTTCTGTAATTTTAGATACCTTTTTTACACATTTTTCTGAAGCATCAAAAAAAGACAGCATTTAAGCTGCCTATCTTACCATATCACGAGTAATGTCTTTTAAGCTTTTAGCCCCACACATCTCCATAGTATCTGCTAGTTCACTACCAAGTTTATCTACCAATACTTGAATACCTTCTTCTTTTGCTCCATAGATTGCATTCACGAATGGACGAGCTACAATGACGGCATCTGCGCCTAATGCCAAAGCCTTAAAGATATCGACGCCATTACGAAGTCCACCATCCACAAAGATCTTCATGCTTCCATCGACCGCCTTAACAATTTCTTCTAAAACTTCAGCTGTTGCAGGCGTCTGATCTTGAACACGACCACCATGATTCGAAACCACAATTGCACTAGCTCCTGCTTCTTTTGCCTTTAAAGCACCCTTCACACTCATTACACCTTTCACAATAAATGGTACAGGTGTATTTGAAATGATAGTCTTTAATTGTTCTGTATTCATTCTTCCTGCAGGAGGCTGACACCCCTTTAAGAAAGGAAGTCCAGCTGCATCTACATCCATCGCTACCGCAAAGGCATTACTATCTAAGGCTAGATTTAATTTCTCTAAATACGTTTCTAAACTCCAAGGTTTAACGGTTGGAATCGCAAAACCATTATTTTCTTTAATGATACGCGTCGCATTAATCATAATATTAGGATCTTTTCCATCTCCTGTAAATGCACAAATACCCGCATTCATACAACCTCGAACTAAAATATCATTATATCCATTATCATCGTATGCATCTGAATAGTGCATTCCTACAGCTCCTACAGGCCCTGCAAAAATCGGATATTTAAATGTATGACCAAATAGTTCTAATTCTGTACTTACTGGTTCATTATCTGTGATTGTATCCATATTTACACGAATGTTTTTCCAAGCATCATAGTTGCGCATCGCAACATCCCCAATACCTTTAGCACCAGGACCTGGCATCGTATTTCGACATGCCCTTCCATCACACACAGGACAAGACTTACATAACTTTGTCCCCATCACTTCACGACTTTTTTCCATCAATTCCATATAATTCATAAGTAAATTTACCTCCTTCTTTTACTCATATTTACTTTAAACAGTTGGAG
>ERZ1034915.432-NODE-432-length-28988-cov-9.609028_pt1 | contig 28988 bp, 22 predicted proteins | sample MGYA00520592_ERZ1034915 | MGnify/ENA primary metagenome ERZ1034915 (study PRJEB33766, sample SAMN09781787) | gut metagenome | biome: gut microbiome | host: Homo sapiens | place: Madagascar | study: EMG produced TPA metagenomics assembly of the PRJNA485056 data set... | reverse complement strand
GCTTGACTACTATCAAAAATTGACGACTTTGTACGGGCAGTTTCGGAGCGTAGGGGTCAATTACAACCAAGTAGTGGTCGCCTTAAAAAGCAATTTCACCGAGAAAAAAGCCTACGCCATGCTTGCCCAACTGGAGAAACTGACACTTGAATTGGCAACTATCGGAGGCGAAATCGTACAACTCACCCGTGAATTTCAGGAGAAATGGTCGCAAAAATAAGCTATGGAATTTCCCTTTTCGGGGCGTTGGCATACAATGGAGAAAAGGTAAACGAGGGTGTCGCGAAGATTTTGGAGACCAACAAAGTGTTTTGTTCTGCCGATGGAACACACGATATTGCTGCTTGTTTTCAGGACTTTCTGGCATATATGCCGAGCCAAGTTCGCACGAAGAAGCCCATTATTCATATTTCCCTGAACCCGCATCCCGATGATAAACTCTCTGATGAGCAGTTCTCTGCCATCGCACAGGAGTATATCGAAAAGATGGGCTACGGCAACCAGCCCTTTGTCGTGTATAAACACGAGGACATAGACAGACATCATTTGCATATTGTCACCTTAGCCGTTGATGAACAAGGGAAGAAGATTAACGATGGCAACAACTTCTACAAGAGTAAGCATATCACCCGAGAGATAGAGCAGAAATATGGCTTGCTGCCTGCCGAAAGGCAACGGGCAAAAGAGACTTTTCGACTGCAAAGAGTCCGTCCTGAAGAGGGAAATCTCAAAAAACAACTGGCTTCGGTTATCAAACCTGCAGCGAAGTTCTATCATTGTCCGAGCTTCAAAGAATACAGAGCCTTGCTCTCCACCTATAATATATGCGTGGAAGAGGTCAAGGGAGAAATATATGGAAAGCCCTATAATGGATTGGTCTATTTTGCTACCGATGATAAAGGTAAAAAGGTGGGGAATCCTTTCAAGGCTTCTCTTTTCGGGAAAGCTGTCGGATATGAAGCCCTACAAAACAGGTTCAAGGCTTCAAAGGAGAAAGTGAAAGAAAAGCATCTTGCTCCTAAGACCAAAGTGGTCGTAGCCGGAGCATTGAGGCATTCTGCCACAAGAGTGGATTTCAGGGATAATCTCTATCGTAAGGGTATTGATGTCCTCTTTCGTGAGAACGACGAAGGGCGGCTCTATGGTGTCACCTTCATAGACCATAACAACGGCTGTGTCGTCAATGGCTCACGATTGGGCAAAGAACTTTCGGCAAACGCCGTTGCCGAGTGGTTCGACCGCCCGCATCCCGAACTGTCTGCTCCGATACAGCAGAGTGAGAAAGGCAGTATTTCCCAAACTCAGACTTCGGACGGAGATTCCGTCTTGGGCGGTCTTCTCGATCTGCCCTTGGAAGCCCACGGGACGGATTGGGAGGAAGAGCAGTTCCGAAGACGAATGCAGCGTAAGAAAAGAAAACAACGTAAACTCTAAAAAAACAGAAAGATTATGTCACAACAAGAAGACGATTTGAGGGCATTGGCGAAAATTATGGATTTTCTACGTGCCGTGAGTATTATATTGGTGGTTGCCCACCTCTATTGGTATTGTTACGAAGCCATCAAATTATGGGGTCTGAATATCGGTGTGGTGGACAGGATACTGATGAACTTCCACCGGACGGCGGGGTTGTTCGGAAATATGCTTTATACCAAGCTCTTTGTGCTGGTACTGATGGGGCTTTCCTGTTTAGGAACAAAGGGCGTTAAAGAGGAACACATCACTTGGTCTAAAATAGGAGTGTTCATGGGCGTCGGCTTTGTCTTTTTCTTCCTCAATTGGTGGATACTCGCCTTGCCTTTTCCCATTGAAGCCAATGCGGCTCTCTACACCTTTACGATAACTGTAGGATATGTGTGTCTGCTGATGGCGGGACTCTATATGAGCCGCCTCTTGAAGAACAACCTGATGGAGGATGTCTTCAATCAGGAGAACGAATCCTTTATGCAGGAAACAAGGCTATTGGAGAACGAGTACTCGGTCAATCTCCCGACCCGATTCTATTACCGCAAGAGATGGAACAAGGGTTGGATAAACGTAGTCAATCCTTTCCGTGCGGTCTCCGTATTGGGGACACCGGGTAGTGGTAAGTCCTATGCCATCATCAATAATTTCATCAAACAGCAAATCGAAAAGGGATTTGCCATCTACTGTTACGACTTCAAGTATCCCGACCTTTCCACGATTGTGTATAATCACCTGCTACACCACTCGGAGGGTTATAAGGTCAAGCCGAAGTTTTACGTGATCAACTTCGATGACCCGAGACGATCGCATCGCTGTAACCCGATACACCCCGATTTCATGAGCGACATATCGGATGCCTACGAATCGGCTTATACGATTATGCTCAACCTGAACAAGACGTGGGTACAGAAGCAGGGTGATTTCTTCGTAGAATCTCCCATCGTTCTCTTTGCCGCCATCATTTGGTATCTCCGCATATTTGAGGGTGGCAAATATTGTACCTTTCCACACGCCATTGAGTTTCTCTGCCGTAAATACGAGGATATATTTCCCATCCTGACCTCTTACCCCGAATTGGAGAATTACCTTTCTCCCTTTATGGATGCTTGGCTCGGAGGGGCGGCTGACCAGTTGCAGGGGCAGATAGCTTCCGCCAAGATTCCCTTATCGAGGATGATCAGTCCGCAGCTCTATTGGATTATGACGGGCGATGATTTCACGCTGGACATCAATAATCCCAAAGAGCCTAAAATCCTGTGTGTAGGGAATAACCCTGACAGACAGAATATCTACGGAGCGGCATTGGGATTGTACAACAGCCGTATCGTGAAGCTGATAAACAAGAAAGGAATGCTGAAAAGTTCTGTGCTGATAGACGAGCTGCCTACCATATATTTCAAAGGGTTGGACAATCTGATTGCCACCGCGCGAAGCAATAAAGTGGCGGTATGCCTGGGCTTTCAGGACTTCTCCCAGTTGAAGCGGGATTATGGGGACAAGGAAGCAGCCGTGGTAATGAACACCGTCGGGAACATCTTCTCCGGACAGGTGGTCGGTGAGACGGCAAAGATGCTCTCGGAGAGGTTTGGCAAAGTGCTTCAGAAACGGCAGAGCATGAGCATCACCCGTAGCGACAAGACCACCTCCATTTCCACGCAGATGGACAGCCTGATTCCACAGAGCAAGATTTCCACGCTCACGCAAGGAATGTTCGTGGGAGCGGTTGCCGACAACTTCTCTGAACGTATCGAGCAGAAGATATTCCACTGTGAGATTGTGGTGGACAATGCGAAAGTGGCTAAGGAAACGGCTGCCTATCATCCGATACCTGTTCTGACCAACTTCACGAATGAAAACGGAGAGGATATGATGGAGCAGGAGATTAAGGCAAACTATGATCGTGTGAAGACGGAGGTGCGGGAAATCGTGGAGCGAGAGCTGCAACGGATAGCCGATGATCCCGAACTCTCGAAACTGTTAACTACCAAGAAATCATGAAAATAAGTGGTGATTTTCTTGGCTCGACAAGTGGATTTTCGTATTTTTGAAGTCGTAAAACTTGCATCAGATGAATTGCTTTAATCATATAGACAAGACTGCGGTAGCCCAATGTTCCGATTGCGGAAAGGGACTCTGTCCCGAATGTGCAGGAAAGTATGAGCCGATACTCTGTACTCCCTGCTATCGAAAGAGAAAGGACAGAGCCATTTGGGATAACCTCTACTTCCTTATCTTGTACATTGTCTTCTTTTTCATTGGCTATAAGCTCGACTTCATGACCACCAAACGGATGCCCGACATGCAATGGATGTCGGGATATGTACTGATGGCTTTCTGGGCCGGGTATGTGTTTATCAAGAAGGTTATACCGTGGAAGATGACGGCAGGCACGACCGGACAGTGGAACTTCTACTATGTGTTCAAGTTCCTGCTCTATCTTGTAGGCGGTTTCTTTGTCGCTCCTTTCGTTGTTCTTTGGACGGTGTATAAGTTTATAAGGGCACTTCGTCGATAGGAGACTCTAATCCTTGGTTGGATTGCCAATCAATATCTTAAAGAGATTTGAAGAACTTCTGCAACCGATGGTCGCAGAAAACAGTTGAAGGGAGACACTCCGGTTGGGAGTATCTCCTTTTTTATTTACCGCTTCCTGAACTTGCCACCTTTCAGATCGCTTTCCACCATTCGCCGATTGAACTTCTCCCGGAGTTCATCAAGAAAATAGGTACGGCTGTCATCCTTACGGCGCTTCATGTTCATGTAGACGTTGTAGCAATTCTTGAGTTCCACTCCGAAGATATGGGAAAACTCTTTTGCCAATTCCTCTACACCGATTTCTCCATTGTTGATGCAGGCGCAAGTGTCGAACGCATAGAGCAGTTCGACTAAGTCAGTTACCTTGCCTGTCCAGCAAATTGAATGCTTTGTTTCTTGGAGAGAAGTGGGAAAGGTTTTTTTTCGCAGACCTCTTTCCAAAATCTCTAACTCAACGGAAAGAACTTGACATAGCTCAATTAAACAAGATTGAGTTGAAAGTGATTTTTCGCGATTTTTTTTGGAGAGTTTGAAGGATAAATCGCGTGTAGCTCATAATGCGAAACAGGGAAGTATCATCTGTTTCAGAGTCGCTTAGCTCAATTACTTTTTCAATCAACTCATCAGTGGCATTACGGATCTGTAATACGGTGGACTTTTTTGAAGAAAGAGTCCTAAAAGAGGATGTTTGGATCAGTCTTTTCATATGCGAATATATTTGAGATTTGACCTGAGTTGAAAGTCGCTCGAGAAATGATTACCCGAATAAACCGGAAAAGAAACGACTCAATAAATTTCCCGATTGAAGTGTCAATATGAAATCGACTTCACTATGCTCCATCTTTTTTGCTGGTTGTAATGGCACTCGACATAGTGCCACTTGTCTGCCAAGGGTATCACGCTCCATAGAAAGAGAAAGGATACTTCCTTTAGCAACTCCTACAGTTGATTGAAAATCAATGGATACCCCTTCTTTTACAGAAATCTTCGGATGTTTCTCTCCAAATTTCAAGAGTACACTTATTTCTGTAGTATCCGCCTTTGCTTCGTTGGCAATGTCTTGTATAATTGCTGTCCCTGAATAGACTTGCTTATAGGGCAGGTAGTAAGTCACGACAAAGAGACAAAGCAATACTACTCCGATAGCGGTAATGCCATAGCGAACCAATGAGGATGGAATTTGTCCTACAATACTGCGGACTTTTTCGCTACGCAATTCAAAGCTTCGTTCTTGTTTCTTTTTCTCGTCCATATCAATTGCCCAATTCTAATTGGTTCTTCACTAAGGAAAAGTATTTACCTCGTTTGGTAGTCAGTTCTTCGTGTGTACCGACTTCTATGATTTTTCCCTCATCCAAAACGATTATCTGGTCTGCATTACGGACCGTGGAAAGGCGGTGTGCCACCACAACCACCGTTTTCCCTTTATAGAAATCAGATAGATTTTCCGTAATGGCTCGCTCATTGTTGGCATCAAGGGCATTGGTCGCTTCGTCCAAGAAGACGAACATAGGGTTCTTGTAGACGACCCTTGCGATCAGAATGCGTTGCCGTTGCCCTTGACTGATGCCCTGTCCGTCTTGTCCTATCATGGTATTATAGGCTAATGGCAAGGCTTCAATGTAGTCTGCTATATTTGCCACACGAGCGGCATGACGGATACGTTCAATGTCTGGTTCATCATCCGATATAGCGATATTCCTTGCAATGGTATCGGAAAAGAGATACCCCTCTTGCATCACGACCCCACATTGATTCCGCCACCACCCGAGATTACATTCGTTCAGATTAGCACTACCTACCTGAATACTTCCGTTTAATGGTTCATAGAATCCCAAGAGAAGCTTGATGAGTGTGGTTTTTCCGCTTCCACTGGCTCCAACGATGGCTGTAACTTTTCCATTGGGAATGTAAAGATTGATGTTCGAGAGAATATCTTTCGGACTGTATATATCATATTTGAAAGAAAGACCTTTTATGGCAAGCGAATGCCCATCTATAGACTCTTCAGTATAGTTGTTTCGTGTCCGTTCCGCATTCTCCTCGTTGGTTTCGGTATGTATTTCATTCATACGGTCAAGGCTGATACTCACATCCTGCCAAGAGTAGATGAATTGAATAAGTTGTTCTACAGGGCTATTAAGCTGCCCGATGATGTATTGCACAGCCAACATCATACCGAGAGTCATATTGCCTTGTATAACAGACGTGGCTGCCAAAACAGTGATAAGGATATTTTTTATTTCATTGATGGTGATGCTTCCTGCTTGTTGTATCTGTTGCAGATTGAGAGATTGCAGATTGACCTTGAAGAGGTCGGCTTGCACATCTTCCCATTCCCAACGCTTACGTTGTTCACAGCCCTGCAACTTAATTTCCTGCATACTCTCTATGAGCTGATAGGTTACGTTACGATTTTTTCCAGCCTGCTCAAAGTATTTATAGTCCAGCTGTCTGCGTTTCTTAAGAAACAAGATAATCCAACCTGCATAAATTGATATACCTAAGAGAAAAATAAAGAAGATGCCTATGTCATAGACAGCCAATGTAACTCCAAACACTAAGAATGTGAAAAATGAAAACAACAAATTCAGACTGTTTGAAGTAAGAAACTGCTCCACCCGACGATGGTCTTCGATGCGTTGCAAAAGATCGCCCATTAGCTTAGTATCGAAGAACTTCATCGGAAGCTTCATTAATTTGATTAAAAAGTCCGATATAAGAGAAATATTCATACGGGTTGAGATGTGCAAGAGGAGCTTAGAACGTATGAAATCAATAGCGGTACGACTGAAAAGTAACATTAACTGAGCCATCAGGACAAGCCATATAAAGCTAATATCTTTGCCTCCAATGCCGGTATCTACAATCGCTTGAGTAAGGAATGGGAATACCAACTGAATGAGAGAGCTAAATAGAAGCCCCCCAATAATCAATCCTAAATACTTACGATACTTTTTAGCATACCCCCAAAGAAAAGTCAAACGGTTGCCTTTCTCTAGCTTTCTTACATCATCTAAATCCTGCCTATAAAAAGCCTCCGTAGGCTCTAGGAGTAAAACGATCCCTCTGTCCCTTCCATCTGATTTGGTACTAACCCAGTGCTCGCAAAATTCTTCTTCATTATATGAGCTAAGGCCACTCATTGGATCGGCCACAGAAATACACATTTTACCATTGCGCCTTTTTTGAACTTTATAAACAACAATAAAGTGATTCTGATTCCAATGAGCAATACAAGGGAGTTTAACTTGATTAATCAAATAATGTAATGACATCGTTCCGCCTGAAGAGCGAAAGCCATTTTTTTCCGCTACTCTGCTGATTGCTCCTAAAGAAACTCCGTTTTTTCCTATACCGCATTGAAAACGCAAGGAGTCAATATCCATACGAACTCCATAATACTGAAGAATCATTGCCAAACAAGCTGGACCACAATCCTTCGCATCTTTCTGTTCACGGAATGGGAAACTCATAGGTAGCTTATTTTAGAATAAAAACCATAATCGAATATATGATTAAACCTTATTCGAATACGGATGATAAATTAATTTGAGATATATTTTTCTGCTTTATTCGTATCACATTTAGAATCTTATGGAATTCAAGATATTTAAATTTCGTTATGTCACATTCTTTGCAATCAAAAAATGATTGTAAGTTATAAGAGTTAAAAACATCATGTGGGTTTTTCATATCTTCCACAACTTCTCTAGCCAGTTCCTTGCTATAAAAAAGCTCCATATATTTGCTTATCATCGATGGATCTTTTGCATTAGCCCGTAGTGAGATATAATCTTTGCATGCATAAAAGTAAAGATACTTGGAAGCAGATTTCTCTTTCAAAAACTCATTCATGTAGAAATATGATTTTTCGAATTGACCGATGTAATAAAAAAGCATACTTAGAAGCAAGTCTAAGGACATATTTTTGATTTCTTCATCCGTATTATAAAAAGAGATCTTTTCTAAATTCAAGAAACCCTCCTTGAATGCACCATAATATTCTTCAATTATAGATGCTAAGCGCATTATGTCTTTGTCTAATAACACTGACAGGTGATTGATTAGAAATGAGCAATTTACAAACAGATCCTTAAATACACGGAAATCTTCCAATCCTCTTTTATCGTCGCTCATAGAAGGCACGACAATATAGTATGAAGGAAATCCTAAGAATGAGACATCTCGTATGTATATCTGAAATCCCAATTCGGTTATAAGATTTCTAATGTACATCAAATCTGAAGCATTGCTTATGCCATGAGAAAAATCCAACCCATTAAAATCATATGACGGATATTCTAGAAACATGTTATCTGGCCATTGACCAGTAGAATTATTCATTATTCTTGTCAGATTTAGGAATACATAGTCTGAATTAAACTTCCCATAAACTCCATAATCTTCTTTTTCCATAAGTCTTATCCCATCAAAATTCTGATGTAGTTCAGTCAAGCATCTTTCTAATGCTACTATTGGCCAGGGATCTGCACCTGCCTTTATATTGAACTTTCGAGTGAAAGGATTAATTACAATTACTCCAATCACAGGCAATTTCTTTCCTAAGGAAAAATCTTTAATGATAACTTTAAGTCCATTAGATTCAAGGTTTTTAATTTTCTCGTAGACAGAATATTCTGAGAAATATTCTATGGGGATAGTTGGAGGCGTTAATTTAGAATAATAGATCTCCCTAATAGCATACCTTTCAAGTATTTCACAAAATCCTTGTACAAGAGCCTCTTCAGGTGTATTTCCAGCACACATACCTGTTGATGATGTACATTGAAGAATAAAGTCTATCGGAAGTTTTACTTCCTTTTTGCCTTTTACATCATAAAAAGGGACACATAAAAGCCGCTCACTGCCCATAATAGTTAGTAACTGTGCTTTAATTTCATCTTTATTTGCACCAAATAAATGACGACTAAGTTGTGGTTCGTTTTGTGAGACGACTTCTTCTAATTCTATTATTTCCTCATGAGGATCATATACGAAGTCAATTTTTCCATCAATTGAATTGAGAAAACTATTAAACGGGCATTCTTTTGAGTAATACTTTGAGAAATAATACGTGTTACCAATGAGTACATTATTTTGTAGCCTTTCCATGAATTCAGCATATGCGCTGGCAAATGCCAATTCTAAGCTAATACCTTTACCGTTGGTCCCTATATGGTATTGTTCTAAACCTTCATTGGCAATTTCAATTCTACACGAATAAAAGTCTCCGTTCTGTTTAAACTTTTCGGTGACAAAAATCCCAATTTCTAATAATATTGACCGTATATTATTTATTGTAGAAGAAGGAGATTCTTCTTTGTAAGGCTTTATTTGTTTCATGTGATATTCGTATTTATAATCTTTCTTTCTCTTCTGTATTGGATGATCCCTTTTTAGATATTTGCTTTGTATTCCAATCTCCGAATTTCCAAGCAATAGAAAATTTTATAGATCGAGAGTCATAATAATTTGCATACTCTTGCCTTACAGAGTTACTGTAATAGTAATAATTAGACTTATATGTTTTAAAAATATCATTTGTACTTAGCTTTAATTCAATATTATGCTTATTAACCCGATATATAAAACCTATATCAGTCCTAAACATATTCTCCATTCTCCTATAGTTAAGCACACTTGGGAAATTATTTGTAATATCTACGTTTAGCATAAAATAAGGACTAAAGAAAAGAGTATTATTCATACTTATTGAGCTAGACCATCCAGAGGTATCTTCAAAATCACTCTTCTTGGATACAAATTTTGAAAAAGACACATCCCCAGAAAGTGTAGTCTCAAGAACTCCATAGTTGAATTTATAATACAAATTTAATCCACAGGAATACTCATCAAGAAAATTATCTGTCATTTGAACTTGCTTTTTGTAATCTTCTGAATCCAAAACAACGAATCTTCCTATTTTATCTATGACCTTAGTTCCATAGATTCTCCCAGAGAAACGATCTCCGTATAAGTATCGAAAATCCAATAGATGTGTAATTGATGGCTTTAGAAATGGGTTTCCTACTGCATAATCATATTTACTAATAAACCATTTGAACGGATCTAGATATGAATATGAAGGACGATCTATTCTCTTGGAATATGCTATAGAGAGCCGGTGTTTCTGAATACTGTGTCCAACGTATAAAGTTGGGAATAAGTGAAATAGGCGGTTCTTATGTTCGCTATGCTGAGATATAGAGTTCCCATTTGTATGGGTTAACTCGGCTCGTAATCCTATCTTTACTAACCAATTAGCGTACGTCTTGTCAATACTTGAGTGTAACGCATTTGTGAGCTCTGTATATTGAAAAAAATTAGAAAATGGCTGTAAGAATTCTCCCTGAAGGCTTAAACAGTTCTTTGAATCTGTTGTAATAGAAGATAATTTATATCCCGACGTGAAATTAAATCCACTAAGAGTATAATTTGCATCAATTTGAGAAGTTAAAATGCTATGCTTCATTCTTCCACTTGTATTATACAATTCTGAATTATACGCAACGTTATTTTTGTTGATTTCAGACAGCCATTCTCGATTATTCATTACACTATTGTTGACGTACCCTAAAGCTATGGATAAGTTGTTCTGCTTAGAAAATGAATACTTGTATATAGCGTCAACAACGTATAAATATGTTCTTTTTTTAGCTGTTCCAACAGAATACAAAAGAGAATCTATCGATTGATAAGCACTTTTGTTGTAATATTCAGTTACATTGTCAATATCCTTAACATTTTCACTGTCATACATCGGCAGTTGGACATTTAACAAAATATTATTGGTTTTGTTTATCTTATAATTCATTGTCAACACAGTCTCCAGACCATTGTTACTCCATTTTTTGGGATTAAAAGTTCTTATCGTGGCTTGTGGAAAAAAACTAGTATAATCGCTTTGATTCAGCCGATTGTTCGAACTACCAAAAACAAGCCCTTCAAAGTCGATTTTTTTCGTATAGTATCCACCAAAAGAAGATAACATAGCTGATACATAACTATTTTTCATAATGCCAGCAGTTAATGAAGCTTTCCAGCCTGACATCATCTCACTGTCGGCTGTTAACCTTATAATGCCGATATTTCCAGAAGCTTCATATTGGGAAGGCGGTGTAGAAATAATCTCAACATTTGAGATAAGCTCAGCGGGCAATGAATTAAGATAATCAATTAGAGCTTGTCCAGTCATTCTTAATGGTCTATCGCCAATGTAAACTAAAGTAGACGATTTCCCCCAAATATTTAGACTATTATCTGACGCTTTAATAGTTGGCATCAGTTTTAACACATCAACAAGCGTTCGTCCTGTTTTGTTGATTTTTTTCAAGTCTACAATAATCCGGTCTGCTTTGAATTGAATAACCTTTTTTTCTCCTTTTACTACAACCTCATCAAGTAGTGTTGTCCGTATTTCCAAGGGCACATCAAGTTTTGTTTGATTGGAAACGCTTACAATCTTAGGTTGATAAAATGGATAGCTAAAAACCAAAGAATCTGTTGGCTGTACCAAAATACGATATTCACCGTTTAAATCTGATATTGAAACTATATTTGTGCCTTTAATATTTACAGTAACACCTTCAAGTTTTTCTAAACTGACATTATCATAGACTTTCCCATGTACAGTTATGCTTTTTTCCTGTGCATAGGATATTGTTGTACTCGATAGCGTGATAAAAAATAGCCACGCAAAATATCTACTTACTCTCATTTGCGAAATGCGTTATTTGTGAGGTTTATTTTTCTGACATTAAAATTGGGATTGATCCCAGCTTTGATAATAGGATATACTCTAATATAAAGTTCGATGATACTTTTCCAATATGCATCGTTCATTTTGCATATATAGGATGATGGTATATCAGTATTTTTTGTTGCTATCCATTTAAAAGCCATACAAGAGCCAGAGCACAAATATTTCATCCAGCAGCTACGGCACGCCTCATATTCATTAACATTTTTAGGATAATATCCCTCTTTTACTACCTTTTCATAATCAATTCCTCCATAAATACTCCCAATAGAGAGTTCTTTACTGCTATTGTGACAAGAACAAGAATATATATCACCTTGCATATCTACATAGATACCTTCTTTTGCTGCAATACAACCATTTTTATTAATTACCCCATAATGTATTCTCTTTAAATCTTCCAGTATTTTTGATGCATATATTTTATCTCCACTTTCAATTATTTTCTGGTAGTAAGCACAAACCTTTTTAAATTCTCTTTCAAAAATATTGTTGTCATAACTCGGAATATAATGTCCATCAAACGACTCAGTAGCAAATCCGAAGACGAATGGAATTTTACTTCTCTCGAAGAAATCAAATACCGAGAGTAAATTATTATTATCTGGTTTTATAACTGGTTTACAAGAAAAGCGAATATTATTTTCTTGCAATAGTTGAATATTTCTATAGACTTTATCGAAACTAGGGGTACCGTTTATAAAAACCCTATCAGCATTACTCTCCTCATCTCCATCTAAGCTAATGTCTATCGTAAAGTGATGACATTTGAAAAACGTTATCATTTCTTGTGTCAAAAGTGTGCCATTTGTTGTAAGTTCGAAATGACATTTATCAAATCCTCTTTCTATGCATAATTGCGGAATCCTTTTTATTAGCTCAAAGTTAAGAGTTGGCTCGCCTCCTCCTGCAAAATAAAATATGAGAGGTTGTTTTTTATGATCCGAAAAGAAATTCAAGATATCAATAAATTTTCGTTCTGTCAGCAATTGTTTTTTGTTTTCAGCAGCAGAGAGGTAGCAGTACTTGCAATTCAAGGTGCATCCATGAGCCAAGTCAACACTGATGATAAAAATATTGTCTTTTGACAATAGAGATAAACTTTCATTTCTAAAATCCTCTGTTGACTGTTCACTATTTTCTTTTTTGGCTGTAGCTATCTTTTTGAAAATTGAAGATGTTTTCCGTTTATCTTCTATTTTGAAAATTTCAAAATCCTCAATATCAAAAAGATATCGCACCTCATCAAAATCAAATATCTTAAATCTTATGTCGTTCATAGTTGTTACGCGATTTTAAAATGAAGTAAGAGATAGAGAAATCACTAAATGAGACTTCTCTATCTTTTCTTTTCGAGAATCACTCATTAAAAAAATGAGTGAAGAGGTAGTGATTAGAATTGAGAATCTTCAGTAGTAATCCATGCTGCAGTAGGACCGCAACCGCCATTACACAGGCGATCCTCTCTTGCTGGACTAGTTACAACAACGGCTCCATCACCGCCTTGAATTTTGTCCAACTTATCTCCATTCAAAGAGATATAGTCAGGACGCTCTTGGATTTCTGATACTTTTTTCATGATCAAAAATAATTAAACTTACATCCCTACTCTACAAGCTTTTCGGGTTCCGCTCTCCATTTGGATAGTTGGATCTATAGTAATACTCAAGGTACTAAAGGGATTACTAACCTTATACTGCTAGGAATTTACGCGAGTTCTTCCTCTTACAGAATTAGAGAACACGTTCTCTGCTTTCGAGCTGTACCAACTCTATATATCATTGTGCACTTTGATATTCTATTTCAAACTAATAATAGGTTTCAAAATCTGCATGAGAGCTTTTTCTATCTCTTGCTCTGAAATAGTTGTAAAATCTATTCCGCAAAATGTAGATACATCCTTATGCAATGCCAAGTATTGTACTCCTGCTGTAAGAATGGCTAATTGTACCCTTAAAATATCCGGAGATTCAGATGCTTTGGTAAAGAAATTGACTAAGTCTTCTGTTTGAATTTCCCTCTCCTTTGCTATTTCAACAGCTGCATTTAATGGAGAATCTTGGAGTTCCAAACGGAGCAAAGAACCTAATAGTCCATCTTCTACGATTTGCGTCCATAAAGAGAGTAATATCTGTGTCAAGTCCTCTGGACTTCTATTCAATCTTTCGATGGGAAATTCTTCATAATGAGAAAACCAAAAATCATGGTCTCGAATAAACTTCTCCACATAAAAGGCAAACCCCTCGGGATAACGTCGATAGAATAATGCAGGTTCTATTTCAGCTCGATCACAAACTTCCTGAATAGAAAGTCCTCCAAATCCCTTTTCTCGTACAATATCCTCTGTCGCCTTATCTATCAATTGAGCAATTTCAGCAGAAGAACGTCTCTTTCTTGGCATATTATATTGGTAGTTTTTATTTGATACTATCCGTAATTTTGAAATTAGGAGGTCTATATCCCTGTATGAATGCATGCTGGAAAGGGCTAGGCGCAACCTCGGATAACGCTTTGAGACAGCAGGATAGCCAATAGGAACGATATAAACATCGTGACGAAGTAAACGTTCTGCCCACAAAATTGCGTCATCATAACTTGGGGTCAAGATTCCTATGATAGGAGTTGTGGAATCAGTTGTAGAGAAACCAGCCTCTTGTAGCTTTTCTATCGCATATTGAGCTTTTGCCAACAACTCTTTTCTTTCCGAGGTCGCTTTCTGAATTAACTCTAAAGATTTCAATGAAGCAGCTAAACAAGGAGGAGGAAGAGAAACAGAAAAGCAACAACTCCCAGCATAGTAACGGATGTAATCAATTAAATCTTTGCGCCCGGACACGTACCCCCCAATACTTCCGAAAGCTTTGCTCAGTGTACCTGTAACAAGAGGAACTTTTCCCAATAGATTTAATTCTTCCAAGAGACCAGCTCCGTTTTCTCCCAATACGCCAATACCATGAGCATCATCTACGATAAGCAAGGCTCCATGCTTTTGAGATATCTCTAAATACTCTCGAACCAGACCACGGTCTCCATCTTGAGAATAAACTCCATCTATCACAACATATAGATTACTACCTTCAACTTTGTAGCGTTGCAGGGCAGAATCTAATGCTGAGGGATCGTTGTGAGGAAGTACTTTACACGTACAATGTCTTACGCCCTCAAATACACTCCGATGAACACCTTTATCAAGAAACACGATATCATTAGGCTTTGCCAAAGCGGAAAACACCCCAATATTCGTTGAAAAGCCGGAATTGAAGACCAACGTATCTTCTGTATGCAAGAGAGCAGAAAGCCCATCTTCTAATCTCTTTTGGAATGAAGAATAACCACCAATGCTAGGAGCAGCGCAAAAGCCCGTTCCAAATTGATTGATAGCTCTGATCGCTTCACTCTGTACAAGTGGATGCTGGGAAAGCCCCAAATAATCATTGGAGACAAAGCTAATCATACGAGAGTTGGTGCGATTCTTCAAAGACATCTTAGAAGACACCGCAGAATCAGACTCTTTCCAATAAATTTGCCCAGCTTCATCCTCATACTCCTCTCTATAGTAAGAGAACTCCTCTGCGAGTTTTTGGATGGGTAGCCGAGACTGCACTACACCATATTTATCTAGCTTCATACATCGTTTATATTCATATTTCAAAATGTAGTATTACATTCACACCTCGAAAGTAAGCAAATAAATTTGTTCAGACAAAAAAAAAAGCAGTTTTTTTTGTCCACAAAGAAATCGAGGATAAGAACTGCATGTCATAATTAGAAGAACAATCTTACTATAACTAGGACACGCAACACCCTGCAAAGACCTTATAGGAAGCCATTTTTATCCATATCGACGCCACAAGTACGCAGTTACCTAAGACCTCTAACACGCACTGTTTCTTTGATTTACTTTTGCCCGTGCACCGCTGTTGGTGTCATTAAAGACATTGTAATATGGACGAAAAAATCAAAGACCAAGAAGTCCTTTTGGTCAAGGATCAGAAGGACGGGAGCCTCCGAGCCGTTGCCGGAGCAGACGAGAAAGGCGGACTGAAAACCGTTCCGCCTACCGCCGAGCATGAACAGAGCTTCCTGAAGTTCGACAAGCACAGCAATGCGCTGGAGAACTTCCTTTCCAACTTCATGCGGCAGTTCAAGAACCCCACACAGTTTCATTTCTTCAAAGTTCCCTTCGAGGGTGTTGTTGCCAGTGCACGGGTTCTTTCCGAGATGCTCAAAGCACCGGATGTTCCCTCCAATAAAGAAATGCTGGACTCCGCCCGTGTCAATCCTTCGGACTATGCAGGGGAGCAGAAACAAACCTTTCAGGGGATAGACCCCGAGAAGATTGACTGGGAGCAATTCTCCCAAATGGGCGTGAGCCGTGAGAGTTTGGAAAAAGGCAAGGAACTCGAAGCCATGCTCAAATATCATAAATCGCCTCACCTTATCCCCATCAGCATAAAAATCGGAGATGTAACCATCCACACGGACGCACGTCTTTCATTGCGTGAGACGGAGGACGGCAGGTTTATTCCCGTTGTCCATGCCATCCGCAAAGAACCGCAGTTGGAACGTGAGTTCTTTGGGCATACCTTCACCGATGAGGACAAGAAAGCCCTGAAAGAAACGGGCAACCTCGGACGCACCGTGGATCTGACCTTCCCCGGCAAGAGTGAACCGACCCGCAGTTTCGTGAGTATCGACCGCCTGACCAACGACATCATCGCCTTGAGTGCCGACAGAGTACGCATCCCCGACGAAATCAAGGGCGTACAGCTCTCGGAAGAGCAAAAGCGTGATTTGTCGGAAGGCAGGAGTATCTATGTGGAGGGAATGACTGCCAAGACGGGAAAGAATTTCAATGCCAACCTTCAATTCAATGCCGACAAGCGGGCTATCGAGTTTCGTTTCGGATCACCCAAGCAAAGCCAAGGGCAGCGGCAGGGAAATGGCAACACAGAAACAACTCAGGAGAAGCAGCAAGGAGTCCGCATCCCCAAGAAATTATTGGGAAGGGAGGTCTCACCGGAAGAGCAAGACAAGCTCAAGGAAGGCGGAACGGTCTATATGGAAGGCTTGACGGACAAGCAGGGACAGCCGTTTAACGCATACGTCCGAGCCAACTTCGAGAAGGACAAGTTCGATTTCTTCAAATGGAATCCCGACAAGTCCCAAGCCAAAGAGGTCATTCCCGATAATGCTTCCCAAACACAGGTTGCCGTCAATTCCGAAGGCAAGACCAACGAGGCTACCAAGCAGGTGAATGAGCCGCTCAAGCAGGGACAGACGCAGCCTACTGCCCAGCAGGAACAGAAGGAAGAAGAGAAGAAGCGTTCCAAAGGAATGAAAATGTAATTCGCCACCACTAATATCCAAAAAGTAAGAACAAATGAAAGTCATCATAGCAGAAAAGCCGAGCGTAGCTCGTGAAATCGCCCGTGTCGTTCGGGCAACCAACAAGAAGAACGGTTATATCGAAGGAGGCGGCTATGCCGTCACGTGGGCATTGGGACACCTGATAACGGCCGCCATGCCCGAGGTTTACGGATTCAAAGGGTTCCACAAAGAGAACCTGCCGATTCTTCCTCCCGTCTTTACCCTTATTCCCCGCCAGATTAAAGAGGGCAAAGGCTATAAAGCAGACGCTGCGGCAGTCGCCCAACTCAAAGTCATCGAAAAGCTATTCCGGCAATGCGAGGGCATTATCGTTGCCACCGATGCCGGACGGGAAGGAGAGCTTATTTTCCGCTTTATCTACGAATACTTGGGCATTCCCCGTCCGTTCGACCGTCTGTGGATCAGTTCCTTGACAGACAAAGCTATCAAAGAGGGGCTTGCCCATCTACAAAGCGGAGCGGTGTATGACAATCTTTATTATGCCGCCCGTGCCCGCAGCGAAGCCGACTGGCTCGTAGGCATCAATGCCACCCAAGCCATATCCATTGCGGCAGGACGAGGCACTTACTCCTTGGGCAGGGTACAGACTCCGACTCTCTGTATGGTCTGTTCTCGTTTCTTGGAGAACAAGAAGTTCGAGCCGCAGCCATTCTGGCAACTCAGCCTTACTGTAAAGGAAGGTGATGAGAGTTTCCGTTTCTCTTCTGCCGACCGCTGGTTTGATAAGACGGAAGCCACCGCCCTGTATGAAAAGCTCAAACAAGCTTCTGTTGCCACCGTGGAAACGATTGTGCGCAAGGAGACCAGACAGGAGCCACCGCTTCTGTACGACTTGACCACCCTACAGAAAGAAGCGAACAGTCGATTCGGCTATTCGGCGGAACAAACCCTTTCCTTGGCGCAGAAACTCTACGAGAAGGCATACATTACCTATCCACGCACAGGTAGCCGTCATATCCCGGAAGATGTCTTTGCCGAAATTCCCGCCCTCATTGTTTTCTTGCACGACCACCCCGTCTGGGGTATTCATGCCCGCCAACTGACCGAACTCAACGCACATTCGGTGGACGGCAAGAAAGTGACCGACCACCACGCTTTGCTCATCACGGGCAAGAAGCCGATAGACATGTTTGGAGAGGAAGTCGTCATCTACGATATGATAGCCGGGCGTATGCTCGAAGCCTTTTCCGCCCGTTGTGTGAAAGATGTCAGTACGGTTACTGCCATTTGTAAAGGGATAAAGTTCATCCTCAAAGGTGAAATCATCAAGGAAGAGGGTTGGCGTGCCGTCCTCAAAAACAGCAGGAAGAAAGACAAGGAGCAACAGGAAGCCGAAGAACGGGAAAGCCGGGAAAACGGAGAAGGCGTCATCATCCCTCAATGGGAGGAAGGCGGACAACTTCCGCTCTGCGCCTGTTCGATGGCACAAGGAATGACCAAGCCCAAGCCCCTGCACACGGAGAGTTCACTGTTGGCTGCTATGGAGACGGCAGGCAAGGAGTTGGAAGACGAGGAATTGCGTGCGCAGCTCAAAGAATGCGGCATCGGCACTCCTGCCACTCGTGCCGCCATCATCGAAACCCTCTTTGCTCGCGAATACATGGCACGCCAAAAGAAGTCACTCGTTCCCACGGAGAAAGGACTCGCTGTCTATTCCATCGTTCGAGAGATGAAAATCGGCAATACCGAAATGACCGGACAATGGGAAGCGGACTTGGCGAAAATCGAACGGGGAGAATTGAAAGAGCAAGACTTCCGCAAGGGCATCGAAAGCTATGCCACACAGATTACCGACGAACTGCTCTCTTCCAAGATCCTCTTTCCCAAGAAGCAGAGCGACATCCAATGTTCCAAATGTGGCAAGGGAAACATGGTTTTCTATCCCCGATGTGCCAAGTGCTCGGATGCCGATTGCGGTCTGACTCTCTTCCGTACCGTGGCAGGCAAGAGCCTGACGGACGAGCAGCTGACCCAACTGGCGGTGAACGGAGAAACAGGCATCATCAAGGGCTTTACCTCCAAAGCGGGCAAGAACTTCGAGGCTTCTCTCTCCTTGGACGGGGAATTCAAGACGGTTTTCATCTTCCCCGAACGCAAGAAACCGGGCAAAACTCGCCGATAGTCACCCCGATTTTCCTATCTTTGCCACTGAAAGATGCGGTCATAAACAATCCTGTTGTTTTTACTGCGGATTTTAGTGGTGGCACTCGGCGGGGACGTCGAGTGCCTTTGCATTATACACCCACTAAAATCATAACAATGACAGCCATTCGATTTTCATATTACGAGCTATCCCTGCTCTCTTTTCTTCGGGAAAGCCATCCCGAAAAAGCCGATGACATCCCTTTTATCAAAGAGCGTGCGGCAGCCGCTTCCGCAGCCTATGCCGAAGCCTTCGATACGGGAGCCTCCCTTGCCGAATGTATCGGCATCGCCAATAAGACACTCTATGCAGGTCTGCACTTTTCCCGCCACGATACCATCTCCTCTGTTCTTTGGAACGAGTTCTCTGCTGAAGTACCGCTTGAAGCGGTCAGGGAGACCGCTATCCGCCTGTGCCCGCTCTTAGAAAGCATCTTCGCCAAGTATCCGATTTCGGACGAGTTCGCCTATATGCCCGAATACAACTCCCTCTATACGGAGATTACGGGTTTTGTCCAACTAAAACTCGAAGAGGATGGCAAGCTATAACAAGAAGGAGCATCTAAGGGCAAACATAGAAGCCATCAAGACGGTCTTTGCCCTGCATCGGGAACAGCGCACGGCGACACCCGAAGAGCGTACGATATTGGAAGCCTATACGGGCTTCGGGGCTTTGAAGTGTATCCTCTCTCCTGCCAACACGATGGAGGACATCGCCCGATGGAACAAGTCGGAGCTGGAGCTTTTCCCCTTGGTGATGGAGTTGCACAGCATCATTAGAGACAACACCGCTTCCGAATCGCAATACAAGAGTTATATGCAGAGCCTGAAAAACTCCGTGATGACCGCTTTCTATACTCCTGCGCCCATAGTGCGGGAGATTGCCGTTGCCTTACAGGAGGCAGGTATCGTCCCCAAGCGAATCCTTGACCCTTCGGCGGGAATGGGCGAGTTCATCCGCTCTTTTGATGCCATTGCAGCCGAAGGACATACGACTTTCGGTTTTGAGAAAGACATTCTCACGGGGCAGATGCTCTCCGCCCTGTACCCCGAAAACAAGATACGCATCCGAGGGTTCGAGGAAATCGAATCCAAGTTCGGAGGTTATTTCGACGTGGTTAGCAGCAACATTCCTTTCGGAGATATGGCTGTCTTCGACCCTGTTTTCAGCAAGACGGACGAACCAGCCCGAAAGGTCTCCCGCATGTCCCTGCACAATTACTTTTTCGTCAAGGGGGTAGATATGCTCCGTGAGGGTGGCGTGCTGGCATTCATCACCTCGCAAGGCGTTATGAATGCGCCAACGAACGAGTCTGTACGGGAGTGGCTGATGAATCATACCCGCCTTGTTTCGGCGATTCGCCTTCCTAATAATCTCTTCTCGGAAAATGCGGGGACAGAAGTGGGCAGTGACCTTATCGTCCTGCAAAAGCAGAGAGGAAAGACAAGTTTGACCGAAGAGGAACTGCGTTTCATCAAGAGTGAAAAGCGCCTCAGCGGAGTGCTGTTCAACACCTATCTGCGAAGCATGTCGCAAATCGTGCATACCCGGTGGAAGCTGGATACCGACCTTTACGGTAAGCCCGCCATCCTGTTCCATCACGAGGGCGGAGCGGAAGGCATCGCCACCGATATGGGAAAAATCCTGCGAGCGGATTTAGCCAAACGCTTGGATATGGCGTTGTACCAAAAGCATATCTTCACTCAGGAGCAACCCAAAGTTGCCGTTTCCGTTCCTCCCGAAGTAAAGCCGCAAGAAGCAATGCTTACACCTGCTGCTTCGAGAGAAGTGCAACCACTCCAAGAGGAGGTGCAACCGAAAGAGGAACAGCCAATAGAGCAGCCCCGAAGCAGTGTCACACCACAGGTACAACTGCTCGACCTCTTCGGCAACGTCATTCAAGAGGAAAAGCCCAAACGAAAAACCGCCTCTGTAAGAAAAACTACAGCTACTACTCCCGCTCCGTCTCCCACTACCAATATCGATTCCAAGAAGAGTGCTATGGGGCTACGGGACATGGGAGAGTTGTGGTGGCAGCAGGACAAGGAGAAAGGGATGCAGCAGCGTCCCTATGAGGGGTTATGGCACGAACACCTCAAAGAGGGTTCTTTACTGGCGTCGGACTTTCAAGTCGGAATGCTTGTCCGTGATATGGAGGACAACCAAATGTTCCAACCCATAGACCTCTCTTCCCAAGAACGACAAAAAATGTTACTCTACATAGACCTGCGAGATGCTTACCATACGCTCTATGATTATGAAGCGGAACGCAAGGTGGCGAATGAATCCCTGCGACAGAACCTCAATGAACTGTACGACCGTTTCGTGCGGCAGTACGGGTATCTGAACGATCGCAAGAACCACGAGCAGATCCTGATGGATGCCAGTGGCAGGGAGATCCTTTTCTTGGAACGAAAGGTGGATAAAGAAACGCTCAAAGCCGACATTTTCCATCAACCCGTTTCTTTCAGCCTGCACGAGGTAACAGAGGTGAGCAATGCCCAAGAAGCACTTTCGGCTTCACTCAATAAATTCGGAGCGGTGGACACCGGATATATGCTCTCTTTGCTTCCCGAAAGTTCCGAAGAGGAGATGCTCTCCGACTTGCACGGCAAAATTTATTACAATCCCTTGGAGGGAGAGTATGAAATCGCCGAAAAGTTCATATCGGGCAATGTGGTTGCCGCATCGGAACGTATCGAACAATATCTCTTGGAGCATCCGGAGGACACAAGGGCGCAAGTCTCCTTGCAGGCCCTGAAAGATGCCATCCCCGAACCTATTCCTTTCGTGGACTTGGATTTCAACTTCGGGGAGCGATGGATTCCCGTAAACCTTTACTCTGATTATGCCTCGCACCTCTTCGATACCGAGGTGACGATACGCTACAATTCAAGTGCGGACGAATACTCCGTGGATGCACGGGGTCACAATGCCAACATCTGGGACAGATTCTGTGTGCGGGGACAGCATCGTCGCTACGATGGTATTGCCTTGATGAAGCATGCCCTGCTGAATACAACGCCGGACATCACCAAGAAAATCATGGTCGGAGACAAAGAGGTCAAGGTACGAGATACCGAAGCCATACAGATGGCAAACGCTAAAATCGATGAGATACGAAACGGCTTTACTGATTGGTTGAACGAGCAGAGCGATGAGTTCAAGAAGCGATTGGAGAAACTATATAATGATACTTTCAATTGTTTTGTTCGTCCTCAGTACAATGGATCCCATCAGACATTCCCCGACCTCAACCTGAAAGGCTTGGGTATCGAAAGCCTGTACGACAGTCAGAAGGATGCCGTGTGGATGTTGAAGCTTAACGGAGGGGGTATCTGTGACCATCAAGTAGGGGCAGGGAAAACGCTTATCATGTGTACTGCAGCCTATGAGATGAAACGGCTCGGCTTGGCAAACAAGCCGATGATACTCGCTCTCAAGGCTAACGTGCAGGAGATAGCACAGACTTTCCAAACGGCTTACCCGAATGCCAAGCTGCTTTATCCGGGCAAGAACGACTTCACCCCCGACAAACGGCAAAGGATTTTCCACGATATCAAGAATAACAACTGGGATTGCATTGTCCTCACACACGACCAATTCGGTATGATACCGCAATCGGACGAGATACAGCAGAAAATCCTTCAGGATGAGTTGGACAGCGTGGAAGAGAACTTGGAAGTTCTGCGTCAGCAGGGGCGCAGTATCTCTCGTGCCATGGAAAAGGGGCTTGTCAAGCGACAGATGAACTTACGGGCAAAGCTGGATGAAATCAAGTTCAAGATAGAGAACCGAAAGGACGACGTGGTAGATTTCAAGACCATGGGTATAGACCATCTTTTCGTGGACGAGTCGCATACGTTCAAGAACCTGATGTTCAATACTCGCCACGACAGAGTGGCAGGGCTTGGGAACAGTGAGGGAAGTCAGCGTGCCTTGAATATGCTCTTTGCCATACGAACGATACAAGAACGGACGGGGAAAGACTTGGGAGCCACCTTCCTTTCGGGTACGACCATATCGAACTCACTTACGGAGTTGTACCTGCTTTTCAAATACCTGCGTCCCCAAGCCCTCGAAGCACAGAATATCAAAACCTTTGACGCATGGGCTGCCATCTTCGCCAAGAAATCTGTGGACTATGAGTTCTCTGTTACCAATGAAATCGTGCAGAAGGAGCGTTTCCGCTATTTTATCAAAGTGCCGGAGTTGGCGGCGTTCTACGCTCAAATCACCGATTATCGAACGGCAAAGGAGATCGGCATAGACCGCCCCGAAAAGAATGAGATTATGCACAACATACCACCTACACCCGAACAGGAGAAGTTCATTGCCAAGTTGGTGGAATTTGCCAAGACAGGTAATGCGGAATTATTGGGACGAGAGAAACTCTCCGATAGAGAGGAGAAAGCCAAGATGCTTATCGCAACGGACATGGCTCGAAAGATGAGCTTAGATTTGAGACTTATTGATCCTAACAAGTACGGAGATCATGTGGACAACAAAGCCTCCCACTGTGCTGCCAAGATTGCGGAGTATTACCACAAGTTTGAGGAACAGAAAGGAACGCAATTTGTATTCAGTGATCTAGGCACCTACAAGCCGGGCGAATGGAATCCCTATTCCGAAATCAAGCGCAAGTTGGTGGAAGATCACGGCATACCCGCTCAGGAGATACGCTTCATTCAGGAAGCCAAGACTGACAAGGCAAGAAAGACGCTCATCGCAGGCATGAATGAAGGTTCAATCCGGGTGCTTTTCGGATCCACTTCAATGCTCGGCACGGGCGTGAACGCCCAAAAACGTGCCGTTGCCATCCATCATTTGGACACACCGTGGCGTCCTTCCGACTTGGAGCAGAGGGACGGGAGAGCCGTGCGTAAGGGGAACGAGGTTGCCAAATTTTATGCGGAGAATAAGGTGGATGTCATCATTTATGCAGTGGAGAAGTCGCTTGACAGTTATAAATTCAACTTGTTGCACAACAAGCAACTTTTCATCGAACAACTTAAAAACAACCGTATGGGCAGCCGTACCATTGATGAGGGAAGTATGGACGAGAAGTCGGGAATGAATTTCTCCGAATATGTAGCCATCCTCTCAGGGAATACCGACTTACTCGAAAAGGCGAAATTGGAAAAGAAGATTGCTGGCTTGGAGAGCGAACGGCAGGCGTTCATACGCAGTAAATCATCCTCCCGAAGCCGATTGGACGAAGTCGTACGGACGGTGGACGGCAACAAGGAGCTGATTGCCCGTTTCCAAAGCGACTGGGATTTGTACCAAAGCCGTGTACAGAAGGATAAGGAGGGGAACAAACTCAACCCGATAATGCTCAAAGGGGTGGAAGGAAGTGACCCGAAACGCATCGCAGCCAAACTTTCGGAAATCAACGAGAAAGCCTGCACACGGGGAGAGTATTTTAATATCGGAACACTCTATGGCTTTAATCTCGTAGTCAAGACGGAATCCTCCTCCAAAGACCTGTTCGACCTTTCTCAGAATAAGTTCTTCGTGATGGGCGAAAGCGGGATGAAGTACAGTTACAACAACGGCAGGATTGCGACAGACCCGCAACTCGCCTGCATGAACTTCCTGAACGCCTTGGAGAAGATACCCGGATTGATTGGGAAGTATGAGGCGGAAACGGAAAAGATAGCCAAGGATATTCCTGTTTTGCAGGAGGTGCTGAATGGCTCTTGGAAAAAGGAAGAGCAACTCAAAGAGCTCAAAACGGAACTTGCCGCCCTTGACCGAAAAATACAGCTCTCCTTAAAGCCTATTGAGCAGGGAGATAGTCCGCAAGAGGAAACGGAAATGATGCAAGACGGCGAAGAGACAAGGGAAGAAATGGAACGGTCACATCCGATTGAGCCGACTATCACCGCTCCCTCCGTCAGCACCTCTGTGGCTCAAACCGACAGACCGTTGGAAAGTAACGGGCAGAGTAGCTCCGCTACACAGCCCGCAATGGACGGACTACCGCCGTCTTTGGCTGAAAAAGTTTTTATCGTCAGACCGAAATTCTAAATCTATCATTTCATTCAAACAGCAGCCCCCGACTTGTCATTACGACAAAACGGGGGCTTTGCTGTTGTGTATAATCCGAAATCACGTGCCTTTGGGAGGTCTCTTCCTTTTTCGTTTGAGGTTCTCCGTAAAATGGGTTTTCATAAAGGCAAGGATTTCCGACTCCAGATACCACGTTTTGTGGTAAACGATGTGGAAAGGAAGCGTACCCGATGCCCGATAACGTTGCAGGGTTCGCTTGCTGATTTGGAGCATCAGACAGACCTCTTGGTTATCCAGCAGCGGTTCACCATTTATCATCGGACGTTGGGGGATGTCGGGAGTCGTCCGTTTCAAGTCATCGAAACGCTTCATGATGCGTTCCATCCATTCAAGGAAGGTCTCTCTATCCAATAGTTCCATCCTTAATCCTCCGACTTTTGAGTTTGAAATTATGCCGTAGCTCCTCCATATTCTTCGGGTTGCAGTAGAGGCTTCTGTTACGTATCGCCTCCTCGATATCGTGCAGGTCGTAGTAACAACGTCCATAAATCATCTTGTAGCTGATTCTGTCCGCACTGCGCATGCGCTGGAGGGTACGCTTACTGATACCGAGAATCTCGGCTAACTCATTATTGCTAACAAGGCAATTCTCGTACTCTGTTTTTGCCTTTTCCTCTTTCTCCACATACCGGAGGATTTTCTCTATCTTGCCCATCAGTTCGAGGTAGGCTTTGCTCTCGATTGTAATGACATCCATCGCTCTTTGATTTTGATTATGCTGCAAAGTTCGGGAGTTAAAACCGTCCGGATTGTATGGTAAATATGTACTGAATAGAGATTTTTTTTGCCGGTGTTCAAAGAATACAGACAAAATTCCCCATATCGAAGCCACAAGTACGCAATAAAGGAAAAGCTGCTTTTGAATACTTACTCCATAAGTACATTTGCACAAAGTGTAAAATCAAAAACAGACAAGAATATGGAAGTAATAACAATCGAGAAGAAAACGTATGAAGCCATGATGGAGCGTTTTCGCATTTTGACCGCCAAAGTGGACGCTTTGTGCCGGGAATGCGACGAAAGGCGTATGGGCAGATGGCTGGACAATCAGGATGTCTGCCAAATCCTGAACATCAGTTTGCGTACCCTGCAAACCTATCGGGACAACCACACCTTACCCTATACGCAAATAGGCTATAAGATGTACTACAAACCGGAAGATATAGAGCGGTTGATTGAACAATCCGCCTCTCCATAATCAAAGAATTTATCACCACTAAATCCAATGTAAGCAGAGATGAGTAATGACGTAAAAACAAAGGACGATGAAGAAATCAGACACTTTTTCAGTGACGGCGACCGTATGATGAAAGGGATAGATGCCCTGCGGAGAAAGAACAGACCCTTATTGGGCGGACACCGTTACCTGACGGATGGTGAGCTCTCCCGCCTGTTGCATATCAATCGTCGCACATTGCAAGACTATCGGAATATAGGGAGAATACCCTTTATTAAACTGGGAGGGAAAGTCCTCTATAGAGAAGAAGATGTAGAAAAGCTATTGCAGGAGAATTACCACCCTCGGTTTGAAAAGCCTTGACAGGGAAACAGGCAGTAAGAAATCTTTCTCTTTACTGCCTGTTGCTTTATTTAATTGCGCCACATACCCTTGGTATAACACACAAGTAGTGGAGGTATGGATTTCTTCTCGGTAACTCTGCCGATTATCCACTTGCGGAAACTTTTTGCTTGTGGAGAGGCAAAGCGAAACGACAGCATCGTTATCATCTCAACGTTGTATAAATCCACCGCACCACCCTTAAACGATAGCGTTTGCATTACTTCGTCTTCTCTGAGTAAACCCTCTTTGAAGATAGACTTGATGTGGCTGTTTACCTTACCGGAGAATACTCCGAACAAGGCGGCTATTTCGCAAGCCGACATCCAAACGGAAGTCATAGGAACGTATACATTCCCATTCTCCTCAATGGTTATGATTTCTCTTTTCATCGCTCATTCTCCTTAATTATATAGTGATACCATTGAACTGTTCTATCTTACTCAACTTATCGGAGAGTGCCGCCATATCCCGACTTTCCTTTTCATGGGTGATTTTGGCGTAAATCTGCGTGGTACGGATATTCGTATGTCCGAGCATCTTGGAAAGGGTCTCAATGGGAACACCGTTGGTCAAACAGATTTCCGTCGCCATAGTGTGGCGGCTGGTATGCCACGTAATCTCCTTTTCGATGCCACATAGCCTGATGATTTTCTTGATGTTCTTACAAGCGGTTATATAGTGAGGAACAGGTAGAAGATAGTTTTCCTTTGCCATGCCTTCGTATTTCTCGATAATCTGCTTCGGAATATCCAAAAGCATGATATTAGACTCCACACCCGTCTTTTGTCGCTTGGTCATAATCCAGAGCTTTCTATCGAAAGAGGTTTGGATATTGTCCTTGGTCAGATTCTTCATATCAGTAAAGGACAAGCCCGTAAAGCAACAGAAAACATACAAATCCCGGGCAAGTTCCATTGACTTACGTCGGAATTTCAAATCCAACAGTTGGCGGATTTCATCCTTGGTAAGATAATCCCTGTCGGTACTCTCGGCGGATATGCTGTAATCCACAAAAGGGTCACGGATTATCCAACCGTGGTTCTGGGCAATGGTAATCATACGACGCAGAGGCATCATATAAATCCATACCGTATTGTGGGAGCATTGCTTTTCGGCACGAAGGAAGATCTCAAAATCCGTGATGAAAGCCGGAGTTAGTTCTTTCAGCGCAATATCACTGACACGGTAGCGGTTTTTTATGAACTCTTCCAAATGCTTATAGACCGCGCAGTACTTTTTATAGGTGGATTGGCTTCGCAAACCTGCATCGACCTGTTTGGAAAAATCCTCATTGTGCTGTGCATAGACTTTCAGCAAGGTTTCGTGCCGCATTTCCAAGCCCAAGAAAGCGTTCTTCACCTTCTCGGCTGTGACATAATTATCCCTCTCGGCAATCTCTTTGTATTTGGCATTGATACCGACACGTATCTTGTCCAAGAAACGGTTCATTTCCAGTGCTACGGTGCTTTTGCCCGATGCTCGGTTGCTTTTGAGGTTCCACAAGTCGGGATGAATATCACATTTGCAACTGAACTGGGCTATCGAACCATCGATGGTGATGCGACACATCACGGGAACGGAACCGTTCTTCTTGGGAGCGTTCTTTTTGAGGTAGAACAAAACCTTAAATGTACTGCGCATAACTCTGACCTTTTATGGGTTACAAAACTATTTATTGTCAGGTTATTTATTGCTACGCAAAACATTGTCGTTCAATGGTAAAGAAACCGAGTACGATTTATTTGCTTCTTTCCTGCCATCAAAGTATCTTTGTCGAAGATAACTCTATAGGTTCAGATCGGATTTTGCTCTATTCGTTACCGCTTTTCCTAATCCCTGTTTTCAGAAGGGGAGGTAATGTTTTGGTAACGCTGCTCCGTCCGAAGTTGGCATAAACCTGTCTTTTCAAGGTTTTCTGCCAAATAGCTTAAAAATCAGAACTGACTGTACCACAATTCATTTGCACTGTTCTGCCATTTTTTGGACCTTTAGGATAGATTTTCCAGTAAAAAACGATATGAACATCTCCATTATACTGAACAATATTCAAGATC